>Ga0066903_100005934_pt1 | contig 10711 bp, 9 predicted proteins | sample PanSoiMetaGPlot1_FD_67491 | JGI IMG/M metagenome (GOLD analysis project Ga0066903, IMG submission 67491) | Tropical forest soil microbial communities from Panama analyzed to predict greenhouse gas emissions - Panama Soil - Plot 1 (version 2) | ecosystem: Environmental > Terrestrial > Soil >...
ACCATGGACACCGCCGGCGTCGAGCAGGTCATCTTCAACGCCCTCGGCGGCGCCGACAACGTCACCGTCAACGACCTAACCGGAACCGACGTCACGAACGTGAGCATCGACCTCGGCGTCGGCGGCGCCCCAGACAACCAGCTCGACACCGTCAACGTCAAAGGCACCAACGGCAACGACAAGATCACAGTCGCCGGGAGCGGCGCAAGCGTCAGCGTGACCGGCCTTGCCGCAGCGATCGACATCCTTCACCCGGATGCCACGGACCGGCTCGACATCGATACCGACGCGGGCATGGACACGGTCGACCGCAGCGGCCTGGCCGACGGCACGATCCAGCTCTCCGTCACCCCATAGAGCGAAAGACCCACCGCACAGAGAGACATCGCGGGGCCCACATCTCGCTGGGCCCCGCCCTCAGGCGGTCGATTCGGTCCACCGCCGCCACGAAATTGGTACGCCGGGAAAGGCAACCATGCACGGTGTCAAAGCGTTTGGAGTGTCGCGACCGTCTGCAATGCAAGTGGCGGAGACAGATCGACGCACATTGGCGCAGCGACCGCGACAGAGTCCATCCGCCTCCGCACAGAACCGCACCTCGGCGAAATCCTGCACCGCCTGCTCCAACCGCTTGAGCGGCCAGGTTGAGCCTCCACCGTGCTCCTGACGACCGCGCTCATCCGTTACCGCGAGTGTCTCCTCGAATTCCGTCTTCCGAAACACTGCACGACGTGCGCTCCTCGCGGCGAGGACGTGGAAACGTTCCTCGTAGGCGACACGGCACGGATCGTCGCGTTCCAGCTCGGCCGCGGCCCGGATCACCCGCAGTTCCGCGAGCTCGCGCTCGATTCCGCGTTCTGCCTGGCGAAGTCGCCTCTCGTGGATGTTGCGCGGAGGTTCGCGGACGTAGCGCTGTCTGCGAGGACGGTCGCTACCGTGATCGGCGTGTGCGTTCAGGACTGCCCGGTTCGCACGAAAGGCATTGGGCGCCGCGTGCTGGCGATGAAGCCGCGGAGGCGGGCACGGCGCATCAGGTCGCGGGCGTAGACGGCGCTCTGGCGCGCCCATGTCCTTGCGAGCAGTCGCCGCCTGTTCGAGGGGGCCGGATCGGGCGACGGCCGTAGCCTACGCGATCAGTTCGAGCCCAGGTCTTGGCATTTACCAAGCGTCCTACTGCGCGATTGCCACAGGGCCGTAGGTTCGCGGCAAGCACGGCTAGCTGTGCGAGCGGGGGATTCATCGAACCCGGCTTCGGAGGGAAGATGAAACTGCGGCAACTACTCCCCGTCATCGTCGTCGCGCTGCTCGTCGCTACAAAGGCGAATCTGATTCCTCTACGGAGAGACCCGATTCCTCCTCGGGCTACACGGATCGGCGATCGACTCGTACTCGTGATTCCGGAAGAAACGAGCGATCCCGGCGACAGACGACCCCGTTGAGCAGGAGAGGGCCGGAACTATTTGCGGTCCTCTCCACCCCCGACCAGCTACCTCGACATACGCACCAGACACCCCCAGAGGACGAGTTACGAGATCCGTGCACGAAACGGTGCAGGCGCTGGTCCCTTCTGCGTCACGGTAACCAGATCTGAGGCGGCCCGATGACGGCGCGGTCGGCCGGGTGCGTCAGCACCCGGGCGTTCCACGCGATGGCGCGATGCTCGTCTCGTAGATTTCGTCGCGTGCCAGGCGTTGGGCTTCAACTCTGGACGGCCCGTGTGGAGCTCTTCGAGCGGCACGGCCATCATGTCGTGAGAACCTTGGGCAGTCGGCAGCCGGAGCGTGGCAGGCCGCTCGCGGAGCGTGCCTGATCGCAACCGTCGTCTGCATCGGCACGCTCGATACGAAGGGTCAGGAGTACGCGTTCCTGTGCGAGCGGCTGAAGAGCCACGGCGTCGAGTATCTCGTCGTCGACGCAGGCGTCAGTGCTCCCGTCGGTCTCGTGCCGGACATAGGGCGCGAGGAGGTGGCGCGCGCCGGCGGCGCCGACGTGGTGGCGCTGGCGGCAGCACGCGACCGGGGGGCTGCTGTCGCTGCGATGGGAGCTGGCGCCGAAGCTGTCGTGCGCGATCTGTTCGCGGCCGGACGGCTCGACGGGATCGTCGCTCTCGGTGGTTCGGGCGGTTCGTCGATCGCGGCGCGAGCGATGCGCGCGCTTCCGGTCGGCGCGCCGAAGCTGCTCGTCTCGACGCTCGCCGCTGGTGACACACGCCCGTACGTGGGTGCCGTCGACGTGACGATGATGTATTCGGTCGTCGACATTTCCGGCGTGAACAGCGTGTCGGCGCGGATCATTGCCAACGCGGCCGCGGCGATCGCAGGGATGGCGCAGGCGACTCCGCCGCACCTCGATGGCAGGCCACTCGTTGCGGCGAGCATGTTCGGCGTCACGACGCCCGGCGTGACTCGGGCCCGGGAGCGACTGGAGGAGCTCGGCTATGAGGTCCTCGTGTTCCACTCGACCGGCTCGGGCGGGCGGTCGATGGAGGCGCTTGCGAAGGACGGTTTCCTCGCCGGGGTGCTCGACGTCACGACAACCGAGCTCGCGGACGAGCTCGTCGGCGGTGTCCTGTCCGCCGGGCCCGACCGGCTCGAAGCGGCGGGCGCTGCGGGTGTGCCGCAGGTCGTCTCGCTCGGCGCGCTCGACATGGTCAACTTCGGCCCGCGCGACACTGTGCCGCCGCAGTTCGAAGGACGGAATCTCTACGTGCACAATCCGACCGTGACGCTCATGCGCACGACCAAGGACGAGTGCGCCGAGCTCGGCCGCGTTATTGGCCGCAAGCTCGCCGCCGCCGCGTCCCCGACGGCAGTGTTCGTTCCGCTCGGCGGAGTGTCGATGATCGACGTGCCCGGCCAGCCGTTCTGCGACCCGGACGCAGACGAGGCGCTCATTCGCGCGCTGAAGGAGGAGCTCGGCGAAGCCGTCGAGCTGCACGAGCGTCCCGAGGACGTGAACGACCCAGCGTTCGCCGTCGCGATGGCCGACCGGCTGCACGAGCTGATCCAGGAGGCAGCGAGATGAGACGTGACGAGGCGCTCGCCCGGCTCCGCGCACAGGTGGACCAACGGCGGCCGATCATTGGCGCCGGCGCCGGCACCGGGCTATCCGCGAAACTCGCCGAGGCGGGCGGCGTCGACCTGATCATCATTTACAACAGCGGCCGCTACCGGATGGGGGGCCGCGGGTCGCTCGCGGGACTGATGCCGTATGGCGACGCGAACGAGATCGTCGTCGACATGGCGCGCGAGGTGCTCCCGGTCGTGGACGAGACCCCGGTGCTCGCGGGCGTGTGCGGGACCGATCCGTTCCGCCTGATGCCCGTCTTCCTCGACGAGCTCGGCCGGGTCGGCTTCAGCGGCGTGCAGAACTTTCCGACGGTCGGGTTGATCGACGGTGTGTTTCGCGCCGGGCTGGAGGAGACGGGCATGGGCTACAGCCTCGAGGTCGACATGATCCGGCTCGCGCACGAGCGTGACTTCCTTACGGCGCCCTACGTCTTCGACGACGACCAGGCGGCGGCGATGGCGGCTGCGGGCGCCGACGTCCTCGTGCCGCACATGGGGCTGACGACCGGCGGTGCGATCGGCGCTGAGACTGCGAAGACGCTCGAGGAATGTGTGCCGTTGATCCAGGGGATGCACGACGCGGCGAAGCGGATGAAGCCCGATATTCTCGTGCTCTGCCATGGGGGGCCGATCGCAGAACCCGCTGACGCCGCGTTTGTGATCGAGCGAACGGAGGGCGTCGTCGGGTTCTTCGGCGCGTCCTCGATGGAGCGTCTGCCGACCGAGGTGGCGATGACCGAGAACATGCGTCGTTTCAAGTCCATCCCCGTAAAGGAGCAAGCATGAGCAGGTTCGTCATGCAGGCCGACGTCGAGCAGGAGCAGTTCGACTGGGGCACGATCGGCTGGCGCGCGCGGCCGGTGAACACTCGGTCGAAGCAGCTCGTCGTCATGGACGTAACGCTCGAGCCTGGCGAGGGCCATGCATTCCATCGGCACGACGGGCAGGAGGAGATGATCATCGTCAAGCAGGGTTCCGTAACGCAGTTCATCGAGCGCGACTCGATGACGCTCGGCCCGGGCGACTCGGTGTACCTGGACGCTGGCGTCGTGCACGCGTCGTACAACGACGGCGACGAAACCGCCCACTTGCAGGTCGTGATCGGCCCGTCGCTCGGCGAGGGCGGCTACGACCTCGTCGACGTCTCCGGAGACGAGCCCTGGGCGTCGCTGCGCTGACGGTGGATCGCGAGCTCACCCACCAGATCTGTCCGTCGTGCTCCGCCTTGCCAGACGCGACGAACACGAACGGCACCTGGAGCCTGGCGGTCACTCGTATCAGCTTCGGCTGGCGCAGGAGACGCTGCTACTCGACGTCGGCATTCTCGCGATCCCGATCGGCAGTGTGGAAGGGATGACGCTCGGGGCCGACGCTACCGGAGGGGCGTCGCTTGCTCCTGATTGTCCTTACAGGCGGCGGCGAGCTCATTGCCGCCCACGTTCAGACCGCTTTGTCCCAGAAGCTCTACTCGAACATAGGCTCGCTGAGCCGCTTCGGCGGGCCACTCGACACCGTGCGTGTGCACTCTCCGTCGAGGGCATGACCCGCGATCACGTGGCTCTTACACCGTGCAGAGTCGCGCGGCAGCCGTGGGCTCGCATCCGGGTATGCGCGCCGGGAGACGCGGTCGAACACCGATTTGGCTGCCCATGTGTTGGAGCGCGGCAAAACGATGTCGAGAGGGAAAGGACGCGATGGCGCGAACTCGAGCGCGAAAGCCCGCCAGGCGTAAGCTCGCGGCGAAGAGGATCGGGACGGCTGCTCGTGGGGCGGGCGGTCGTCTCGTTCCGGCAGCCCATGGGTTAGGGCTGGCGGCGTGTCGCCCGCGAGGACCTCTAGGTTGGCTCGATCGTGTCATACGCAGGTTCCCCGTTGCCCCTACCTTGACTTCGCGAATGCCCCCTGAGCATGGCCGTCTCTGCACGCAGCGGGATGGGATCCGCACTCCGGCCGGTCGGGCGCCCATCCCCTGGTCGACGGTCGAATGGTCTGTTTACGCGCCGTGGCCTACGCAGGTGCCGCCGTCGTTGTTGCTGTTGGTTCCGTCCGGGCAGATGGTGTTCGACCATACGACGCCGGACAGGTTGACGCTGCGCAGAAATCGGAGCGGCCCTGGGACTGGCGCGGCCGGCTGGTCAAGATCTGATCGCTGCGCGACAGCAAGAGCAACGACGTGCTGAGCGGTCTCACGAGGGCCTGGGGTAAATGGGATTCAGCATCCCTGTCCAAAGGCGCTCGGTTCAGTGCGATCGGCGAGTCAACTCGTTCGCAAGAGTGAGTTTAGGCTCCCGACTGCGCCGGATGGTGCTGTCAAAGAGCACGTGGATAAACTCCACGCGACCGCTGTCGAACAGTGCCAGTTCTGCATCTACCGGAAGTCCGGGCGTGTCTCGGACCGTGCGGAGATGTGCGTGCAGCGCGCCATCCTTAATCAGTCCGGAACCAGCCCAAACAAGCCCTCCGAACACACGTGCAATGAGCACCTCCACCCTTCCGCGTGGTCCAGGCTGAGTGAGCACGTAACAGCCGAGTGCGAATCCAGGGCCATCAAGAAGTGGTCGGAGCAACACGCCGACAATCGCCTTCCGAGCCAGCACGAGGTCCGTGACGCCCGCCGCAAGTACCTCTTTGTTGAGAACCACGATCCAGGAGCCAAGGTGACAGACAAGCTCGTAGACGGGTTGATCGGCAGGCTCGATCCCGGGTCGCTCCTCCTCGCGCAGCCATCGCACCGAGGCCTCAGCCAGCTCCGGAGATGCCTCGGCGACGGCGGCAGCCTCCGCTCGGTCGCTGACCTCGACGAAGGCGCCGTCCTCAGGGAAGGCAATCGCGGGCTCACTCTTGCCGAGGCGGTAGGCGATCAGATTGGCTGTGAAGTCGGCCTGTTCCCTCGCAGGGCTGTCCTCGCCTGCAAGAGCACTCGTCCGTGCGAAGGCTTCCTCTCCTCCCAGCCTCTCGAGTCCGAACAGCACGGCCGCTAGTACCGCGGGGTCGCGAACGGAAGTCGCAGCGGTCAGGGCGTTTACTGCGGCGGGAGTCGCTAGATACGTGAGTCCTGCGGCCGCGGCGCTGCGCACGGGTGCCGGCTCCGCCTCTGCGGCGAGTAGCTCGACGAGCGTCGGCTCGGCCTCAGGTGCGCGCGTGCGGGCGAGCTCTCTGATCGCCAGCCGGCGCTCGTTTGCTGGGCGCGGCTCACTGGCGATCTGCCTGAGTTCGGCAGCAGAGATCGCGGGAGCTTCAACTCGAACGGTCACGGCTGCCAATCCCTTTGCATCAGCACCCGGGTCGCATGAAGCAGTGGAGATGGATAGAGGCGCCCTGCAAATTGTTGAACGACGGCGTAGGAACGCTCTCGATCGGGCACATGACGTTGTTCACGATCGACGCCGGGACGCCAGGGTCAATGACGCCGTCACCGTTGAGATCGATTTGAGCTGCCGAGAGCCCGTTGATGTGGCTCAGGCCGAGGTAATGCCCGACTTCATGGGCCAGCACGGCACCGGTGTTCGGCCCGGTCTCGAGTGAGACGACGCTCCCGGTCATCGTGCAGTCGTCGTGCTTGTCGCATGTTCCTCCGACCGGGGAGAGACCAACGGTTCCGCCAGGGATTGGATCCCACTGCAGAAGCAGGAAGACGTCAATACCCTTGTTCTGGACCGTGTACGCGATAGTGAGCGCCTCTGCTTGAGCGTCAATCAACATCGTGCTGTTGTAGATGAAGAGCTGATTCGCCTCTGCTTCGGTGATGTAATAGCGGAGCACACGCCCGACGCCGACACCCTGGGCTGCATAGATTGTTCGCATGATCTCGACGGCGGCGTCGATCTGCTGCTCGTTGGCGAACGTGAAGTTTTCGTTGGCGACACGTATGAGGTTGAGGTCGATGTGCGGGCCCTGCACAAGCTGCATCTGTGTTCGGAGTGAGAGCGGGCCAACGTCGCCCCGTGCGAGATAGCCGAAGAAGTCCTGCTCGATCGACATCTGACCCGGCGTCGACTCGACGATGTTGAGGCAGGTGGCGAGTTCCCTGACGGAGGTCATCGCACCGTCCCCTAGCGTTGTCTGATCTGAAGTAAGCGGCCAGCCGTCACTGAAGCGTCACCAAGACTGGAATCAGCCCTAACCCTGCCTTGAGCTCCCCGAGCGCCTTGCCTAGGACTGCGCCCGGCGCATGTACTGGATCGTCCGCCTTCATCGCATGACCCGCTGTATCGGAGGTTGTGAGTAGGTCGCCGACTGAGACCGGGCCGTAACCAGCGTCGACCCGGCACACAACCTTGCCGACAAGGGCGAGCGGCAGCCGTCTTGCGGTGTCCGGCCTGCGATCGAGAACAAGGGCTGGGCCGTACTCGCCAGCGCCCGAGATGACGCCGGCTACCCTCGTGTCATATGAACGCCGACAGGGAGAGAGCAGACCAGAGTCCTCGATGACCATGACCGTTCCGGGTTGACAGTTCTCCGGGTTCGAGACGGCGAAATCTTCGGCGCAGTCTGCGTTACGAAGAAGAATGTCTCCGCTCTTTGCACTTAGCCGGATCGTGGCCTGCGAGCTGGTCTTGTTGTCCCCGTTTGTGTCGAAGAGCATCAGATCGCCGTTGACGTTGTTGCCTCCGAGCCAGAGGTCTCCGTTCGTGCCATCGAGTCTCGCTCTGGGCTGGTGATTCGCACTATCGCGCAAAACGATTTCGCCGTTCGCGCCCTTGATGTGAACAGTGGCCTCGGCCTCCGTTTTGTTGTCCCCGCCTAGATCGAACAAGACAACGTCGCCTTTAGCGCCGTTGCCACCAAGCCACAGATCCGAGTTCACACCGTCGAGACGCGCTCGCGGCTTGCCGGCAACATTCATCGCGAAGGCTGGACTGCTACCTCTGATATGGACCGACGCCTCAGATGTGTCTGTATTGATGGCGCCCTTCGCGAACAGCCTGATGTCGCCCCCAGCCTCATAGCCGCCAACGAAAAGGTCGGCCTGAGTCGCGTCGAATCGAATCGTCGGCTGCCCGCCGCTGTTATGAAGAACGAGCACGCCCGTGCCATCACTTCCCACGGTGACGATCGGCTCGCCCAACGCATTTCGGATCACGAGCGAACGCTGTGAGGCATTCAGGACGATTGCAGCGGACGTGTTTCCGTCGGGAGTTTGGGCGGGATCGGTACTCGCGGTTAGGACGAGTTTGCCGCCGTCTTCGTTGAGGGTCGGGTCACCGCCGTGTAGCGCCACCCGCAGGTGACCCTGTTGATCAGCTTCTGTGACGTAAACCTGGTAAGCACCGTCTTGCACCACGACAGAGGTACCGCCGAATTGCTCGGCGGCGGCGTCGAGCCTGATGCACACGCGCCCTGATACATCGCGGCAGATGATTTCGCCACCGACCGGATCGCCATGCTCTTCGACATTCGATTCAAGAGCGACTAGTTGCTTTCCCGAATTGCTGACAGTTACTGCTTCCGCAAAGTCTGGCATCAGCGCTCTCTCCCTTCGCGGCTCCTTTGCAGGTTGCCAAACGGCCTGTTCACTTAGTCGTTGGTCAGCGCGCCACCTCCGACCGTGGCGGCCTGATGTCGAGACTGGCCCAACCTGACCTCGTTTCGGCCAGGTGCGACGGCCGACAACGAAGGGTGGACTGAGTGGACTGGTTAGCCCGACGTTCTGCCGCAGCAACAGCAGAAGCATCCACGCCTCGAACCCTCCCGTTGCCCGTCCTAGACAATCCCACATGCGTCTCGTCAGGTCAACCAACCGCGAGGTGGATGCCACTTAGCTTCGCGAGCTTGCCGGGCGTTGGTCGCGGCAGCTGCCAAGCTGCGCGAGCGGGCACGCGAGGAGGCAGAAGCCATCGCCGGCGCCCAGCGCACGGGCCATCCGGCAACGCATAAACGATGTGGAGCGTCCGGCGGTCGCCGACATCCTCAAGAGCCATCGAGAGCGGACAAAACTGGCGGTACGCGCGCCGCGCCCTCACAGATGAATCTAGCGTCGAGACCGACCGCAACCAGGCCCGAAGGACACGTCACGAACAAGAGAGATCGATCGACCGAGACCTGGCGCGCCCCCCGGTTGCGATCAACCACTATGACTTCACTAACCGACGACGCCAGGAGGTAGAGGTGGAGAAAGCGTTCGGGCTCGAGATCCCACAGAATCTCGAGGAGGCGTGTAACCCGCGGAATCTGGCCCTTCTCGTCTACGACATGCAGGTCGGGATCCTTCGTCAACTCCCGAATCCATCAGCCGTCACGACCCGGGTACTCGAGACACTCGAGACGGCACGGCGGGCCGGGGTACGCGTCTTCTTCCTCCGCCACCTCTCGCTTCCAGTCGAGCTCGCCGGCGTCTACCAACTGCGCCAGGCGATGGCGTGGCAACGGGTGGCACGCGCGACCGACGTCCGACCCTGGTTCCTACGCGGCACGCCCGGCTTCGAACTTCTGCCCGAGCTCGCCCCGCGCTCGAGCGAGGCGATCTTCGACAAGATCACCTTCTCCGCGTTCGAGGGCACCCCACTCGACATCGCTCTCCGCGACTGCGGCATCACCGCGTTCGCGATCTGCGGCGTCGCGATGGAGATCGGGATCGAACCGACCGTCAGGCACGGTACCGACCTCGGTTACATCCCGATCGTCATCACCGACGCCTGCGGCGCCGGCAACGACGAAGCGGGCCAGCGAGCGCTCGCGAGCATCGAGTACATGGGCGACGCCTACCGAACCGACGCTGCCACCTTCGCGCGCCTGCTCGCACAGCGTACGCCTGCGTGAACGCGATCGAGACCGGTTCCGGGCTAGATGCGGGATCGCGACGAGCCAGCGCCGCCGCGCCGCCGAGCATGGCGTGAGTTACGGATTGTCGCCCGAGCGGCACTCCGAGGCTCGTTGTGCCGCGGCGTTCATCCTGAAACGAGGACGTATCGGGCGTACTCGTCGTCAGCCGACTCGAGCGTGAAACCAGCTCGCTCCAACGTGCGCAGCCCCGGCGGATTGGCGAGCGCAGCTCGGCCCACCACGCGTCGGACGCCATCCTGGGCGAGCAGCCAGCGCGAAAGGGCGACCGCGACCTCGGTCCCATAACCCCGACCGCGATACGGCTCTGCCAGCCCGTAGCCAAGTTCGATCTCACCCCGCTCGTCCGGTTCGCCATGGATACCGCAGTCGCCGATAACGACGTCGTCGAGGGTGACGAACCAGCCAGGCGCATGCCCCTGCCGGAGAGCCATACCCAAACCTCGGAGAGTGCCCTCATGTGGCCACCCCGCGACGGCCCGGACTTCCGAGAGGTCGCCCGAGACCACGGCCAGCGCGACCCGCCGCGACGCTGGAACCAGAAGCAATCGTGCTGTCACAATCGGCAACGGACGCAACGGCATGGCCCAAAAAACCATAAGCGCATCAGATGCCCCGAGCGTGACCGCGGAAAGGTTTGGTCTGTTACCGTACTATTTAGTCGGATATCGGACTAAGGAGGCCATGATGGTCAGCCGCACCGTCACCGCCGTGCTCGACGCACCGCAAGCAAAGGTCTTCGACTTCCTCTCCCGGGTCGAGAACCTGCCCGAGTGGGCGACCGACTTCGCCCGCGAGCTCAAGTACGAGGACGACAAGGCGAAGGTCGTCAACGGCCTGGGTGAGTTCTACTTCGCGATCGA
>Ga0066903_100005935_pt1 | contig 10711 bp, 11 predicted proteins | sample PanSoiMetaGPlot1_FD_67491 | JGI IMG/M metagenome (GOLD analysis project Ga0066903, IMG submission 67491) | Tropical forest soil microbial communities from Panama analyzed to predict greenhouse gas emissions - Panama Soil - Plot 1 (version 2) | ecosystem: Environmental > Terrestrial > Soil >...
GAAGCTGAGAGCTCGGTTACGGGCACACTGGAAGTAATGGGCACACCTAGTTACATGGCGCCGGAACAAGCTGCAGGTGAAACCGGAACAGTTGGAAAGGCGACAGATGTCTATGGACTTGGGGCGGTGCTTTACCAACTGCTCACCGCTCATCCACCGTTTGCCGCTGGAACTACCTATGAGACGATCAAGTTGTTGCTCGACACTGAACCGAAGCAACCGCGCCTGTTAAATCCGAAAATAGACCGAGACCTAAGCACGATCTGTCTCAAATGTCTCGAGAAAGATCCAAAGCTCCGTTACTCATCGGCCCTTGCGCTGGCCGAAGACCTCGAACATTGGCTAAAGCACGAACCGATCTGCGCAAAGCCAAGCGGATTTTTTGCACGTGGCCGCAAATGGGCGCGGCGGAAACCAGCGATCGCTGCCCTGTTGGCAGCGTTGGTTGCTTTGGCAGCGACCATGGCTTGGAACCTTTGGAAAAGCGAGTTATTTCGTGCTGCACCTGAAAAGAGCATCGCCTTGCTTCCGTTTGAGAACCTAAGTCGCGATCCAGACAACGCCTATTTCGCCGAGGGGATGCAGGACGAAATTCGAACCGATCTTATCAGGATGCCCGATTTGAAGGTGATCAGCCGCACTTCGACAATGCAATACAAGAGCGAAGTCGCGCGCGACATTCGCAAGATCGGCTACCAACTCGGCGTAGCGAACATTTTGGAGGGAAGTGTTCGGCGCGCAGGCAATCGCATACGCGTCAACGCGCAATTAGTCGATGCTCGTACCTATCGGGAATTATGGGGACAGACCTATGACCGAGATCTTACAGACGTGTTCGCAATTCAAAGTGACATCGCAAAGACAATAGCAGTCCAGCTGCAGGCGAAGCTCACCGGGCGCGAGGAGCAAGCCTTGGCAGTTAAACCGACCAACAATCCGGAGGCATACGATGCATATCTGCGCGGCGTGGCTTCTGAAGCACGCAGTTCCTCCTCCTCTGTTCCCTCCGCATCTTCGGAGGCCGCCGGTTTTTATGAGCGAGCGGTGCAGCTCGACCCAAAGTTTGCAGTTGCATGGGCACGGCTTTCGCGCGCGGACGCGAATCTCTATTTCGGCGGCCTCGAAACTACTCCCGGCGCTCGACGCGCTGGGGCGAAACGTGCTCTGGAGAGTGCGCAGAGGCTGGCGCCGGACTCGACCGAAACCCTCCTCGCCCTGGGTTATTATCAATATTGGGTGCTGCGTGACTACGGATCCGCGAAGACCACGTTCGAGCGCCTTCGCATATCGTTACCAGGTGCCAGCGAGATACCACGGGCACTCGCCTATGTTACGCGACGCCAAGGGCACTGGGATGAAAGTATTGCTTACTTCGAGCAAGCCCTTGTTTTGGACCCACGTAACGTAGAGCTACTGATGGACGTGGCGTGGACTTACACTATGCTTCGACAATTCCCGTCCGCGGTTAAGCTATATGATCGGGCACTGGACATCACGCCAAAGGATCCGGACGTGATGGCGGCAAAGGCCAGTATTTATCAAGCCCAGGGTAATCTCGAAGAAGCCGCCAAGCTCCTATCAGGGGTGATGGCAAAGACTTCTTCTGGCGATACGGTCTCCATCAAGTTCGATCAGTTGAGACTTGAGCGAAACTACAGCGAGGCCGTTCGATTGCTGCAAACCCGATTAGCCCAATTTCATTATGATTCTGAGCCGGACAAGGCCTCTGACCAGCTGGCGCTGGCTTTAGCTCAGCGCCTTGCTGGCGATACGACTGAGGCAAAGGTTACCGCTCAAGCGGCACGCAATACGCTCGAGCAACTCTACAGAGATCTACCAGACAGTGTTAGCCGGGCTGGCGGGACGGCAAGGCTATCGCTAGCTTACGCCGCAATGGGGCAAAAGGATTCGGCCTTCGAAGCGGCGCAGCGTGCAATCATGTTTCTGCCCCGTTCTAAAGATCCGGTGGCCGGACCTCACTTCGAAGAAAACCTGGCGTTGATTCAGACGACATTCGGCGAGAATAGTCGTGCAATCTCCACTCTCACTCAGCTGTTACAAACGCCCTACAAAACCTTCGTTTACGGCCTAACACCTATCACACCGGCCCTTCTTAGGCTCGATCCCATCTGGGACCCGTTACGGTCCGACCCCGCTTTCCAAAAACTCTGCGAGGAAAAGCAGCTGCATTGAGGCATGAGTGCTCATTACTAAAACGCGAGGAGTGTTCCTATGAACCATTACATTTTCCCAATTGTTCTTGCCGGAGCCTTCGTGGCGCTGTACTGGATCTTTTGCCGTTGGCATTCGCAGGGCAAAGGGAAACTAACCAAAGCGGAAATCGACCGTTATATATCGATCATCGAAAAGCTGCCGTTGCCGGCGGAGGAAACCAAGGCCTTTTGCGCCCGCATCCGCCCGTGGGCCGAGGCTGATGATGGCAAGCCGGTTTATATGCTGAACCTCATCAGCTTCTTCAAAGAATTGCACAGCTTTCCAGGCGCTCCGGAATTCAAGGGGACACCCCAAGAGGCAAACGCACACTATGAAAAAGCCATCACGTCACTGTGGCTGAGTCATGCGGCCTACCCGACTTTCGCAGGAATTCCTCAGGCCAAGAACGTGGTTAACATTCAGCCCGAACGTGAGTGGGGCGATGTGATTCTTTGCCGCTATCCAAACCGGCGGACGTTCTTGAAACTGTTGGCTGATCCGAAATATGGCCCGCAAACCCCCTACAAGTTCATGGCGGTGGGACTTGATCTCGTGCCCGTCGCCGCGCATAGGATCATTCCTGACTTACGCATCGTGGTCGGCGTTTCACTCTTGATTCTTTTTTTGGCAATCAACTGGCTCAGGAGTGGCTTGGTGACAAGCTAATGATCGGCCGGAGCGTGCGCGATGTTGAAGAATGAGAGTCATGAAGATGGCAAACATCGACTCGCCTCTTGAATCTCGCATTTTTCGAATAAACGGTATTTCGTTGCACGTTGTCCTCGCCGGTCCTGCAGACGGCAAGCCTTTGATATTCCTCCATGGCTTTCCCGAGTTCTGGTTCGCCTGGCGTGGCCAAATTGATTACTTCGTCTCTGGGGGCTATCGCGTAATCATACCGGATCAACGAGGCTACAACCTGAGTGACAAACCCGCTGGTGTTGTTAACTACTCTATTAACCGTCCAGCTGAAGACATCGTCGGCCTTCTCGACAAGATGGCTACTTCGAAAGCATTCATTGTGGGGCATGACGTGGGCGCTGCTGTTACCTGGTATCTGGTTGCCCGATACCCAGATCGCTTTATGCGCGCCGCGATTTTGAGCGCGCCGCATTTTTGTGTGTTATCAAAGAGCCTTATCACGAATCCTGCGCAACTGCGGAAGAGTTGGTATATGTTCTTTTTTCAGCTTCCTTGGCTGCCCGAGGTTATCCTGCGTAGGGCCGGCTGGGAGGTCTTGCTTCGAGTGCTCCGGAATACTTTGCCTCCTGCAGTCTTCTCTAATTCTGATCTTGAGCTATATCAGGAGTCGTGGTCGAAAGTTGGTTCGCTGACAGCCATGCTCAATTGGTATCGAGCGGCGCTGTTGTATCCCCCGAAGCTGGAGTTTGATTCCGAGGCTTCGCGAGTGAAAGTTCCTGTGCTCGTCATATGGGGAAAACAAGATTCGTTCACGGGTGAAGTAATGGCGAGCGAAAGTCTTGCCTATTGTGACAATGGACATCTTGAAATGATTGATTCCGCGACGCACTGGGTGCAACACGAACAGTCCGCTCGCGTTAACGCTTTAGTGTCACAATTTTTTGCCTAACGTTTTCGCTGCGTGCGAGGAAGAATCCCAAAAGCCGGAGCGAACTATCCGCTCGTTCGCACTACGAAATAACAGAACGGAGCCAACGAACCCAGGTAACACGCAAACTGGCCATATCAAAATTCGCTAACTGGATATTGTCTTTGCTACATCCGGGTTTTAGCAATGGGCGATTCAATTAAGGAAGAATAAACATTATGAAACCAAAACAAACATTTATCACCATTCTGGCAGTTCTATTCGTGTTCCCATTGATGGGAACGTTCGCTCAGCGAGCAGCGAGCTCGGGCTCTATCGAAGTGATCACGACTTTTGATTATCCCGGCGCGGGAAATAACACCTTGCCGCAAAAAATTAACGAAAGAGGCGACATCGTTGGCGAGTTCATCGATTCGGCCGGAGTGACGCGCGGTTTTGTCCGGTTCAGTGATGGTAGTTTTAGCGACCCTATCGTCGACCCTAACGATACCGTAGGTTTTACCGAGGGACGAGGCATTAATAACTCACGCACTATCGCGGGTGACTACGTCATCAGCGATGGTACCATTCACTCCTTTTTCCTGTCTGGCAGCACTTTCACTGAATACGATATTCCCGGCGCGGTCCAAACCAATCTCCTTGGGATAAACGACCTTGGCGATTTTACCGGCGGGTTTGATCCTGACGGCAGCGGGATCTTCCAGGCGTTCTTCGGCCGTGGCGGAACCTTAACGACGTATGCCGTCCCGGGAGCTCTCGGGACCTTTGCTTACGAGATCACTAACAACAAAAAGTTGGTGGTGGGATACTTTATAGACAGCGCAGGAGTCCTTCACGGCCAATACCGGGACGCCAATGGGGCGCTGCACTTCCCGATTGATCCTTCGGGCTCCGTTGCGACAATCCTGTTTGGAGCCAACAATAGAAGCTTTGTGGTCGGCAGATATGCGGACAGTTCGGGCGTCACTCATGGACTCTTCTTTGTCCCGTCAGACAATTTCTTCACTTTCGATTATCCCGGAGCAGCCTTTACATCGCTAAACGGAATCAGTTCACAGGGGAATATCTGTGGTCGTTTCGTTGATGCTTCCGGCATTGCTCACGGATTCATAGCTCGCGTCAGAGGCACACCGCCCACAAGAGCGGCGGTGCCGGAAATGAAGCCGACTTCGCCGTCGCTGGTGGCTCCACTCAACCAATCGCCCTCGGCCTGGGGAGGTGCAATACCGGCGCGCTGAGTTAAGCATTTGGGGGCTTGCGCCGTCGGCGCCGTGTGACGATGCGGGCCCCCCGGATGCCTAGTCGGCGTTCTGCGCCGGTGCTCTCGGGTCAGTAGTCGGTGGCCGGTAGAAGAAAACGCACCGCGCGCGCTCCAGCTTGAACTGAGAAAACCCGCACCGCAACTGATTCTCAACAATTAATTAATCTAGCTCAAAGGCGGAAATGACCCGATTTTTGCGGATTGAATTATGTCCGCGCGTATAACGAAAGGCTTTCAGCCCGTCGCAGTGAGCGCCAGTAATCCAGAGTGTTCGCCTTTCACAAGCTAAAGCTGACGCAGCCCAAACTCCAACCCCGTTTCTTGGGATTGTCAGCGAGGATTTCCCAGTACTTCATCCGAGTTCAAGTTGACGATGAATCGCCGATTGTAGCTCCAAAAATGCGGGTGAGTCTTTCGGCTGCCCGAACAGTAAACCGGCGACCATCGCGAGCGTATGGCCTTCCACTCACACACAAATCGACTCGCAACTCTCTTCATGAAGCACCCTCGTGAAGCTCCTACGAGTCGTACAGAAACAACGCCTTCTCTGTTCCACCAGGGACAGAACACGGAAGGCGCGCTAGGCGACAAACACTTTAATCCTTGTCTCTTAATCTTCGTCAAGAATCACTCGATCAACCATCATGTTCTCGCCCGTTCCAATGTAATGGACGTGGACAGGGACCCCGACCTTTACCTTTGTGCGGACAGCATCTTCATCAAGGACCGTACCGCCGCGTGTCACATACTTGACTGTCTTACCAAAGTGGTAAGTCCGCGGTCCGCTTGTTTCCTTCAGCACGATTGTGCTGCCTCGGGTGTACTGCGTAATTGTACCGCCGCCTTCTGTAGTTGTCGTCGTGGTAGTCTCCGAGACCTGTGCCCACGCAAACGGAGCTGCCACTGCCAATGCCATACTGAGTAGTATTTTTTTCATCGTATTCTTTCGTTTTCTGTTTCCGCGGTACGAACAGGCTTGCAATTGTCTTAGCCCGACGCTTCCCCGCATTTATCTAGCCTATAATCGCGGGTGACTGTTCACGCGGTCGGGAACAAATGCTTTTGGTGCCCCTCGCGTAAGGACCTTTGGTAAAATCGAGGATTTGGGGAGCTAGGGGTTTGCATGACTAAGTTCTAAGGCACAATCCTAGGAGGATGCCCAATCGGCTGATAACAACGGTTTACTTTGTATAATGTTATTTCAATAGGGCGGGTGGTCGGACAAGTCGATTTCAGCCCCAAACTCAATAAAACACGCGCAGCGTAAGTGGTCGGTGCGATTGCTCTTGAAAAGGAGGTGAAACAACATGTTAGGTTGGGCTGTAGTTTTTCTAATAATCGCACTAGTAGCAGCAGCGTTCGGGTTTGGCGGGATTGCCGTGGCCTCTGCAGGAATCGCAAAGGTTTTGTTCGTCCTGTTCCTCGTGCTGTGCTTAATCTTCTTCATTACCGGCTCGAGAGGCAGAAGAGTTCCATGATCTAGTACGTCAAAATGACGGAAGCGTTATTCAATTTCCTGACTTGGGACGACGCAATTAGGTCCCCTTTAAGGGGAGCAGATAAGAATTAGCCGCTCTAGTGAAACGATCGACCCTCGCAATCATAAACTGGTTATCGATCACCATGCTGATCAGTTCGGCTGATGTGGCGAACGCGGGGCCCTTCCGCGATTTCTTTACATCGTTACGTAGCGCAATCTCGCACCCGCGTGAAAAGCCGCGATCGCACCGTAGCAGTCATAAATATAATGAGGCTCCGCCGAGCGATGCTTCGAAGAGTGTGACTTCAAACAGCCCAGTCGCCGCGCCTCCGAGTGACCATAATATCCGTGTCGCGAAGGCAACGTCGGCCTCGAAACAGGGAAAAAGCGACCTGCCTTGTGGAACACCTGTGCCGGGTAAACAAGGGTTAGTCACTAGTCCGTTCTCGGCAGACAGCGGTTACGTCGACGTCCGCAGTCTTCCCCCTGGGACCGAAGTAAAAGATCCTTACACAGGCAAGATTTTCCTTACGCCGTAGCCTTTCGATCACGTTATATTGGCTTGGTGAAAGAGTTGGAAGCGCAAACTGGGGAGAGAGGGCATTGCGCGATTTGATCGTGACCGCGCTGGATCGCACAAGACATGGTGAAGTACGCGGCAAGCTTTCCAAACTTTTCACAGGGGATCGGTGTCTTAAGCGGTCGGCGTATTGCGGGTAGGACTCCGGCGGATTAGACAATCATCCGCCCGCCCGATTGCGTGCTTTCATAAATCAAACCAGAATTGCCACGCACACTCCAAAGGAGTCCAAGGCAATCTTCGCGAGGTTGTGCCTTTGGACTAACGGGCGGCGGGTTGGCTTGGCGCTTTCCCGCCGCTTTTTTCTTTCCAATAATTGCCGATCAGTATGAACGGTCGCCACAAGCTGTGTTAATCGCGATGATTCAATCACAAAGCGCCGTGAGTCGTAAAGCGTGCAGGATTCGTTGAAGTCGTAGCCGACAGATCACCACTACCCGGCGACCATCGGCGATTCTACCGCGATCCTGTGAAGCGGGCAGCGGTTCGTGCCTTGGCGGGTTTTGATCTATGAAGCCTTTCTTGTCAGAGGGAGTGGAATAAACACGGTGCTGGACCAGTCATGTTAGACAAATGAAAGGATTCATGAAAAACAGAATACTGAGTGGGGGCGCAGTTAACCTTGCGGTCGTTGCGTTCTTGACGCTGCTATTCGCGGGTTGCGCGGTCGCACCGAAAGCCGAAAACCTATCGATGGCCACCGCTGCCGCACACATACGGGCGGACTTTGCGGATGACCTGCAATCCAATCCGAGCGATTCCCCGGAATTCACGCCTTGGGGACCAGAAGACTAGGCGTTTTGAACACCCGATTCGAAGTGACCGCATCAACTTGTCGTCCGGCGACTTTCATTTAGTGGATAGTCGCATGGCGTTCACGCTGCGGCCGACAGAATTTCCACCTCACGCGACAATTTCGCTTCCCGTCCATACCTACCCGCGTGGCTGTTTCGGGCATCAGGCGCAAATTAAATAACCTCGCGGGGAAAGGGGGTTGGGCGAGGGCGTGGCGTCGGAATAGGCCTTCCGCTCGGCATTTCGCCATAACTTAAGCCGTAGGTTTGAGCCTGCGGTAGGATAACCCCAGGATTCGGATTCCCCTGGCCCCTGACTGTCTGGCTCGTCAAGCCGACGCTCAGACCTCCGGCCAAGAGCATACTGCAAAGAATCCATATCACGCCGGTTACTGCCGCTTTAAGATGCGATGTAGTCTTCATTTTCTGTTCCTTGGTTTGGTTTTCTTTAGTTTGTTTACCTTTTACATAAGTGATGCAGAAAATCCGGGGGGATATAACGGAAAAAGTTTAGGTTTTCTAAAAAACGCGGATCGCGCGGATTTAGGGACCACAGGACTGCTACCCCGCACTGAAAAGCTGGGCAATCTCAGCAATAGCCGATTTCCGTTGGGGGTTGTCTCCCATCTCGTTGATTGTCAGAGCCGAACAATCTGGATTGTTGATGCACACCGCGACGACGGAAAACTTTTCGTTGTGCGCGCGGAGGATGCCACCTAAATCCAGCAAAAACCACGTCAGCGGAAATAGACGGATTTTGGTGGATGAATTATGCCAAAGTGCTCTACGATATACGTGCTAATTACAAGTCGTTGATAATCGGCGAACCGGTGAGGGAGGGATTCGAACCCTCGGTTCTACATAGCCTCTTACAGTTACCGATTCTACCTATGAAAATGGATGTGGCCAAATGTGCTTGAACATTGGTCCTACTGCGAGCGTTCGGTCCTGTGGATTTTCGGGAATGCTATCGGCGATACGAACGCTGAGCGTATCTATCAGGCTCTTCGGACATCAGGCGCTAATGGTCTTGCTCGGACACAAATTCTCGAAGATGTCTGCAGCGAAATCTAACTTCAGATAAGCTGGAGGGCGCATTGCGATCTCTGAAACGTTCAGGCTTGGCTTATTCGAAACTAGAACGAACAACCACAAAGCCGCGCGAACGCTGGTTTGCGCAGGCCTCAGGCTACGAGTTTTACGAGGTTTCTTCACCTAAGGCGGCGAATAACTCGTATAACTCGTTACATTCGGCACCTGAAAAGACGGACTCGCCGACAGCGGGCGAAGCTTTTGCGTGATAGCAGTCCCGCACAAATTGTAACTATAAACTAAGAAGAAAAATGAAAATGAACATTGATGATAAGAACGAATCGCCTGTTGGGCGTCCAACAAAGTACAACGAGAGAACAATCGCCCGGCTTTGCGAAGCCCTGGCTGACGGCATGCCCCAAAAAAGCGCATGCGTAGCGGCGGCCATCGGGGTCACAACGCTGAACGAATGGCGCGACAGGTATCCTGAAATCGAGGAACGGATGAGTGAGGCCCGCGAGCGGCTTAGAGAAAAGGCGCTGCAAACCGTTAAGGCCGCCTTCGAAAATGGCGAGTGGAGAGCTGCAGTTGCTGCACTCAAGCTTGTGTTCCCGGAATACCGTGAGAGTACAAAGGTAGACGTAAATGCTGTGGCCGTTTCTGGCGGTCCCGTCATCACAGAAGCTGAGCGGCTAAAACTATTGGACCGCTGGGAGAAAGCGCAGCTGGCTAATGGACAATAACGAAAACCAAACCAGAAAGGACCGTCGCTAAGCTCGAAACGCGCGAGGATGCGCAAGCGCTAGATTGCAACATGGCAGACAAGGGATCGCGACCAGTCGATAAGTGACCGTGCGTGAGGGATACGCGCGACGCTCACGCGTCCGCGGAAAGCTTCCTCCCGCATTTGCTGCAAACTTGGGGAAGCTCGTTCTGCTCGCTTCCGCCAACCCCTGTCAGCGACGTCACTTGGTCATCAGCAGGCACGCCAGCGATCGAAGCAAAAAATCATGCCAAAATCAAGCCTGCACCTCCTCTACGACAGACTAGTGGCAGCGCAGACGGCTCACGGCAGCGTAGCTACAATGTATTGCCTAATATCAGATCTCTACCGGTGTGGTTAAAATTACCTCCCTGTCCGTCAAAAGCGTGCGGATGTTTTCGACGACGGCTTGTTTATAATATCCGGAATTTCGATGCAGAGTTAATGCCGCATCATCGGAATACCCTTCAAAAAGGATCAAGGTGTTCAAATCCGAGTTATCCTGATGTACCTGATAGAAAAGATTTCCCTTCTCCTGGATGCTCTTTCCCTTCAACTCCTTCAGGAACAACAAAACATTTTCCAGTTGTCCTGGCCTGACCTTCCATTTCGCAAATACATGAATTGCCGTGACACTCATGTTAGCCCGATTGCGTTGGATCCTAAAATAGTAACCACCCTTACGCCTACGCCCAGGGCCGAGGCTGGATTCTGACCGGTGACCAACCGGCCGTCGGTGATGCTATATGGTTGCCAGGGTTCGACGAAACTGAAGTTACAACCATGGCCTCGCAGGGCTGTTTCCAGTTCGAAAGGCACATCAGCTTTGGCATAATTCTCTTCTTCGTCATTGCTGAAGGCGGTGATATTCTTGCCCTTGATCAGCCAGGATCCATTGCTGAGCTTGACATTCAACAGGGATACCGGGCCATGACAAACGGCGCTGACCACTTTGCCGCTTTCCCACATGGTCTTGTGAATGTTGTGAACGACGTCATTTTCGGGCATGTCGACCAT
>Ga0066903_100005936_pt1 | contig 10711 bp, 7 predicted proteins | sample PanSoiMetaGPlot1_FD_67491 | JGI IMG/M metagenome (GOLD analysis project Ga0066903, IMG submission 67491) | Tropical forest soil microbial communities from Panama analyzed to predict greenhouse gas emissions - Panama Soil - Plot 1 (version 2) | ecosystem: Environmental > Terrestrial > Soil >...
GAAGCGCCGCTAGACAACGATTCGAACAGGGTCCGAATTTCCGTCCCCCGGAGACGATCACCGCGTTGTTGAATCTGGGTTGTGCTATTAAAAAGTGCGCGCCGGCAGGGCACGCGTCGTGCAGCCAGAAAGTAAGCTAACTATGCTGGCACCAGTCGAGGAGCAGGCAGTTGGGTATTGATGCTGACGAACTTCGCAAGCTCCTAGAAGAGGCTGGCCTCGATGCGGAGGCGGGCGTCACCGAACAGGGCATGGCTGCCGCTGGGGCGTGGTCAGACGCCGCCGAGCAGATGGCCGAGGACGCCGAGCCGACGCCCGAGACAGCGCCGTCGATGCGACGTTCGCCAGGCGGTTCGGGGCCCGAAGATGCCCCACCCACCAACGCCGCGATCTACTTCCGCGATATTTCAGCCACGGCGCTGCTGACCGCAGATGATGAGATCACCCTCGCCCAGCAGATCGAGCGCGGTGAGGACGCCAAGCGCGAGCTCAAGCACGGGCCCCGCCTGTCGGAGGAGCAGCAGGACCAGCTCGAAGACGTGGTCAGCGGCGGTGAGCGCGCCCGCAGCCGCCTTACCGAGGCCAACCTGCGCCTGGTGGTCAGCGTCGCTCGCAAGTACCTGAACCGCGGCTTACCGATGCTCGACCTGATCCAGGAGGGCAATATTGGCCTGGCCCGAGCCGTCGAGAAATACGACTGGCGCAAGGGATACCGCTTCAGCACCTATGCGTACTGGTGGATTCGGCAGGGCATGACCCGCGCACTGGCCGAGCAGGCGCGGTCGATTCGGGTGCCGACGCACATGGTGGCGGCGATTGGTGATGTGTACAAGGCAGCGCGCGACCTCCAGCAGGAGCTGGGTCGTGAGCCGCGTGTCCAGGAGATCGCCGATCGGCTCGATCTGAGCCCCGAGCGGGTTCAGGAGATCCAGGCGTCCTCCAGGCAGCCGGTGTCGCTGGAGACTCCGCTCGGCAATGAAGACTCTGGGGGCACCCTGGGCGATCTGATCGCCGACCGCACGGTGCGCAGCCCGCACGAGCTCGCCGCGCACTCGATGTTGAAGCGGCACATGGACGACGCGATGCAGGTGCTCTCGCCGCGCGAGCGGCAGGTTCTGCGGTTGCGATATGGCCTGTCGGGTGGTCGCGAGCACACGCTGGGCGAGATCGCCGACCAGCTCGGGGTGACGAGCGAGCGCGTCCGCCAGATCGAGTCAGCCGCCCTGAGCAAGCTGCGACAGCCCAAACTAAAGCACAAGCTCCGCGAATATCTCGACGAGTACGTCGCGTAAACGGCTGGACCTGCTGCTCGTTCAGCGCGGCCTCGTCGAGACCCGCGAACGGGCACAGTCGCTGATCATGGCCGGTGCGGTGCTTGTCGACGGCAGCGTGGCCACGCGGCCGGCGCAGAGCGTCTCCGATGACACGGCTATCGAGCTGGTTGCCCACCGCCCGGAGTACGTCAGCCGCGGCGCGCTCAAGCTCGAGAAAGCGCTCGATGTCTGGACGATCGATCCGGCGGGCAAAGTCGCCCTGGATGTCGGCGCATCGACGGGCGGCTTCACGGACATCCTCCTGAAACGTGGTGCGTCGCGGGTGTACGCCGTGGACGTCGGTTACGGCCAGTTGCACTACAAGCTGCGCGGCGATCCACGCGTGGTGGCGATGGAGCGCACGAACATCCGCCACCTGGCGGAGCTGCCCGAGCGAGCGGACCTGGCGGCAGTGGACGTGTCATTCATCTCACTGCGCCTGGCGCTGCCGCCAGTGTTCAACCTGGTGAAGGCCGAGGGCGAGATCGTGGCGCTCATCAAGCCCCAGTTCGAGGCAGGTCGCGGACAGGTCGGCAGAGGCGGCGTGGTGCGCGATCCAGCCGTGCGGGAGCAGGTCGTGCGTGAGCTGCGAGCGTGGTCGCAAACGCAACCCTGGCATCTGAGCGACATCACGGAGTCGCCCATCAAGGGACCAGCCGGCAATGTCGAATTCCTGAGCCGCTGGACACCCGCCGGCATAATCACGGGGAGTGCTGAGCCAGCTCACGATCCGTAACTTCGCGATCGTCGATCACCTCGAGATCAACTGGCAGCCAGGCCTGAATGTGATCACTGGCGAAACCGGCGCCGGCAAGTCCATCCTGATCGATGCCGTCGGCGCACTGCTCGGCGATCGCCTCGGACCGGAGGTCGTCCGAAGCGGAGCGCAGCGGGCCATGATCGAGGGCGTCTTCACCATCTCAGACGACGTGGCGAGCCATCTCAAGGCCGCCCTGGACGAGTACGGGCTCGAGCCCGAGGACGGCGCCCTGATCGTCAGCCGCGAGGTGGCTGGGGGTAGTGGCCGGGGCGGTGCACGCGTCAATGGTCGGGGCGTGCCGCTGGCCGTGCTGCAGGAGCTCGGCGAGCGGCTGGTCGACGTCCACGGTCAATCTGAGCACATGGCCCTGCTCAGGCCTCGCGAGCAACTGGACTACCTGGACCGCTACGCCGGCGCCATCGCCAAGCGGGCGGAGGTCAGCCGTCTTGTCCGTGAGCTGCGGGCCAGCCAGGAAGCTACCCGCAAGCTGCTCGCCGATGAGCGCGAGACCGCCCGACTGCAGGACCGCTTGCGCCACGAGACAGCCGAGATCGCTGCCGCCGACCTGCATCTGGACGAAGAGGAGGAGCTGCTGGCCCAGCGCGCGCGGCTGCAGAACGTCGAGCACCTGCGTCAATCCGCTCTAACCGCCTATCAGGCTCTTGTTGGCGACGACGAGGACCAGCCCGGTGTGGTCGATCTGCTGGGCCGCGCGGTGGCTGCGTGCGTCGACGGCGGCAAGCTGGATCGTTCGCTGGCAGCCGAAGGCGAGGCGCTCAGTGCGGCGCTGATTCAGGCAGAGGAGTCGGCCAGGACCTTACGCGACTACCTCGAATCGATCGAGGCCGATCCCGACGCGCTGGAACGAACCGCCGAGCGTCTGTTTCTGATCGGCGACCTCAAGCGCAAGTTCGGCGACTCGGTCCGAGAGATCCTGGCTTACGCCGACCAAGCCCGACGCCGACTGGGCGAGATCGAGCATCGATCTGAGCACCTCGACCAGCTCGCCGCGCGCGAGAAGGACCTGCAGACTGAGCTGGGGGCCGCGGCCGAGGCGCTGTCGTCGCGTCGCCGGACTGCCGCCTACCAGTTGTCGGCTGCCGTGGAGCGCGAGCTCGCCGATCTGCGGCTGCCCGAAGCTCGCTTCGCCGTGTCGGTCGAGCCAGTTGCGGAGGTGGATCTCGCTGGCGCGGACCGCGTCGAGTTCCTCCTGGCGACAGGTATTGACGACGAGCTGCGGCAGATGGCTCGCGTGGCCTCGGGCGGTGAGCTCGCGCGCATTGCGCTGGCGCTGAAGACCGTCTTGTCGCGAGCCGAGACCCGGCCAACGTTGATCTTCGACGAGATCGACGTCGGGGTCGGGGGCCGCACCGGGCCCGTGGTCGGCCAGAAGCTGTGGGCAGTCGCCGGTGCGGGCCACCAGGTGCTGTGCGTCACGCACATGCCCCAGGTGGCGGCGTTCGCCGACTGTCACTACGTCGTTTCTCGAGGGAATCGAGAAGTGCGTGCCACGCTCGTCGACGGCGCTCAGCGCGTGGACGAACTGGCAGCCATGCTCGGCGGAAGCGTCACCGAGGCCGCGCGGTCGAGCGCCCGTGAGCTGCTCGACCGCGCGGCTCTTGCCAAGGATAGAACTTCCTAGTTCGGCGGATCCTGCCGCTGCTGCCCGCCGGCAGCGATCTCGAATGCCGGCGCGCTCGGCGGCGGCACCTGCAGCTGGCCGTTGGCGTGGCCGTTGGTGCGGCTCTCGGCCCTGGCGACCAGCTCATAGACTTCGTCGCCCATCAGCGCGTGCTTCTCGATGAGCGCTTCGGCGACGTTGACCACCGCTTCGCGGTGCTCTTCGAGCAGCATCTTGACCCGCTTGAAGTTCTGATCGAGCAGTCGGTCGACCTCGCGGCCGCCGCCCATGCCGCCGCCACCGAATGGGCTGTTGGCGCCCATCATGCCGCCGTATGACATCAGCGAGCCGTTCATGCCGTACAGCTTGATCATCTGCTCGGCGATGTGGGTCGCGTTAGCGAGGTCGCCGGACGCGCCGGCCATTTCCTCACCAGGTCCGAGGAAGATCTGCTCGGCGGCGCGGCTGGCCAGTGACACCTGCATGGATGCCAGCAGCTCGTCCTTGGTGAGCGTGTGAATCTCCTCGATCGGCTTGGGTGAAACGAGGGCTGCCGCGCCGATGTCGTGGCGGGCCTCGATCGTCGCGCGGGCCACGCGGTAGCGCTTGTACAGCTTGACCATGGCCACGGCATGGCCCGCCTCGTGGTACGCCAGGCGGCGCTTGTCAGCGTACGTCATACCCAGGACGGGCATGCGCAGGCCCCACTCGTAGGTCTCCAGCGCCCAGCGGAAGTCCTCGTAGCTGATCGCGTCGCGGCCGTTCCAGACCGCGTGGACGACCGACTCGTTGACCACGTGCTTGATCTGGGCCGGGGTGTAGTTGACGGTCTCGGCGACCATCTGGTCGATCGGCAGGTCGAGGTGCTTGACCTTCGACAGGTAGTAGTCGAAGATCTCGCGGCGGCCATCGTACGACGGCGCGCCGACGCGCAGCTGGCGGTCGAAGCGCCCTGGCCGCAGCAGGGCTTGATCCAGGACCGAGACCAGGTTTGTGGCAGCGATGGTCAGCACCGGTGGCTGATCGGCCTTGCCCTTGCGCATGCCGAACAGGCGCAGGATCTTGTCCTTGATGCCGTCGCGCGGCAGCGGATCCATCTGGTTCAGCAGCTCGTTGAGGGCGCCGCCACCGCCGCCGAACATCATGCCGCCGAAGCCGCCCGCGTTGCCCACGCCCGAGCGGGACTTGCCGATGGCGTCGATCTCGTCGATGAACAGGATGCACGCGCCGTGCTTGCGGGCCAGCTTGCGGGCCTTGTTGTACAGGCTGAGCACGCGCAGCGTGTCCATGCCCCAGAACATGCCCTGGATGCTCGGCGCCGACATGTAGCCGAATGGCAGCTGTGCCTCGGTCGCGATTGCCTGGCCGAGGTAGCTCTTGCCTGTCCCTGGCGGGCCTTCGAGGAGGAGGCCACGGATGGGCTGGCCGCCCATCTGCTTGAAGCGCTTGACGCCCTTCAGCAGCGTCACGACCTGGCGGGCGGACTCGAGGACCTCAGGATTGCCCTTGTAGTCCTTGAAGCCAACGCCTGTTTCACCCGGCATCAGCCAGTAAATGCGCGGGCGCCCGATGAACCAGAACAGCACGATGAACTGGAAGATCATCAGGAAGGCCACGTAGAACAGCTGGAAGACCAGGTACAGGCCCGTGGTGATGAACGGTCCAACGCTGTCCCACTGCGGGTAGATGACGAAGATGCCGAGGAATGCCAACACGCCGATGATGAACAGCGTGCGTATCAGCATGCCGACGCGCCCCAGGGCGCGATCGATCTTGCGGTCGAGCTCGTCGTGCTCGTCCACTCCGAGATTCACTTCGAGCGTGCGATCAGAGCTCATCCGCGTCTCCCTTCGTCCAGATGGACGGTCATGTAGCTACTGAACTTTCGCGATTTTGCCATCGCGATCGAGCGTAAACATATACGGCTGGTAATCGATGCTGGATCCGGATTGCTGGCGAACCCCGACCAGATAGAACTGCATGCTCGTGCCATCGGGCAGTGCCTTGCCGCCGATATAGGATGTTTCCGCCAGTTGCACCCCCTTCTGCTTGGCGGCTTCCATCTGCTGCTGGAGTCCGTCGCGCGAACCACCCTGAGAGGTGATACGCGACTGAGCGTCGTTATCCAGGCTGTTCCAGACCAGATCGGCGTTATAGTCGCGATTGCCCTTGAGGTAGTCCTCGGTGGCGGCCGGCGCGGAGCCGCCGCGCAGGTTGGCAAAGGCTTGGATGGAGGGCAGGAAGGTCGGCGCGAGGACGACGATAGCGACGACGACGACGAGCGCGGCGATCCATGCCACGAGGGCCGCTGGCTTCAGCACGAAGTAGCGGATGGTCCGAATGAGTGCCCTGCGTACTCCGCCCACGGTAGTTGCTTGCGTCGCGACCTCTCAGAAGTTGCCTGGCTGTAGGGCTGTGGCGATTGACCGACGCGGTACGAACGGCACGCGCGGGCGGCCGAAGCTTACTGGTTGAGCGGCCGCACAACAACAAATTACGTTTCGCAGGCAGTCGCCAGATTCTACTAAATTGTGATGCCCCGATGACGCCCGCGTGACGCTTTTGCGTTTTCGCGTGACGCTCTACGTGACGCCTCGTGATTACGCTGAGCTCAGGTGACAGGGCGGGCGGGCGGCGGCGGGAAGCAGGCGGACGGCGGTGGGCGGACGGGCGTCGTGTTCGGCGGGCGGTGGTCGGGCGATGAGGCGGTGGCGGACGGGTATGCGGTGCGTTGTCGCGGGAGCAGGCCGGCTCGGCTCAGGCGAGGGCGAGCAGCGCGCTCGCGATGCGGTCGGCGGCATCGCGCGGCATGCTCGCCGCCAGCGCGCGGCCGAGCTGCTCACGGCGTGGCGCGTCGGCCAGCAGGCTGAGCACGCGCGCGGCCAGGCTGTCGGGCGTCAGCGCCTGCTGGTCGGCCACTTCGATGGCGCCCAGGCGCGCGAACGCCTGCGCGTTGGCCCACTGGTGGGAGCCGGGCATCGGCACGATCACGCTCGGCCTGCCGAGGGCCGCCAGCTCGGTCAGGGTGCCCATGCCGGCGCGGCTGACCACGACCGTCGCCGCTGCCAGCAGGTGCGGCATCTCGTTCACCAGGAACTCGATGGCGCGATAGCGTGACGAGGCGGTCTGCGCGGGTACGCCCCGGCCGCGTCCCGTGAGGTGCACCACCTGAGCTCGCTCGACCAACCGCGGCGCGGCGGCAGCCACCAATTGGTTGAGGCCGAGAGCGCCGGTGCCGCCACCCGTGACGAGCACGAGCGGCGCATCGGGTTCGAGCTCGAGCCGCGTGAAGGCAACGCCAGGCTCCGCCGACAGGATCTCCTCACGCACGGGGTTGCCCGTGACCGCCGTACGTCGCTTTGGAAAATGCGCCAGTGAGGAAGCCAGGCTGACCGTGATGCGCTCGGCGAAGGGCACCAGCAGCTGATTGGCCAGGCCCGGTTCCACGTCCTGCTGGTGAATCAGCGTCCGCGCGCCAACCAGGCGCGCGGCGACCATGGGCGGTACCGCGCCGAACCCACCTGCGGCGAAGGCAAGCCGTGGCTGGAAGCGACGCACGAGCGCGTACGACGCGGCGATGCCAGCCAGCACGCGGAACGGGTCGGTCAGGTTGCGCACGTCCCAGTAGCGTCGGAGCTTGCCCGCCTCGACGCCCGCGAACGGGATACCCTGCGCGGCGGCCAGCGCAGCCTCGGGACCCGCGCGCGTGCCGACGTACAGGAACTCGACCGAGGCGTCGCGGCGACGCAGCGCCTGAGCGACCGCCAGCACGGGCGTGGCGGACCCGCCTGATCCGCCGCCGGCCAGAAGAACTCTCAGGCTCACCGCCCTGTCCCGCCGCCGGCCAGCAGGACCCTCAGGCTCACTCGGCCGTGAGGCTGGTCTGATTTCGGGCGCGGTCGGCGAAGCGTTCCAGCCCGAGCTCGGCGATGCGGCTGACAAGCTCGGCGTACGGCACGCCGCTGGCCTCCCACAGTTTGGGGAACATGCTGATGCGGGTGAATCCGGGCATGGTGTTGATCTCGTTCAGGTACAGCCGGTCCGTGCCGCGCTCGAGAAAGAAGTCGACTCGGGCCAGGCCGCTGGCTTCGACCGCCTTGAACGCGCGCACCGCCGTCGTGCGGACGTCTTCGGCCACCTCGGCTGGAACGTCGGCCGGGATGATCGCCTGCGAGCCGGTGTCAATGTACTTGGCGTGGTAGTCGTAGAACTCGGCGCCAGGCAGGATCTCGCCCACGACCGAGGCCATAGGCTCGTCGTTGCCGAGCACCCCGACCTCCAGCTCGCGGGCGTCGACGCCGCGCTCGACCAGCAGCTTGGCGTCGTAACGCGCTGCTACGCGCAGCCCCGCCTCGAGCTCGGCGCGGTTGCGGGCTTTGGACACGCCCACGCTCGAGCCCAGGTTGGCCGGCTTGGTGAAACACGGGTAGTCGAGCTCGGCCTCGATGCGCTCGAGGACGTTGTCCGGGTCGCGCTCCAGATCGCGGCGCTGCACGCTCATGAAGTCCACCACCGGCAGCCCCAGACCTCGCCACAGCGTCTTCTGGACGATCTTGTCCATGCCCAGGGCCGAGCCAAGCACGCCGGCGCCGGCGTAGGGCACCGATGCCAGTTCGAACAGCCCCTGGACGGTGCCGTCCTCGCCGAAGGTGCCGTGCAGCACCGGGAAAATCACGTCGAGCGAGCCCATCGCGGGCGGTCCGTTGAGAGGCTCGAGTCCCTTTTCGGGATCGGCAACACGCACCAGGCCGCGGCGGCCCGGCTCCGGGAGCATGGTGGCTGGCCGTTCACTTGTCAGCTCGCCCGAGCTCAGCGCCCGCAGCGGATCGCCTCCGACCAGCCAGCGCCCTTCGCGAGTGATGCCGATCGGCACGACTTCGTGCCCGGCCTGCTCGAGAGCGGCCATCACCGCGCGGGCCGACTGGAGCGAGACCTCGTGCTCACCCGACCGGCCGCCGAACAAAACGCCTATGCGCAGACGCGTCACCGCCGCCGCCCCGACCTTTCTGCTTCGACTACAGCGTAACGTCCGGAGAAGCGTCGCGAATCTCGAGCCGCAGCCCGCCGGCGTCGATCACGTCGACGATAACCCGGTGCCCTTCGCGCACCAGGTCGAAGTCGACCTGGCTGCCCGCCACGCGCATCTTCCTGAAGCTGACGCGACCGAGCCAGCTGGGCAGCACAGGCCGCAGACGCACCACGCGCTCGAAGGCGTCCGCCTCGAGCCCAAGCAGCGCCTGCAGCAGCATGAACGCGCTGCCTGCCGCCCACGCCTGCGGGCTGCAGGAGACCGGGTATTGAGCCGGCGTCGAGTGGTACCGCCGGTCGCGGTTGAACCCGCACCACAGCTCGGGCAAGCGCGAGCCAGGGAACCGCAAGCCGGCCTCGAACACCTGAGTGGCGACTTCGCGCGCCGCGGTGTCGGCGCCGACGCGCTTCATGCCGAGCGCGATGAGCGCGTTGTCGTGAGGCCAGATCGAGCCGTTGTGGTAGCTCATCGGATTGAACGTGCGCGCGCGGCTGGACAGGGTGCGGATACCCCAGCCGCACAGCATGTCGCTGCCGAGCAGGCGCTGGACGGTCAGGCGTGCTTCGTCGCCGCGCAGCAGTCCCGCCCACAATGCGTGGCCCGGGTTCGACGTGACCGTCTCGATGCGGCGCTTCTCGCCGTCGAGCCCCATCGCCCAGAACTGGCCATCCTCGTCGCTCATCGCCAGCAGGGCCCGGAACTGTTTGCGCACGCGCTCGGCTTCGACGCGCTGAGCGCGCTCTTTCTCTGGAGATCCGAGGCACGCGTACAACTCGGCCATTTCGCGGTGGGCCGCATACGCGTACGCCTGCACTTCGGCAAGCGCGATCGGCGGCTCGGCCAGCCGGCCGTCGCGATGGCTCGCCGAGTCGTACGAATCCTTCCAGCCCTGGTTGCGCATCCCCTCAGACGAGCGACTGTGGTATTCGATGAGCCCGTCGCCATCGATGTCGCCGTAGTCGCGCATCCACCTCAGCGCCGCCTCCGCGTTGGGCAGCAAGTCGCGGGCGAGGTCCAGGTCGCCTGTCCAGCGCACGTATTCGCCCAGCGTCATGAGGAACAGCGGCGTCGAGTCGACGCTGCCGTAGTACGTGCTGTGCGGCACGCGTTGGAGCCTGGCCAGTTCCCCCGGGCGAACTTCGTGCAGGATTTTGCCGGGCTGCTCATCGCGGAAGTCGTTGACCTCTTTGCCCTGGTAGCGGGCGAGGAAGCGCAGCGTCCCAGCCGCGATCGATGGCCGCAACGAAAGCGTCTGCATGGACGTGATCATGCTGTCGCGACCGAACGGCACCGCGAACCATGGGATGCCCGCGGTCGGGACCAGGTCGCCGTTGACGTGGTCGATGAGCAGCCGCAGGTCCTGCAGGGCGCGACGGACCAGCTGGTCGAAGAGCTCGTGGTCGGTTTCGATCACCGTGCATGCCGATCGCCACTCGTCGTACGAGTCGCGTATGCCGACGAACGCCACGTCGAGGAGCCGCGCCGCGTCGCGGCCGTCATGCCCATCTACCGCCGTGTGACGGAGCGCGCTGGGCGTATCGCCTGCCTCGGGCTTGACGTGGATCGTAATCGAACGCGATTGCATCGGCTGCAGGTCGAGCTTGAAGACCGCCGCGGCGATCGGCGGAAACACGCGGCCCTCCTCGCGCGGGTCGTTCCACTGGGCGATGCCGGGCAGTGATTCGGTCGGGTCGAGGCGACGCAGACGGTCATTGACGATCTCGACGCTCTCGGGCGGCGGCTCGAACGTGACGTGGGTGTGGCGTTCGATGGTGTCGCTGCCGGTGTAGCCCAGCAGCACGCCATCCGGCAGCATCTCGATCGGATGCATCTGTCCGAACTCGACGCGCTCCTCTGGGAAATAGCCGCGGATGACGAACATGTCGCGGAAGTCCGAGCCGAACATAAAGCGGATGGTGAGCTGGACTTCGTGCTGGTTGTAGTTGACGAGCCCCAGGCGCTCGTGCAGGCCGTCGTCGTACAGGAAG
>Ga0066903_100005937_pt1 | contig 10710 bp, 6 predicted proteins | sample PanSoiMetaGPlot1_FD_67491 | JGI IMG/M metagenome (GOLD analysis project Ga0066903, IMG submission 67491) | Tropical forest soil microbial communities from Panama analyzed to predict greenhouse gas emissions - Panama Soil - Plot 1 (version 2) | ecosystem: Environmental > Terrestrial > Soil >...
TGTAAGGATGCGTCGTCGAGCCTGGGACTGCCTGCACAAATAAATCGCCGTGCTGCTGCAGGAATGTCTGATACACCGGTTCCTTCGTATGCGCCACGAACGCGTCGTGGTCTTTCCAGGCGGAGTTGTAGGTCACCTGGTCGATCTGCATCGGAGGGATGGCCGGCGAGTCCGGCGTCGCATCAGTGAAGCTTACCGTGTACATGTACGTCCCAGGTTCTTTCTCCTTTACCGCCTTAACATAGTCGACCAGCGCCGCCTTTACTTTTTCGCGGTTGCCCGGCTTCATCACCCAACGCGCCTCGACCTGGAAGACACTCGAATCCACCTCTTCGGGGCGGATAAAACCGATCGCCAGTTCCATCGTTTGCACGATTACGAACGGCGAGGTTGGGCCATACATATTAAGAAATAGCGCACCGTAGGTTGCGATGAAGTTTGTCAGGCTGGGACCATCGCGATGCTTCAGGAACGCGTCACGGTTCTTGAAGCCCTCGACGAATGCCACCTGCATCGGCGACGGCGGCGGATAGATGTTGATGCCGGGATCGAAATTAGGGGTGTGGATCAGATAGAACCAGGTATCAGGCTCAGTAGCCTTGACCTGCGCCGCCAGCGCGCCGAGAGCCGCGTAGGCCCTGGCCTCATTGCCAGGAACGATCGACCAGAATGCATTTACCAGGTACAAGAGAGTTCCTCCTTGTTAGTAGAGTGCCGCGATGATGCTGCGCGCCGATTTGAACGCCAACGCCATCAGTGTCAGCGTCGGGTTTGCCGTGCACACAGTCGGAAAGCTGCCGCTGCCAACGATCCAAAGATTCTGCACATCATGCGAGCGCTGGCTCGCGTCGACGACCGAGGTCTTCGAATTGTCACCCATTCGGTGCGTTCCCACTACATGGCCCGCGCCGTAGTAGTGATAGTTCTTTCCCTTGTAGGTGAAGTCGCCCGTGCCGCCGACGCCGTTCACAGTGAACTCAGTCGCCCCCATCCGCTCGTAGACCTTTGAGCAGACGTAGGCCGCCATGCGGAAGCCTTCCATTGTGTATGGATCCAAACCGTACTCGACCTTCGGCCGCGGGAGGCCGAGGCCGTCAACGTTGTTAGGCTTGCCGGTCGCCTGGTCGACGTCGAGGGCGACGCGGTTCTCGGCCAGCGGTGACTGATCGAACATGCAGCCGATGCGGAACTGGCGCGTGAAGATATTGTTGAGTTGCTGCACCAGATTCAGCCCACCAAGTCGGACCGGCTGACCGCTGCCTCCCGGGGGAGGATTGACGTTCGCATTGTTCGTTCCCTGAATGAAGTCCATCGTCGTCGTGTAGGGATCGCCCTTCGAGAAGTTCCACCCCTCGTTACCGATCTCCATACGGAACGACGCCCGGTCTTTGCGAAACTCGCCGTCGCGCAACGACTCAATGCCTGAGGTGGCCAGCGGTCCGCGATAGCCGAAGATTGGCTGCGGCGCCAGGGCCCAGGTCAGGTAGAGCGGGTGGTCCATCAGATTGCGGCCAACCTGATCGCTGCTGTTGGCGATGCCTTTCCAGTTGTTGGACAGCAAAAGCAATTTTGCATTTTCAATGGCGTGACAGGCCAGAACGTAGATCTTCCCGGAAACCGACTTGCTGACTTTGGTCAGGTTACCGTTCGGGTCGCGCGACCACTCGTAGTAGTCAACGCGCGTGGCGTTTTTGCCATTCACTTCGACGTTGTAAGCGACTGACTGATAGCTGACCGTCACCCGGTCGGTGTCGAGTGCCTTGCCGAGGGTAACTGTCGGATCCCACTTGGCCTGGATCGGACAGATGGGAATGCAGTTGGTATTGCCGGCGCAGACGCGGCGATCGTCGTACGGCTCGGAGTTGCGGCCCTGCGGCGTCGCCGAGACGAAGACGTCGTACATCTGTGTGCCGGGCGCCGGCCCATCACCCGCTTCATTGAGCATTCCCGGCACCTCCAGGCCGGCCACCGCGCTGCTCACGGCCTGATCGACCATGCTCATCGGGATCGCCTGCATGGGGTACTGATACCCCGGCGGGTAAACCAGGCCGACCACTTCCAGCGGCTCCTGCTGCGCCGTGCTCGCGGCGACTCCGATCTCTTTCTCGGCCAGCGCCCAAAGCTCCTGCAGTTCGCCATAGGTCACCGGCCAGTCCTCGGCGTGCTGGTACCTCGTCTTCATGCGGATATCGTTCTCCAACTCGCGCAAAGATGTGCCGAGCCAATGCCACGAGGTGCCGCCGCCGTTGCGCTCGAAGGTGCTGGAGAACTGGAGGCCGCGCACGTTGCCGCCCTTATCAGCCGGTGGATTCTGTGGATTGGGATCGTTTGGATGAAGCTCGGTGAACGGCTCCTGCTGCACGAGATAGCTGATGTTCGGTGACTTGCCGAGGGACAGCACCGTGGCGCGCGGCGTCGGCAGACTAGCCGGGTCGGGCAACTCGCCAACCGGATTGAACTTCGACCCCTGGCGTCCGGCCAGCGCCGGGTACGGCGACTCAGGCGTCTTGGCCAGCGCGAGATAGAAGTTTTCCATGTACTCCTCGCGACTGTCGGGAACTGCCAGCCCTGCCTCGAGAATCAAAACCTTCTTGCCGGCCAGCCCGAGTTCCTTGGCGATGAGATTGCCGGACACACCGGCGCCAACGATGACGACGTCGTATTGCGGAGTGCTCATTGTCCACCTCCGTTGCCGCTGTTCACCCCGAAACTGGACAGCGGTGCGGGCGCCTGGCTCCAGTAGCCGAAAGTGAAAGGGCTGTAACCCATCGGATGCGACTGCATCACGCGCCAGACCAGGCCGTTGGTATAGGCGGCCGCAGAGATGACTTGCAGCGGCGGCGGAGCGAAGCCGCCCCCGCCGACCACACCAGGCACATACCACGAACCGAGATACCACATCGCCACCACGCTCTGGGCAAGTTGTGCTTGTGATGATGGCGAGGAAGCACTCGTCTCGAGCAGCGTATCGGCGATCTGCTGTGCCGGTTGCGTCTTGATGGCCCGATAGGCGTTGAGTAGCGAGGTCATCGCCGGCTCTCCCACCTGCGCCACGGCGAAGGTGTAATACTCGAGCGCCAGACCCACCGGATCGAGTGCCGGCTTGAGGACGCTCGATTGAAAGCCGGTTAGCGCCGCTGACATGTCGGCGAAGTCCTGAATCTCCGAATCAGGGATCGGAGGCGGTGACGGAGGAGTAGTTCTCATGATCTCTGCCTTTCTTTACTGGGCTCGCTGCAGAATATAAGTGAAGTCGCTGGCCACCGGCACAGTCATGGTGGCGTTGTTGTGGCACTCGATGCAGTTCGACGAGACGTTCGGGACTGTCCCCTGGATGTAGGTCTCCAGGGTGGTGTTGGCCAGGAACGTGGGAGCCGGCGCGCCGAACGATTGCTTCGGATCTGTGGGCCACATGGTGCTGATGAGTTGATAGTTGGCCCACACCGACTTTGGATTGACGCCCAGCAGCAACTGCTGCGCGGCGCCATTCCGGGCCGCGGCGCTGTTTGCATAGATAGGCAGATTGAACTGGTTCATACGAACAATCTGACTGTGGAAGGTGCTGATCTTCGTCGGATTCCACGGCCGCGGCGGGACCTGATTCACTTTGCAGGCGGTGCACTTGGGGTTGTAGTAGCTGTACTGCGCCTTGAGCTGGCCGCTCTTGACTTCGGCGTCGGTTGGCACGTTGTCAACATGCTCGAAAGTTGACCAGAGCCACTGGGGCGCGGACTGGGTTTTGTGGCCGATGTGCATGCCGACCAGCCCGGCTGTCTGCATCGTGCACCGCGCCGGATACTTTGGATTCTCCGACGCCGGTGTATAGACCAGCACGTTCTCGGAATGAAAGCGCGCCTTGTCGGCGGTCGAGATCACCTTCCAAGCGGTCTTGACCATGATGGCGCCTTCGACCAGGGTCTTCCCGTTGTTGTCGATCGAGCCAGAGGTGAAATTGACCGGCGGCGTGAAAGCCTTCTGCCCAGCCTTCGAGTAGAGCGAGTTGGCCAGGATGTAGTCGAACATCGTCTTATTAACCAGAATCTGGAAGCGTGTGAACACGCCGTTTTGGTCGATGAGTGGGCCGGTGTTGAAGGGCTGGCTCGCCGCCGAAACCACCGTGGGCGTGATCAGGTTCTTGCCGATTTGGATGACGACTTCGAGGTTGCCTTTGTTAAGTGACTTGCAGGCAGGGGGCACATTCACCGGACCGTTCCACGTCGGCTTTGCGCCACCCGGAAGAAAGATGTCGCTCACATCGCGATAGTGCTCCCAGACGGTATCGTTGTCGCCATTCTGGCCGATCTTCTGATTAGGATCGGCGTTGCCGCCCGGCCCGGCCGGCCAGTTCAGCGCGATGAAGGTATTCCACGAGTACACGTCAAAGTCGGGTTGGAAAGCATCAATCGATACGGTTTGAGCCGTGACGTTGACGTCACCCGGAATCACGGGACTCAGGACAATGGGCGGTGGGCCCGTCTGCGTTTTGGCGGTCGCCAGCAACCTCACCGCGATTGTCGCGGTGACCAGCAGTCCCGCCGCAAGGATCGTGATCTGTCTTCTCATGGGTCCTCCGTGTCGACTCAGTCGATAAACGTTTGGAACAATGGCGCAAAATTCCCCGGCACCGGTTCAAAGGACGAGCCGATGGCCTGCTGGAAGTTGAAGTGGCCCTTGGGATCCCATTCCTTCTTGATCCTCACCAGTTCGCCGTAATTGCCGCCGTAATACTCCTGCTTCCAGTTGGTGAGCAGGGGATCGATGTAGTTGCAGTAGGCGCCGGTGTCGTGAGGCCGCATGTCTTCGCCCAGCCGGTATGCCCACTCGACGTTCTGTTGCAGCTCGTCATCCTGAGAATAGATAGCCTTCACTTCCCAGAGAAAACGCGCATCCCGATGCCAGTACGCCGTCGCCTCCCTGGGCACCGTCGAGACCTTGCCGCCGGTGTGCGTCCACACGAGAAGACTGTCCGGAGACGGGGCGCTCGCCATGGCGCTGGTCAGAGTATCGATCGCCGAGGGCGTGAACGCTTTTGGCGCCATGTAACCGGAGCGGATGTAGCCCTGCTTTCCCGCGACGACGGTCAACAGCCCGTTGTAGATCTCAAAATCCGGCAAGGACATGTTGTAGAGATTGATAAAGATGGTGGGGAACTTCAGGATCGGGGCGATGAGATCCATTCCCTGCCGCGCATCGCCGTTGAAGATCGGCGTAAGGCCAACGGTGTGGACCTTAATATTAGGGTGCGCCGGCTCTGAGACCGGTCCCATGAAGCCGTAGACCGCCAGCTCGTCGGGTACGGTTTCGATCCACTCGTTATAAAAGCCGAGAACATCCTGCGCCGCCTCGGCCGGATAACGGATCTGCCCACACAACATCGTCGGCGTGGGCGGCTTGTGCACGCGCAGCTCGAAAGCGACGGCGATTCCAAAATTCCCGCCGCCGCCGCCGCGGCACGCCCACCAAAGATCTTGTTCCTCTTTCGACTTGGACTCGGCAGAAATCCTACGCAGTTTGCCGTCCGGAGTGACGATGTCGATGGAAACGAGGTTGTCCACGCTCAAACCGTAGGAGCGGGAGACGAAACTGAGACCGCCTCCGAGCATGAACCCGGGGATACCAACCGTCGGGCAGCCACCGCCAATGGGGATATACCCGGTGTTGACGCTTTGCAGATAGATATAGAGGTCGTGCCAGCGGTTGCCTGTCTGGGCCCAGCAGACCTGGCGTTCAGCGTCGAAGCGCTTGCCGGTCATGTTGGTGAGATCGATAACGAGCCCGCCCTGGTTCAGGCAATAGCCGGCCGCACTGTGCCCGCCACCGCGCACGGTGAAATGCATGTCGTGTTCGACGGCAAAGTTGTAGGCGGTGATGACGTCCTGCGCGTTCGCACACATGGCCACGACCCCGGGACGAAGATCGATGCGGCCGTTGTCGATAACCAGCGACTGATCGTAGCCCGGATCGCCCGATTCGAGTACCCTGCCGGCCATCTCGCTGCGCAGCTTCTCGATGTACTTGCTGGGAATCACTTTTTCCTCCACATTGGTGGAAATAGTAAAGGACTGGGTTGAAGCGGGCGGGAGTCTAGCAGGGATGCAACGATTTTAGCAAGAACTATCTAAAGACTTTTGCAAGCAGGCACAGATGCCCTATCTGCGACCATATAGCAGTCAGAAGGTCGACCGTTTGCTTGTGTGTCTGGGTCGATTCAGATACTGGCGGGCTTTACTGGTAGGGGGTACGGGACGAGGCCCGCTAATTTACGAAACCACCCTGGCCCTGGTGAATCTGCCCTTGCCAGCTCGATCACCAACCGAGGCGGTAACCTAGCGTTACTACGCCTACGGTAATCGCCCCGAAGGCGACTTCGGCGATTCCCAGCCGCTTCGGTGTAACCGCGGCGCCAGGACTCGAGAGTCCGATCACCGCGCGAAGCGCGAGCATGATAAATGCGCCGACTGCCAACACCGGGACCAATCTCCGCCACGCGAGCACGAGGATGATAACCAGCGTTGCCAACTGCGCGAGTATGACAGTGGCCCTCGCGGCCCAGCCCTGTACGCGCCGTCTCGCGCCTAAACGCGTTCGCAAATAAAGGATGGTGGAGACATTGCGCCCGGCCACGATTGCCCAGAGAGCAAAGGCGACGGATGTTCGGCATCCGCCAGCCAGCGCGATCGCGGTAGCTATCGACCCGACGCCGATAGCCCCGGATATTTCCGGCAGAGCCTTCCGACTCTGTCCGAGCGAATCGTAAGTCAACTGGATTAGCGCCAACGGCAACGCGAGCAAAAGCGGCAATAGATAGTTCCTGGCATCCGCGACAATCGCGATTGCGAACAGGAGCACCGCCATCGTCGCGTAGATAATCGTGAAGCGTTCGGCCCCGGCGGTGCGCGGCAGTCTGCGCCCCCTTCGGCGATCACCGAGGGCCAGCTTCAGAGGATGCCGCGTGAGAAAACAACAGAAAGATGCTAAGCCGATGCAAAGGCCGCGGCGTGACGGAGCCAGTAACAATCCCAGTACGATTGGTTCGAGGATGAGCGCCCAACCGCCGTGCTCTGCCGGCAGCGCCACCGTCCTTAGCCGGGTCGTTTGCGTTTTCATCCCGCGTCAGCTGGTTTTCGCTGCGCCAAATCTCGAGCTGATCGAGAGTTTCGCTGCGACCCTGAGAGACTATGTCGCTAACGGTCTAGGTTGAGGGTTCGAGTGTATCAAAGCTCAAGCCACTCGATCCTTCGCCCCGGCCCACACGTTTGCGGCGGCCGATCCAGAGGTGGGTCGAACCATCGTGCCAGCGCGCGAGTTGATAGTGCCGGGTCACTCGGATGCCTTCCCTGGGAATCTCTTCCTCATACATTGCCAAATCCCTGCCCTCCGGCAATTCCGGATTCAGCAAGCGACCACGCGCAACCATGATCTGCCGAGAGCCGTCGGCCTTTAACACCTTGCCGCGTTTCAGACGCAGACCGGTGCTGCTCCGGACCGGCAACAGCGGAACCCAGTTGTCAGGGACTTCGGTGGCAAGTCGATATGCGACTTTGTTGCCGGCTCCCGATGGTTTTTCTACCACGCGCTGTTGCTCGATTCGGTTCAACGGACGTTCGGTCGCGCTCTCGATCACCCGTTCAACCCCCCAGGCCATGTTGGCCATCTCATCCCTTAAGAACAGCACTTCTTCCAGGGGGCGGCTCTCCGCACTATGGGCGAGTGCCGGCGGCAGCAGGAAGAGATTACCATCCGTGACGGTCGCTGCTTTGCCGGGCTCTGGCGCCGACGACAGTTGAAACATGCGCCAGTCACGCAAGGTCTCGTTGAGCTCGTTGGGCGAAGGTATTTGAAACTGTTCGCCGAATGTATTGGTGATGACCAGCTTTTTACTACGACAAAGCGAACCCACCGGAAGCTCGACCGGAATCACTAACCAATCATTACCGTAACTGATCGCGAATTCCACGAGCAGCAAGTGCGCGAGATCTTCCGGCGCCGCTTTGATTGCGCCAAAGTCAACGTGAGCGTCTTCAAATTCCCAGAAACGCGCGGCCGGCATGCCGCGATAACTAACTGGCGCCGGAATCGTAGTACGTGTTAGCGAAAGACTCGGAGCATCGCGGATGGCCTCCAACGATACCGCCTCGTTCAGGTTGAAATCGTGCCAATCTGTATGCCCGCTGAAGTATTCCTGCGCGGTCAGGACTTTTTCTCCTATCTCCATCCGCGCAGCGATCGAAAAGTTGTACTCCATCCGCTCCGGGGACCACGTGACGTTGTCGAAACCCGGTTCAGTAATCAATGAATCGTACCAGCGCAGCCAGATCTCGGCCGCCGCGCGAACCTCTGCACGATCGCCGGGCAGAATGTCGAGATCCGCCGGCAGCGCTGGGTTTGCCGGAGGCGGCGGGCGCAGGGCAGCACCCATCGCCGCATAGATCTTTCGGCCATCAGGCACGCGCGACGCCACGACATCGATAAAGCTGAGGCTTTCCTCATCAAGGGTTTGGCGCTCTGCAGCACTGAGTGGAGTGAACAGATACTTGTTCGTGAACAGATTCCGATACTTGCCGGTCGGCAGCTGTTGGTTCAAACAGCGCAGGAAATGCTGACCGGCCTCAACCGCGAAACGGAGACGTTCCAAAGCGCCCGCGCCGCGGCGCACCGGCTCAGATTCAACGAGAGTTTCCAGCGGTATTGAGTGGCCATCGAAGCTGTGACCGGAAACGACGGGTTGGTCCGGCAACGGTCCCGCAGCGTAGCGCGTGAGCTGACCACAGTCGCCGATCCACTGCGCTTTGGCGGGTGAGCCATTGTCTTCTCCCTGAAATTCGCCGAGTTGCCATTGACGCGCCAGCAGCCACAATGGGTCATAGATGGCGGCCTGCAAGCCGGCTTTCATATCCGGGCTCCGGGAAGCCGGTTCGAGCCTCATCCAGGTGGTAATTGTTTGTTGCGCCATTTCTGTTTGCCGCGCAGGGTCTATTGCAACGTAGAAAAATCTATCGACGCAGTTTCTCGATCCGTATTAACGGCAAAGTACAACGCCGGCAGGTAATGCCCGAACTCATCGAGCGCAGCGAGATCGATTGCGCGAATTCGCGCGAGGTCGAGCGTTTCCAGAAGCACCTGCGACACGTTCCAAAGATTCCAGGGTTGATCAAGCTCCGGCGGCACGGCGAGCAAAATGCTTTGCGGCGGCGCCGCGTCTGGTTGATCGTACTGAAAGGTCACGCCCGTGACCTCAGTCGCGTTGGGCACGACTTCCACCCACTCGTCAATCAGCAGCCCGCTAAGCGGCAGACTGACATCCAAGTCGTCAGCCGTCTGGACCACCAGTGACAGTCCGGCCCGAAATAATTCTTGGTCAGGCAGCAACGGTAAGCCTACCCAGCGCGCCTTCGGATCATGCGGAAGCTGCGCGACTCTCAGATTGAGCTGCGGGCCGGTTGCTAAAGCTTCCACGTATCGAAGAGCAGAATCGAGTCGGCCCACCCCGTCGCGCACCCTGCTGGCGCGTTGAAACCAGGTGACCACTGCCAGCGCGTCTCCGTCCTGAACATCAGTGCTCAGGGAGAGCGCTTCACGCAACTCGTCGGCGTTATCAGGCTGGAACCTGGGCAGCACCACAAACGACTCGCCAAAAACGGCGCGAAATCGAGCTATTTGATGTTTCAGGTTCTCTTCGTCCGTCGCGGGAGTGTCTTTCTGCAATTCCAGAACAACTGCTTCTCGCCCGGCCAATTCGCCGGCAATCGCAGTTGCCTGGAGCACGAGCGCGTCGCGGTCCGCTGGCGTTTCCCCGTTGGCTGAGACAGGTACAGCCGTAGAAATGCCAAACTGCGCGCAACGCAGGATCGTTTCTCGCACTGCCGTGAGATCGGCCTGGCTGGAGCCCGCGAGCAGGTCGCTCAGGCTTTTGGCGGTCTCAGCGAGCGCGCGTTCAGCGTCTTGCGCACGGCTGTCAAGGTCCTCGAGATCGATTCCGGCGGCCTGGTTACGTTCGGGCAGGTTAAGCTCGCGCGCGTCAATGCCGCGCGCACCGGTGATCAGATTGCGGATCGTTCGCAACAGCTCCGCGAACTCGCCGTAGCTTAGCTCGCTGACATCTGAGCCGGCGACGCGTCCTGGATTAATTCGCAAAGGAACGTCCGGACCAAAACTGTCAGCCTGCCGTCGCGCTGCATACATCAGGCGCTGCTCGAGTTCTGAAGGTTGAGCATCTCGGCTGCCGGCGCCGGCATAGATGAAATCCATGGGCGACAAACCCAGCTCGTTCAAGCGCAACTCTTTGCTTTCGGGCACAGCCTTCTCATCATTCTCAATTCTTTCGATCACGCAACGAACCCGCGCCGGATCACCGAGCAACTCGCCAACCCAGGCGTTGAGGTTCGGTTCGGCTTTGGCCCGGAACGAGCCTGCCGTACCGGTCCATGCCGGCGGCAAGATTTGTGCGCCACTAAATAGCGCGACCAATCGATGAACGATGCCGGCGCCCGTGCGCGGCGTGCGTACGACCTCCAATTCCTGTGGCGGCGCGGCACCTCTGGCGATCGCATCCATCGTACTCGCCGCGCGTAGCGGATTTCCCTGCACGGCCTGGTGAACACTCTCCGCGAGCAACGCGTCGCTCACGGCATCGACAGACCAATCAAGCAGTTCCAACTCTTCCCGTAATCTTGTACGACTCTGCTCGAATCTGGGGCCATCAGGCTTCTT
>Ga0066903_100005938_pt1 | contig 10709 bp, 9 predicted proteins | sample PanSoiMetaGPlot1_FD_67491 | JGI IMG/M metagenome (GOLD analysis project Ga0066903, IMG submission 67491) | Tropical forest soil microbial communities from Panama analyzed to predict greenhouse gas emissions - Panama Soil - Plot 1 (version 2) | ecosystem: Environmental > Terrestrial > Soil >...
CTGGATGCGCTCCTTGAGCACCTCGGCGTCAGACGTGCTGCATGAGACGCTCCGGAATCCACCCAACCCTCGGCAAAAACGTGTATCTCCGTCACGTACTTAGCCCGATAACGGGCTAAGTACAGCGTCCCGTACGTTTCGGGCCCTGTAAGAGCTAGTGTCATCCTGAGCTTGCGAAGGATCCGCAACTCCTCAGCTCCCACCGCCTCCATCAGTCCGCAAGTCCGCAAGTCCGGCCGCCACCCGACGCGGGCCGGGCCAGTTCAGCGAGTCGTAGCAGAGAGGTGGCGCAGAGCACCTGACTGGCTGGGCCGGACGGCTCACGTGCTGCCGGGCGTGACCAGTCCCGTCTCGTACGCGAGTACGACCAGTTGCGCCCGGTCACGCGCGCCGAGTTTGGCCATGGCGCGGCTGACGTGCGTCTTGGCCGTGGCCGAAGTTATGACCAGATCCTCGGCGATCTCGTCGTTGCTGCGCCCGGCGGCAACCAGCGTCATGACCTCACGTTCGCGGTCCGTCAGCTCGGACAGAGCCGCGGGCCGAGCTTGAGCCCGGTGCGGCTGGGCCGCGAACGCGGCGATCAGCTTGCGGGTAACACTCGGCGCAAGCAATCCTTCGCCACCCGCGATCACGCGAACAGCACGCAAGAGCTCAGTCGGCTCGCAGTCCTTGAGGAGGAACCCGCTCGCCCCGGCGCGAATCGCCTCGAACACGTACTCGTCGATTTCGAAGGTTGTCAGGATCAGTACGCGCGTGGCGGCCAGGTCGCGATCACTGGCAATGCTTCGCGTGGCTTCAAGGCCATCCACCCGCGGCATGCGCACGTCCATGAGCACGACGTCGGGTCGAAGCACACGCGCCAGGCGTACTGCCTCCTCGCCGTCGGCTGCTTCTCCGACGATCTCCATCTCGGGGTCGGATGCCAGTAGCACCCGGAATCCAGCGCGCAGGAGGGCCTGGTCATCGGCGAGCAGGACGCGGATCATGCGCCGGTGCCGGTCGGCAAAGACGCGAACACACGGAATCCGCCGGTCTTGACCTGGCCCGCCTCGAGCGTGACGCCCAGCGCAAGGACGCGTTCGCGCAGCCCGCTCAAGCCATGTCCAGTCCCTGGCGACGCGGACACGAAGCCGGTCTGGACGTCGTGTAGCGAGCGGTGATCCGGCGGCTGAGACCGGCCGTACTCAGATTGATGCGCAGCATAGCCGGATCGGTATTGGCTCTTCTGCTGGTCTTCGGTACCGACTGGTCGGCCGCGGCGCAGCCGCGGTCGGCGAGTGTTGCCGAGCTCAGTTCTCAGCTCGACGCCGTGCTGGCGGATCCCGCGCTGGACGGACTGGTGATCGGCGCCGTGGTTCGCCGGGCCGACAGCGGCGAGCTGCTCTATGACCGCAATGGCGACAAGCATTTGCCGGCGGCATCCAGCCAGAAGCTGTTGACCTCTGCAGCGGCGCTGGCCGACCTCGGCCCGGACTTCCACTTCCGGACAGCGGTGCTGGCTTCGAGCGCGCCGAGCGGAGACGTGCTCAGCGGCGACCTGTACCTGCGTGGCACGGGAGACCCCACACTGGTGCCTGAACGCTTCGACGAGTTGTCCGCCACAGTCGCAAGTCGAGGTGTCCGCGAAGTACGTGGCGGTCTGGTCGCCGACGACACCTGGTTTGACTCCGCTCGGCTCGGCACAGACTGGTCTCAGCAGGACGAGAACTTCGCCTATGCCGCACCAGTGTCGGCGCTGTCGGCGTCACCCGACGCGGACTTCAACGTCGGTAGTGTCCAGGTGGACATGGCTCCCGGACCTTCGGTTGGGGCTCCGGCGCTGGTAGGTCTCACGCCATCGACGTCGATCGTCGAGCTGGACAATCGGCTCACCACTGGTCCGCCCGGATCGCCGCGTCAGTTGGCTGCCGATCGACAGCACGGCACCAATCGCATCGTGGTGGCCGGCAATATGCCGGTTGACGGGCGACCGGCACATCCGCTACGAAGTGTGGCAGATCCGACCGGCTACGCGGCCGATGTGTTTCGCTCCGCGCTCGCTCGACGCGGCATCCGGGTTCTGGGCGCAACCCGCGTCGAAGCGACGCCGGATGGAGCCGTCGAGCTAGCCAGCCTCGACTCGATACCGCTACGCCAGCTCCTCTTCCCGTTCCTGAAGCTCAGCAACAACGAGATCGCCGAGATACTCGTCAAAGCGATGGGCCGCAGCGATGCGAACGAAGGTAGCTGGCTGGCCGGACTTCGCGTCATACAGCGCTATGTGGCGACGCATGGCATAGACCCCGCTGCTCTGCAGCTTTTGGATGGCTCTGGCCTGTCAACAGGCGACCTCGTCGCACCTGATGATCTGACCGCCTTTCTGGTAGCCATTCAAGATGAACCGTGGTTCGAGCAGTGGTACGCCGCGCTACCAATCGCTGGTGTAGCGGAGCATCTGGTCGGTGGGACTCTGGCTGCGCGCATGCTCAATACGGCGGCGGCGGGTAACCTGCATGGCAAGACCGGCACGCTCACCAGCGCCTCGGTGCTGACCGGCTACGTCACGACGCGTAGCGGCGAGCGGCTCGTATTCGACGTGGTCGAGAGCGGATTCATCGGCTCGCCTCGGAAGGACTTCGAAGACGCCTTTGCCATTACCCTGGCTTCGTCGGACCTCTAGAAGACACGTGACCCAGCAGGTCGTTTCAGTCGCCGCCCTTCGCGCAGCCGAGTTGGCGTTCGACTGCGCACGATCGACCTGGCACCGTGGAACCTGGACCCCTCGGTGGGCCACACTGCCGCTGCCCGCCGAGGAGCAAAGCAACGGCGATGAGCATGGCGCGTCGCATGCCGCTCATGTGCGATGCGGGTGAACGTCACATCGAGTCTCCCTTGGCGGACCGGACGGAGTAGTTGATGCTGAGCACACCAGCCACGCCAGGTATGACAGTATCCGCCAGCCGGTTAGCACGCGGTGAGCAGCGTGTTAATGCTTGTCGACCATCGCGCGTTCCGACTGATGCTGCAAAGCGTAGAGCCGAACCACCCGGCCCTCATGGCTGAGCGTTGTCACCCGAACGGAAATGGCTTGTTGGCGGAGGACGTCCTCGACCTGCTTGCCAGCTACACCCTCGGACGAATCCAGAAACAAGCGCGCTGCTGCATTCGCGCGAAGGATGTCACCGGCTTCGGATGTCACCAGCAGCGGAACCGGCAGGACCTCGACGAGAGAGCCGACCTCAGCCTCGACCATAGCAAGCAGTTGCTGACTCTGATCCGACGTAGCGATGCGCTGACCACCACCAGCGGGCCATTGCACCGGGCCAGCATACGCGCGCCTACCTGCCACCAATGTTAACCGACCTGGAACGGTTCGTAAAATCCTGCGAGCGCCTTGACAGCTCTGTTCACGCCGGCATGAGAGAAGGTGCCGTCGCGGATGCGTGAGGGCTGTCGTCACCAGAACTCAACCGCACTGACGGCACGACTGCGCGTCAGATGAATCGGAACGTCGAAGCACGCCCGAGCCGGGCGTCTGCAGCCATGAGTCGAGCAAACCCTCGCGCCAGTTCCGCGAGCGTGACGGCTTTGCGGCAGGCCTCGACGAACTGCGTCGCGCTCGGGGTCACCCTCGGCTCCAGCGCGGCGTGCCGCGGCGGCGTCGTTGAGTAACTTGCAGATTACAAGCGACTGGGTTTAGAGTGACGTGCGTGATACAAGTGACACACGCGTCGATCGCGCCGATCCTCGAGCTCGAGGCGCTCCAGCAGGCTGTCCGCTGGCCAAACCCTTCAACGCAGGCGATTGTGACGCTGGTCGGACAGTTCCTGGCCGCCAGACGCGATCGCGAGGCCTACGTGTATTTCGGGGAGCGCGCCCGCGAACGGCCTGAGCAGCCGCTCTTCCTCGCGCTGGAAGGACTCTTTCAGGCACGGCTGGCTCCTGGCATCCCGTTCTTCCGCCGGGCAGCCTGGGTCAACGATGCGCTCAGAAAGCTGGACCGTGCGGTTGAGCGGGCGCCCGGGCTGACGACGTACTTTCGCGGTGTGGTCCAGGCAGATCTACCCGGCGCGTTCCGCCGCCGCCACTCGGCGGTCAGCGACCTCGAGTGGGTGCTGGCGAACAAGGAGCAGTTTCCGGTCGGCTTGCGACGCAGCGTCTACCGCGGCCTGGCCAAGGTGTACGCAGCGCTCGGTCGTCGCAAAGCAGCTGATGATGCACTCCGTCGATCGGGGTCGACGTCGTTCGACGGAAACGAGCCAGTCTTCGTGTCCGACTTCTGGATGACCGCTGACGATGGGTTCCGTTTCACCACGCAGCGCCTTGTGGAGCTCGCTCCGGGAGTCCACGTTGCGCAGGGCTACGACTTCGGTGACTTCGCGTTCATCACCACGCCCGACGGGATCGTCGCGATCGACACGGGCACGACTCCGGGCCATGCAGCCGAAGCGCTGGCGGCATTGCGTGCCTCCGTTTCCGACGCACCAATCACGGACGTGATTCTCACCCACGCACACTGGGACCATATCGGCGGACTGGACGCGCTCCGGGCTCCGGATACGCAGGTCATCGCCCAACGTCGCTTTCCGGACGAGCAGGCGATGGTCAACGCGACGGTGGTGCCGTTTCGAACGTTCTTCGCCTCGATGAGCCAGCCAACGTACAACATCACACCCGACCGGCTGATCGGCGAGGCGACCAGCATGGCTCTTGGCGGCGCGAAGTTCGACCTCTACCCTGTGGGCGGCGGTGAAACCTCCGACGGCCTGCTGGTGCATCTGCCGGAGTCCGGTGTTGTCTTCGTCGGCGACGTCTTCATGCCCTATCTCGGTGCTCCGTTCTTGCCCGAAGGCTCCATCGAAGGGCTGCTGGAGGCCATCCGCCGCATCCGTGATCTGCAGCCGAAGCTCTTGATCCATGGCCACTCCCCGCTGACCGACCTGTTCACGGTCGAGGCACTGCCCGGACTCGAGGTGGCTTTGCGAGAGCTCCACACCCATACCCTCGGGGCGATCCGAGAAGGACGGACGGTTGTCGAGATCTTGCACGACAACTACTTACCGCTGGTCTTGCGAGAACACCCGGCAGCCGTGAATCCGTATCTGGCAATGCGCGACAACGTTATCCGACGCATGTACCAGCAGCGGACCGGCTACTGGTTGCCCGATGGTGAAGGCATCGACGTGTTCTCGCCGTCGGAGTGGGCTGCGACGCTAGATCTGGTCGGCGGTGGCAAGGAGCGGTCGTTCAGTCGGGCGGCATCACGGTTGATCAAACAGGGTGATCTGCCGCTGGCGCTCCGCCTGACCGATCTGGGCCTGCGGCGCTACCCGCACAGCACAACGTTGGCACACCTGCGTTCGCGCGCACTGCAGGGGCTCCGCGAACGCCATCAGCAGCTGAACCCGTTCAAGTTCATCATCTATTCCAGGTGGGCCGATGCGGACCTTCTGCCGGCGGCGTAGCCACACGGCGGCGGGCACGGCCAGCTCGAAGCGATCGTCCCCGCTGATGCAGGAGAGGCACCTCACGTACAACCACGTGGTCGCCAATGCGGCGGCCACTCAGAACGTCATCGACCTGACGCGCGCTCCGAGACCTCCAAGCGCGAACGGCCTCAGATAACCGCCGGCTACTCCGGCATATTGCCGGATCGCGTTCCCATCTCGAACGGCGTTGCGTAGCCGACGTAATTGACAGATGTGGTCATGCCCATGCCCGCGTGCAGCAACACGTGGCAGTGAAACATCCATACGCCCGGATTGTTCGCAGCAAAGGCGACATCAACGATCTGGTTTGGACCGAGGAGCACCGAATCCTCACGGATTGGGGTGCCCTGAACGGGTCGCCCGTCAATGCCAACGAGTGACAACACGTGGCCGTGCAAATGCATCGGGTGGTACTCGCCTGTGTTATTGACAATGTGCAGTCGAACGATGTCGCCGTCCGACACCGTGATAGGCTGGATGCCTGGCGCCGCCTGAGCGTTGATCATGTGCACGAGCTCCACCCGACCATCTCGGATGCCCGGTTGTTTGCTCAGGACGATCGGAACGGTGAGATCTGGAGTGGACGTTACGGCCGCGTCGGACGCCGGCTTGCCGTAGTTGAGTGGGTCAAAAAGCGGTGCCGAGCTGGCGTCAACGGCGGGGAGCTCGCCCTCACCAATCGTCACCGATGGCAACCGAGGCTTCTGTGCGGCGAAGAGAACGTCCTGGACAGGTGATGTCTCGCCAAGCAACTCCGTATCGATCAGACGCACGCTCCCCGACGCGGGCATCGTGAACACCAGATCCGCACGCTGCCCCATACCAAGCTGAATACGGGTCGGTCCCAGCAGGTCCGGCGCATTCAGATCGCTCCCGTCGAGTGCTACAACCTGGAACGGCGCGCCAACCAGCGCGACCGCCTCCGGGCCACCGTCCATCCCAGGATCGACGGCGTTGATGACCCGCAAGCGGACCATCTCACCCGGTCGCGCCTCGAGATGCAGGGTGTCGGGCACACCGTTTACCCAAACCTGAGCCGAAGAGCCGTACAGTGTCAGCGTGTAGTCGCGTTGCTCTCCGGCGGTTTCATTGGCCGGAACAACGACAAGCGGACCGAACAAACCGCGCGGCAGCTGTTCCTCCGTGTGCTGGTGCGAGTGGTACCAGAACGTGCCCGCTTCACGCGCTACGAATTCGTACGTGTATTCGCCATCTGGCGCGACCGCGTCCTGCGTCACGCCAGCGACGCCGTCCTCAGCGTTGGGCAGCTGTACGCCGTGCCAGTGGATGGTCGTCGACTCCGGCAAGTGATTGACCAGTGTCACCTGTACGCGATCGCCTTGCTTGACGCGCAGCTCCGGCCCGGGGACCGATCCGTTGAAGGCCCACGCCTGCCGACCCTCAATCTGCGTGACTGCCGCCGTCAACGTGAAGTGCCTGACCGGCTCCGAACCGGGGGCTTCAACCAGAGCGGCAACAGATGTCGACGGCCGTCCCTGAGCTGCAGGCGCGACATTGACCGCCTCGGGCGTGCCATTCAATGTTGCCGAGACGGCCAGGAACGTCATCCCCGCGGACGCCAGGGCAGACGGCGCGCTGCCCAGGCCGACCAACCATAGTCGGCGGAGTGCGCTTCGGGTTGGCAAGACCACCAGGGACACGAGCAGCGCGCTGGCGACGATTTCAAGCAGGTTGCAGATCACGTCGGTGAGGCCGGTTTGTTCAGGTGTACCGGCGTTGGGTCCAACGGGCAGGCCGATGCTTCTCGACACGAACCACAGCGCGACCAGCCCGATGCTGAAGGCGGCCAACGCCATCGCGAGTCTGCGAGTCGGACGGGCGAACAGCTCGACGGCGACGACGATCTGCGCGCATCCGACGGCCAGGAAGAATACGCCGAACGGCAGGTACTCCCGCAGGTGCTCGGGCGCGACGGACAGATGGATCAACGCAGCACCGAGCGTCAGCAGCGCCGCGGAGTACGCGCGGACTCCGGCGAGCGTTCGGCGGCGGAGCAGGATGAAATTGAGACTCGACATGCGCTTGAGCCTAGGAGCAAGGCCAGGTGCTCGGCGTCCATCCGCGAGGTGAGGTTCGCTCACCCGACGGATGATTTCCCGGCCGGGTCATCCTCGGGATGTACGCGGCGTACCTAAACCGGACGACGCTGGCAATGGCATCGGGGCGCTACAGTGCTCGTGTGCTCGATCGCGCGTATGGCATCTTCGAACGGCTGACGACACTGCATCCTCGCCTTCTGGACGGCATGCTCGCAGTCACACTGAGCGTCGGAGCTGGCGTGCAGCTGCTCAGCGAGGAGCCTGGCAACGTCACGCGCGTGATGTGGGTCGCGGGGACCTGCCTGCCGTTGATCATTCGGCGGCGACTGCCCATTGTCTGTCACGCGCTGCAGGTCGGCTTTCAGATCATGGCGCAGCGCGCGCCGGTGAGCATCAGCCTGCTCGCCATCTTTATCGGCCTGTACTCGGTCGGCGTTTACAGTCGCTGGCGTGTGCCATTCCTGGCCTGGTTAGTGCTCGGCTCCATCTGGATCGCCGTCGCGTTTCCCGACTCACGAACCAACGTGCCCTCGTGGGCCTCCGAGTTGGTGGGAGGACTGGCGGTGTGGTTGGCTGGCAGTGCCATGCATCAGCGCCGACTACAAACAGAGGCGCTGCGCGCACGGGCGGACCAGCTGGAACACGAACGTGACCTGAACCTGCGGCTCGCCCGCGGCGATGAGCGCCAGCGCATTGCGCGCGAGCTACACGATGTGGTGGCGCACAGCGTCAGTGTCATGGTCGTTCAGGCAGGCGCGGCGCGTACGCTTTTGGGACGCAATCCCGACCGCGCTACCGAAGCGTTGCTGGCGGTCGAGACGACCGGGCGCCAGGCTCTCGGCGAGCTCCGTCATCTGCTGGGCCTGTTGACTGCGCAGGAGGCGGAGCCGGCGCTGGCGCCGCAGCCTGGTCTGCAGCAGCTCGGCGAGCTGGTTGAGCACGTCAAACGAGCCGGTCTGCCGGTGGACCTGCACGTCGCCGGCTCGCCCCGCGAACTGCCGCCGGGCCTGGACCTCGCAGCCTATCGCATCGTTCAGGAAGCGCTCACCAATGCGCTCAAATATGCCTCGGGGGCTTCGACGCATGTGGGCGTTGAATTCGAGGAGCATGAGCTGCGACTCGAGGTCGTGAACTGCGGCGGTTCGACTGCGGACAGCGCGAACGGGACAGGCCGCGGTCTCCTCGGCATGCACGAGCGAGTCGCGATGTATGGTGGTAATCTCGAGGCCGGCCCGCGGCCCGAAGGCGGTTTCGCGGTGCGCGCTCGACTTCCTCTCGAGACCGCGTGACGTCGCTACGTGTTTTGATTGCCGACGACCAGGCACTCGTCCGCGCCGGGTTTCGGATGATCCTCGACGCGGCTGAAGGCATCGAGGTTGTTGGTGAGGCAGGTGACGGAGAAGAAGCAATAGCCGCGGTCCGCAGGCTGCAGCCGGACGTGGTGCTCATGGACGTCCGCATGCCAACGATGGATGGTCTTGAGGCGACGCGGCGGATCCTCGCGGGAAACCGCACTGCACCGCGGGTCGTCATGCTTACCACCTTCGACATCGATGAATACGTGTACTCCGCCCTTCGCGCCGGGGCAAGCGGATTCTTGTTGAAGGATGTATCGCCCGAACAGCTTGTTGCAGCTGTTGGACTTGTAGCAGCCGGCGATGCGCTCCTGGCCCCGTCGATCGTTCGCCGACTGGTCGAACGGTTTGCCCCGCCGGCTCCGACGCGGGCATTCACAAGCGACGCCAATCTGGACAACTTGACGGCACGCGAACGGGAAGTGCTGGTCCTGATCGCGCGCGGGCTCAGCAACGCCGAGCTGGCGGAGTATCTCACGCTCAGCGAGGCGACTGTCAAAACGCACGTGGCGCGGATTCTTTCCAAACTCGGCTTGCGTGATCGCGTTCAGGCGGTGGTACTGGCCTATGAGTCGGGGCTGGTGTCCCCAGGCGGAGCTCAGGCCTGACGCCCGGCCGCTGTCCGCCAGTGCGGCTCGGTCACGCGTCCAGCGATCCAGACGGCAGCGGGTGCACACCTCGCTCGACGCTGGCCCCGGCGTGACGTCCGGGTCGCGTTCAGGCGCGCCCGCTTGCGTTCAGGTCGCGGTCAGGCCAAGCCGCTATGCTGCGTGCAGGATGGTTCGGCGGTCAGCATCGCGCGGCTTCCGGCAGCGCATAGCGGGGACAGCATCGGGTGCCGTGGAACGGCCCCGATGAGCAAAGCCTTCATCGTCGTCTGCAGTACCGACCCGGTCCTGTCTGGCGTGTTGGCCCGCAACCTGGAGCGGCGAGGTTTCACCGTGCAGCAACTGCACTGGGAGCCGTGCTACGCACCGCCGCCGAAGAACGTGCCTGCGAAGGCCGATATGGTCGTTGCCGATCTCGACTGTGCGGTGATGGATCGGTGGGCCGCCGTAACCCGGCTCGACCGGTACTTTCCTTCCGTCCCGGTGGTGGTCCTGGATTACGATCGCCCGGATGCTGGACGCCTGCAGTCATGGCGGCCGTACCGCTTCCTGCGCAAGCCCCTTGGCGTTCGTGACCTGCTCTGCCTGGTCGACGAGCTGACCAGCCTAGGCGAGCTTGACGACAAGCCAGGGTCAGGAGGCGGAAACACATGTCCTGCATGAGCGCGCCCATTGCTGCCGATGGGCGCGGCGTACAACTGCCCCCGAGCATGACGCCGCCATCGGCTCCAGACGGCGTGTTCACAGACGTGGAGGCGGACGTCCCGCGGCGACGCCTCGCCTTGCTTACTCGCGTAAGTGAGATCCTGGCGTCCTCGCTTGACTATGAAGCCACCCTGCGCCTGGTTGCCTGGCTGGCAGTGCCGGAGCTTGCCGATTGGTGCGCCTTTTACCTGCTGGACCCCGAAGGATCTGTCGTCCATGTTTCCGTGGCGTCTGCCGACCCGGCGCAAGCAACGCTGGCGCGGGCCCTGGAGGGCGCCGACGCGCCGCTGCCAGGTGAGGCGCCGGGCGTGCTCAGGCTCGTGCGTTCCGGCCGCCCGGTGCTGTTGCCGCGAATCGGCGACGCGGAGCTCGAGCGGCTGGCCCGAGGCCCCACGCACCTGCGGCTGCTGCGACTGGCTGGACTGCGATCGGTACTTGGCGTGCCGCTGATGGCGCGAGGCCAGATGGTGGGCGCGCTGGCGCTGGCTACCGCGGCCTCCGGACGCAGCTACA
>Ga0066903_100005939_pt1 | contig 10709 bp, 8 predicted proteins | sample PanSoiMetaGPlot1_FD_67491 | JGI IMG/M metagenome (GOLD analysis project Ga0066903, IMG submission 67491) | Tropical forest soil microbial communities from Panama analyzed to predict greenhouse gas emissions - Panama Soil - Plot 1 (version 2) | ecosystem: Environmental > Terrestrial > Soil >...
AGCACCTGGTAGTCGGCGATCAGCACGAACAGCTGCACGCCCGCACGCTGCAGCCGCACGCGGCTCGCCAGGGTGCCGAAGTAATGGCCAAGATGCAGCGGGCCGGTCGGCCGGTCGCCGGTGGCAATCCTGAACCGCGCGGGCTCGGCCGCGATCAGTGACTCAAGCTCGGCGCTCCTGCGCTGCTCAGCGCGCAGCGAGGCCGCCTCGGAAGTGGTGAGGTTCACGGGACTCTCCTTCTTAGCTGAAGGAGGACAGTCCGGCTGCGTCCTGTTTACGAAAATGCAGAAGGCCGTCCAGCCGGACGGCCCTCGTCGTGCATGCTCTGGCGGGCCGCCCTAGGACGACCACCAGGTCAGGCACGAGAAATGACGCATAACCCGATGATACGGCATTGCGCCGCACCGGCCCGCATCGCTGACGCAGTGGCGTCGGACACCTACCTGCGGGTAACGTCAGATTTGGCAATGGGGGGCACCATTACCGATGACATTGTCGAAAGTGGCGGTCAAGGGACCATGGACTTACAAGACCCGGTTGGAAATCAGGCCCGCCACGAAGCCACTGCCTGGGATGCGATCAGGTGCAGGCGCAATGTCCGGCAATACGCTGAACGGCCAATCGCCGGCACCGACCTCGATCAGATTCTCGAGGCAGCGCGCAGGTCGCCGTCATCGCAGAACACCCAGCCCTGGGACTTCGTCGCGATCACCGATCGCGATCTGCTCGGTCGCCTGGCCGGCGTATGGAGAGGTGGCAAGCACATCGCCGGCTCTGCCGCGACCATCGCGCTGATTACCTCGGCTGAAGAGGCCGCGCTCGGCCGGGTGCAGTTCGACCTCGGCCAGGTCACCATGTCGATCATGATCGCCGCGGCCGGCCTCGGCATCGGCAGCTGCCATTCCGCGGTGGGTGATCAGGACCTTGCCCGCGACCTGCTCGGGCACCCGGCGGACACGACGTGCTCGCTGCTGATCTCGCTGGGCTACCCAGCCGGCCGGCCGCTGTTTGCGATCCGTAAGCCCGATCGCCGGCCCCTGAGCGACCTAGTCCACCGCGACCGCTGGTGAATGCTTGCAAAGCCCACCGAACACCGAAGCCTTAAGGCATCAGCGAAGCCGCAGGTGCGCATGTGGCGCTTACCTCTTCGCAGATGCCTCAGCCTTTCGGCAATTGCGCGTTAGCGGGTAGCGAAAACGTCAGGGAGAGCCGCAAACGCTACCTCTACCGCACACTGGGCGCCGGATGCAGCGCGCGGAGCAGTTGAGTCGCCGGCGCTTGGGCGGTCAGGCGGCTATGGCTTGCGGGTGGCCGACCGACAGCCCGGAGTCGGCGTCGAAGAACTGCAGGTTCGACGTGTCGACGGCGAGCTCGACGGGCTGACCCGGCGCGATCCTGCTTCGAGCCGCGACGCGCGCGGTCCACAGCGACTTGCCGGCGACGAGCGGCAGCGCGTCTTCTTCATCGTCCGACCTGGCGGCGTCGCCGAGCGCGGCGTGCTGAACCGGCGGGGCGTCGACCCGGAACAGCACGTGCATTTCGCTGCCCAGCGCTTCAGTGACGTCCGGGGTGGCAGGCATCCGCGGCCATGAGGCGTCGGCGAGGTCCGCATCCTCGAAGTCCGACGGCCTGATGCCCAGGATGAGGTCGCGGTCGAAGTACTCGGAGAGCGCCGGCTTAGCCTCGAGGAGCGCGTCGGGTACAGGAAGCCGCAGGCCGGCGAAATTCACGGCAGGGCCGTCGTCGCGAACCAGCCGCGCGCCGACGAAGTTCATCGCCGGCGATCCCATGAAGCCGGCGACGAACAGGTTAACCGGGGAGTTGAACAAGGCCTGCGGGCTGTCGGCTTGCTGCAGCTTGCCGTCCCGCATCACGCAGACGCGCTGGCCGAGCGTCATGGCCTCGACCTGGTCGTGCGTGACGTACACCGTCGTCACGCCGAGGCGTTCGTGCAGCTGCGATAGCGACGCGCGCATCGAGACCCTCAGCTTGGCGTCGAGGTTGGACAGCGGTTCGTCCATCAGGAACGCCTTGGGCTCCCTGACGATCGCGCGGCCCATCGCCACCCGCTGGCGCTGGCCACCTGACAGGGCGGCCGGCTTGCGCTTCAGGTAGTCCGAAAGCCCGAGCAGACTGGCCACCTCGGTCACCCGGCGCTTGATCTGGTCCTTCGGCGTCTTGCGCTGCTGCAGGCCGAACGCCAGGTTCTGCTCGACGGTCATGTGCGGGTACAGCGCGTAGTTCTGGAAGACCATCGCGATGTCGCGGTCCTTCGGCGGGAGATCGTTCACGACCTGGGCACCGATTGAGATCGTGCCTGACGTGATCTCCTCTAGCCCTGCGATCGACCGCAGGGCGGTGGACTTGCCGCAGCCCGACGGGCCGACGAGGACCATGAACTCGCCGTCGGCGACGTTGAGGCTGAGGTCGTCGATGCCTTTCACGCCGCCTGGATACACCTTGGAGACGTGGTCAAGGACGATCTGGCCCATGGGCGCTCACCTCTTGCGTCAAGTCCGGAGCCAGGCCGAGCAGTTCCGCCGCGGCAAGGCTGCTTGCACGTGTAGCACCAAATGTAGCTAGATATGAGCGCGTTGGGGGATGCCAGACCGGCAATCCCATCTCAACGACGACGGCTGCGGGCCTCGCGGCGAGCAACTCAGCGACGACGGTTTGGGCTACCGGATGCCGGTGTGCGTCGCGGATCACGATCAGCAGCGGGCGCTCGCCAGCGGTGGCGGCAAGCACGTCGCGGGTGATGGGACCGGGGTCCGGATCGGCGTCTGCCTGGCCGGTGCTGATCCGGTAGACGTTGTCCGGCCGCACCCACCTGCTCAGCCCCCAGGGCACCGTGCCGACCGCGATATTCGACGGCGGCACGATCTCTACCAGGACCGGATCGGTCAGCCGAGCCAGTTCACCTTCACACCGGAGCGCACGGTGCGCTGCCGTCATTCCGACGTCCGTGCGATCGTCTTCCGCGCGGTCGGCGGCGGCCAGCCCGCTCGCCAGTTCGCGCGCGGAAGAGACCCAGGCGCGCAGGTCACACACCCGTGCGGCGGATTCCTCCAGCCTGGAAGCAGGCAGCCGCCCGGACTGCACGGCGCCCACCAGCGCGTCCCTGACCTGCAGGTACGTCAGCCGATCCTGGTCGCGCCCGAAGCACAGCAGGTCGGTTCCTGCTGCCACGGCCAAGACCGCGGCCTCAGGAATGCCGTATGGCCCGCTGACCGCGCGCATCTCGAGCGCGTCCGAGACGATCACGCCGTCGAAGCCGAGCTCACCGCGCAGCAGCCCGGTCTGGGCCGCCGCCGACAACGATGCAGGGAGCTCGCCTGCCAGCTCCGGTATCAGCAGGTGACCCGGCATGACTGCGCGCACGCCTGCCTCGATCGCCGCCACGAACGGCGGCAGGTCCCGGCGCATGATCAGCTCCATCGAGCCTGGCACGGTCGCCACCACGTGGTGGCTGTCAATGCTCGTGCTGCCGTGGCCGGGGAAGTGCTTGGCGCAGGCGGCCACGCCGGCTGCCTGGAGGCCGGTGACGGCGGCGGCGGCGTGCCGCGCCACCAGATCAGGATCGGCCCCGAACGATCTCGTGCCGATGACCGGGTTATCGGCGGCGGTGTTGACGTCGACCGAAGGCGCCAGGTTCAGCGTCACGCCGAGTGCCGCCAGGTCGCTGCCCAGCGCGCGATACACGGCGCGGGTCAGTGCCGGGTCGTCTACAGCGCCGAGCGCGGCGTTACCTGGATAAGGGCTGCCGGTATGGTGGGCGATCCTGGTGACGTCGCCGCCTTCCTCATCGATGGCGACGATCGGCGCGTCGCCCGTGGTCTCTGAACCAGCCGCGCGCAGCCGGGCGATCAGGCCGGCGAGCTGATCGGTGCTGCCGATGTTCGGGCCGAACACGGTGACGCCGGCCAGACCGTCGGCTAGCGCCTCGAGCACCCATGCGGGCGCCGTCCGACCGGGAAAGGGCGGGATCAGGAGCGCGTCAGCCAGCCGGCCGAGCGTCGGGTCGGCGGCGGTCTCCGACGTCACGAGCTCACCCCTTCACTGCCCCTGCGGTGAGCCCGGTGACGAGCCGGCGCCGCACGATGAGGAAGAAGAGCACGACCGGGATCGTGTACATCGTGGACGCTGCCATGATCGGCCCCCACTGGGCGCCGCCGCGGTTGAAGAAGTACGTCACGTAGATCGGCAGCGTGTACGTCGAGTGCGCCTGGCCGAGGAACGTCAGGGCCACGATGAACTCGTTGTACGCGGTGATGAACGAGAAGATGCTGGTCGCGACCAGGCCAGGGGCGACAAGGGGGAACAAGATCCGCCAGAAGATCGTGGGTGCCTTGGCGCCATCGATCGCCGCGGCCTCCTCCAGTTCTCTCGGCACGGTAGCCACGAAATTGCGGAGCATCCAGATTGAGACCGGCAAGGCCTGCGCCGCGTACACCAGGATCAGGCCGAGCAGGTTCTCCAGCAAGCCGAGCTTGTTGAAGTCCAGGAACAGCGCGATGATCAGCGCCTGACCAGGGATCATCTGCACGATCAGCAACATGATCAGCACTGAGGCGCGGAACCTGAACCGGAACCTGGCAACGGCGACCGACGCGAGCAACGAGACCAGCGACGCGACCAGGACCGTCGCGAGCGTGACAGCGAGGCTGTTGCGGAAGAACAGCCATACCGAGCCGATCCCAGACGCCTGGCCGCTGATCACCTCCCTGAAGTTGCCGAGCGTCGGGTGGCCAGGGGTCAGGTGAGGCGTCAGCGAGAAGATCTCCTGCGATGGCTTGAACGCGGTAGAGATCATCCAGGCGATCGGGAACAGCGTGACAAGGGCGACCAGCACCGCGGTCCCGTTGAGGCTGACGGTCTTGATTCTTCTGACCGCGACCGGCCGGCTCATCTGAGCAATCCCTGCCGGACGGACGCCCGGACGTAGCCGACCGTGACGACGAGCAGGATCAGCGTGAAGATCAGCGCGAGCGCGCCGCCGAGGCCGTAGCTAGGCGGGAACTGGAACGCCTTGTCGTAGATGTACAGGGAGAGGTTGAACTCGTCGCGGTTACCAGGGAACCCGGTGAGCACGTAGCTCTGGGCGAAGACGTTGAAGTCCCAGATCACCGACAACAGCAGCAGCACCAGGAAAATCGGCTTGAGAAGCGGATACGTGATCCGCCAGAACACCCGGAACGGGGTGGCGCCGTCGACCCTGGCGGCCTCGTACAGCTCGGCGGGGACGGTCTTCAGCCCGGCCAGCACGGTGACCGCGATGAACGGGAATGACTGCCAGACCACAAGCAGCGTCATGACCGTGTAGACCGGCAGCGCCCCGCTTGTGGTCCAGTTGAAACCGGCCCAGTCGGTGTTGCCGACGAGCCAGTTCGGGAGCTTGCTCAGCGTCCAGTCGACCAGGCCGCCGTCGGGGTTGAACAGCCAGTAGAACAGCACGCTCGCGGCGACCGGCGGAGTGGCCCACGCGAGCAGCGCCGCCGTGCTCACGAACGCGGCCATCTTCTTGCCGAGGCGATGCAGCAGCAGGCCGACCAGCGTGCCGGTGATAAGCGTGAGCGGCACGACAACGGCGGCAAACAGCACCGTGGTACGCAGCGAGAGCCAGAACTCGGAGTCGGCGAACGTGGTGCTGAAGTTGCCGAGTCCGACCCACTGCGTCGGCTCAGCGCCGGTGATCTGGGGGAGGCCGTAGTTCTGGAACGCGTACATCCCCACCTGGACGAGCGGCCATAGCAGGACCAGGGCTATCCCGGCGAGCCCAGGCGCGAGCAGCAGGTAGGGGGCGAGCTTGTGCCTGCGGATAAATGCGGCGAGCGACGTACCGCGCGGCGTCGTGCCGCGGAGCGGGCGTTCCCGCCGCCAGGCGTACTCAGCCATCGCAATCAGTCATCGCTTCGGCCAATCTCTCGGAGGTGACCCTTGGTCCCACGGCCCATGCAGAGCCCTGCGGGAGGGCCCCCGTGACCTCCCGAGGGGTGGGACCCGGCCGGCGGGTCCGGGTGGTCCTGGAGGGGAGTACCCGCCGGCCGGGACCGCCAGCGTGCCTGCTCGCCCTGCCCCTGACAATGCAGGTCATGAGACACAGGCACGCTAGCGGGCTTACTCGGTACCGGGATGCCCCGGCCCTACATGCTGCCGGTATTCAGCACCTTCTCGAGATCGGAGTTGGCCTTGTTCACCGTGGCGCTGAACGGTGCGCCCTTCATGAGCGCCTTCATCATGGTTGGGATGATCGCGTCGGTCGCATCGGCCGTGGCCCAGTTCTTCGAGTTGAGCGGGGAGATCTGGGTGTACGCGGCGGCCTTGGCGAAGCCGGCCAGTATCGGGTTGTTGGAGTAGCCGCCGCCGGACAGCGCGGAGGTGAACTCGGGGAAGAACCCGGATGCGTTGGCGAACGTGGTGGCGTTGCCCGGGCTGTCCATCACCGTGACCAGCGACCAGGCGGCCTTCTGGTTCGGGCTCTTCGCCCAGACGCCGAGGTCAGATCCGCCGGCGAACGCGGGCGCGGGGTTCGGTCCGTGCTCGCTCGGGATCGGGAACGACGCCCACTGCGACTCGTACTTCTTGCTGACGGCCTCCAGGGACGCCTTGGCCCACGGTCCGTCCATGTACATGTCCAGCGTGCCCTTGGCGAAGTCCTCGTCGGATCCGCCAGAGGTGGCGCCCGGCGCGCCGAGCTCAGTCTGGCCGATGTACTTGGCGGGCGAAACGTGGTCCTTGAGGTACAGGTCGGCGTAGAACTTGATGCCGGCCTCGGATTGCGGGCTGTTCAGCTCGGCCTTCCACTTGCCGTTCTGCTGGACGGCGACCTGGCCGCCCGCGCCCCAGATGAAGCTGACGATGCCGTTGGTGAAGTTAGTGGGAGCCCCGAGGCCATAGGTGCCAGGGAACTTCTTCATCAGCAGCTTCGCATCGGCGACCAGCTGCGCCCAGGTGGTCGGCGGGGACGAGATGCCGGCCTTGCTGAACTGGTCCTTGCGGTACCAGATGGCCCGCACGCCGCCGAACCACGGCACCGCGAAGTTGCTGCCGGCCACGGTGTCGTTCTGCAGGTTGCCCGCGATGATGTCGGAGCCGCTTGACCAGGACTTCACGTCGGAGGTGATGTTGGCCAGCGCGCCCTGTGAGGCGATGCCTGGTGTGTCGGTGTTCCCGAGCTCGGTGATGTCAGGACCGCCCTTACCGCTGGTCAGCGCGTTTGTCCAGTCGGTGACGCGGTTGCCCCACGGGATCCAGTTGACGACCACCTTGGTGTGCTTGTACTGCGGAAACTGCTTGTGGAACTGCTTGACGACACCGTCCATCCAGGTGACCTGTGACGGGACGGACGAACCCATCCGCCACACGACCAGCTTGGCCGGTGCCGCCGAGGAACTCGATGAGCCACCGCTCGAGCCGCAGCCCGCTGCGGCTCCAGCGAGCGCGATGGCAGCGCCGATCGCGGCTGCCGCTCTAGTGTGTTTCACTGCTCGATCTCCCTTCCCGGCAAATCTCTAGGAAGGACGTCCTCCGGGCGGACGCCTCCGGCAGGCCCCGTTTGCGTGCTTTCCGCCTTTAGGCTGTTGGCTGACGGCGTTCACCTGCGATGTCAGCCGCGTGCCTTCGTGGTGTCGTGGCTGCGGCGGGGGACCGCTAACTTGGGTCTGGGCAGAAACTAACAGGAAACTTTCCTGTAAGATAGAGTCCGTTGCAAATTTGCAATAACAAGAACTCGAGCGCGGGCCACGAGGGGGCTGAATTGGATCGACGGCCGGGTACCCCGCGGCTGCTACGCGAGCTGAACGATCGCGCCGCCCTTGAGTTGCTGCTGAGCGGCGGCCCGATGACCAGGGCGCAGCTCGGCGAGCGCACCGGGCTGTCCAAGGTGACCGCGTCGCAGCTGCTGGCCAGGCTGGAAGATCGCGGGCTCGTGGAAGTCACCGGAGAGCAGGCGGGCGGCCGGGGGCCGAACGCGGCTCTGTACGGCGTCGTTCCGTCCAGCGCCTACGTTGCTGGGTTGCACGTCGAGCACGACGAGGTCTCAGCTGGCGTCGCGGACGTTACGGGCAGGGTGGTGACCCAGATCTCGGTTGACCCGAACGGCACCGGCAACCCGGTTGAGCTGGTACGCGGCGCGATCGGACGAGCGTGCGGCGCTGCCGGGATCGCTCCTGACGCACTGCGCGCCTTCGTAATCGGTACGCCTGGCGTGCTCGACCCGAGCACCGGCGACATGCGGCTGGCCGTCAACCTGCCGGCCTGGCACGAAGGCGTGCATGACGCGCTTCGCGCCGATCTCGGCAAGCCCGTAACCATTGAGAACGACGTGAACCTCGCTGCGATGGCCGAGCGGGCGGCCGGCGCCGCCCAGGGAACTGATGACTTCGTCCTGGTCTGGATCGGGGTCGGTCTCGGGCTCGCGACCATGCTCGGCGGCAGGCTGCACCGCGGCGTCGGCGGGGCGGCTGGCGAGATCGGCTACCTGCCGGTTCCCGGGGTACCGCTGCCGCAGGACGTCACCCACCCGGCGACGGGCGCGTTCCAGTCGCTGGTCGGCGCGCAGGCCGTGCTGCCGCTCGCGGCCAGTTACGGATTCAAGTCGGCGACAGCAGCGGGCGCCGTGGGCGCGGCCGTCGAGGCTCTCGGCGACTCCGCCGGCCCGGCCCGAGGCCCGGCCGAGCAGCTCCTCGCCGAACTGGCCAGCAGGGTCGCGACCGGAGTGGCCGCGATTTGCGTGGTGCTCGACCCAGGGCTCGTCGTCCTAGGCGGCGAGGTCGGCCGGGCCGGAAGTACCGCGCTGGCCGGACGCGTCGCCGCCGAGGTAGGCAGGATCAGCCCGGCCAAGCCCGAGGTGGTTCCCACCGGCATCAGCGGCGGGCCTGTGCTGCGCGGCGCCATCCTCGCCGCGGTTGACCAGGCCAGAGCTGAGCTGCTCGCCTCGGTGGCCAGCTGACGCTCAGCTGGTTGGCTTGATGTTCTGGTTCAGGTGGAACAGGTTGCCAGGGTCGTAGCTGCGCTTGATCTTCGTGAGCTGCTCGTAATGCCCTCGGTAGTTGTCCTGGATCCGCTCCCAGTCATCGTCGGCCATGAAGTTGATGTAGCCGCCAGGCTCCGAGTACGGCTCGATCGCCCTGTAGTAATCGCGCACCCAGGCGATCCGATCGTCGTCGACGCCCTTGTCCTGCCACGCCGCGACGATCACGGGCGCGAAGGTCGCGTTCCGGTATGCGAACGCCGTCTCGTCGCTACCAACACGGTGGCACGCACCGTTGATCGGGTACAAGTGCATGGTCGCGCTGACCTCAGGCACCTCCGAGCCATGCTTTACGTACTGCTCGATGGCCTCATCGGGGAGCTCATTAACGAAGGTGCTCTTCCAGTAGCTGCGGATGCCCTTCGGGAACAATGCGTCGAACGCAGAGTTCAGCGCCGGGTACGGCATCGGCCCGGCCATCTCCGCCACGATCGGCGCGATCGCGCGGAACGGCTCCATCGCGCGCTCGCCCGCCTCGACCGGCCCGGAGTAGTGCACGATCGCCGCGCAGAAGGTGTCGCCCACCCGCTCTGGCGGCACGAACGGCAGCGGCGGCGCGATCTGGAACGCAGGGAACGCGCCGTACTCTTCCGGTGCCGTCTTGATGAAGTCCCGGAAGAACCTCATGACGTCGGTGGCGTAGTCAAGCTCGTAGAAGAAAATCCCGGCGTAGATGTCGTTGACCGGGTGCAGATCGAACTCGAAGTTAGTGACGACGCCGAAGTTGCCGCCGCCACCGCGAAGCCCCCAGAACAGATCGGCGTTCTCGTCCTCGCTCGCGGTCAGCACCTTGCCGTCGGCGGTGACCACCTCGGCGGAACGCAGGTTGTCGATCGACAGGCCGTGGGACCTGGCCAAATAGCCGATGCCGCCGCCAAGCGTCAGTCCTCCCACGCCGGTGGTCGATACGATCCCGCCGGTGGTCGCGAGGCCGTAGGCGTGTGTCGCGTAGTTGAAGTCGCCCCAGGTCGCGCCGCCTCCAGCACGGGCCGTACGGCTGGCGGGGTCGACGTGGACGTCGCGCATCTGTTCGAGGTCGATCACGACGCCGCCGTCGGTGGTTCCGAATCCTGGTGCGCTGTGCCCGCCGCCCTTGACCGCGAGTTCCAGGCCAGCCTCCCTTGCGAAGTTCACGCCGCCGATCACGTCGGCCACCTGCTGCGCGAGAACCACCGCCTGCGGGTGCTTGTCGAACATGCCGTTATGTACGGCCCTGGCTTCGTCATAGCCCGCGTCACCAGCGGTGAGGACCGGCGCCCTCAGCTGCTCGCGCAAGTCCTCCGTCGATGGCTTCGTCATGATCGCTCCCCCGAGATTCGACTGGCAAAGCAAATACGGCACCAAAGGCGCCGAGGTGCCAGCTAGCCCAGAGCGGGATGAAGATGCTGTGGAGGGCTCGTGTGGTGCGTGTCAATACTCGGTCAAGCCGCCGGCGAGTGCCTCATGGCAGGCTTGCTTCCGTGACAGTGATACCGCGCGTAGAACATGTCGGAAGCCTGCTGAGGCCGGACTACCTGCACGACGCCAGGAAGGCGCGAGAGAGCGGCAGCATCGGGCCTGCCGAATTCAAGGCGGTCGAGGACCGCGCCGCCCGGGCGGCTATCGAGCTCCAGGAGGATCTTGACCTCCCAGTCATCAATGACGGCGAAATGCGCAGGGACTCATTCCAGGCCGAGCT
>Ga0066903_100005940_pt1 | contig 10709 bp, 12 predicted proteins | sample PanSoiMetaGPlot1_FD_67491 | JGI IMG/M metagenome (GOLD analysis project Ga0066903, IMG submission 67491) | Tropical forest soil microbial communities from Panama analyzed to predict greenhouse gas emissions - Panama Soil - Plot 1 (version 2) | ecosystem: Environmental > Terrestrial > Soil >...
AATATCGTGCGCAAGGAGCTCGGGCTGCCGGAGGCGGAGTGCCTCGTCGCCGAACAGCGTTACTCGCTCACCGTGGCGAAGTGATCGAACGACCCCGTGCGCCACTGACACGTCAGGCGGCGCTCGATGCTTGTGTCGGCGGCAGGCTCCCGAAACGAAAAAAGCCGGCGCCCTGAGCGCCGGCCTTGACGTAAATAAACAATGGTACGATCAGCAGGCGTGCCGCGCCACGCAGACGGCGAACCGCGGCGTGCCCGAGCCCCAACGGGCACCGCAGACACCGCGCCAATACCGGCAACGGCCCCATAGCACTTGGTCGACGAGCTTTCCTTCGACGGCCGCCGCCGGCAGCGCACCGGCTTGCGACGCGAGCGGCGCCGCGGAAGACGAATGTTGGACGAAGGCAATCGCGCCCGCGGCCAGAGCAGCGGCGACAGACAGCCGTACGATCATCTTACTTCCTCCCGTTGTGAACCAACCTACCCAATTCGAGAGTAGGTGATGCATCGTGTTTCGTCACTGGACGCGCGCGTGGGGCTTCAGCGCACCGGGTAGGACGTCGGACCGACGGAGCGGACCTTGCGTTTGGCGGGATCAGCCTCGATCGGCTCCTCGGGCGTAGCGGCGGTTGCCGGGGCCGCCGTGGGTGTCGCGGCGGACTTGCCGGCGCCCGTCGGCTGTGCCGATGCGCCAACCGGCGCGAGGCCGGTCGAGGTGACCGGCGCGGTGCGCCCGGCGGGCGCCACCCGGCCCGGATTGGGATCCAGATTGACCGGCTTGCCCTGCGCGTCGAAGCGCGGCTGCGACAATTGCTTGGCGCGCTCCTCGGTGACGACGATATCACCTCGCTCGATCGTCTGATCGTCAGAGGGACGCAACGCTTCGGCCCATGATTGGCCGGGTGCGCGGCAGGTGCAAGCCGGATTGAATGTTTTGCGATAGCTGAACGCGGTCGGCAGGTCCGTGTAGATGCGGCCGCTGGCGGAGACCGCGCGCGCGACGTCCTCACCGGGATTGCGATGGCTGTAGAGCACGGCCTCGGCGGCGGGACACTGGCGCTGGCACAGCCGCTCGTCATCCTGGAAACGGCTCGGGACCGTCGAATACGAGATCGGGAAGTAGTAGCCGTCGCAGGTGCGCACGCACAGCGTCCGATACGTGCCAGCGAGCGGCGCGCCGGGCGCGGCGGGAACACCGCCGAACAGGTTTTCCAGGAAACCGCCCGGCCCTGAATTGGCGTATTGGCGATATTGCGGGCCGCAGTCGTTTTGCCCGAGCGCCATTAGGATGCCGCGGCGTTGGCCTTCGCGCTCGCCGCTGTTTCCTTGCAGCCGTTGCAGGTCGGTGAGCGTGCGATCGAGATTGGCGCGCGCCTGTTGGATCTGGTTATTGAGCGGGCCGCACTGCGGCGACTGGCCGCTGAAGATGGCAAAGAAGCCGCCGCCCTGGCAGCCCAGGCGCTGCGATTGCTGGCCGAGTCGATCGAGGTCCGTCTGCTGTTTGGCCGCAGCATCCTCGTAGCGCCTGATCTGATCGGCCTTGGCGGGGTCGACGACGCCGCGGTCGATGGAGGTAAGCTGGCTCTCGAGGCGCAGGCAGGCCGGATTGCGGGCGCCGCCCGATTGCGCCGGCCCCACCGCCTGCGGCGGGTGCGGCGCCTGCGAGGGATAGCCGAATTGGGCCGCCGCCGGCACGACGGCAAGCATCAGGACGGGCCAGCCGAAACCCGAGCCAAAGCCCAGTCCGCGCAGGAATCTGTCGATCACTGTTCCGACCACTTGCTCGCAGCCCGCAATGCGCGATGGAAGCGCTGGAATGGTGACCAAAGTGTGGAACCAGTCCCAGGAGACCGGTCGGCGCTGATGGTCTTTCAGTTTTGGGGCTTAGAGGGCGGCGAGGGAGGACCTGCCGGTGCACTTTTGGGCGACTGAGGTAAAGGAAGCAGCGTTCGAGCCTCGCTGCGCAGGTTCCAAAGGATGCCGCCGATGATCAGGCCGGCGCCGAGAAACACGAATCCGTCGAGCGCCTCGCCATAGAACCACCAGCCGATCACCGCGATCAGGGGAATACGCATGAAGTCGAGCGGCATGACCACGCTGGCGTCGGCGGCGCGAAACGCGTTGGTCAGGCAATAGTGCGAGGCGAGCCCGCTGGTGCCGATACCGAGCACCGCGGGCAGGTTGTGAACGCCAAGCTTGGATAGGAACCAAGGGTCGGAGGTGAGATAGGCGAGCGGCAACTGGATGAGGTTCATCCAGAATACAATCGTGAACGTGAGATCGGTACGCGTCAGTCGCTTGGTGGCGATTTGCGTCGCGGCAAAGCCGAAAGCCGCGGCCAGTACCAACAACGCCACTGGCTGAAAGGTGGCGAGCCCCGGCCGCACGATCACCAGCACGCCGAGAAGTCCGAGCACGACCGCGCCGATCCGGCTCGGCGTCATCCGTTCGCCGAGAATGAGCCAGGCCAGCAAGAGCGTCCACGCCGGTGCGGTGAACTCGAGCGAGAACACCATCGCAAACGGCAGCAGCAGGATACTGAGTCCCCACAGATACTGCGCTCCGAGATGGATGGTGTTGCGGAAGAGATGGAGACCGAGATGGCGGGTGAGAACCATCGGCCGCAAGCCGGGTCGTGCTATGATGAGCGACGTCAGCACGGCGAGCCCGATGCCCGATCGCAACGTAAAGATTTCCATGACGCTGAGCGTGCCGCCGAGCGTCCGCACGGAGATCGCCATCCCCGAAAATGACAGCAAGGCGCCGCCCATCCAAAGGAGGACGCGACCGAGCTGGTTGGATGTCACGAGGGACCTGTGTGGCAAGGAACGGAGTGCATCTCACTCCGCGTCCGCCTGATTCTCCGGCCGGGCCTTGTCGAAGGCGGCAAGCTTGGCGCAGGCCGCGTCGACGGCGACGATCTTTGGGAAGCGGTCGAGCGGCGCCCTGAGCCGCCGCGCGTTTGCCACCTGCGGCACGATGCAGATGTCGGCGAGCGTCACCTCGCTCCCGAAGGCATATGGGCCGGGGCGAATGAGCTCTTCCACCGCCGCGAAGCCGTCGGCAATCCAATGGTGGTACCAGGCGTCGATCTTGGCCTGGTCTTGGCCGAGCACGTTTTTGAGGTAGCGCAGCGGCGACGTGTTGTTGAGCGGGTGGATGTCGCAGGCGATCACCTGCGCCACCGCACGCACCTTCGCTCGCAGGACCGGATCACGCGGCAACAGCGGTGGCTGCGGATGCACCTCGTCGAGATATTCGATGATCGCGAGCGACTGGATGAGCACATCACCATTGTCGAGCGCGAGCGCGGGCACCCGCATGTGCGGATTGATCGCGCGAAATTCCGGCTTGCGGTTGAGGCCGCCTTCCTTCTGCAAATGGATCGACAGCATCTCGGGCGAAAGCCCCTTGAGGGCGAGCGCGATACGCACCCGGTAGGCGGCGGACGAACGAAAGTAGGTATAGAGTTTCACGTCTCCTCCGGGAGAGTCAGGTCGCGTCGCGCTCCATCTCGGCCACCAGCTCGGCCGAGCGCTCGGTCAACTTCCGCATGGCGCGATCGAATGCAGGACGATCGGCGGGCGCGACCACCTCGGCCAAGCGTGTCATGAAGGCGAGCGCACTCGGCGCCAGCTCCTCGTAGACCGCGCGCCCAGTCGGAGTCAGCGTCAGGAACGATTCGCGCAAATCCGCGCGGTTGGCGCGCCGGCTCACGAATTTCCGCTGCTCGAGCTGCGCCACCGCGCGCGACACCTTGGTCTTGTGCATGTGGGTCTGGGCGCCCACCGCCTTGCCGGTCATGACCCCGTTCTCGCCGAGGGTGACGAGCACGCGCCACTCCGGTATTCCGATACCGCGGCGACCGTAGACTCGGGTGAGCGCCTGCGACACCAGGCTCGAGAGCACGTTGAGCCGGTGCGGTAGGAACTCGTCGAGCTTAAGCAGCGGCGTCGGCGCCGACGTGGATTGCGCCGCCGCATCATGAGCCGTGCCGCGGGCCGCGTCATCAGCTGCGTCTTTGGCCGTGTTTGGGGCTTGGCCGGAATTCATCATCGACTGCATTGTCGGTGTGGAGGGCGGTCGAGATCGCGCGCGCCGACATTGGCCGAAGATTGCCGGCGGTGCAACGCTGCCGGGCCGGTGCGTGGACGCACGACCGCGTGCGCCGATTACGTCTTTGGTCCGGCCGGCTACCCGCAAAAAACGGCGATGCCCGCGGCCTGCGCGGGCATCAATGCCAAGAAAGATGTGGCGCGCGAGATCGTCCGAACGGGCGTATCAGCGCAGGCACTCGATCGCGACGAACGCGTCCTGGCGGGCCGAGCCGGTGGTCGTCGGAAGCCCGCCGGTGATCTCGTCGTGGTCGATCTTGCGGAACGAGGCTGCGCGCGCGAAATCGCGGGACTGGCAGTAGGCGGTCGCCACCGCGTTGCCGCAGGTCGCGCCGGTCGCGAGGCAGCGGTCGACCCCGTAGCCGTCCGAGTTGTTGGCGATGATGAAAGTGCGCTTTTCCGCCTGCGCCGCGGAACTGGCGACGGCGCCCGCCACGACGAGCGCGGCGAAAACGATCCGCATCGTAAGTCCCCCCGATTTCCCCTCGGAACCCAACGCTGACCATGTCCGAAGAACCGTTAACCCGTCCCTAACCGGGCGACGCGGCTCCACGCGATGACTAACGGGGTGTTAGGGGCTTCGGCGGCGCTTGCCTAGGACGCGGAAGCCACACCCATCGGCAATCTTGTGGCGGCCCACAGCCGGCGGGAGGCGGGCTGGGTAGCCGGCCGCCCTTGACGCGGGCAGTGGAGATGCCCATTCTCCCGCCGCAATGAACGGCCTTAACCACATCTGCGGCATTTGCCGGGAGATTATTAGCTAGCGCTGCGTGCTGGCTGCGGCCGTCCGTTCTCCTCACCCGAGATGCCCGACGCCCGGCCAGCCGGCCGGCAGGCGTGGAATTTTTGGCCGAGGCTTGCGCTTCTCGCCGAAGACGGCGAGGCGCGTAAACGGACCGGTTGCGATGGAACTCAAGCTTTACGATACGCTCACGCGCGAGAAGCGCCCGTTCGTGCCGCTCGACCCCAACAACGTGCGCATGTACGTGTGCGGCCCCACCGTCTACGACTTTGCCCATATCGGCAATGCGCGGCCGGTGATCGTGTTCGACGTGCTGTTCCGCCTGCTGCGCCGCGTATACGGCGCCGAGCACGTCACCTATGTGCGCAACATCACCGACGTCGACGACAAGATCAACGCGCGCGCAGTGCAAGAGCATCCAAGCCTGCCGCTCAATGAGGCGATCCGGTTGGTCACAACAAAGACCGAGCGGCGATTCCACGAAGATGTCGCCGCCCTCGGCACGCTGCCGCCCACGATCGAGCCGCGCGCCACCGAGCATATCGCGGAGATGAAGGCCCTGATCGAGCGGCTCGTTGCCTCGGGACATGCTTACGTTGAGCAGGAGCACGTCCTTTTCAGCGTGCCGTCGATGCCGGATTATGGCGCTCTCTCGAAGCGCCCACTCGACGACATGATCGCCGGCGCCCGCGTCGAGGTCGCGCCCTACAAGCGCGATCCCATGGACTTCGTGCTCTGGAAGCCGTCGAAGCCAGGCGAGCCGGCGTGGCCATCGCCGAGGGGAATTGCGACGCCTGGCCGGCCCGGCTGGCATCTCGAGTGCTCGGCGATGAGCTGGAAGCATCTGGGCGAGGTCTTCGACATTCACGGCGGCGGCATCGATCTCGTATTTCCGCACCACGAGAACGAGATTGCGCAAACGCGCTGCGCCTTCCATTCAAAGGTGATGGCGAACTACTGGCTGCACAACGGCTTCCTGCAGGTCGAAGGCGAGAAGATGTCGAAATCGCTCGGCAATTTCGTTGCGATCCGCGAATATCTCGGCGAGTGGCCGGGAGAGGCGATTCGCCTCGCGATGCTGTCAGCGCACTATCGCCAGCCGATCAACTGGAGCGAGGCGTCGTTGCGTGAAGCCAAGCGTATTCTCGATCACTGGTACGCGCTCACGGCCGGCGTTGCGCCGGGGATGATCTGCGCCGATACGCTCGACGCGCTCGCCGATGACCTCAACACGCCGAAGGCGCTGGCGGCGCTGCATGAATTGCGTGCCGCCGCTGCCAAAGGCAGCAGGCCCGCTGCCGCCTGCCTCAAGGCGAGCGCGCAATTGCTCGGCGTCTTGCAGCAGACAAGCGCCGACTGGGCGGCGTGGCGGCCGAAATCGCTCGCGCTCGATGATGGCAAGATCAAGGGCTTCATCGAAGCGCGCAACGCGGCGCGTAAGGCCAGGGACTTTAAGGAGGCCGACCGCATCCGCGACGAGCTCGCCACCATGGGGATCGTGCTCAAGGACTCGAAAGAAGGCACGACCTGGGAGGTCGTGCGATGATGGGGCGCGCGCGGCCCACGCTCGCACTGCGGCCCTACCTGCCGCAGGATGCCGAACTCGCGGCCGAGATCTTCCGCGCCAGTATCGAGGAGCTGACCGGTGACGACTACAGTGCCTCTCAGCAGGAGGCGTGGGCGGCGCTCGCGGAGGATGTCGATGCGTTCGGCGCGCGCCTCGACAATAACCTGACCCTCCTCGGCACCATGGACGGTGCGCCGGTCGGCTTTGCCTCGCTCGCGAGCCCCGACTTCAAGAAGCACGCGCGCGTCGACATGCTCTACGTCCACCCGGCCGCCGCCGGCTACGGCGTCGGCACCATGCTGATCGAGGCGCTCGAAAAGCTCGCCAAGGCGCGCGGTGTCGCGCGACTGTCGGCCGACGTGAGCGACACCGCGGAAGCGTTCTTTCGCAGTCGCGGCTTTGTGCCGCGGCAGCGCAATTCGGTGCCGCTCGGCGACGAGTGGCTCGCCAACACCACCATGGACAAGCCGCTGGCTGCGGAGGAGGGGGCGCCATGACCAAGCCCGACACGCCGTTTCCCAAGCATTGGCTCTATTACATTGTGCTTAAATACGCGGTGATCATCGCCGCTGTGGCATTCACGCTGTACGTGGCGTTCCGGGTGCTCTCACCGTCGGTCAGCTGAGATGGCACGCGAACGGCTTTACCTATTCGACACGACGCTGCGCGACGGCGCGCAGACCAACGGCGTCGACTTCACGCTCAACGACAAGCTGGCGATCGCCGGCATGCTCGACGCCCTCGGCATGGATTACGTCGAGGGCGGCTATCCCGGCGCCAATCCGATCGACAGTGAACTGTTCGCAACGCCGAACAAGATGCGCGCGGCCTTCACCGCCTTCGGCATGACGCGCCGGCCCGGCCGCTCGGTTTCGAACGATCCGGGGCTCGCGGCGCTGCTGCAGGCGAAGGCCGACGCAATCTGCTTCGTGGCGAAATCCTGGGACTACCACGTGCGGGTCGCGCTTGAGACAACTCCCGAGGAGAACCTCGCCTCGATTCGTGACAGCGTGCGGGCGGCCAAGGGGAAGGGCCGCGAGGTACTGCTTGACTGCGAGCATTTCTTCGACGGCTACAAGGCCAATCCGGCGTTCGCGCTCGCCTGCGCCAAGACCGCCTACGACGAGGGCGCTCGCTGGGTCGTGCTGTGCGATACCAACGGCGGCACGCTGCCGCACGAGGTCGAGCGGATCGTCGGCGAGGTGATCAAGGTCATCCCCGGGAGCCATGTCGGGATCCACGCCCATAACGACACCGAGCAGGCGGTGGCGAACTCGCTCGCGGCGGTGCGTGCCGGCGCGCGCCAGATTCAGGGCACGCTCAACGGGCTCGGCGAGCGCTGCGGCAACGCCAACCTCGTCTCCATCATCCCGACGCTCAAGCTCAAGGCCGAATTCGCCGAGCGCTTCGAGATCGGCATCTCGGATGCGCAGCTCAAGACGTTGCTCCATGTCTCGCACGCGCTCGACGAGCTGCTCAATCGCGCGCCCTATCGTCACGCGCCGTATGTGGGCGAAAGCGCGTTCGCCACCAAGGCCGGCATCCACGCCTCTGCGATCATGAAGGAGCCGGCGACTTACGAGCACGTGGCGCCGGAAGCGGTCGGCAATCGGCGCCGGCTGTTGGTTTCCGATCAGGCCGGGCGCTCGAATGTCCTCGCCGAGCTCGAGCGCATCGGGCTCAAGGTTGACAAGGACGACCGCCGCATCGCCCACCTGCTAGAGGTGGTGAAGGAGCGCGAGGCGGCGGGCTACGCCTACGAGGCGGCTGACGCCTCGTTCGAGCTGTTGGCGCGCCGCATCCTCGGCAAGGTCCCGGACTACTTCGACGTCGAGAAGTTCGACGTCAACATCGAGCAGCGCGACAACGCGGTTGGCAAGCGCGTCACGGTATCCTTGGCGGTGGTGAAGGTGAAGGTCGGCGGCGAGACGCTGATCTCGGCGGCGGAAGGCATCGGCCCGGTCAATGCGCTCGATCTCGCGTTGCGCAAAGACCTCGGCAAATATCAGGGTTACATCAAGGGGCTCGAGCTCACCGACTATCGCGTGCGTATCCTCAACGGCGGCACCGAGGCGGTGACCCGCGTGTTGATCGAGAGCCAGGACGAGACCGGCGAACGCTGGACCACGGTCGGCGTGTCGCCCAATATCATCGACGCCTCGTTTCAGGCGCTGATGGACTCCATCGTCTACAAGCTTGTCAAATCCGGCGCCCCGGCGTGATCGACCACATCTCCGTAGCCGTCCGTGACCTCGCGCGTGCGGCGCACTTCTATGAGGTCGTGCTCGGCGCGATCGGCTACGCCAAGCTCGAGATGCGCCCGGCAACGGTAGGATTTGGCAAGAAGTACGCAGAATTTTGGCTCAACTTGCGGCCGACGATGTCGCCGATCGATGCGGATTGCGGCGCCCATATCGGGCTGCGCGTGCGCACGCGCGCCCTCGTTGACTCCTTCCATGCCGCGGCGCTTGCCGCCGGCGGAACGTCCGACGGCGCACCGGGTCTGCGTCCGCAGCACGGCGAGGGCTACTACGCCGCGTTCATCCGCGATCCCTACGGCAACCGGATCGAAGCAGTGGCGTTTCTTACGCCGACAGCGTGAGTCTAGAGCCGCTCGGCGACCGCGGGCGCCATTTCCTTTTCCGCTTCCGATACCGCGCTCGCGGCCTCGACGAGCTTGGGCAGCACGTCGTCGATGCACTCGGCCACGAGATAATTGACCGCAAGTCCCGGCCGAATGAACTCGATCCGCTCCATGTGATCGAGCAGGGCAATGAGCGGATCCCAGAACCGTTCGATGTTGACGACCAGGATCGGTTTCTTGTGGCGGCCGAGCTGCGCCCAGGTCAATTGCTCGACCAGCTCCTCGAGCGTGCCGACGCCGCCGGGCAGCGCAACGAACGCATCCGCGCGCTCGAACATCACGCGCTTGCGCTCGTGCATATCGCGCGTGACGACGCGCTCCTGCACGCGCGCGAGCATATGCTCGCGATTGACCAGGAAATCTGGAATGACACCGGTGACGAGGCCGCCGTGGTCGAGCGTCGACTCGGCGAGTGCGCCCATCAACCCGACCGCGCCGCCGCCGTAGACGAGCCGAATGCCGTTGGTCGCCAGCACGCGGCCGAAATCACGCGCCGCCCTGACAAATGCCGGATCGTTGCCGGGGCCGGAGGCGCAGTAGACGCAAATCGATTTGATCGTGCTCATGACCCCTGCATGTGGCCCTGGCTGTGCGGCGCGTCAAGCCGGCCGTGCAACAGAAGCGCGCTGCAGTGCCGACAAGACGGGGGAATTTTCTACGGCTGGGCCTTTGCAGTCGCCAGAATCTCTATATGACAGAGGTTGCACACGTCCTTTGCGCCGCCGATTGCGGCATCGAAAGCGCGTGCGGTCAACGCGGGCTTGTCGATGGATTCCCCTCCGCGCACCACGCAATCTTTGAAACGCGAGGTGTTCGCCGATCGCGGCGGCTCGCTGTTTGCGATCATGCGGGGGCTGTGGCCGTACATCTGGCCGGCGGAGCGGAGCGACCTCAAGTGGCGGGTCGCATTTTCGATGCTGCTGCTGCTCGCGGCCAAGCTCGCGACCATCGCAGTGCCGTTCACGTTCAAGTGGGCGACCGACGCGTTGACCGGGGAGGGCAGCGCACCGGTTGCGGCCTCGTCATGGCTCACCTGGGTGCTGGCGGCGCCGATCCTCATGGTCGTCGCCTACGGCGGCATGCGCATCCTGATGGCGCTGTTGACGCAGGCGCGCGACGGCATCTTCGCCAAGGTGGCAATGCACGCCGTGCGGCGGCTCGCCTACCGCACCTTCGAGCACATGCACCAACTGTCGTTGCGTTTCCATCTCGAGCGCAAGACCGGCGGCCTCACGCGCGTATTGGAGCGTGGGCGCAACGCGATCGAGACGATCGTGCGCATGGTGATCATGCAGCTCCTGCCGACGGTGATCGAGCTGGTGCTGGTCGTCGCCGTACTGCTCTATCAATTCGACTGGCGCTACGTTGCGGTCATCTTGGCGACCGTCGCCTGTTACATGACTTTCACATATTTCGCGACCGAGTGGCGCATCAACATCCGCCGGCGGATGAACGACAGCGACACCGACGCCAACGTGAAGGCGATCGACTCCCTGCTCAACTACGAGACGGTGAAATATTTCGTCGCCGAGGCGCGCGAGGCGCGCCGTTACGACCGCTCCATGGCGCGCTACGAGGAGGCGAGCATCCAAGCCTACGTCTCGCTCGCCGTGCTCAATGCCGGGCAGGCCGCGATCTTCAC
>Ga0066903_100005941_pt1 | contig 10708 bp, 7 predicted proteins | sample PanSoiMetaGPlot1_FD_67491 | JGI IMG/M metagenome (GOLD analysis project Ga0066903, IMG submission 67491) | Tropical forest soil microbial communities from Panama analyzed to predict greenhouse gas emissions - Panama Soil - Plot 1 (version 2) | ecosystem: Environmental > Terrestrial > Soil >...
CTTCGGCCACGAACAGCCCTGTCTCACGCCGCGCCTTGCGCATCTCCAGGGAGCGGATCAGCTTCACCCGCTCGTTTTGCAGGCTGGTGATGGCGCGCGTACCCGTGCGCAAGCCTTCAAGACGCGCTCGCATCGCTGGTCCAGCGGCTAAAGTTCGAGGTTGGAAGCAATCTGCCGGCGGCCGCCTCGATCACGGCCAGCTCGCCGCTTTCAACACCACCGCCGCGCGCCTGCAGGCATTCGCGCATCAGCCCATCGGTGGCCAGCGTCGACGCCCTGATGGCGTAAGTCGTCAGCACCACAGACGCCGCGCCCGGCGCCAGCAGCTGAGCGCAATCGCGCAGTAACGGCGGCAAGTGCTGAAACACGTCCCACACTTCCCCGGCGGGCCCGCGCCCGAACTTGGGCGGATCGATCAGGATGCAATGGTAGGTCTTGCCGCGCCGCAACTCACGCGCCACAAATTTGCGGACGTCCTCGATGATCCAGCGGATGGCGGCGCCGGTGAGCCCCGACTGGACCTGGTTCTCCTTGGCCCAGCCGACGGCGCGCTTGGAGGCATCAAGATGCGTCACGGCGGCGCCGGCCTTGGCGGCGACGAGGGAGGCAACCCCGGTGTAGGCAAATAGGTTGAGCACACGGACCGGTCGCTCGCGCACTTTTGTCAGTTCCTGCAACATCCATTGCCAGAGCGGCAACTGCTCAGGAAAAATGCCGAGATGCCGGAAATTGGTCAGCCGGCAGAGCGCTGTTACGCCCAACACCTGAGTTGGCCAGCTTGCAGGCAGCTCCCGTTCGCTGCGCCAGCGGCCAGCCTCCGCCTCGTCCTCCCAGTTGCTGCCCTTGAAGACGGCATCGGCCTGGTGCCACAGACCCGGCGCGAGTGCGGGCTGCCACATCGCTTGCGGCTCGGGACGATCGACGGTGACACGGCCAAAGCGTTCGAGCTTGCGGCCGTTGCCGCTGTCGAGCAGGGCGTAGTCGGCAAAGCCGGCCGTGGCGAGCACGCGGAGCTTGGCGGAGGGCTCGGTCCCCGCTGCTGGCGCCGCTGGCTCGGCTCGAACCTCATTCGCCGGCATCGGGCGTCAACACCTTAAGGGATAGCCGCCACGGCGACCGGTTCGGCGAGCTCATGGTCGATCTGCAACGCCTCGCTCAGGCGGTTATAGGCGCCACACAGAGCGATGCGCAGGGTGAGTTCGACGATTTCCGGGTCGCTGAAGTGCTGCCGCAGCCGCTCGAACAGCGCCTCGGCAATGCGCCCGGGGGCTTGCGTAACCGCCACGGCATATTCGATCACCAGCCGATCGATGGCATCGAACTCGGCATGCTCCGCCTGCGGCAACTGGTCGATGGCCGCTTGCGACAGGCCTTCCACCGCCAGCCTGGGTGCGTGGTGTGAAAGGCAATAGCTGCAGGCGTTGAGCTTGGAGGTGACGACGATGATGAGTTCGAGATGCCGCGGTTTCAGACCCTGCCGCCGCTTCAGTTGCATGAGCAGCTTGCTCAAGTGCTCGAGCGCCGGCGGCACGTGCGCGAGCACGGCCGCCTGATTGCGGAATGGCCCGTAGCTCGCCACGAACGCCTCGTAGACGTCGGCCAACTCGGGCGGCAGGGCGCTCGATGGCAAAAGCGGCACGCGGGTCATTGCGCTTGGCTCCCTCGCCCGAGCTCGGGCCCTTCCCTACCACCACGACCTAGTCGAGGTCGTCCACCTTGGCCGCCGGGGCTCCGGACATGCGATGCGCCAATGCCGCTTCGATGAAGGCGTCGAGATCGCCGTCGAGCACACCCTCAGGATCACTGCTTTGCGTTCCGGTGCGCAGGTCCTTCACCAGCTGATAGGGCTGCATGACGTAGGAGCGGATCTGATGACCCCAGCCGATCTCGGTCTTGCTGGCCGCCGCGGCATTGGCCTTTTCCTCGCGGCGTTTCAGCTCCAACTCATACAGGCGCGACTTGAGCATGGCCCAGGCGATCGCCCGGTTCTTGATCTGCGAGCGCTCCTGCTGACTGGCAACCACGATATTGGTGGGAAGGTGCGTGATGCGCACGGCCGAATCGGTGGTGTTGACGTGCTGGCCTCCCGCACCCGAGGCGCGATAGGTATCGACGCGGCAATCGCTCTCCTTGATGTCGATCTCGATGTTATCGTCGACCACCGGGTACACCCAGACGCTGGCAAAACTGGTATGCCGCCGGGCATTGCTGTCGTAGGGCGAAATCCGCACCAGCCGATGCACGCCCGATTCGGTCTTCAACCAACCGTAGGCATTCTCGCCTTTGACGAGCAGCGTTGCCGACTTGATGCCGGCCTCTTCGCCCTCGCTTTCCTCGACCAGCGACACCTTGTAACCATGATCCTCGGCCCAGCGCAGGTACATGCGCGACAGCATGCTGGCCCAGTCCTGGCTCTCGGTGCCACCGGCCCCGGCGTGAACCTCGAGGTAGGTGTCGTTGCCGTCGGCTTCACCCGAGAGCAGCGCCTCCACCTCCTGGCGCCGCGCCTCTTCGGCGAGCTTTTTGAGGCCAGCTTCACCCTCGGCGACGCTGGCGGCGTCGTCCTCCGCCTCGCCGAGTTCGATCAGTGTCACCGCATCATCGAGCTCGCGCTCGAGCCGGCGATAGCCCGCAATCGCGCGCTCCAGCGCTTGGCGCTGGCGCATCAGTTTTTGCGCCGCCTGCGGGTCGCTCCACAGCGTTGGGTCTTCGGCCCGCTTGTTGAGCTCGGCCAGCCGGGCCGGCGCAGTGGCAAAGTCAAAGATGCCTCCGCAGCAGGGCGAGCGACTGGCGGATGGCATCGGCGAGTTTTTCGGCTTCGGCCCGCATGGCGGTTTCCTTATGCGGATAAGAGCGATGGTGGCGGCGTGGCGTTGATATAGGCGCGATGCATCAGCCTGTAAACGCGCGTCGGCGCCCGCTACCAGAGCCCACCGCGGCCGCTGCTGAGACTGCGCGGCGCGTCTTGCTGATCGCCCATGAAGAAGCCACCGCTCTCATTGGTGAAGCCGACAATCGAGTACGGATCGTCGGGGTCCTCGTAGGGCTTGAAGGCCTCCAGAACCGCGTCCGGTTCGGCGCCCTGGGCGCGCATGCCCGTGCGCAGGCTGACGCGTACCAGCTTGATGCCGGGCGGGATGCGGAAGGGCACCGCCTTCTTGTCGGCGAGCGCCATGCGCATGAAATCGCCGAAGATCGGCGCCGCCACATGGCCGCCGGTCATGCCCTTGCCCATCGGGCGGGGCGTGTCGTAGCCGACGAAGACCCCGACCACCAGGTCCGGGGTGTAGCCGATGAACCAGGCATCCTTTTCCTCGTTGGTGGTGCCGGTCTTGCCCGCGATCGGAATGTTGGGAATGTACTTCTTGATCACGGTGGCCGTGCCGCGCTGCACCACCCCTTCCATGATCGAGGTCATCTGGTAGGCGGTGTGCGGATCTACGATCTGCTTGCGGTCGTCCTGCAACACCGGTTCGGGCTGTCCCTGCCACTTGTCGGCCTTGCAACCGGAGCACTCGCGGTTGTCATGGCGCCAGATGGTGCGACCCCAGCGATCTTGGATGCGGTCGATCAAGGTGGCGTGCAGTTGCTTGCCGCCGTTGGCGAGCTCGGCATAGGCCGTAACCATGCGCAACAGCGTCGTCTCGCCCGAGCCCAGCGACATCGCCAAGACCGGCAGCAGATCGTCGTAGACCCCAAAGCGCTTGGAGTATTCGACGATCAGCGGCATGCCCATGTCCTGGGCCAGCCGCACCGTCATCTGGTTGCGGGACTTCTCAATACCGATGCGCAGGGTCGAGGGGCCGTAGGAATTGACGCCGTCGTAATTCTTCGGCTGCCAGACTTCCTTGCCGGGGCCCTGGTCGATCTCGATCGGGGCATCGAGCACGATGCTGGTCGGCTTATAGCCGTTGTCGATGGCGGCGGAGTAGACCAGGGGCTTGAACGAGGAGCCCGGCTGCCGCTTGGCTTGCAGGGCGCGATCGAACTGGCTGGTGGCGAAGGAAAAGCCGCCGACCACGGCATGCACGCGCCCGGTGTGGGGGTCCATCGCCACCAGCGCGCCGCCGACCTCCGGGATCTGCATCAGCGACCAAACCCCTTGCGGGTTGGCGGCGTCTTTCGGCGCCACCCAGACCACATCGCCGTTGCTCAAGACGTCGTTGACCACCCGGGGCGCACCCTTGTTGGTTCGCGCCCACTTCACTTCGTCGAAAGGTATCTCCACGGCCTCCCGCTCGGCGATGAAGCTGCCGTCGGCCTGCCGCGCGGGTCGCAAGCCCACCACCGCCTTGCCGCGCTGCGCATCGAGCACGACGCCGAGGCGCCAGGGCGCCAGATCGTTGGGAATTTCGACGCCGCCCAGCGTCGCCCCCCAATCGCCGGCAATGTCGATCCTCTGCACCGCCCCGCGCCATCCCTTCTCGCGATCGAAGGCGACAAGTCCTTCGATCAGCGCTTTGCGCGCCATGCGCTGCAGTTTCGGATCCAGCGTGGTTCTGACGGAAAGGCCGCCGTTGACGCTGCCATCGGCAATGGCGGTGCGCTCCGCCCGGCCGTACAGGCCGTCCTCGCCGACCATATCCATCAGACGGCGGCGCACCTCTTCGGCGAAATAGTCGGCCGCGTAGATCTGGGTTCCGAACGGACGGATGTTAACCGTAAGCGGCTTGGCCTTGGCGACCCTCGCCTGCTCGCCGCTGATGTAGCCGACTTCGGCCATCTGATCGATGATCCAATTGCGGCGGATGGTGGCTTCCCGCGTCTTGCGGAAGGGGTGATAGTTGTTGGGGGCCTTCGGCAAGGCCGCCAGGTAGGCCGCCTCCTCAATGGAGAGCTCGCTCAGTTCCTTACTGAAGTAGTTGAGCGCCGCCGCGGCAACGCCGTAGGAGCCGATGCCGAGATAGATCTCATTGAGATAGAGCTCGAGGATCTTGTCCTTGGAGTAGGCACGCTCGATCCTGATGGCCAGGATCGCTTCTTTCAGCTTGCGATCGAGCTTCTGCTCGCTGGACAGCAGGAAATTCTTCGCCACCTGCTGGGTAATGGTGGAGGCGCCCTCGGGCCGCTTCTTGCCCCAGTTCTGGAAGTTGTTGATCAGCGCCCGGCCAATGCCGGCAAAATCCAAACCGCCATGCTCATAAAAGCGCTTGTCCTCGGCGGACAGAAAGGCGGCAATCACCAGCTTTGGCACGACGTTGATCGGCACGAAAATGCGCCGCTCGCGCGCATACTCGGCCATCAAGCTGCCGTCGTGCGCGTGGATGCGCGTCATCACCGGCGGCTCGTACTTGGCTAGGCTCTCATAATCGGGCAGGTCGCGCGACGCCTTCCAGAAAAAGAAGCCGGCGACGGCCGCAACGGCGAGAAACATGACCACCGCAGAGGCAAAGCCAAAGCCCAGGAGGCTCAGCAGCCAGCTGCGGCGTTTGCGCTTTCTCTTCGGCGCGGCCGGTGGGGGAAGTATCGGCGTAGGTCTCATCAGCTCCCGTCCGCACGTGCCGGCGTCTCGCTCACATCGGCCAAGCGCGGGCGCCATGGCGCACTCGCGGCCCGTGCGCGCACCTTAGCATGGAATGTGGCAGCACGAGGCCGAATTTCCTGGCTTTCCAATCGACTTAACGCTTAACCACTAAGGTCGGCGCCGATTAACGCCGTTCGCCGCCGCGCCGCAGAAAATACTCATCGACCGCGCTGGCGATCGCCCCCGCCACCTGCCGCTGCCAGTCGCTGGAGACCAACAGCTTGGCATCCTGCGCGTTGCTCATATAGCCCAGCTCGATGAGCACCGATGGCGATTGCGACTGCTTGAGGACCTTGAACGCTGCCGAACGACCTGGATCGCGGGATAAAGCGATTCGCCGCTGCAGGTGGCTCAGCACGCGGCCACGAAAGTCGGCGGAAAAGTCCGACGTTTCCCGGCGCATGAGATCGATCAGGATGCCTTTGACGTGATCGGTCTCCTCCTCGGCGGCGCCGTCGACGCCAGCCAGCACGTCGGAGGCATTCTCCTTGTCGGCGAGCCGCTGCGCTTCGCGGCTCGAGGCTTTTTCCGACAGGGTATAAACGGTGGCGCCGCGGACGTTCTGGGCCAAATCGCTGGCGCTGCTCCCGACCGTATCGGCGTGGATAGAAATGAATAGATCGCAGGCTTTTGCGCGCGACAAGCTCACGCGCTTGTCGAGCGAAACATAAACGTCGCTGGCGCGTGTCAAATGCACGTCGTAGCGCGCCTTGGCGGCCAAAAGCACCTGCAGGTGGCGGGCGACGGACAACACCACATCCTTTTCCACGACCTCACCGCTGATCGCACCCGGGTCGACGCCGCCATGACCCGCGTCGATCACGATCTGTGGCTTGGCATTGGCCTTGCGCCCCCCATGGCTCAAGGAGGGGCTCAAGGAGGGGCCGGCCTCCCGCTGCGGGGCCTCCTTCGGCCGCGGTGGCACGCGCGTGAGGAAGGATTGCGCATCCGTCGCCACCAGGTCGAGGTTGAGCCGAACGCCCTTGCCGGCGTCGTTCGGGACGATCGTTGCCGCCTCCACCCGCACCGGCCCGGTGGCGTCGATCACCACACGCGACTTGCCGGGCGCGATGAGCCCATAGCGGTAGGCCGCGATCACGCCGGTGCTCTGCTGGCCGGCAGCCGTCGGCAGCTGAAAGCTGACATCTCCCATATCGATCAGGACGCGGTAGGGATCGGGCAGCGTAAAGACCTGGTAGGGCAGGCTTGCCGACAGCAGCAGCGAAAAGCGCGTGCGCGTTCCCTCGAGCAGGACCTCGGCGCCGAGTGCGCTGATGTTGCGCGACTTGACCTCGGTCGTCCAAGCCTCCGCGCGGGGGCGACCCTTTTGTTGCAGGGCCTCGAGCGTGGGGGCGGCGGGGCTTGCGTGCTGGCGTTCCTTGGCCGACGGACGCGCCGGCGGCGGCGTTTTGGCAATGTCGGTTTGCGCCCGGCTGACGTCTGGCACCCCCACGGCAGCGGTCATGGCGATCAAGATGCCGGTGGCTGCCCACCTGCGGCCGGCCGGTCGCATCGCCCTCCCCATCGCTGTCAGCGCGCCCTAGGGCAACGAGTTTAACAACTTGTTTGCCGAATCGAAGGCTAATTCAAAGGCCTGATGACGCAATTGGTGGTGAGCAAAACTTTCTTGCCACTCCCAAGGCGACGGCCTACAAGCTTCAGGCGTGATCGCCGCGTCTGCCCGCCGGTGATGCCCAGATGGCGTCGCAACAGGCCCGGAGCGTTTGCTCGCCGCCTGTTCTGAACGCAGTGAACTATCAGGCGCATCGGTGTTTGATGCGACGGCGCGCTTCGGGAGAGCGGGACGAGGGTTCCATTCGGAGGCCCCTGCAACCCTTGCAAAGATAAGGGGCAACCTCGGCCGCAACCCGTTGCGGGCCATCCGCACCAGACCAAGCGGGCGCTCTCGTGTGGCGAGGACGGTACGCGGACACCGGTAGTCCGCACAAAGGTTTGCCCGAGCACCGGGCATTGTCTGGAGCCGGAGCACGGCGCTCGTCTGCTCCGCACCTTGAATGTGGACCATGGCAGCCTCTTGTTGGCTAATGAGCGATGGTGACGACCGCCCAGGCCAAATCCGGCCGGGCGCAGCCACGATCGAGATAGCCAGCGCTCAGCCTTGCACGCCATCGGCAGGCAAGCGCCGTTGCGGCTTTCAAGGTCCTGCACCTGCAACCAAACATGGCGCTTTCCTGAGGCACAGGCTGCGCAGGGGGCCGACAGCTGGCCGCCCACTAAGCCGCCTCGGCGCCGGGAACTTTATCACATGGAAAAAAACAAAATGCTCATCGATGCCACGCACCCCGAGGAGACTCGGGTCGTGGTCCTGCGCAACGGCCGGGTAGAGGAATTCGATTACGAGTCAGCTGCACGCAAGCCGCTCCGCGGCAATATCTACCTCGCCAAGGTCACGCGGGTAGAGCCCTCCTTGCAGGCGGCCTTCGTCGACTACGGCGGCAATCGCCACGGCTTTTTGGCCTTCAGCGAAATCCATCCCGACTACTACCAGATCCCGGTCGCCGACCGGCAGGCGCTGCTGCGCGAGGAAGCGGAAGCGGAAGCGGAAGCGGAGGCTGAGGCCGATGCGCGCGCCGAAGCGGCCGCCGTTGAGACGACCGAGCTCGAAAACGACGGCGATTTTGCTTTCGTCGGACCGGAGCCGGTGCCGCTTGGCGAGGCTGGCGAACCTGACAGCGCCCCGGAGCTGGCCGAAACTGCCTCAGCGTTGCGGGTCGAGACCGAACAGCTGGCGGGCGCAAGCGAGACCTCGGCGGCAGCGGAAAGCCGACCGCTGAAGGCAAGCGATCGCGATAGCCTGCTGAGGCAGGAGCGCGAGGCCGCAGCCTCGCCCGACACGGCCGAGGCCCCACCGGCAGATGATGAGGACGCCGCCCCGGCCGCCCTCGCCAACGGCGAGCTGACAACGGCCGATGGGCCAAGCGAAGCCGGTCATGTCGAAGAGATTGCCAGCGATCCCGCCGATGCCCCCGAAACCGTCACTTCGGTCGAGCAGGTCGGCTCCGAAGATGCCATGGAGGAGGTGCCGGAGCGGCCGCGCCGACGCCTGCGCTCCTACAAGATCCAGGAGGTGATCAAGCGGCGACAGATCATCCTGGTGCAGGTGGTCAAGGAAGAGCGCGGCGGTAAGGGCGCGGCGCTGACGACTTATCTTTCCTTGGCCGGGCGCTACACCGTGTTGATGCCCAATACCGGGCGCGGCGGCGGCATCTCGCGCAAGATCACCAACCCGCAGGACCGCAAGCGCCTCAAAGGTATCGCGCACGAGCTCGAGGTGCCGGACGGCATGGGGCTGATCATTCGCACGGCCGGCGCCGCACGCACCAAGCAGGAGATCAAGCGGGATTTCGAATACGAAATTCGCCTGTGGGAGAGCGTGCGCGACATGACGCTGAAATCGACGGCGCCGTGTCTCGTCTACGAGGAAGGCAACCTGATCAAACGCTCGATCCGGGACCTCTACGCCAAGGACATTGAGGAGATCCTGGTCGCCGGCGAGGTGGCCCACAACGAAGCCCAGGACTTTATGCGCATGCTGTCCCCGGGCCAGGCCAAAAACGTCATCAAGTATGAGGCACCAGAGCCGCTGTTCAACCGCTACCAGATCGAGCGGCAACTGAACGCCATGTTCAGTCCCTACGTGACGCTGCGCTCGGGCGGCTATCTGGTGATCAATCAGACCGAAGCCCTGGTGTCCATCGATGTGAACTCGGGCAAGGCCACGCGCGAGTTTTCGATCGAGGAGACGGCGCTGCATACCAACGTGGAGGCGGCCGAGGAGATCGCCCGCCAGCTCAAACTGCGCGACCTTGCCGGCCTGATTGTCATCGACTTCATCGACATGGAGGAGCGGCGCAACAACCGCAAGGTAGAGGGACGCCTGAAGGATGCCCTACGCCATGACCGCGCTCGCATCCAGGTCGGCCGCATCAGCCACTTTGGCCTGCTCGAGATGTCGCGGCAGCGCTTGCGCACCGGCGTGCTGGAAGGCTCAACCACGCAATGCCCGCATTGCCAGGGGACGGGCATCATCCGCTCGGTGGAGTCCGTGGCGCTGGCGGTGTTGCGCGCGCTCGAGGATCATTTGTTGCGCGACACCAATACCGGCTTTGTCGCCGTGACTACGGCCAACGTCGCCCTCTACATCCTCAACAACAAGCGCACCTTTATCACCGACATGGAAGGCCGCTATGGCGTGCCGATCACGGTGCAAGCCAGCGACCGCATGCAGGGTGGCAACTTCGCCATCGAGCGCAGCGCCGCACCGCTACCGCCGCAGCGCCTGCCGGAGCGCTCGGCCGTCAACATGGATTGGGGCTTTGAGGGCGACGGCGTCGAGGAGGAGGAACGGCCCGACTTTGCTCCGCAGCCGGAGGAGGAGGGCGAAGGCCGGCGCTCGCGCCGCCGCCGCCGCCGCGGCCGCCGCGATGGCCGCGAGGAAGCGCGCGCCAGCTCGGCGCAACCCGAGCCGGTCGCTGAAGCCGAGATGAGCAGCCCTGACACGCCCCAGGCCGAGCCGCCGTGGGATGAAATCGAGCCCGCCGCCGCGGCGGCGCCCGAGCCCCCCGGGGTCGGCGAGCAGCCCAGCATATCTGATGGGCCGCGCGCCCCAGGCGATGATGAGCGCGAGGAACGTCGCAGCCGACGCGGACGACGCCGTGGCCGGCGCGGCGGCAGACGCGGCCGCGATCGCGATGGCCAGCGCGCCCACACCGAGGAGGCGAGGGACGAGGATCGGCTCGACAACGGTGCCAACCACGAGCAGCTGGAGGCGGCGAGCCAGGCGGAGATTGGCGACCTCGGGGAGGCAAGTGAGCCTTTGCCGGTGCCGGCGGAGGCCGAGCCTCATCCCGCCCACATGGCGCCGGCGATCGAACCCGACCCGGGCCCACCGGCGCCCGCGGAAGCCGCCGCAGGCGTCGGCGCTGGCGAGCGCCGCGAGCAAGGGCGCGAGCTCCTGCCGGCGCGCGACAACGGCAGCCGCCAGGACGGTGCCGCCGCAGTGCCGACCGCGCCCACCCAGCCCGAGGCCATCCCGTTTACCCCCGCCGCCTCGGCCGTCGAGCCCGAGGCTCGCCAGGCCGCCGAAGCCGAGGATGCCTCACGACCCATCCGTAGGGGCTGGTGGCAACGCCGGTTCACCTCCACCTGAGGCACGCACAGAAA
>Ga0066903_100005942_pt1 | contig 10707 bp, 6 predicted proteins | sample PanSoiMetaGPlot1_FD_67491 | JGI IMG/M metagenome (GOLD analysis project Ga0066903, IMG submission 67491) | Tropical forest soil microbial communities from Panama analyzed to predict greenhouse gas emissions - Panama Soil - Plot 1 (version 2) | ecosystem: Environmental > Terrestrial > Soil >...
ACTCAAGGCTCTACCGTGAACGGCGTCGATCTCGTAGCAGTCTCGTGGGAATCCCGCACTGTCACCTTCAACTCATAAGAGCCTGGCTGAAAGCTATCCAATGGAAGTGCGCTGGCGTATTGAATTCGCCCTTCCGAATCAGGCGCAGCCAGCTCGCCCGAAGTCTGTCCGACGGGCTTTCCTCCCTTTAGGATCTCGAGTGAGAAGGTTGTCTTGCCGATCGTGCCCTTCCCGGCGTAAGCAGTGAAATAGAAAGCGAGCTGCTTGGCAACAGACTTGTGGATAATCTCGCCTGTGTTTGGGTAGAGGAGCACCTCGCCGAAATGGAATGGGTTGGACGTCTGTAGCTCGGAGGCTGAAAGACGGTCCGCGCGCTGGATCAAGACTATGCTGCTTAACCGCAGGTCCGAAGCCGCGGTTTGAGGCACCTCGACACCGGCGCTCTTGAGGCTCGATTTGCGCGTCGGCGCATCATAAGCGATGGCGTCAATTGAGTACTTGCCGGGCCGGAGTTGAGCCTCCCGATAGAACAGAATGTCACCGCGTTTAGCGGCATCGATCTTATCCAGCGGACCCGTGAGCTGGTAGTGATGACTCATCTTCTTAACGATCTGCTGGGATTCATCCCTTACCAGGACAACCACGGAGAAATCCGATTTATAAGTCTTCTTGTCTTCGCTGGGGGAATAAGTGAAAGCCGCCGCGGGAAACTCCACAACGATCGGCACAAGGCCCAAGCGGCCCGCTTCCGGGAAGCTCAGGCCGGCCGCGCGCAGCGGGAACGCATCACTGCTGCGCAGCGCGGTCATTGCGGCAATCGCCGGCGCTTCATACTCGAGCACAGCGGACGTCAACGCCGCATTGACTGCGAAGTAGCCCTTGCGGCTCTGAACTTCGACGTTGGAGCGATTCACCTTTACAGCGACCTGGCGGAATCGACCGTCGAAGTCGGTGTTTTTGGGCACATAGGTCAACTCGTAGTGGGCTCTCAGGTCTTCATCAACGCGCTTGAGGCCCAGGCTGAGGTCGTTTGTGTTGGCAATGAGAAGTCCACCGGTCTGATCAGCCAGGTCTCCAAGACCGGCGTGGGGATTGAGCCGAAGCAAGTCCTCGTTCCGTTCGAGTTGTTTGCTCATCGGCCCGACATTGTCCTCGCGTCCGCTCGCTACCTGGCGCATGCGCCTGTTGGCGAGCGAATTCACCTCCTGTCTGGCCTCGGCAGCGGGGCTGTCGACCCGCAGTCCTGCTGCATCAACGGCGTAGATTGCGACGTTGGCCCGGTTGGCGGCGGCAATCACCGACCGGAAATGTGCCAGGACTGCTGGAGGGATTGAAAGGCCCTCGGAGAAGAATATGATGGTCTTGCGGCCGGGCAAGCCGCGTAGCGATTCAACTACTGCATGCAATCCATTGCTGGTGGCATAGCCTTGCTGGTCCCGCTCGAGAGCTTCGAAGTTTTCGAGCATCCGGGCATTCATCTCCGCAAATCTTTGATCGACTGCCGCCTGACCGGACTGCCCACCGGCAGCGCCCGCGCCCGCGCTATCGCGGCCGGCTCCGGCCTGGCCCGCGGCGGTCGCAGCCGATTCAGACTGCTGTGCCAATCCGCTGCTTCTGTCAGTCAGGTTTCGGACCTTTTCCGTGTTTGAAGCATAGGTTGCAGTCGCGAGCGTAGTCGCCTTGTCTATGGCGTCGCGTAGAAGATCCGTGTTGTCCGTGTAGTTTTGAACCGTGCGAAGCGACAGATCGATCAAGAAAACCCCGGTGAAGTCATCGGGAGCGCTTCGCTCGGTCACATACCCCAGAGCCGCTTTGCGCGCCAGGTCTCGGGCGTTCGGCGAAAGTCGATCAAACACCATTGCGATGACGTTGAGTTCGGATGGCCGGCGAGGGGGCCGGGGCGCCTCGGGCTTCTTTGACTCCTCCGCCTTCTTTGGCTCAACCGCCGGCGCGGCCGCCCCTTCGCGAACCACGAGGTGGAATGACTCTATTTGCTGTTTGACGCCGTCTTCGTAGACCTCGAAGTCCGCGCCGGCGAGGTCTTTGACCGGCCGGCCCTTCTTATCGCGGACGACAACATCCAGCATCACTTCGGTCGTGCCCAACTTGACCGCCTGCTCCGGTGTTTTTTGAGTTTGGCTGAACGCTGGAGCAACGAGCGACAGGCCGAGAATTACACTGATAAGGCACTTCATGATTCACCTCCGATGACGTTTGGATGCCCTGTAAGTTTACTATACCTTGGCGCGGCAAACCAGTTAGAAAGCAACGGTTTTGCGGCGGTGCCAAGAGGAATAAGTCTTGATATTTCAATCAGATCCGACGCAGAACGCGCGGGCCGCGATGTCTTGATAACGGCGTGCCGAGGGCTGTATAATCGTACAGTCCTTTTGGCTCGAATCAGTAACTGGTACCAGATTCTCGATGCGTTGTTTTAGGGCATCTATCTATCTCTTTCTGCTGGCTCTACTCGTTTGTGGGTTCGCCCAGCGAGCGGCGGGGCAATCGCGTTCGGTGCAGGCCGACCAGTTGTTTGCGCGTGCCCTGCAGTCTCAGCAGGCGGGCGACATCGAGTCCGCGGTTCGCGACTATAAAGCTGTGCTGGCCCTCGATCCCAATCGCGCGGATGCGCGCTCTAACCTCGGAGCCGCCTACGCCCGGCTCGGCCGGTACGAGGACGCGGTTGAACAATACAAACTGTCGCTGGCGATTGACGCTCGCAACGGGACGGCCAGATTCAACCTGGCTGTAGCGTACTACAAATCCGCGCGAATGCCTGAGGCTGCCGAAGAGTTGAACCGGGTTTTGGGAGCCGAGACCGACAATCTGAGGGCGACTTTTCTGCTCGCAAGCTGTTATCTGAGCATGGGTGAATACAAGAAGGTCATCGCGCTCCTGTCACCGCTCGAAGCGAAATATGCTGATGATCGTGCGTTTGTCTACATGCTCGGAAACGCGCTTATCCAGGACGACCAGATCGAGAGAGGGCAGCAACTGGTTGACCGCATCTTTCGCGCCGGCGATTCGGCCGAGGCCGAGTTGCTCATGGGCTCTGCCTTGATGAGGACTAACGATTTCCCCGGCGCTTTGAAGCAATTCGAGCGAGCCGTCGAGCTGAATCCCAAACTGCCGGGAGTCAATTCTCTATACGGCCAGGCACTGATGCGGACCGGCGACAGCGATCGCGCGGTGGCCGCCTTTCGGAGCGAGCTGGAAATCAATCCAAACGACTTTGAGTCGAATATATATCTCGGAATTCTATTCAAGCGCGACCAGAAAAATGAAGACGCCTTGCGATACTTCGAGAGGGCGCTGCTGGTTCGCCCCGGTGAACTCAACGTACGGTACTTTATCGGCAGCCTGTATCTTGCAGTAGGAAGAGTCGAAGATGCCCGTAAAATGCTCGAAGCCGTCGTCAAGCAATCGCCCGAGTTCGTGGAGGCCCATGTGTCACTGGCGACTGCCTACTATAGGTTGAAGCTTAAACAAGAGGGTGACAGTGAGCGCGCGACGATTCAGAAGTTGAATGCAATCCAGCAGTCAAAGGCTCCCGGCGCCAGCAACGAGCTCGGCCCCGCCTACCGGGGAGAGAAAATTCCCGACGTCGGACCGCCGCATAAGCCCGACAGCAAACAACCTGAATGAGGTCTGTAGTGATCAGCGTAAGACTTTCACTGCTTGTAGCCGCCGTGTTATTGGCTGCTCAGTGGTCGTTTGTCCAGACGAAAGCGGCTGGAGGAGCCAATCCTGCGCTTTCCGCCCAGGCGCAAAAAGATTTCGCCGACCTGGCCCAGCGGGCTGCCGAAGCGCGCGATAAGGACAAACTCGACGAGGCCTTGAGTTTGTACGCTGAGGCGCTTCGTCTCAAGCAGGACTGGGCCGAAGGGTGGTGGTACCTGGGCACAATTCTTTACGACCGCGATCGTTACCCTGAGGCGCGAGATGCGCTACAGAGTCTGGTCGCGCTCCAGCCGCAGAATGCTTCCGGTTGGGCTCTGCTGGGTTTGTGCCAGTACCAAACTCGTGAATATGACCGGTCGCTGGTTAACCTCCAAAAGGCGCGGATCCTTGGGCTGAGCAGCAGTAAAGAACTCGCAACGGTGACCAGGTATCACGCGGCTATCTTGATGACACGGTTCGAGCAGTTCGAGGTTGCCTTCGAGATCCTTCGCGAGTTTACCCGCGAGCAGAATGAAGACCAGAAGATCATCGAAGCATTCGGAATCAACGCTCTGCGACTGCCCTTCTTGCCGATGGAGGTCCCCCCAGATAAGCGGGAGGCGGTACTGATGGCCGGACGCGCGGCCAACGACTGGTCCGCCCGGCGAACCGATGATGCGAGAAAAGGCTTCGAGGGACTCGTGGCGCGATACCCCAAAATGCCGAACGTCCATTACATGTTTGGCGCGTTCTTACTGACCGATAACCCCGACAAAGCATTGGACGAGTTCCGAAAAGAACTCGAGGTCTCGCCCTCTCATGCGCCTGCGATGCTGCAAATCGCATTTGAATACATAAAGCGTGGAGAGTATCCCGCTGCGCGGCCCTTCGCTGAAAAGGCGGTGAACCTTCAACCCAACCTCTTCCCGGCAAGAAACGCGTTCGGCCGCGTCTTGCTCGAGACTGGAGATGTGGCGGGCGCTATACGAGAGCTCGAAGCCGGAGTGAAGCTCGCCGAGGACAGTCCGGAGATGCATTTTGTCCTCGCTAGAGCCTACGCCAAGGCGGGACGTAAGGAAGAAGCTGCCCGGGAGCGGGAGACGTTTACGAAACTCGACAAGCTCATGCGCACCCAGCGTGAGGGGGCGCAATCCGTTGGCGGCGTCGGCGCAAAACCGGACGACAAAAAGCCGGACCAGATGAAGTAAGTATATTGACAGGCCGCCCAGGACCACGCTTTCCGTCCTGTGAGCGGCGATTTGCGCCAAGCAAGGACGAAGGCGCGTCTGGGCTGCATCTGAGGCTATCGTAATGCCTTTTTGCTCCTGAGGGTCGATTTTGATGAAGCAGATTAACTGGGCGGTTCCTCACATCTCTCGGCGAGGCTTTCTGAAGTCAGCTTTTGCGACTGCGCTTGGAACTATTTGGAGCCCGCAGGTGGGCGCAACCCCGCACAAGGGTCTCCTGAGCTGGAATGATCTCCCGCTGTTCGAAGAAATACCGGCGTCGGCTAGCGGGATTACCTGGGTCCATGACAACGCCATTTCGCCGGAACGCTATCTTCCGGAAACAATGGGTCCAGGCTGCGCTTTTCTCGATTATGACAACGACGGATGGATGGACATCTATCTGGTCAACAGCGGCACCAGCGATTTCTACAAGCCGGCAGGTACTGTGCGGAACGCACTCTACAAGAACAACCGCGACGGTACTTTCACAGATGTTACCGCAAAGGCAGGCGTCGCCGGTGGCACTTTCGGAATGGGCGTCGCCGTCGGCGACTATAACAACGACGGATACCCGGATATTTTTGTTACCTCTTACGGAAGATGTATCCTGTACCGCAATAATGGCGACGGGACTTTTACCGACGTCACCGACAAGGCGGGGCTGGCCTGTCCAGGTTGGACCACGAGCGCCGTCTGGTTCGACTATAACAATGACGGGCTGCTCGATTTGTTCGTGTGCAGCTTTGTCGAGTACGGGCTGAACAAGCATGTGTTTTGCGGCGACAACAAGCTCGGGCGGCACTACTATTGTATACCCCGCGTGTTTAAGCCTACTTCCAGCTTTCTCTATCGCAATAATGGCGACGGGACCTTCACCGAAGTCGGTAAAGGCACCGACATAGAAAAAGCCCTCGGCAAAGGACTGGGCGTGGTTGCGACGGACGTGAATAATGACGGGTTGATGGATTTGTTCGTGGCCAATGATACCGTGCAGAACTTCCTCTTCATCAACAGGGGACATGGGAAGTGGGAGGAGGTCGGGCTTGCCTCGGAGGTGGGATTCAGCGCTAACGGTCAGCCCCGATCGGGAATGGGCGTCGATGCTGCGGATTTTGACGGGGATGGCTGGCAAGACCTTTTTGTTGCCAACGTCGACCAGGAAATGTTTTCGCTCTACCACAACAACAAAGACGAGACCTTCACTGACGTGGCGCACCCTAATGGGATCGCTGACTCTACGAGACTACTGAGTGGATGGGGCCTCAAGTTCTTTGACTATGACAACGACGGCAATATGGACTTGTTTCTCGCCAACGGCCATCCTGATGACATGATCGAGGTTTACTCGAGCCAGATAAAATACAAGGAGCCCGTGCTGTTGTTTCACAATGACGGCCGTAAACTTGTAAATGTCAGCGACAAAGCGGGCCCCGTCTTTGGGAAGACCTTTCCGGCGCGAGGGCTTGCGATTGGTGACTTCAACAACGATGGGCGGTTAGACGTGCTGATCGGCAACAATGGAGGCGCCCCCGTCCTACTGCGCAACAACGCGGGGAAAGATAATCATTGGCTTGGCCTGAAGCTCGTCGGTAAGAGCTGCAACCGCGACGCCGTGGGCGCCCGTGTGACCTGGTCGGCGGGTGGCACAAAGCGCTCGCAGATGAAAGTGGGGGGCGGGAGTTATCTTTCTTCCCACGACCCGCGAGTGATCCTGGGTATCGGCAAGGCTCCCAAACTTGATTGGGTCGAGATAAAATGGCCGCTTCCCAGCGGCAAAACCGAGAGATTCACAGAACTCCCTGTGGACCGTTACATCACGATTATCGAAGGCAAGGGGATTCAACTTTAGAAGTGGCGCACGGCAGGGACCTTCCGATTCAAGGGCTGCATCGCCGAGGCGGAGCCACCCTATTCGGGATGTGTCTTTTTGGAATGACCTGGTGCGGGCGCTAATTTCTGATAGTCGTTCGGTGACGCCGCTGTCTAGGCAAGGTACCTGAATTCTTTCAAGACCGGTTGGACGCCTTCGGTATTGTCTTCCGCGCGAGCCTTGTAGCAAGTCGATGCTGCCTGCCAGACCGGGGGCTGCGCGATCAGCCTCGCAGCTGCTTCTGCATCAACGGCTGCCGAAAAGAGGTATCCCTGGCCGCTTTCGCACTTCAAGTCGATGAGCTGCTCCAATTGTGCGGTCGTTTCGACGCCCTCCGCAACCACATTCATCCCGAGATTTTGAGCGAGCATAATGATCGTGCGGACAATTTCGCGATTCTCGCTGTTGTCGCTCAGGCTGCTCACAAACGATCGATCTATCTTAAGCGTATCGATTGGCAGGCGGTGCAAGTAACTGAGCGACGAATAGCCGGTTCCGAAGTCATCGATGCCCAGCTCAACTCCCAGGGCTCGCAGATGAGCGAGTGTCTCGGTCGCCACGCTGACGTTGTCCATCACGACGCTTTCGGTGATCTCCAGTTTCAGGCGGCGGGGGTCGAGGCCGGTGATCTCGAGCGCCTGGACGATCTGCTCGAGCAAGCCTGAATTCCCAAATTGCTTGTTAGAGAGGTTGACGCTCATTGTGAGGTCATCGTTCTCGGGAACGGCGTCGAGCCATCGCTTCATTTGCCAACAGGCCTCCTGGAGGACGTGCCGGCCTATGGGCACTATGAAGCCTGTTTCCTCGGCTACGGTAATGAAATGCTCGGGCATGATGAGGCCCTTTTCAGGGTGCCGCCATCTCACCAGCGCCTCAAAGCCGCTTAGCCGGCCCGTTGACAGGTGGACAATAGGCTGGTAAAGCACACAGAACTCCTGCCTGTCGATGGCGCGCCGCAGGTCAGTCTCGAGCTTCAGGAGATTTACCGCTCGAGTGTGCATTCCCTTGTCAAAAATCACATACCTGGCTTTGCCGAGTGACTTCGCCTGGTACATGGCAGTGTCGGCGTCCCTCAGGAGGTCGTCGGGCTTCTCGTACCCCGAGTTCGAAAGGGCAATTCCGATGCTTGCCGTTGTAAAGGTTTCGTATCCGCTGATATTGAATGGCCGTGACAACTGGTCCAGAACGCGCTCTGCCACCTCGACAGCTTCCCTGGTATCCTTGATGTGATCGAGCAGGATGGTAAACTCGTCGCCTCCCAGCCGTGCGATACGGTCGCAGGGGCGCAAACAGTATCTGAGCCTATTGGCTATCCCTATCAGCAGCTCGTCACCTACGAGGTGCCCGATGCTGTCATTGATCACTTTGAATCGATCGAGGTCGAGAAACAGGACAGCAAAGTTATCATTGTATCGACGGCAGCGTTCCAGCGAGGCCCTTAACTGCTCCATGAACCAGGACCGGTTTGGCAGGCCGGTCAGCGCATCGTGGAACGCATCGTGAAGGAGTTGCTGTTCGGCGCGTTTGCGGTCCGTGATGTCCTGAATCTGGAATATCATGTGGAGGGGGTTGTGCTTGGCGTCGCGGATCAGCGATATCCCTACCAGGGCCCAGACTTCCCGCCCAAGCTTGTGAAGGTAGCGGGTCTCCATCTGGGAAGTATGGCTCTTGCCTTCCAGCACCTGCTGAACTCGAGATACAAAGTTGGACAGGTCGTCGGGGTGCGTTATAGATGCATAAGATACTTTGACCAGCTCCTGGTCGGTGTATCCCAAGATGTCCGACAGTGAGCGATTGGCCTGTATCCAGCGCCCGTCCGGATCCACCAGGGCCATCCCGATAGGCGCGTATCCGAACGCGCTCCTGAATCTTTCCTCGCTCTCCTGCAGTTCGGCTAGGTGCCGCTCGGCCAGCTCGGCCTGGGTTGCTGATGCCTCTACATTCTTTAGGTAGGTCAGGTAGGTAAAGTAGACTATTGCGATGATGGGCACCATCGCTATCAATGCGTAAAACCCTACTGTGTTGATCAGCTTGGCTATCATGCCCGCGGCGGAGGCTCCGGCAAAGTAACTGATCGACGTATAGATGTAGTACTTCCGCCACGTGCTCCAGATCGGCATACCAGCTCGCACCGCGCCCGCTATGGCCACTATGCCCGAATTGGTAATGTATTGCACCATCGCCATGACGCAGGTTGCAATGATCAGCTTGGATGAATACTCGCCCTGCCACAGCGAGGTGGGTTGGCCGAAACACAAAATGATGGTCCATACCGTAACGAAAGTCGAGCACACCATGGCTGATGCGTTGAACAGCCTGGTGAATGGCTTCGGCGTGATTCTCATGGACGACACATACGCTTCGACGCCGCCCAGAATAATTGCTGCTTCGCCTCCGAATAGCAGCATGGTCAGGAAGATTGCCGTATCTGTTACAGAGACGTTTGACTTGAAGCCGGGAATTTGGACGACTATATGCGACCCTACCCCGATTGTCAGCACTGCAAGTACCAGGAACTTAAGGTCGAAGCCGAACGGGTAGGCCCGGTAAATCGAATAGCCGAACAGTCCCACGCCGAGCGTGATGACACCCCACATATACCAGCGGGCGCTAAGCTTATTGTTAGATTCCCGAGTGTTCATCCAGAATGACTACGCGCCGCTTTCGCTACGGTCGCCTGGCCTCTGGGGGTGGTCAACGGCGTGCCGCGAACTGCTGGGCAAAACCTGCCGGGCTCGAAACTCCCAGACCACCGATGCCCGCGGTCAGTTAGAGTCCCCCTTTGCTTTCTGCCCAAACTACTTATTGATTAGTCGGAAGACCTTACTTCGAGCTCAGCATAAATCAAATTTTGTGCCGCCCTGCTCCTCATTGATGAGTGTTCGTTTTCTTGACAAATCAAAGGGACTTGCCGACTGAATGGGGCCCATCCATTGGCCTCGGGTCAATCAAAAAGCACTAAGTGATGTGACCGAATTCGGTTATTTTGACGCATTCCGAACGGGCCAGAACCCGAGAAAGCCCTGCGAATGTCCTGGAAATGAAGAGTTAGGGATAGGGATCGGGGAACTTGCTGTGGCGAACGAAAGTGAAAACAGGGTTGCAATTATGGAACGGGTGCCTGTCGTTTCCGGTAAAACTTTCTCCTGGCTTAAAGGTGGCGCCTTGCCCACCCGAAATTAGCGCTGGGGTGGGCAAGGCGCCATGATCCTGTCTGAGGACAAGGCAGAACCTCGGAAATCGGGTTCCGGCTGTTCGGAACCGGCTTTACCTGTCTTAGAAGGCTCTTTCTAACTCCCAGCCAGGGTTCAGAATGTCACCTTCATAGCGAACTGAATGATCCGCGCCGACTCTCCAGTTTGAATGATTGTCTGCGTGCTTGGCGGCGCGACGGTAGCACAGCAGCTTTGACCAAAAGTCGCGGACGTGATGGATGGCGACCCGACGCTCGCGTTGACTGGATTATCGAAGTTCGCATGGTTGAGAGCGTTGAACAGCTCTGCCCTGAACTGAAGCTTGACTCGCTCCCCGATGTCGAACCGTTTCGTGATTCCGAGGTCCAGGTTCCAATAGCTCGGCCCCGTGAAGACGTTGCGGCCCATCCCATCCGAGCCTGGCGGCGCTATTGCAAAGGCTTTTGCATCTGCAAACAGCACCGGCCCGGTTACGCCAGGTACGTTCTTGAGTTCAGTAGAGGGCTTGGGACCGACCAAAACGGCTCGCGATTGATGCGAGAAATTCTCGGTCAGCGCTCCGCTTCGTACGCTGAACGGCTCGCCGCTCATCGTGGAGAAGATCCCGCTAACGTTCCATCCCCCGATAATGTGGTTGACAAAGCCAGGCGCGTCTGTCGCGATTGACCTTCCCTTCCCAAATGGCAGCTCGTAGACGCTGGAGACCGTCAGCACGTGGGTCCGATTGAAGTCAGACAGGGCCCGCTCGTTTCGC
>Ga0066903_100005943_pt1 | contig 10707 bp, 7 predicted proteins | sample PanSoiMetaGPlot1_FD_67491 | JGI IMG/M metagenome (GOLD analysis project Ga0066903, IMG submission 67491) | Tropical forest soil microbial communities from Panama analyzed to predict greenhouse gas emissions - Panama Soil - Plot 1 (version 2) | ecosystem: Environmental > Terrestrial > Soil >...
CCGGCATCGTGACCCATCACTTTCTGGCCAGCAGTTTGATGGTCAGATTCTTTGATACGCTGCGTTCCCAATCTTCCCCGGAAACAATCATCCTGATCGGGCCGAATCATTTCCATCACGGCCTGGCCAACATTAGTCTGTCCTCACTGCCATGGAAGACGCCGTTCGGCGTCCTGGAAACAAACAGTTCTGTGATTCAGCAGTTAAGGAGCGACCTGGACTTGCCCGAAGATCCGGAAGCCTTTACGGGAGAGCATTCCGTGGGAGCACTGGTTCCTTTTCTTCGCTACTACTTTCCGCACAGCCGCCTCGTACCGATCCTGGTTGATCGGAACGCGCAGGAGATTTGCCTGAAAACATTGCGGATCGAGCTGAGCAAACTTCTGGAGAATCCCAAGGTGCTCGTCTTGTTGAGTATGGACTTTTCACATAACTCCGTTGCTTCCATAGCCGACTCAAGAGATGAGCAGGCGCGTTTGGCGATCTCTACGTTGGATAGCGGCAGAGTACAGGAGCTTCAGATTGACTGCCGTAAGGGGCTGTGGCTCGTATTGGCTTCGTTGAACCAACTCAGACATGTGCGAGCGCAGATCAGCGAGCATACTAATTCGGCCCAATTGACCGGGAACGTCGCGCAACCGGATGTGACAAGCTATTTCACTGTGTTCTTTCTGTCTGACACCGGGAGAGACCAGGCCACGTCTCGGCTTTACCACTGAATTTCTCTCTGATGATACTGATTCTAATCGAGGGAGCAGGGGGCGGGGCTGATTGGTAAGGAAAGACCACCAAGGACACGGAGCCACCGAGGCTGGTTTTCCTCAGTGACCCTCGGTGTCCTCTGTGGTTAACGCCGGCCGCGACTCAGGCCAGCTCGGTCGGCGCTAGAAATGACATCCAGGAAGCGGCGCGGCGCGGAAGAGAAGGCGTAGCGGAGAGCGGGCCCAGGCATTGCAGCGCGCGCGACTTAGCGGCGACCACCTCGTTGATGGGGTAGCCCAGGAGAACCGAGCACTCGTGCACCGAGTAACCTTCCAGAACCGCCATCACAAAGACAAACCGTTCGAACGGCGCCAGCCGCGTCACGGCGCCAATCAGAGCGTCCTTTTGCGGATTCCGGGTCCACTCCCCGCCTGTTTCATCCTGGGGACCGGAGACTCCGGGCTCGGGTGCGATCGCCTTGATCGCATTCTTGATCATGGCCCGCTTGCTCCAGGAGCGTGCCCACTGGCGGAACACTGCATTGTCATGAAGACTGTCTTCTAGTCCTGCCACAAAACACCGTTCGGATTTTTCCGGATCCGCGGTCAAAAGGTAAGCCAGGAGGTGCAGCCCGGCCATGTCTTCCGTAAAGATGGTCTGGAAGTCCTTGCGGGTGGCGTACTCGGTGGCTTGTTCCTGGGCGTCTTGATTTTTTCTAAAGAAAAACATTGTGCGTCTCCGTCTCCAACTTTTATCGCGGCCCCGGTTGTCTGTTACTTCTGTAACCAGTTAAGTGATTCCGGTTCAAAAATCGTTTCCAACCGTTCGCGCCGGAGATAAGTGCAGCCTGCCCGCCAAAGACCTGTTTAAAAGTAAGCCACTGATTACACAGGCGTTAGTTGGATAGCAGCGTCCCAGAATCTGCCCGGAGGTCGTGTCAGCCCAGCGACACGTCTAAGAACTGACACAGACGCCAGGAGGCGGAAATCAAGCTGCATTGAACGCGTTCACTATTTTCCTTGACAGGCGAATGCAGGCAAGCTTTACTTGAACATGTTCAAGTATGACTAGCGAGCAACTGGTTCTGGCGGCTCTGGGCGTTCTCCTTCCAAACGGGCCGCTGGTGCTGGCCGGTCCGGTCATCATCACTATGGGACCGGACTGGCCAACTGGCATGAAAGTGTGGAAGTACGTCGCCGCTTTGGCGAGAGCTGGGTGCTTGGTAACGGCTTCTAGAAACTAGCTACTAGCCTCAAGCCAGTAGCTAGCGGCTCTCGGCCTCCTATAATCAACAACAGTGCGAGTCACCGATTTCGATTTTCATCTCCCCGAAGAGTTGATTGCGCAAGAGCCGCTGGCTACACGCAGCGATTCGCGCATGTTGCATCTCCAGCGCGCAACTGGCGCATTCGAAGATCGAGAGTTCCTCGATCTCCCAGATCTATTGCGTCCGGATGACCTGCTGGTGGTGAACAACAGCCGAGTCTTTCCCGCGCGGCTCTTCGGCCATCGCTCCGGTTCGCGCTCGCAGCCCGTCAGCCCGCGCAATCCTGCAGCCAAAGAGTTCCTGCAGGGAAGGGTAGAGGTGCTCTTAACGCGGCAACTGGCGCCGTTTGAGTGGCAGGCGCTCGTACGGCCGGGACGGAAGATTGGCGTAGGCGAGAAGATCGGCTTCGGCGAAAAGCATGATCTGGAGGCTGAGGTTGTCTCGCGCGGCGATTTCGGCGAGCGTATTCTCCGCTTCGCCCCAGTGCCCGATTTCTTTGCGGCGGTGGACAAGGTGGGCCACGTGCCCTTGCCACCCTATATCGCTCGTGAAGACCGCAGCGAAGACCGCGAACGTTACCAGACTGTCTATGCCCGGCCTGAAGCCCGGGGCAGCGTGGCTGCTCCCACGGCAGGTTTGCATTTCACCCCCGAGGTCCTGGTCAAGATCCGCGCGCGGGGAATCGAGATCGCGGAGATTACTCTCCATGTCGGTCTGGGAACATTCCAGCCGCTGCATGTAGAAAACATCGAAGAGCACAAGATGCACCGCGAGAGTTTTTCAATTCCGGAAGACGTGGCGGCACGGATCAACCGGGCGCTGGACGAGCAGCGGCGGATCGTCGCCGTTGGCACTACCACGGTGCGCACGCTCGAGTATTCGGCCAGGCAGACGGCAGACGGCCGGATCCAGGTCAGCTCAGGCGAGGCGGACATCTTTATTTATCCAGGATTCGAATTTGGCGTAATTGGCGCACTGCTGACCAATTTCCATCTGCCGCAATCAACGCTGCTGATGCTGGTTTCGGCGTTTGCAGGGCGGGACAACATTCTGCGCGCCTACCAGCACGCCGTCGCGGAGCGCTACCGGTTCTTCTCCTACGGCGATTGCATGCTGATTGAGTGATGAGGTGCCGGGGTGTCCTGCAATTCCCAACGATCTCGGTTTTCCGCCACCGATCTCCCTATGCGCCGCGCCACATGAGCGGTATACAATGTTCGCTGCCCTTCGCAACAAACCAAGTATGAGCAACAGTTTTGCAACCTTCCGTAATGACCACCCACGTCTCGTGATCCTGGCTGAACTGGTGCTGGCGGCGTGCGGCACTTTGCTGGTTGGCTGGACCTGGGAAAGGTTACAGGGGCGGTTTCCTTCTCTACCGCCATGGCATAGCGAATACGTGATCGCGGTGCTAGCGATCGCCTTTGCAGTCGTGCAGTTCCTGGACGCAAGGAGTGAAGAGGCAGCGCTCAAAGAACAAGCAGGCAAAATGGGGGAAATTGCTTCCTCCATGTCAACGCAGTTCGTTGGTCCGTTCCCCGAGAACCTTGAAGCAATTGCGAAGCTTACGGTCAAGGCCAGGAGCAGTCTTGACGTCATCGTAGACTATCCGGGATACGGGCAGTTCTCCGCACTGCAAACTCACCTCCGTTATTTAGGAGCTCTGACTCAGCACGCACCTGGCGTGTGTGTCAGAGTCATATGCTACGACCACAGCCTGAGGGAGAAAGAGCGTCTGGAGCAGTTCCCAGACACGGCTTTCAAAGATATCGACGTGGCCATGCTGAGCAGCTACGTGAGTTTTGTGAACGCTGACTGTCCAGTAGACTGTGCGGGGTTGCGATCGCTCCTGAGCCAGCGCGATGAGCAGATCTTGTCCCATACGTCGGTTCTGTGGAAGTTCCACGGTGAGCCTGCGGCCTTTTTCCTGTGGCTGGTGGACGACGCCGAGGCGATCTTTACTTTCAAGAACGTCGGCCGTAAGGATGTTGGTCTCTCCTTTCGGACACGTGACGGCAAGTTGCTGGCGCAATTCAAGGAGATTTTCAAGAGGCGTTGGGAAAGAGCAACCCCCACCGACGCTCAGGCGGGATTGGCTGCCTCGGGAGGGCATTCAGCCGGTCCTGCGGCGTGATAGGCTCGACCTACGCAGTCATTCTTTTGTCGATTGAGGCTAACCCAGGTTGCGATCACGTCTTATCGTCTTTATCACCATCATCCAGTCGATCCTGTTTCTTGGACACTGGTTCCTCTATTCGACTTGGGCCAGCTTCTGGGGGCCGCGTTTCTCCTCGACCACGGTGAAAGTCGTTTTCGTTATTCTTTCCCTCAGCTTTGTCCTGGCTTCTCTTCGCGCCTGGTACTCCCATCATTTCTTGGTGCGTCTCTTCTACACCGCGTCGGCGTTCTGGCTAGGGCTTGCCAGTTACTTTATGTGGGCCGCAGTGCTGGGATGGATCGTGCTCGGGCTGTCCAAACTCACTGGCCTGAACTGGAGGCCTCAATACATTGCTGATGTCCTCTTCAGTGCAGCTCTATTGACCGGCGTGTACGGGCTCGTAAATGCATTCTGGCTGCGCGTGACACGGGTCAGCTTGGCCCTTCCAGGCTTGCCAGAGTCCTGGCGGGGACGCACTGCAGCTCTCGTCAGCGACACCCATCTCGGCCATGTGAGAAACGGCCGTTTCATTCGCCGCGTTGCAAAGAGGCTGGCGGAATTGAAGCCCGACGTAGTGTTTATTGCCGGCGATCTCTATGACGGCACATCCGGCGATTTCGCAAGACTGGCCGAGCCTTGGAAGGAGCTGACGGCTAGGCGCTCACAAGCTGCAGTGCCACACGGAGTGTTCTATATCGCTGGGAATCACGAGGAGTTCTACGGCGATGCCGAGTACCTGGGACCGCTGCTACGAGCCGGCGTCCGTGAATTGAACAATGAGAAGATCGAGGTCGAGGGGCTCCAGGTCATGGGCGTGCATTATCGCGATGCCGCGCATCCTGAAGACTATGCCGAGATCCTTCGCCGTGCCGGCATCGACCGGGCACGAGCCAGCGTCTTGCTTTTGCACGCGCCGATCCATCTGGAGATTGCCGACGCGGCCGGAGTCTCATTGCAGCTCTCGGGGCATACGCATGGCGGCCAGTTTTTTCCTTACACGTGGATCGCCGGGCGGGTGTGGGGCAAGTTTCTTCACGGCCTGCAGCAATCGGGCAATCTACGAATCTACATAACGTACGGGGCCGGTACTTGGGGCCCGCCTCTGCGTGTAGGAACAAGGCCGGAGATCGTGCTGATCCGGTTTGAATAGTGGTCATTGGTGATGGGTGATTTGCGAATGGTGATTTGCAAGCGACGATGGCGCGCAATCACAAACCACAAATCACACACTTTCCATTGGACGATAATGGACCTGCTAGAATTTCCTGTTGCCCAACTCCTCCACAACCTCGCCGAAGGGCCGGGTCTTCCTGCTGGATACCATGTCCTTTATCTTTCGCGCCTACCACGCCATGGCGCGGCAGCGGCCGATGTCTACCAAGAGTGGCGTTCCCACGGCCGCCACCTATGTGTTCGTGAACATGCTGCGCAAGTTGCGCGCGGACTTCAACCCCGAATACCTGGCGGCGGTCTTTGATGTTGCCGGTCCCACGTTTCGCGACGAACACGCCAAAAGCGTCACTTCCATACGCAAGTTCGACATCAAGACGCAGACCTTCAAGGAAGTGGAATATCACGGCTACAAGGCGCAACGCTCGGAGATGCCTCCCGATCTGGTTCAGCAGGTGCCTTACATCCGGAGAGCTCTGGAAGCATATCGTATTCCAATCCTTGAGCAGCAGGGGTTCGAGGCTGATGACGTGATCGGCACACTGGGCCGTAAGGCAGCCGAACAAAGCTATCAGGTCTTTGTCGTCTCCAGCGACAAGGACATGCTGCAGCTGGTGAATGACAAGGTCCGCGTGCTCAACCCACCCAAGGACAACCTGGTCTGCGATGCCGGCAAGGTGGAAGAAATTCTCGGCGTGCGTCCCGAGCAGGTGATCGATGTAATGGCCCTGCGCGGGGACTCTATCGACAACATTCCCGGGGCGCCCGGCATCGGCGACAAAGGCTCAGTCGAAATTATTAAGCGTTTCGGGACGCTGGAAAATGCTTTAGAACACGCCGAAGAGGTCGAACGCAAGACGTATCGCGAATCCTTGCTTCAAAACAAGGACACCATCCTGTGGAGCAAAAACCTGGTGACGATCGACCAAAACGTGGCTATCGACCTTCATCTGGACAAAATGGTGGCCGGTGAACCCGACGCCGATGCCTTGCGCAAATTGTTTAGCGAACTCGAGTTCACGACTCTGCTCAAAGAGCTGGCCCCGGCCGTGGAGGTAAAGGAAACAGACTATAGCGATCTGAAGTCGGCGGCGCAACTCAAGGAGCTGAGCCGGGCGGCTCTTCATTCCAAAGTCCCACTTGCCGTGGCCTTTGCCTTTGCCGTGGCTGGTTCGGAAGCTGAGCAGGAAGAGGAGTCTGAAGCAGGGGAATCGCAGCAGCAAACGGACAATCTGCTCTTTTTCCCGCCTCCTACCCAGCAAGTCAATGGCGCAGAAATACCGCTCAAGCTTGCCCTTTCCGCAGAGCCGGGCAAGGCGTTCACGGCGTCCCTGGGCAGTGGTGAGATCTCAGTGGAGCTAACGCGCTTGTTGAGCGATGTAGAAGTTCCCAAGGCAATCCATAACTACAAAGCGGCGCTACGTGAACTGGGGCGGCGTGGAATCGAACTGGCCGGCGTGCTTGATGAGCCCATGCTTTACTCCTACTTGGTGAATCCCACCTATCCCAGGCACTCTCTGGCGGAGATGGCTCTCCGAACTTTCAACCTGAACCTTTCCGATTCGCTGGCTGAGGCCGCCGACGTCACAGGACGAATCACGGCTACACTGAGCAAAGAGGTGGAGGCCGGCGGCCTGATGCCGGTGTACGAGAAGATCGACCTGCCGCTGGTTCCGGTCCTGGCGCGGATGGAGGAGGCCGGGGTCAAGATCGATACGGCTTCGCTGGGCAGACTCTCCGTGGAACTGGAGAAGCAATGCGACGCCAAAGCCCGCGAGATTCATTTGAAGGCCGAGCAGGAATTCAACATCAATTCCCCAAAGCAACTTGGAGATGTGCTGTTCAACAAGCTGAATCTGCCCAAGCCGGTGAAGTACGGCAAGGGCAAGATGATCTCGACTGCCGTTGATGTGTTGGAAGAACTTTCCGAAAGCCATGAGGTGCCGCGCCTGGTCCTGGACTTTCGGCAGCTCTCCAAGCTGAAAAGCACATACGTAGACGCGCTGCCGGCTCTCCTGGACCGCTCGACCGGCCGCCTGCACACGACCTTCAACCAAACCGGCACGGCGACGGGGCGGTTGTCGTCGGTGAATCCCAACCTGCAGAACATTCCCATCAGAACCGAACTTGGGCGCGAGATTCGTGCTGCCTTTATTGCCGAGCCCGGCCACATCTTGCTGGCGGCGGATTACTCGCAGATCGAACTGCGATTGTTGGCGCACTTCTCCGAAGATCCCCTGCTGGTGGAGGCCTTCCGTCGTGGCGATGATATTCATACGCTTACCGCCGCGCAGGTATTTGGAGTGCCGCCGTTGATGATTAACGCCGAGCATCGCCGGCGCGCCAAGGCCGTGAATTTCGGCATTGTCTATGGCCTTTCGCCTTTCGGATTGTCGCAGCAGATCGGTATCGAACAACGCGAAGCTAAGAAGTTCATCGATGCCTACTTTGAAAAATACCAGGGCGTGCGCCGCTTCATCGATCGGGTTCTGGAAGAGACGCGGCGTGAACAGCATGTCAAAACGCTATATGGCCGCTCACGCCCCATCCCGGACATCAACAGCCGCAACGCCAATATGCGCGGCTTTGCCGAGCGGACCGCCGTTAATACTCCGCTGCAAGGCACCGCCGCCGACCTGATCAAGCTGGCTATGATCGAGATTGACTGCGAGCTGCGAACGCAAAACTTGAAAGCACGCATGCTGCTCCAGGTCCACGACGAGCTGCTGTTCGAAGTCCCCAACAATGAAATCGAGACCATGCGCAAGCTGGTGCGCGAGAAGATGGAGAAGGTCTATGTGCTGAAGGTCCCGTTGGATGTAGAGATTGGGGTGGGACCGAACTGGAGGGATGTGCAATAAGAGCTGCTGGCCGCTGGCAACTAGCTATTTCTGAAATCCCGAAGCGCCAGCGAGGGATCCCTATAGGTATGAAACATTTTGACCGTGCACGCTAAGAATGAGAAATTTGGCAGTTGGTAGAAGGCGGCCGTGGCCGCGCACCCATAAGATCTACTCTCGATGCCCTATCATTTCTTTTTGCCAACAGGGATCCCTCGCTCCTCTTCGGGATTTCAGAAACAGCTAGTTGCTTTCCTTCTCCCGATCCACCGCTTCCTTCAAATATCTGGCATTGCGAATGCGATCGATTTTGCGGGCGCGAAGGTGAGATCTCCCCCACACGCGGTAGACAAACCAGGCAAGGACCGCCATGACCAGGAGCGGCAGCAAGACTTGCACAACGAACAGAGTGAAGCTGAACAAGCGCCAAACCAGGGAGAAAATCAGGCGCCCGAGGAAGTAGATTGCGGCAAGAATAAAAAACGCAATCGCAAGTGTTTTTGGCGACGGTCTGATTCGGGCAGCCATATTTTCGACGTAGAGACGCGGAACTGCCGCGTCTAAATGCCAGGAGCCAAGCCGCTTTTCGGCCCACGAGGACTTTGAAACTGAGACGTGCCAGTGCCACTCTACGTCCAACGCGGCGTCAGCTCGAACTAAGCTCAAGCTCCCAAGGCCTTCTCCAGGGCCGTAGCGATCTCCGTTGCCAGCCGCTGGACGGTTTCTTCGGTCGCAGCTTCCACCATAACTCGCGCCAGCGACTCGGTTCCTGAATACCTCACGTTGACACGTCCGTTTCCGTTGAGCTCTTGCTCGGCGTTGCGAATTGCGGATTGGACATCAGGAATCTGGTCGAGCGGCTGCTTTTCGCGTACACGAACATTCTTGATGGTCTGGGGAAACACCTTCAGGCCGGCCACAAGCTCAGCTAGGCCTTTGCCGCTGCGAGCCAGAATTTCCAGGACGCGAATGGTCGTGAGCAATCCGTCGCCGGTGGTTGCGACACGCGAGAGGATAATATGGCCCGACTGCTCGCCGCCCAGCACAGCTCCCGATTTCTGCATCTCCTCAAGAACGTATTTATCGCCTACGGGCGCGCGCAGCATTGCGATGCCTGCCTCGCGCAAGGCGATCTCCAGCCCCATGTTGGACATGGTTGTGGCAACCACAGTGTTATTGGAAAGTTCACCGCGTTGCTTCAGGTCAAGAGCCATCAGAAGCATGATGGCATCGCCGTTGACCACGCGTCCAGCGGCATCGGTGAAGAGCGCCCGGTCGGCATCGCCGTCAAAGCAGATGCCGAGGCCGGCCATGCGCGCAGCCACTTCGCGGCCGACAATCTCGGGATGGAGCGCACCGCAGCTCTCGTTAATATTTTTGCCGTTGGGCGCGCTGTGCGTAAACTGCGCCTTTAGACCGCAGCGCGTTAGTACTTCTTTTGCGATGGCGCTGGCTGCACCGTTGGCGCAATCGACCACGGCGCTGAGCTTGTCGACTCCGGGGATCGGATGCGCCAGCCAGTCGATGTAGCCGGCACGCAGACGGTCATCGCCTGGAAGAGAGGCGTTCCATGAAGTAGAAGCTGAGCCTGATGGGCGGGCCGGGGATGCTGAGCTGAGCAGCGTAAAAATCTCACTCTCGATTTCGAGTTCTGTCTGGTCGGCCAGTTTGTAACCATCGCCGCCAAAGACTTTAATGCCATTGTCCTGCCAGGGATTGTGCGAGGCGGAGATGACGACGCCGGCAGAAAAGCCCCGCGAGTGCGCCAGGTAGGCGACTCCCGGCGTGGTAATGACGCCGGCGCTCTCCACAGCGACACCCGATTCCCGGAGGCCGCAGGCGAGAGTGTCTGCAATCCAGGCGCTCGATTCACGCGTGTCCTGGCCAATCACCACGCGACGCGGACCTTGCGGCAGATGGTCGCCGAGGGCGCGGCCAATAGCATGAACCGTCTTCTTATCCAGGGGATAGTCGCCAGCTACGGCGCGGATTCCATCGGTTCCGAAAAGCTTTCTCACCCAGGCACCTGCTTCTCTTTTTATCATAACTTGTACTGAAACCCCGAAGGGGAGCGAGGGGGCGCTATCGTTATGAGCCAGCACTGGGGAAAGAGATCCGACCGGTTTCACCCGGTTGCGGATTTTTGCGGCCAGACCGCTTGTTAGCTATAGGGCCCCTCGCTCCCCTTCGGGGTTTCAGAAACAGCCGCTTTAGGAATTGGTTTTCTTAACCTCGGCGACGAAGCTTCCCCGGGCCACGCGAGCGGAAATTTGCTGGCCGGGACTTAACAGCGCGGCGTCCTTGACGAGGACTCCGCTTTCGTCAAAGACCAGAGCGTAACCGCGGCCGAGAATCTTGACCGGCGAAAGGGCATCGAGCTTACCGAAAAGCTCATTCAGACGGGCGCGATGTTCGGCGATACGCGCGCGTATGGCGCGACCCAGAGTGCCGGCGCCGGCTTCCACCCTGGTACGAGTGATGGCCAGACCGCGCCGGAAATCGAAGTGACGCACGCGGGCTGCCGCTACATCGAGCCGCCGGTGATATTCGCGTAAGAGTCCCTGATAGTT
>Ga0066903_100005944_pt1 | contig 10706 bp, 9 predicted proteins | sample PanSoiMetaGPlot1_FD_67491 | JGI IMG/M metagenome (GOLD analysis project Ga0066903, IMG submission 67491) | Tropical forest soil microbial communities from Panama analyzed to predict greenhouse gas emissions - Panama Soil - Plot 1 (version 2) | ecosystem: Environmental > Terrestrial > Soil >...
CAACCCTCAACGGTCATCCCCCAATCGCGGCTTGCCGGTCAGACCGTGAGCCGAAACGACGGCGTCCGTGTGACGCACCAGCGCTGCGGGCGCGGCCAAGCCCGGGACGGAAGCCCTCAAGCCTGCCTCACGGGGTGGCACGAGGCGGCGTCGATGCGTGCTTTTTTTCGATTTGCTCCCAGATCTGAGCGGCGATGTCGGCCCCCCCGAGCCGTTGGACGGCGCGGATGCCGGTCGGCGAGGTAACGTTGATTTCAGTGAGGAAGCCACCGATGACGTCGATCCCCACAAACAACAGGCCGCGGGCCCGCAGCGCCGGCCCCAGGCGCTCGCAAATGTGACGCTCCCGCGCCGTCAAGGCGGTTGCGGCCGCAGAACCCCCGCGCACCATGTTGGAACGCAGATCATCGGCCTGCGGAATGCGATTGACCGCGCCGGCGAACTCGCCGTCGACCAGAATGATACGCTTGTCCCCGTCCCGGATCGCCGGCAAATAACGCTGCACCACCCACGGCTCGCGGAACGTGACAGCAAACAGATCGTAGAGCGAGCCGAAATTGCCGTCCTCGGGAAGCAAACGAAACACCGCCTCGCCGCCGGCACCAAACAGCGGTTTGATGACGATATCGCCATGCTCGGCCCGGAACGCCTTGATCTCATCACGATCGCGGGAGATCAGCGTTGGCGGCATCAAGTCGGGGAACTCGGTGACGAACAGTTTTTCCGGAGCATTGCGCACCTGCGCGGGATCATTGACCACGAGGGTTGAGGGGTGAATGCGTTCGAGCAGATGGGTCGCAGCCACGTAGGCAAGATCGAATGGCGGATCCTGGCGCATGAGCACCACATCGAAGCTCTTCAGCGCGACCCGGGTTGCCTCGCCGAGCCGGAAATGATCGCCTTCCTGGTCGCGCACGCTGATCGGCCGCACCCGCGCAACCACCTCGCCATCAAGCATCGCCAGTTGATCCGGGGTGTAATAGGCGAGCTCGAAGCCGCGCGCCTGGGCCTCCAGCAACAGCGCGAAGGTTGAATCGCCGCGGATGTTGATCCGCTCGATCGGATCCATTTGCACGGCAACCGAGAGCCGCATCCGTCCTCGCAACGTCCTTTGCCAAAACGCCAGCGTTTAGGTACGCCGTTCCATCGGTCTGGGGCAAGTCGCCGGCACGACAATTGTGCGCGCGACGCTGGCGCCCACCCGCGTCCGCGGCCGACCGCGGGAGCGGTCAGCCGCCGTTGGCGTCGCCGGCCTGCTTGAGAGCCAGCGCGCGGCGATAGACCTCACGCCGTGGCCGTCCGGAGCGGGCGGCGACGTCTTCGACGGCATCCTTGACCGACCGGCCGGAGAGTTCCTGACGGAGCAACGCGTCGACCGTCTCGAGCGTGACGGCCGCCGCGCCGTCAACGGGCGGCGCCACCACGAGGACGATTTCGCCGCGCGGTGGGGGGACCTGCGCATAGCGACGCGCCAAACCGCAGAGATCGTCGCGGTCCACCTCCTCATAGATTTTGGTGAGCTCGCGACACACCGCCGCCGGACGCGGACCCAGCGTGTCGGCAAGGTCGCCGAGCGTCGCCTTGAGCCGCGGCGCGGTTTCAAACAGCACAAGGGTCGCCGGAATGGCCTTGAGCGCGGCGATCCGGGCGCGCCGCGGCCCTCCCTTGGCGGGCAAAAAGCCGTCGAACAAAAAACGATCGGTCGGCAAGCCGGCGACGGTGAGCGCCATCATGACGGCCGACGGCCCCGGCGCGGCGCTCACGCGCAAGCCCGCCGCGTGAGCGGCACGCACCAGTTTGTAACCCGGGTCGGAAATCAACGGCGTGCCGGCGTCGCTGACGAGCGCCACGCTCAGCCCCGCGGCGAGCGCCTCGAGCAAGCGCGGCCGAGCCACCTCGGCATTGTGATCATCGTAGCGCGTCAGCTCGGTCCGCATTCCATAATGGTCGGTCAGCCGCCGCGTGAGGCGGGTGTCCTCGCAGGCGATCAGGTCGGCAGCCGCCAACGTTTCCAGCGCCCGCAACGTCACATCGCGCAGGTTGCCGATCGGGGTCGCGACGACGTGGAGCCCTGGGGCGAGCGGCGGCGGCTCGATGCCCTGCCCGGCGAGGACGTATTGTTTCGGGCCTGCGCGGCGGGCGGCGCGTGACGATCCGGTCATCGCATGGATCCTCTTTGGCGACCAAGGGGCCTTGGTGAGTCCACGATCCTGCCCCGATCTTGCCGCAGCAAAATCCAGTGGAGAACGTGGATCGGGCGTGCGGGAGCGGTCATTTTTTGACTCGCCTGATGTTCGCCCACATTATGACTTTCTAGGACGGTCGCCGACGTGACCAAACGTCGGCAGGGAGGCCTCGGTGTCCGGAACACGGCTGGGGGGGACGTGCGCATGCATTTCTCGCCTCATGGTTGCGGCAGCGTTCATCTTTCTGGTGGCCGCGTGCTCCGGCATGCGCGGCGGCGATTCCTATGAAGGCGCCTCGGCCTCGCAACCGGCGACGCCGGCAGGGCCCAGCGGCCCCATCGGGACCGGACAGGTCAAGGTCGGTCTCGTTCTGCCATTGACGGCTGCCGGCAACGCTGCGGTCGCCGCCCAAGCCATGAAGAATGCCGCCGAGATGGCGATGGCGGAATTCAACAATCCAAACATTCAGCTCTTGGTGAAGGACGATGCGGGCACCGCCCCGGGGGCGCAGCTTGCGACCCAACAGGTGATCAATGAAGGCGCCGAGATTATTTTGGGCCCGCTATTCGCGCATTCGGTCGGCGCTGCGGCTCAGCTCGCGCGCCAGCGCGGCGTGCCGCTCATCGCGTTTTCGACCGACACCAATGTGGCGGCCTCCGGCGTCTATTTGCTCAGCTTCCTGCCTGAATCCGATGTGGATCGGATCGTTGACTACGCCATGACCAATGGCAAGCATTCGTTTGCGGCGCTGTTGCCGGACAATGCCTATGGGACTGTCATCGACGGCGAGTTCCGGCAAGTGGTCGGTCGCAAGGGCGGACGCGTGGTCGCGCTCGAGCATTACGGGAGCGACAAGGCGGATCTGCAGGATCCCGCAAAGCGCATCGCCGCGGCGGCGCATGAAGCCGATGCGATCTTCTTGCCCGAAGGGGCCGACATGCTCCCGAGCGTGGTGCAAACGCTGACCGCCAACGGGATCGACCCGCACCACATTCAGCTTATTGGCACCGGCGTGTGGGACGATGCGCGCATCACCAACGATGCCGAGCTGCAGGGCGCCTGGTTCGCGGCGCCCGACAGTGTGGGCTATCGCAATTTCAGCGCCCGCTATCGTCACCGCTTTGGCCAAGATCCGGTGCGCACCGCAACCCTTGCGTATGACGCGGTATCGCTGGTGGCCGCGCTGGTGAAGACCCAGGGGTCGCAACGCTTTTCCGTGGAAGTCTTGACCAACCCGTCGGGATTTTCCGGGATCGACGGCATCTTCCGCTTCCGCTCCGACGGCACCAATCAGCGTGGCCTTGCGGTGCTTCGCGTCGCCCCGTCGGGGCCGCAGGTGATCAGTCCGGCGCCGCGCGCGTTCGCGTCGGGCACCTAAAAGCGCCGCCCGTTTAGGCCGCCAGATCGGCGACGACCGCATCGAGCACCGGAAACCCTTCGGCCGTCACCCGCAGCCGGCCCGACGCGGTGAGCTCCAAGAGACCGTGGGCGCGCAGCTCGGCGATGCGCGCCGCGTCAAGCGAACGCCGCGCGAGCTGCGCATAGCGGCGCGGATCGATGCCCTCATGGAGTCGCAACCCCATCAGCAGCAATTCGTCAGCCTCTTCGTCCACCGTCAACGCCTCGTCGGTCACCAGGCCGTGCCCGCCGGCCTCGACTCGCATCAGCCAGCGCTCCGGATGCGGTTCGGTCGCGGTGGCCCGGCGCGCACCGTCGACGCCGAGCCGGCCGTGAGCCCCGGGCCCTATGCCGGCATACTCGCCGCAGTGCCAATAGTTGAGATTGTGGCGACACTCCGCCTGGGGCCTGGCATGGTTTGAGACCTCGTAGGCCGGCAGGCCGGCGGCGGCGCAGAGCTCCTGGGTGAGGTCGTAGAGCGTGCGGGCGGCATCGGGCCGAGGAATGGTAAGCTTGCCGGCCGCATGCAGGGCCGCAAACGGGGTCCCGTCCTCGATGGTCAGCTGATAGACCGATAGGTGCTCGGAGCCTTCGGCGATCGCCTCCTTGAGTTCGTCGCGCCAGGCCGCCGGCGTCTGCTCCGGGCGCGCATAGATAAGATCGAACGAAAACCGGTCAAAGACACGGCGCGCGATCGCGATCGCCTGACGGGCCTCGCCGGCCGTGTGCCGCCGGCCGAGCGCTTGGAGCGCCAGGTCATCGAGGGCCTGAACCCCCAGCGACACGCGGTTGACGCCGGCGGTTCTGTAGCCGCGAAAGCGTCCGGCCTCGACGCTGGTCGGATTGGCCTCCACGGTGATTTCGATGTCGGGCGCGATCGCCCAGTGCTGCGCCACCGCATCGAGAATCGCCGCCACCGTGCCGGGCGCCATGAGCGAGGGCGTGCCGCCCCCAAAGAAGACGGAGGCGGCGGTGCGCTGAGGCACGCGCGCCGCCATGTGGGCGAGTTCTGCCGTGAACGCCCGCACGAAACGACCCTCATCGATCGTTTCGTGGCGGACGTGGCTGTTGAAGTCGCAATACGGACATTTCGCCAGGCAGAACGGCCAATGCACATAGAGGCCGAACGCGCGTTGGTTGTCGTTGAAGGCCGCGCCTGGCGACCCAAAGGGCTCACTTTCGCTCAAGGCACGCCTGCGCGAGCTTGAGGAAGGCGCGGGCACGGTGCGAGAGCCCCGAACCATTGGGCGGCAACGCCTGCTTTTCCTCCCCTGACATTTCGCCGAAAGTCCGCGCATAGCCGTCAGGCAGGAACATCGGGTCGTAGCCGAAGCCGTGGGGCCCGCGCGGCGGCCAGATCAGGGTGCCGTCCACCCGGCCCTCGAATTCCTCGACGTGCCCGTCCGGCCAGGCGACGCACAACGCCGATATGAAATGCGCGCGCCGTTGCGCCGCGGTGCGGGCGCCGGCCTCCTGCAGCAGCATTTCGATCCGCTCCATGGCGCGGCCAAAATCGCGGTCGGGTCCGGCCCAGCGGGCCGAGTGGATCCCCGGCGCGCCGTCGAGCGCCGCAACCACGAGGCCGGAATCATCGGCCACCGCCGGCAGCCGCGCCCCCTCGGCTGCTGCGCGCGCCTTGAGGCGGGCATTTTCGCCAAACGAGGCCCCCACTTCCTCCGGTTCGGGCAGTTGCAGCGCCGCGGCCGACACGACGGCGACCCCGTAAGGCGCCATGAGGTCGCGTATTTCGATGAGCTTGCCGGGGTTGTGGGTGGCCAAGACCGTTCGGCCGCGCAAGGGCCGATGCGAGGGGGAGGGATCGGCCGCCATGGTCACATCACGGCGATTTTCTGCAGCTCGATGAGCCGCGCAATCCCGCGCCGGGCGAGCGCGATCAAGCCGGCGAGTTCCTCCTCGCTAAACGGGCTGCCTTCGGCGGTGGCCTGGATCTCGACCAGTCGACCATCCCCGGTCATCACGAAATTGGCGTCGGTCTGCGCCTCGGAATCCTCCGCATAATCCAGATCGAGCACCGCCATTTGGCCGAAAATGCCGCACGAGACGGCGGCGACCTGGTCGCGCAGCGGGTTGCGGCGCAGCATCTCGCGTGCACGCATCCAGGTGATGCAATCGTGGAGCGCGATCCAGGCGCCCGTAATGGCCGCGGTGCGGGTTCCGCCGTCCGCCTGGATGACGTCGCAGTCGACCGTGATCTGCCGCTCGCCCAGCGCTTCGAGGTCGACCACGGCGCGCAACGACCGGCCGATCAACCGTTGGATCTCGAGCGTACGCCCGCTCTGCCGGCCGCCAGCGGCCTCCCGGCGCGTGCGCTCGAGGGTGGCGCGCGGCAGCATGCCGTATTCGGCCGTGACCCATCCGCGGCCCTGCCCCTTGAGCCAGGGCGGCAGCTTGTCTTCGAGCGTGGCGGCGACGAGCACATGGGTATCGCCGAATTTGACAAAGCACGAGCCTTCCGCGTGTTTAACCACCGCCCGTTCGAGGGTGACGGCGCGAAGTTCATCGGGCTGCCGGCGACTGGGCCGCATGGGAGCCTCCTGCGCCCCCGGATGCGGTCGGCCGGACCCAGGGGCAACGGTCGAGAGGACCGCGGCCTCTCGATACAGGATGCGTGAGCCGAACGCCACCACCCTGCGGGGTTGCGCCCGCGGTTGGGGTCCGACTTGAATTTCCGCGGCCGGGATAGTCAATTGTGGCGGCGTGATTGTTGCAAAAGACACCGGCCTTGTCCCACGACGTTCCCATCGGCACCGCGCAGATCAGCCTCGTTCAGCTCAACGAGCGCTCGCGGGAGATATTCCGGCAGATCGTGGAAACCTATTTGGCAACCGGCGAGCCGGTCGGGTCGCGCAACATTGCACGCCTCATTCCCATGATTCTCTCGCCGGCATCGGTCCGCAACGTGATGTCGGACCTCGAGCATCTGGGCCTGATCTATGCCCCGCATGTCTCGGCGGGCCGGTTGCCGACCGAACTGGGGCTGCGTTTCTTCGTCGATGCCTTGATGGAGATCGGCGATCTGACGGAGCGCGAGCGCCGCTCGATTGAGGCGCAGGTCGCAGCCTACGCGCAAGGCAAGTCGCTCGAGGCGGTGCTGACCGAGGCTTCGGCCTTGCTGTCGGGGCTCACGCGCGCGGCCGGCGTGGTGCTCACCGCCAAATCCAACGTGCGGCTCAAACACCTGGAATTCGTGCGGCTGGAGCCCGAGCGCGCGCTCGTCGTGCTGGTCGCCGAGGACGGACAGGTCGAAAACCGGGTGCTGAGCCTGCCGCCGGGGCTGCCGGCTTCGGTGCTCACCGAGGCCGGCAATTTTCTCAATGCGCGGATCCGCGGCAAGACCCTCTTGGAGGCCAAGGCCGAGCTTGAGGGCGCGCTCAAAGCCGGCCAGGCCGAGCTCGATCAGCTCACCCAGAAAATCGTGTCGGCGGGACTCGCGAGCTGGTCGGGGGGCGAAAGTGAGGAGCGCAAGCTGATCGTGCGTGGCCATGCCAATCTGCTCGACGATCTCAAGGCGATGGAAGATCTCGAACGGGTCCGGCTGTTGTTCGATGATCTGGAGACCAAGCGCGAGGTCGCGGATCTGCTCGAGCGGGCCGAGCAGGCGGACGGGGTGCGGATCTTTATCGGCTCGGAGAACAAATTGTTCTCGCTCTCGGGGTCCTCGACCATCATTGCGCCCTACCGGGACAGCGCCGGACGCATCGTCGGGGTCCTTGGCGTCATCGGGCCGACCCGGCTCAACTATGCCCGGATCATCCCGATGGTGGACTATACGGCCAAGGTGGTCGGCCGGCTCTTGGGCGGCACCTAGCCCGGGCAGCCCCGCATCGGGCGCCGCTGCGATTGGCACTCCCAACTTGATTTTTTCGCCATCAGCCCTGATATGCGGGGCCATTGAGAAGAAGATCGAGATGGGATCAAGAGACGATGACGGATACCCGCGCCTCTGACCTCGACCCCGAAGAGCCCCACAACATCGCCGACCCGGAGGCGGTGGCATCGGCCCCGGAGGCTGTGGACTCGGCGTCGACCGAGCTTGCCCGCGAAAACGCCGACCTCAAGGATCGGCTGCTGCGGGCCTTGGCCGAGATGGAGAATTTGCGGCGGCGGACCGAACGCGAAGTGGCGGATTCGCGCGCCTACGGGATTAGCGCGTTCGCCCGCGACCTGTTGGGGGTCGCCGACAACATGCGGCGCGCGCTGGATGCCGTGGGGACGTCGGCCCATGACAGCGTCGATCCGGGCGTGAGGGCGCTGATCGACGGGGTCGAACTCACTGAACGCGAGCTCATCAACGTGCTCGACAAGCACGGGGTGAAAAAGCTCGACCCACTGGGCACCAAGTTCGACCCGCATCGCCACCAGGCGATGGTCGAAGTGCCCGACCCTTCGGTGCCGGCCGGGACCGTGGTCCAGGTGGTCCAGCCGGGCTACACGATCGGCGAGCGGGTGCTGCGGCCCGCCCTGGTGGCAGTCGCCAAGGGCGGCCCCAAAGGCGGCCCACCCGAGGGCGCACCGGCCTCCGCCAATGACAATGCGGCCGATCCGGCGTGAGCGCCGCTATTTGGGCTCGATACCGTCGCGCACGGCGCGGAACCGCGGGAACATCTGATCCCAGGTGTTGCTGCGCGTCATGCACAGCAGCCGCACAAAACCGCCGGACCCAAAGCGCAGCCATTGCACCAGGGTAAGCGCGGTCCCGCTCTTGGTCTCCTTGGCCTCGACGATCATTTCTTCGCCGGGCTGGCCGCCGATGCGCAGCGGCTCGGCCCGCGTGATCTGCATGTCCTTGACGCCGGGCGTGGTCGAGATCGCCCGGCGAGCGAAGCTGTGGCGCTCCTCGGGCTGGTCGGGGGCGCCAGGTCCCAGGCTGATCAGCAGCAGCGGCTGTTCATTGAGCTCGATGCCGTTCTTGGGGCCGTCGGTGAGCAGGGCGACGCCACTCGGCGACGCGCGCACCAGACGAAATCCGGCAAGTTCCTTGATTTTGAAAGGCAGCACGGAGAGCTGTTCGGCATCCGGCACGGTGGTGCGGATCGCGACCGTGGTGAGCGCCGCGCGGATGGCGTCGTCCGGATAGGTCGCGGCCGCGGCCTCAGGCACCTGGACGCTGATGAGGGCAGTCAGTTGCCCGGTCACCGCGATGAGGATCCACTTGCGCAGCTTGGTGCCCGCCATGACCTGCCGCGCCGAGACGATGAAGCCGTGGCCGTCCTTGAGCGTGATGCTTTCGCGCAGATCGACCTCGGTCCCTTGCGCCTTCAGGGTCTCGGGGTCGAATTGCTTTTCGATGTCCGCGTAGGCGGTCGTCGCAAGCTCGATCACCACGATGGCGACTTTTTTGTCGGCATCCTCGAAGCCTTCGAACGTGCGGCTCTGCACCAACCCGGGCGGGGGCACCAGGCCGATCCGGGATCCCAGCGGGAACACCGGGTCAGCCGCCTCGACCGGTACGGCCGATAGGCAAATTGCAACCACCAGCACCATGAACCGAATGACCATCACCACACTCCTGTGGCCGCGTGCGCCTCGCCGACGGCGCGGATGGCCGCGCGACGCGGCGCAGTCATGCCACGGAATGGCGAAAGCTCCAAAGCGTTCCGGCCGCCTTCCCGGCGGGCCACCGGTATCGCCGATCGCGGTTTCGTGAAGCTGTGCCTTGCGGCCGAAAATGGCGGCCCTTATATCACCGACGAACGTCGCCTATGCGGCACAGCAAGCGATGAGGGGGTCGGACCGGAGGCGGTACGGGGTCACGAGGTGATCCGGCAAAACGCATCCTTCCGAGCGCTCGTTAGGTTCGGCCGACCTGCCAGAAAGAGAGGATATCATGGGTAAGGTCATCGGCATCGACCTTGGCACGACAAATTCCTGCGTCGCCGTCATGGAAGGTACCACGCCACGGGTGATTGAGAATGCCGAGGGGATGCGCACGACGCCCTCGATCGTCGCCTTCACGGATGACGGCGAGCGCCTGACCGGGCAGCCGGCCAAACGCCAAGCGGTCACCAATCCGGAACGCACGTTCTTCGCCGTCAAACGGCTGATTGGTCGGCGCTACGACGACCCGATGGTCGACAAAGACAAGAAGCTCGTTCCCTATAAGATTGTTCGCGCCTCCAACGGCGATGCCTGGCTCGAGGCCGACGGCAAGACTTATTCGCCCTCGCAGATCTCCGCCTTCGTCCTGCAGAAGATGAAGGAGACGGCCGAGGCGCATTTGGGCCAGAAGGTCGAGCAGGCTGTCATCACCGTGCCGGCGTATTTCAATGACGCCCAGCGCCAGGCCACCAAGGATGCCGGCAAGATCGCCGGCCTCGAAGTGCTGCGCATCATCAACGAGCCGACGGCGGCAGCGCTCGCCTATGGGCTCGACAAGAAGAAGAGCGGCACGATCGCGGTCTATGATCTGGGCGGCGGCACCTTCGACATTTCGATTCTTGAGATCGGCGACGGCGTCTTCGAGGTGAAGTCGACCAACGGCGACACCTTCTTGGGCGGCGAAGACTTCGACATGCGGCTCGTCAATTATCTGGCGGACGAGTTCCAGAAGGAGCAGGGCATTGACCTGCGGCGCGACAAGCTCGCCCTGCAGCGTCTCAAGGAGGCGGCCGAGAAAGCCAAGATCGAGCTCTCTGCGACCTCGCAGACCGAGATCAATTTGCCGTTCATCACCGCTGATGCGTCCGGCCCCAAGCATCTGACCATGAAACTCACCCGCGCCAAGTTTGAAGCGCTGGTCGACGATCTGGTGCAAAAGACCGTCGAGCCCTGTCGCTTGGCGCTGAAGGACGCCGCGCTGTCGGCCGGTGAGATCGACGAAGTGGTGCTGGTCGGCGGCATGACGCGCATGCCCAAGATCCAAGAAGTGGTCAAGCAGTTCTTCGGCAAGGAGCCGCACAAAGGCGTCAACCCGGACGAGGTTGTGGCCGTGGGCGCCGCCATTCAGGCCGGTGTGCTTCAGGGCGACGTCAAGGATGTGCTGCTGCTCGACGTGACGCCGCTCTCGCTCGGGATCGAGACGCTGGGCGGGGTGTTCACGCGGATCATCGACCGCAACACCACGATCCCGACCAAGAAGAGCCAGGTGTTCTCGACCGCCGA
>Ga0066903_100005945_pt1 | contig 10706 bp, 6 predicted proteins | sample PanSoiMetaGPlot1_FD_67491 | JGI IMG/M metagenome (GOLD analysis project Ga0066903, IMG submission 67491) | Tropical forest soil microbial communities from Panama analyzed to predict greenhouse gas emissions - Panama Soil - Plot 1 (version 2) | ecosystem: Environmental > Terrestrial > Soil >...
CGCCAGCCGACTCCGCCGTGAATCCCTTGTCAATTCAATCGTGAACTTGTTGGCCCGCGGGCAGCGTTGCCCGCGGGCGTCATAAACATTGAAGCAGTGTCATTGGATTGAGATGTTGTTGCCGGGCCCGCCATCCAGGGAGTCCATCCCCGGCCCGCCGACCAGGATGTCGTCGCCGGCGCCGCCGATTAGGTTGTCGTTGCCGTCGCCGCCGATGAGCACATCATTGCCGTCACCGCCGTCAGCCGTGAGCTTCATCCCGGTGGCCCGTAGAGCCGACGCCTCCACCACGTCATTGCCGCCAAGGGCGTGCACGATTAACTGATCTCTACCCCCCTCGGCGCCGGCAATGTGCACTGAGGCCGACAGTCCGCTGACGTCCGTGCCGCTCGCGTCGCCGGCCACCTCTATCACATCGGAGGCGTTGGTGCCGTTGACGATGACCGTGTCCACCTGGCCGTCGCCCATGCCGCTGCCGGCCGGGCTCGACAGATCGATGTTGACCTGGCTCACGCCGGTGCCGGACAGGTCGTTGACCGTAATGGTGTCGGCGCCGCCCAGCGCGTCGACGTTGACCTGCTCGATGCCGTTGACGTCCATGGTGACGCTGCCGAGGTCGCGGAACAGTCGCAGCCGGCTGCCGTTGGCCGACAGGTCGATGCTCTCACTGGCATTGGAGCCGTTGAACTGCATAATGTCGTGACCGTCCTCGCCCTCGACCAGGTCGCTGCCGTCGCCAGGATTCCATATGAATGTGTCGTCGCCGGCGCCCATGAAGGCTTCGTCTTTGCCCGGGCCGCCGATGATGATGTCGTTGCCGTCGCCGCCGATCAATCTGTCGTCGCCGGCGCTGCCGGTGATCCGATCATTGCCCGCACCGCCGTCCACGGTCAGGCTGACCACGCCGGCGGCAAGTCCGGAGGCGTTGATCGAGTCATTACCGCCCAGGGCATGCACGATCAGGTTGTCGTTTGCCCCTTCGGAACCGTGGACGGTTATCCGTGCCGCCAGCCCGGCCACCGTGAAGCTCGTTCCGCTGCCGCTGATTCGAATCGCGTCCGCATGGTCGGTGCCGTTGACGACGACGGTATCGGCCTGGCCGTCACCCGTGCCGCTGCCGGCTGGGTTCGACAGGTCGATGTTGACCTGGGTCACAGCGGTGCCGGACAGGTCGTCGACGGTAATCGTGTCGGCGCCGCCGAGAGCAGCAACGTTGACCCGTTCGACGCCAGCGACGTCCATGATGACGTTGCCCACGTCGCGGGACAGCCGCAGCCGACTGCCGTTGGCCGACAGGTCAAATCTCTCGTTGATGTTTGCGCCGTTGAACTGCAAGGTATCGAGACCGCCCTGGCCCTCGACGATGTCGCTGCCGTCGCCGGGATTCCATATGAATGTGTCGTTGCCGGCGCCCAGGAAGGCCACATCGGCGCCGCGACCGCCGATGATGCTGTCGTTGCCGTCGCCCCCGATCAACAGATCGTTGCCGTCGCTGCCGGTGATCCGGTCATTACCCGCGCCGCCGTCCAGGGTCAGCCCGACCACGTTGGCGGCCAGTCCGGAGGCGGTCACCGAGTCGTCGCCACCGAGTGCGTTCACGACCAGATGGTCGTTGACGCCTTCGGAGCCTTGAACCGTCACTGTGGCTGCAAGCCCGGCCACGGTGAAGCCGGTCCCGCTGCCGGTTATCTGGATGCTGTCGGAGTGGGCGGTGCCGTTGACGATCACGGTATCTGCTTGGCCATCGCCGACGCCGCTGCCGGGGGTGCCGGCGAGATCGAGGTTCACGTTGGTGACGTCGGTGCCCGCCAGGTTGTTCACGGTGACTCTATCGGTGCCGCCGCGGGCGGTGATGTTGACCTGCTCGACGCCGGCGACATCCATGGTGACGAGGCCGATGTTGCGCGTCAGCCGCAGCCGGCTGCCGTTGGCCGACAGGTTGAAGTTCTCGCTGACATTGGCGCCGTTGAACTGGAGGGTATCGTTACCGCCCTGGCCCTCGACGACGTCGCTGCCGTCGCCGGGGTTCCAGACAAATGTGTCGTCGCCCGCGCCGCCGATCATGACGTCGCTGCCGCGGCCACCGATGATGGTATCGTTGCCGTCGCCGCCCAGCAGCCGATCGTTGCCGTCGCCACCAATGATGGTGTCGTTGCCCGCGCCGCCATCGACGGTCAGCGAAATAAGCGGGGCCAGACCGTTGCTGGCAGTGAACGTGTCGTCGCCGCCGTTCATGTTCACGACCAGATTCTCACTCGTGCCGATGTCGAGGAAGAACGGGGCGGGGTCGGTGCGATCGAAGCGCACGCGGGTGCCGTTCGGCGTGACCGTGAAGTTCTCGGAGGCATTGCCGCCGTTGACTTCCACGGTGTCGATGCCGTCGCCGCCTTCGTTGATATCGCTTCCGTCGCCGGGGTTCCAGATCATGCGATCGTTGCCGGCTTCTCCGAAGACCAGGTCATTGCCTGCGCCGCCGGTGAGGACGTCATTGCCGGCGCCGCCGAACAGTTGATCGTTGCCCCCCTTCCCCAGCAGGATGTCGTTGCCGGCCTGGCCGCGGAGAATGTCATTGCCCGAGCCGCCGATCAGGACGTCGTTGCCGTCGCCGCCGAAAAGGTTCGCGGAAGGCAGCGCGCCATTGGCCTCGTCGAGCGAAATCTGATCGTTGCCGGCCTGGCCGAACACCTGAATCAGGGTGGTGTTGGCCACCGTGGGCACGCCGCCCAAGACCGGAACGGCGCCGCCATTGACAAGAATTTGGCCGGCGGCGTCGCGGCTGACGACGATCCTGTTGTCCAGATCGTCGCCGAGAACGGACAGCACGCCTGTGCCGGGGACAAACGAGGCCGTTACCGATGGCAGGATGCGCTCGCTGAGGCATTCCAGGGCCGGCACGAACCGGTAGTGCTGGGATCTTTTCCCCGTCTGGCGGATTTTCTTTTTCAGCATTCGTTTCAACCACGACATCAACATGGGAAGAACCTCTTCTGTAAGAGAAACACGAGGGGCGGGCGTCCCCAACGCAGGGACGCAAGCTGCGACCGACAGTTCCGACCTGGCTGTTGCGCGGAGCAAATGCGCGGAAAGGCAAAGCGACACTTTCGCTTTGAGCCTCCGGTCGCGCCACACAGGACGTGATTCCGACCTTTGCAGGCCGAAGACGGCATCCTACAATACTCTGGATGCCACGGTGTGGCGTGTGGGGACCTTGCGATAGCCTCCTCCCCAACCTTGTCGGCTGTTCCGTCATTCGCCTGGCCGTGCCAGGTCTCTACGGAATAAATCTGTGCCGCTCCCAGAATCGGCAAAAAATTTTGCGGCGTCTCGACTTCGGCCTTGAATCACGAACATCATGGATGCAGACCATGTCGAACTCCTTCGTTGAATTCCTGGCCCGGTTGCAAAGTCAGGACGACGCCGCGGCCCAGGAGCTTTTTGCCCGTTTCGCCCAGCAGCTCATCGCCCTGGCCCAGCGCCACATCGGCGCCGGATTGCGACACAAAGTCGATCCCGAAGACGTCGTCCAGTCGGCGTACAAGAGTTTTTTCTTCCGCTACGACGCGGAGAACCTGGAACTGGTTAACTGGAACAACCTTTGGGGTTTGCTCACGCTGATTACTGTGCGCAAGTGCGCCGAACGGGCCGCCTATCATCGTGCCGAACGCCGGGACGCAGCGCGGGAAGTGACCCTGTCGCCGGGGGATGAGGCGGCGCCGTGGCTGGACCCGCTGGGCCGTGAGCCAACGCCGCTCGAGGCGGCTGTACTCAGCGAAACAGTCGAGCACCTTCTCGCCGGCCTGGACGAGGACGAACGCCCCATTCTGGAAATGAGTCTACAAGGTCACACGACCCGTGAGATCAGTGAACGGCTGGGACGGGCGGAGCGAACAGTTCGTCTATTGCGGGAGGGCCTCCGGCATCGGCTCGAAAATATGCAGCGTGAGGATTCATAGTTCGCGTCTGGTAATGAGGTGACCGAATGATCTCCGGACCTAGCTCCGCCCATGCGCCACTGCCTGCGGATTGGCTGGCTCTGAAGGATGCCGTAAGGCGCTTCGAGAATGCATGGCGTCAGGAGTCCCGACCACTGATCGACGATTACCTGCCGACCGACGCTCCGCTCCGTTTGCGTGTGCTGATTGAGCTTGTGCACATTGATTTGGAACTGCGACTCAAGGCCGGGGAAACCGCTTGGGTCGAAGAATACCTGGCTCGATACCCGGAACTTACAGGCGATCAAGCGATTGTCGCCGAACTTATCATCGCCGAATACGAGTTGCGCCGGCGTCGGGAGCCAAGATTAGTTCCGGATGAAATTCTGCAACGCTTTCCCCAATACCGCGCCCAACTGACTGAACAGATCGCCCGAGCGACGGTTGCGGACGCGCCGCCGACGGACCCGCGGGCGGAGCCCCTGCCCGAGGTCGCCGGCTACGAGGTCCTGGGCATCCTCGGTCATGGCGGCATGGGTGTCGTCTACCGGGCAAGGCAACTCGCCCTTCATCGCACTGTGGCGTTGAAGATGCTCCTGACCGGAGCCCAGGCCGGTCCAAAGGATCTGGCCCGTTTTCGCGCGGAAGCAGCCGCGCTGGCGCGCTTGCAGCATCCCAACATTGTGCAGATTTACGATGTCGGCGAGTCCGCGGGCCGGCCTTACTTCGCCCTGGAATTCGTGGGCGGCGGCAGCCTGGCCCAGCACCTGCACGGCACCCCCCAGCCCGTGCGTCTGGCGGCTCAACTCATCGAGACCCTGGCGCGGGCCGTCCATGCCGCTCATACCAATGGTGTAATTCACCGCGATCTCAAGCCGGCCAACATCCTTCTGCAGAAATCAGGAGGCAGGAGTCAGAAGTCAGGGGTCAAGAGTCAGGAGTCAGGAAGCAGGAAGCAGGAAGCAGCCAAAAGGCGAACAGAAGCTGACTCCTGTTTCCTGACTTCAGATTCCTGGATTCCCAAGATTACCGATTTCGGCCTGGCCAAATGCGCCGGCGGCGACGGGGACACCCTTGATCCTCGTAGTCCCACGGTCACGGGAGAATTACTGGGCACGCCCAATTACATGGCGCCCGAACAGGCGATGGTCTCCAGACAGCCCGTGGGTCCTGCGGCAGATGTCTATTCCCTCGGGGCCATTCTCTATGAGCTTCTGACTGGCCGGCCTCCCCTGACAGGGGAAACCGCAATGGCCACCCTCCTGCAAGTGCTGCACAATGAGCCGGTGTCCGTGAGCAGTCTGACGCCCAACGTGCCTCGGGACCTCGAGACGATCTGCCTGAAGTGCCTCCGCAAGGATCCCCGCCAGCGCTACAGCAGCGCTCTGGAAATGGCGGACGATATTCAGCGTTTCCTCTGCGACGAGCCGATTTATGCGCGTCCTGTCCGAACCGCAGAGAAGCTGTGGCGCTGGGTGCGCCGTCACCCGGCGGCGGCGGGACTGCTGGGCGCCGGCTTGCTTGCCCCCTTGGTGGCACTGATCACCCTGTCGTTGCTGTCGGCCCGGCTCGTGCGTTCCAATGCCCTGGAGAGCGCGGCGCAGCAGGCAGAGCTACTGGAAGAGGCAAACAACGAATACAGCCGGATCGTCACTCGGGTCGAGAATGCCCACTACCCGATCAACAAGACGGTCCCGCCCACGCCCGGCACGGTGCCGCTCAGCATCCCGGCAACGTTCCTGCACGATGTCGGCCAGCAGCTGGCGCAGTCGAGCAAAACGGGTGTCAAGGTGCGCCAGTACAGCGATTACCCTTTTCCCTGGAGAAGCGATGGGGGCCCGCGGGATGAGTTCGAGCGCGAGGCACTGCGGCGTCTGCGCCAGAGCCAGGGACAGGAAACGGTCCATGAATTCAGCGAGATCGGCGGGCAGCGCGTCGTGCGCTACGCCCAGGCGCGCGTCATGAAGCAGACCTGCGTGGACTGTCACAATACCCACCCGCAATCGTCGCGCAAGGACTGGAAGGAAGGAGACGTGCGTGGCGTTCTTGTAATCATCCGCCCGCTCGACAAGGACGAAACGCGAGTCGGCGAGGCTCTGCGGCTGGCGCTGCTGCTCAGCGCGGTCATTTCGGCCCTGTTGCTGGGGGGAAGCATGCTGGTCGTATGGGCCGGCCGCAGGCGAACCCAGGTTGGGTCGTAAGGGAGGCGCAGCCATCAACATCGCTCGTGCTGTCTGAGAGCTAGCCCCTTAATGTCTCCAAATGTGCTTGAACCGATTCTGCCAGCGCTTCCAGGTTGTAGCCCCCCTCCAGGCAACTCACGATCCGTCCTGCCGCGTGTGTGTTGGCAATGTCAATCACCATTTTCGTCAATTCGACAAAATCTTCCGTCTCCAGCCCCAAAGAGCCGATGGGATCGTTGACGTGGGCATCGAAGCCGGCGCTTACGAGAACCAATTCGGGCTTGATCCGGTCCGCGGCTTTCTCGAGGGCATTGCGGTACCGGCGGTGATAATCGCGCCGCGGTGTGCCCCATTGCACGGGTACGTTGAGGGTGGCGCCAAGTCCGGGGCCGGTACCGGTTTCATCGGCGGCGCCGGTTCCGGGATAGAAGCTGTGCCCGTAGCGGTGAATGCTAAAAAAGAAAATGTCGGGCCGGGCAAAAAAGACGTCCTGGGTGCCATTTCCGTGATGGACGTCCCAATCGACGATGAGAATCCGGCTCAGGCCATGTGCCGCGGCGGCGTGCTGAGCCGTCAGGGCGATGTTGTTGAACAGGCAAAAGCCCATGCTGCGATCGGGTGTAGCATGATGCCCCGGCGGACGGATCAGGCACAAAGCCTGTTTGGCTTTTCCTTGCAGTATGGCATCGGCGGCCGCGACACAGGCCCCGGCTGCCGACAGGGCTACTCGAAACGATGCCGGACTGACGACCGTATCGGCATCCAGGTAACCGCCCCCGTCTTCGGCCAGGGCCTTGGCCCGAGCTGCGACCGCTGGCGCATGAACCGCCGACAGCGCAGCTTCGGTCAAGGGTTGAAAGACGCCCGGCGTGCAATCCCGGATCAGTCCCGCTTTTTCCAGCCGGGCCAGAATGGCGCGCAAGCGTCCCGCATTCTCCGGGTGCCGGCCGGTATCGTGTTCCAGAAAGATCGCGTCGGTGTACAGGAGCGTCATGATTACGGATGAATATACGCCGAGCCCAGGCGGCCAGCGAGGGGACACTTTTGCCAATTCTGCAAGGTAGATTCTTGCGTTCCAACCGTCACAAGAGTAGGATAGACTTAAAAGGAGAGGGCGCTCTCCGTGCGTAAACTCTTTATCATGAAAGAGACAGGCCATGAAAACCAACAAACGCGTGGCAGTGGCGGTGGCGGCGGGGTTGGTAGTTCTTCTCGGCGACAGCCGGGTGCTGGCCCAACCTGCCAATCCTTACTGGCGGACGATTCAGGGCCTGACCCAGGCCCAATACCTGCAGAATTTGCTGGCCACCCAGCAAGGGTTGCCGCTGCTGCCGGCGGTTAACCCGGCATTCACGCCAGGTGGGTTTGTCAACCCCTACACGCCATCTCTTGGCGGCGGCTCTTTCAATCCCTACACGCCCGGCGGCGGCGCCGGCTTGCCCAACCCGTTTCCCTATGGCGGCGGCGGTTATCCATACAGCTTCATTCCTCCGGAAGGCTATTTTCTCCAGGGTGCGGCGGCCGTCATGAATGCCTACGGCAACGTCATCACTTCCAATGAGCAAGCCCGGCTCATGCGCGAGCAGGCCAATCAAGCCAAAATCGAAACCGCCAAGAAACGCTTTGAATATGAGCTGTACGTAAAAGCCAACACGCCCACGTATACCGAAATCCAGGCCAAGATCGCCAAGGACACCTTGAAGCGCATTCAAAACACCAACAACGTGACGGAAATCTGGTCCGGGCGGGCGCCAAAGATTCTGCTCGACGATTTGAGGAACAAGGTCCTCACCAAGAAGGTCTCCGTCGATCCGATTCCGCTTTCGGAAGATGTCCTGCAGCGCCTGAATGTCACGACCAAATCGGGTGGGAACCTGGGCCTGTTGCGGAATCAAGGCCGCTTCTCCTGGCCGCCCGCCCTGAGCGATTTGCTCTCCAAGGAAGAACGCGAGCACATCGAGACGATGGCATCCCAGGCAGCCAACATCGCCACCAACGGCGGCGATCCAGGAAACAAAGTTCCCGATTTGCAAAGCGCTCTGGAAAAAGCCCGCGAGTTGCTGCTGCAGAAGGTGAACGAGATCCCCACCACGCAGTACATCCAGGCCAAACGGTTTCTGAATGATTTCGATTCCGCCGCCCTAGCCCTGTCCCAAAAAGATAATGCCATCAAGTATTTTCAGTTCCAGAAATGGGCTTCGGGTGGCAAGACCGTTCAAGAAGTGGTGGACTACATGACAAAGGAAGGCCTGGAGTTTGCCTCGGCCGTGCAGGGAGATGAGAGCGCCTACCAGGCCCTCAACTCCGCCCTGCAAGCCTACAACATCGCCTTCAATAATCAGATCGCTGCGGCCGCCGGCCCCAAAGAGTAAGTTCGAACCTTGGAAATTCACCGGTGCTTGCGTTTAGCGTTCGCGTAGCTTGAGCGAACGCTAAACGCAAGCACTTTTTCTTTGGCCTTGTCGAAGGAGTGACAATTCATGAAGAAAAAACCACCGCCGGAGAACAACCACAGCGAAGATCTGAACCCGTATCACATCGCCGCCCAACAGTTTGATCGGGCGGCTGCCCTGATGCCCCAGCTCAAGCGCGGCCTGATCGATTTCCTCAAACGCTCCGCTCGCACTGTGATACTTGAATTCCCGATCGAGCTGGAAGACGGCTCGGTGCAAACCTTCACCGGCTACCGTGTGCTGCACAGCCGTGTCCGCGGACCGGGCAAGGGCGGCATTCGCTACCACCCCGATGTCACTCTGGACGAGGTGCGTGCTTTGTCGGCCTGGATGACCTGGAAGTGCGCCGTCATTGACGTTCCCTTTGGCGGCGCCAAGGGCGGTGTCGCTTGCAATCCCAAGCAGCTGAAGGAGAGCGATCTGCGCAAGATCACCCGGCGGTACATTTCCGACCTGGGTGACCTGATCGGGCCGCACACCGACATCCCTGCTCCGGACGTCTACACCAATTCGCAGACGATGGCCTGGATCTACGACACCTATGACATGATGCACTCGGGCCGGAATAACTTGCCGGTGGTGACGGGCAAGCCGCTGGACATCGGCGGCTCGCATGGCCGGAATGAGGCCACAGCGCGCGGCTGCCTGTTCGCATGCCAGCGGGCCTTGTCGCGAGGGACCGTACCGGGCCTGGAAACGGTGAAAGGGGCTCGCGTGGTGGTCCAGGGTTTCGGCAACGCCGGCAGCATTGCGGCTCAGCTGTTTCACGAGGCCGGCGCCTGCATCGTTGCCGTCAGTGATTCGGGGGGCGGAATCCAGCTGGAAAAGAGCTTCGATGTTCCCGCCCTGATCGAGCACAAGAACAAGACCGGCGCTGTGGCGGGCTTAGCAGGGCGGGCCATAGGCAACGCCGAACTTCTAACTCTGGAATGCGACATACTGATCCCGGCCGCCCTGGAAAACCAGATCCGCCAGGACAACGCTGCCGAAGTTCACGCCCGCTTCATCTGCGAGGCCGCCAACGGCCCCACCACTCCCGCCGCCGATCACATCCTGTTTGAGCGCGGCATACCGGTGTTGCCCGATATCCTGGCCAATTCCGGCGGCGTCTGCGTCAGTTATTTCGAGTGGGTACAAAACAATGAAAATGAGCAGTGGGATGTCGATGGCGTCAACAATAAGCTGCGCACCAAGATGGAGCGGGCCACTGACACGGTTATCAATAAGCAGGCCGAAGTGGCCGACAAAACGCCGGTTGACCTGCGTACCGCCGCCCTGCTGGTGGCCATCGAACGCGTCGCCCATGTCGCCGTGGAACGCGGCATCTGGCCGTGAGCCATCGTTCGGCAACGTGAATTGACCGAACGGTCCCATCTGCCCGATCTATTCTTTCTTCCTTGGTTCCGGCGAAGTAGCCTGCGCCACCTGATCACGAGATTGCGCAGTCAATGGAGGCTTACTGCGGACCTGATATCCGGCGACAATGTAGAATTCCTGATCCGCAAGGACCAGATTGTAAACCTTCACGAGTCGATCGGTTTTTCTGACCGCAAGGACCTTGGTTGGCCGACGCACACCGTTTTCCCATCGCCACAGTTCGTCGCCGGGCTCCAAATTGCTGCCGGCGGTCTTGGTGCATCCGCAGACGGTGCAAAGGGGTTGCTTGCCGGTCGTCGTGAGTGTGCCGCTGTCGGTGTCGATCTCGTAAAGGTAATTCTCTGTCTCGAAGGCGGAAGCCACTTTGGTGGCATGCGTTTTACCTTCCTTATCCACACCGCGAACGATGTCGCCGGCTTTGATTTCCTCGATTTTGCGTGGATTTTGCATGGTCTGCACGAGGGTGCCGGCCGGGAAGCATCCTGGATGGCAGCCCATCATGCCTTGCATGCCCATTTGCATGCCCATCATGCCCATCATGCCTTGCATGCCCATTTGCATGCCACCCATGCCCATCATGCCTTGCATGCCCATTTGCATGCCACCCATGCCCATTTGCATGCCGCCACCCATTGCCATCATGCCGCCCATGCCCATCATTCCCATCATGCCGCCGCCCATGCCCATCATCATGCCGCCCATGCCCATCATGCCGCCGCGCATGCCCATCATGCCGCCCATCATGCCCATCATGCCGCCGC
>Ga0066903_100005946_pt1 | contig 10705 bp, 11 predicted proteins | sample PanSoiMetaGPlot1_FD_67491 | JGI IMG/M metagenome (GOLD analysis project Ga0066903, IMG submission 67491) | Tropical forest soil microbial communities from Panama analyzed to predict greenhouse gas emissions - Panama Soil - Plot 1 (version 2) | ecosystem: Environmental > Terrestrial > Soil >...
GCCCAGGAGTTGCACTGGATCCTCGGCGACTACCCGGTGACCCCGGACGCACACATGCGCGACATGCGCCGGCTGGGTGAGACCGCGCTGACCGAATCGGAGGCAGCGCTGAAGCTGGTGACGAAGAACCGCGAGGAGGCGGAGGCCATCTTCCACCTCATGAAGGCGCTCAAGCTGTTGGCGGACTATTACGAGAGCAAGGTCCAGGCTGCGACTTGCGCTCTTGTCTATTCCTTCGGCGGACCGGCGTCGTATCGCACCGAAGCCGAACAGCACGCCGATCGCGCCGTCGAGCGGCACGAACGGGCGATGTCCTATCTCTGGGAACATGTCGATCGGAAGAGCGGCAAGCTCAAGGGGCGCTGGGGAGGCAAGGAAATGACCCTCCCCGAGCTAATTCAACACGAAAAGAAGGAGCGCGGCGAGTTGGCGAAACTCTTCCAGTGGCCAAAGCGCTAGCCGCGCTTTTCGTCCTTCAAGAACGTCCCCTCCTGCAGCTCCTCGAACGCGTGCTGAAGCTGTTCTTGCGTATTCATCACGATCGGGCCGTACCACGCCACCGGTTCCTTGAGCGGCTTGCCGGACACTAGCAGAAACCGAATTCCGTCGTCGCCCGCTTGCACTTCCACCTCGTCGCCGGAATCGAAGAGGACGAGCGAGCGGTTGTCCACGTCCCGCGGCGGCGCCGTGTCGAGCCAGCCGACGGCTTCGGTGGGGACCGCGAGGGGCACGGACGCGTTGCAGAACTTGCCGCTCCCCGCGAACACGTAGGCAAACGCGTGCCGGTCGTGCGCGACCGGCAGCTTCTTGCGCTTCCCCGGCGGCACCGACACGTCGATGTAGATCGGATCCGCCGCGATCCCTTCCACTGGCCCTTTTTTGCCCCAGAACGTCCCGCAGACGACGCGGGCCCGCGTGCCGTCGTCCTCGGTGGCTTCCGGGATCTGGGGCGCTTTCACTTCCTGATATCGCGGGGCGGTCATCTTGAGCTTCGCCGGCAGGTTGGCCCACAACTGGAACCCGTGCATCTGCCCCGCGGGGTCTCCCTTGGGCATTTCCTGATGAATGATCCCGCGGCCCGCGGTCATCCACTGAATGTCGCCCGCCCCGATCGCCCCGCGATTGCCCATGCTGTCGCCATGCTCGACCGTCCCGGCGAGGACGTAAGTGATCGTCTCGATCCCGCGGTGCGGGTGCCACGGGAACCCGGCCAGGTAATCCGCGGGGATGTCGTTACGGAAGTCGTCGAGGAGCAGAAACGGGTCGTAGTCGGACGTATTGCCGAACCCGAACGCCCGGCGCAGGTGGACGCCGGCCCCTTCGAGGGTGGGTTTCGATTTGGCGAGTTTTTTGACGGGTCGGATGGACATGGCGGCCTCCGGGGTCTTGGAAGGGATTACGCCGAGATATGGTTAGTCTTACTCAGGTCCGAAATGTTCACGGCACCGCCGCCGTCCACACATACGCCTGAAACAACACGACTAGGCCAACCAGGATCGCCAGCGCGATGCTATGCCCGAACACGTAGCGCAGCACGGCGCCTTCCTGCCCCGACTGCCCGGTCGCGGCCCCCGCGACGACGATGCTCTGGGCATCGATCATCTTCCCCATCACCCCGCCGGTACTATTAGCGGCCGCGAGTAACACCGCGGCCCGGCCGGGTTCTAGCGGCAGAACTCCCGACTCGGACAGTCGTGTGGCCGTCACGACCTGCAGTCCGCCGAACATCGCGTTAGACGCCGTGTCGGACCCGGTCAGTGCCACGCCGAGCCAGCCCAAAAGCGCCGCGAACAAGGGATAGATCGCCCCGGTCCGCGTCATCGCCAGGCCCATGGTGGCGTCCATGCCGCTGTACCGGGTCGTGAACGCGATCGCCAGCATGGCTGCAATGGTCACCAGCGGCCAGCGCATCTGGTAGACGGTTCGCAGCCAGATTCGCACGAAACGTCGCGGCGACACGCGCAGCCACGCCGCCGATGCCGCGGCCGCGAGAAAGATCCCGGTCCCCGTCGCCGACAGCCAGACGAAATCGAACCTGGCCTCTTCCGGCTTCGGCGCCGGGGCGACCGGGGCAGTGCGGACAATCGCCTTGTGCAAACCGGGTATTTCCCACTGCGGCGTGACCCGGTTCAATACTTCCTTGACTTGCGGCAACCCCCAGGCGAACACGAACAGCGTCAACAACACCCACGGCACCCAGGCGGACAACGTTTTCCCAAGCGGCAGATCGTTGTCGCGTTTCGGCATCAGCTCTCCACGCTCCTCCGGAAATCGCCACGTTTCCTTCGGTCGCCAGAACCGCAGCAAGACAGCGAGGCTGATGAGCGAGACAACGCCCGCGATGACATCCACCAGCCACGGTCCGTGGTAATTCGAAACGAGGAACTGCACGACCGCGAAGGTGCCGCCACAGACGACAATCGCCGGCAACACTCCGCGCACCCCGCGCCAACCCGCCATCGCCCACACCAGCCACGCCGGCACGATGAGCGAGAAGAACGGCAGTTGCCGCCCAGCCATGGCGCTCAACTTCAGCTCGTCCAGTCCGGTGACGCGTGCGAGCGTTGTGATCGGCGTGCCGAGCGCGCCGAAGGCGACCGGGGCGGTATTCGCCAGGAGCGCCAGCCCCGCGGCATGCAGCGGCCGGAACCCGGCCCCAACCATGAGCGCTGCGGAGACCGCGACAGGTGTCCCGAATCCGGCCGCTCCCTCCAAGAATGCGCCGAAACTGAACGCAATGAGCAGCGCCTGCACGCGGCGGTCATCCGAGAGCGCCAGGATCGATCGCTTCACCGTCTCGAATGACCCGGCTTCGACCGTCAGGTTGTACAGGAACACCGCGTTGAGCACGATCCAGCCAATAGGCAACAGGCCAAACATCGCCCCATACCCGGCGGCGGTCGCCATCGTGCCGGCCCACGCGAGTCGTCCGCCGTCGGGGTTCGCCACCTCCGGCGGCGCAAATCCGAAGATGGCGACGAACAGCGCTGCCGCGAGCCCGCTCAGCGCCGCGGCCGGCGCCGAGACCCGACCGCTCGCGAGCAGCCCGAGCAGCAAGACGACCGGTATCGCGGCCGCGAGCGGAGAAAGGAGCGCAGATTCAAACGGGTCGTAATTCTGGGTCCAGGTCATGCGACGTGCCAACGGGGTCGGTTACATCAGTCCCACCGCCCGCTCGATCTGGTCGAGGTGATACCCGCGATGCGATCCCCGGTCCAGGTTCGGCTTGTCGGGGCGGGCCAGGGCCGCCGTCACGACGTCATTCGCCACTTCCAGAAGGAACGCGTCGATTTCCTCGGCCGTCTGCACCGCGATCGCTGCGACACGTTCCGGGGGAATCAATTCCAATAGCGGCTTCATCGCCTCGTTGAACACTTCGCCGTCATAGGCACCGTGTGCTTCCTTTCCCGCCGCCCACCGCCGCATGAGACACAGGCGCTGGCGATCCCACACCGCAATGTGCGCCAGGATCCCCGCGACCGTCCAGCCGTTCGGCAGCCGGACGGCGAAGTCGCTCGGCTTTAGTCGCGCGATGAGCTTCCGCATGCGCTCGGATTCTTTCCGATTGCTCTCGGCGAACTCGGGTGATACGGGCATTGTTGGAACTCCCTCTACTCGCCCACAAGTTTCTGTTGCCGCACGACCGCGTCCGGGTCCGGCACGCTCGGTTCAAGCGTCAATGCGAGCCAGTTCCACGGCAGGTAAGGCGACATCGGTCGCGGTTCAACCAATTCCCAACGATATCCGTGGGCCGGCTTTGCTGCAGGCGGCGTGAGCCGCGCGCTACCGAACACCGACGGGTTGTACGACAACTCCGCTCCCGACTCGCGGCACACCCATCGATACGTCTGGCCGGAGACCCGTCCAATGTGCCACAGCGCCACCAACAGATTGGCGATGAGCAAAAGCGCGACGGCGAGCGCACACCACGTGAGTAGCCTTTTCCGCGGACCGGGCATTGGAGTGGGCCTGACGACGGTTTTCGCCGAGCCATCCTAACCGGAACGGCCGCGGGTGTCGCTAGAGATTGCGCCAGGGATTTGGAGCTGAGGTTACTTTTCGGACGCTTGAAGCGATCGCAGGAATTCGATGGCCCCCACGTTGCCGCTTTCCAGCGCGACGGTGAGCGGCGTTTTGTCCCCGCAATGTCGGCGATCGTTCCTGTCGGCGCCGGCGTCGATGAGAATCCGGAGCGTTTCGGCGTATTCGCGTTCGCGTCCCTGGCCACGATCGGAGCCGCCCCAGGCGGCGGCGTGCAATGCATCGAGCGAATCCGGCCTGGCCCCGTGTGCCAGCAGAACGTGGATGGTCTCGACTCGCGCGTTGTTCGCGGCCCACGCGAGCACAGATCGGAACCAGGCGGCGTTGGATGCGTTGACGTCCGCCCCAAACTCGATGAGTTTGCGAACGAGCGCCAGTTTGCCGTCGTTGGCTGCGTAATGGAGCGCGGTGCTCCCCTGGACGAACGGTTGACCCTTTGCATCCGGCCCCGGCCATTCGAGCCGGGCGAGTTTCGGAGTTTGCTCGAGAATCTCAATCGCCTCCTGCTCGCGGCCGGGGTCGTACCTGGTCGCGAGCAGGCGGTAGAACGGCGAGTCTTCGGTGTAGCGCATTCGATTGCCGCCGAGAGTCACTGTCGCGGACGTGCATCCTTCCTGAAAGGGAACGCCTCCAGCATCAGAATATCCCGGAACTTCCCGTCCTTGTCCGCGAAGATCAACGAGCAAGGCGCGCCCTCCTTCAGCGGCCGGACCAGGAACCAGCGCTCTACTCCTGTTTCGACTTTGCCCTCTGGCCCCGTCTGCTTCAACTCGTAAACCCGGCGGCCTTTTGTGTCGTTCTCCGCGTCCGCGACCGCTTCGGCCCGAACCTTGACATACTGAACGGCGATCGCGGTCGAGGATTCGCCTTCGTGGATATTCGGATCGAGCGTCAGCATCCCGGAACCACCGCCCTTCTCATCCAAAGTGACCGACAGGATAACCCTTCGGTAGCCGTCGACCAACACCTTCCCGGAGTACCGGGACATGAGATTGAGCTCCTCGCCCCGCTTGTCCTCCGCCCGCCCCGGGCCATCGACCAGAACGAAGCTCGCCAGCGCCGCGGCCAACACACCCGTTCGCGACAGTACGTACGACATGGGATTTCTCCTCATTGCTCTTCGCCGGAATGACCCAGAACTCGTTCCGGGTCCACGCTAAGAAAACGGGGATCGGGTGGGTCAGGATTGGTAACTGGGGCGCAACGAGGGGTGAGAAGAAATGTAATAGTCGATTAACGCAAATTGGTGTGTCGGTCTAGGCAGCCTCAATCCCCTTCGGTGTGAATCGTTGCCTTCGCTTGCGCGTCAGGCTCCGCGAGCCACTGATGCGCTTGAGAGCTTGTTCACTTCGCCTTCGGCAATTTGTCAAACTCCCCCGCCGTCACCACCTGCGTCGTTTCCCCGTCCGCCATCAACACGCACCGCGAGCCATCCGCAGCGCCTTTCGCTTCCCAGGCAAGCAACATGTTTGCGCCACCCGGCAGCTTGGTCAGGTCCACGCCCCATTGGATCACGAACGGCTGGCCGTCGCGGCGCGATTTCCACACCTCCATCAACTCCATGAAGTCCGCGGCTTGTGGGGGCTTCTTTTCCGTCGCCAGATGTTCGCGATACACTTTGCCGACCTGTTTGAGCAGTCGCTGCGTTGCCTCCAGATCGATTTTGGCCACTTCCTGTTCGAGTCGCGCCTGCCGCTCCGCGGCCTCGGTGCGGTGCTGTTCGATCAGGGCTTTCACGTCATTCGGATTTGGCTCTTTCTTGGGCTTGAGCCAGATCAAATAGACGACCACGAACCCGATGGCGACAAACCACCCCGCGTCTCGCAGCCACTTCATGAGATCCTCCGCGGCCAGCTCGTCCTACTTCTCCCGCACCTCCAGCCCCTTCGGCTCGACCGCGATCAGCACCACAAAATACGAGCGCCACTGCCAGGCCGCTTGCGATTCGCCGACGTCGGTGCGGCCCTGCTCCTTCGCCGCGGCGATGACCGCGGGGGGCGTGCCGATCATTTCTCCCAACTCGTAACCCTTGAGCACGCAGCGCTTCTCCGACGGCAGCTCCAGGTTCTGCACCCACATGTGAATCGGCCTGTCGAGCTTCTTGCTGCCGACTTTGTCCACGATCAGGGTCTGCTTGCCGACCTTCCCAACCTCGGCCCGCACACCTTCGACCGTCAGGTATTCGCCGAGATAGGTGCCCAGTTTGGCCGGCGGCATGGGCGGGGCGGCGATCACTTTTCCGCCGCCCGGCGCCGTCGGCTCCGCAGTTGCTCGCGGCATGGCGATCAGGCACGCGATCGCGGCGGTCCAGACGAGGGAAAAGGTCCATCTCTTCATGGGACATCTCCGTATGGGCGCGGCCGGTTGGATGTTACCACCGTGTTCGGAATGTCACAACGGCGCTCGCGGAACGATACATGCTGGTGACAACGGCGAGCGTCGCCAATTGAGTGCGCCGGTCATGTCTTTTCCCCGAAGGGGATGCATAGCACAGCCGGGGGTTCGTGGCGCAGCCACGTACCCCCGGAAACGGAACATGCAAAATCAGAGACCAACCCTGAAGAGGTTCGATCGCTCCCGCGCGTCACTCGCGTGATACAACCCCGTTGGGGCCCCGTTGGGGTTAGTCAATGAATCTCGGCGATCGTCTACCGGGGGTACGCGGCTGCGCCGCGAACCCCCGACTGTGAGATCCATCCCCTTCGGGGAAAAGACATGACGCCGGATTTTTCGAATTACTTTCGCTCGGTTCGCGCGGGCGATCCGGTCCCCGGCGGGTATTACACGGGTGATGGCGACGCGAGCTGCTCTCCTCGATCACGTGGCCCGCGGGCTGACCGCGAGCCGCAGCGATCCGGATCTGTTGGCCGCCTACGTCGCGCGCCGCGACCCGGAGGCGTTTCGCCGGCTCGTCGAGCGCTACGCGCCGCTCGTCGGCGGCATCTGCAGGCGCTGTTTGGGTGATGCTCATGCTGCGGAAGATGCTGTCCAGACGACGTTCCTCGCGCTGGCCCGGCGGCCGGGGGTCGTTCGCGGCGATTCGCTTGCCGGCTGGCTCTGCGCCGTCGCCCGCCGTACCTGTCACAAGCTCCGCCGCACCGACACGCGTCGAGCCGCGCGCGAACTCGCGACCGCTCGACCCAGCTTGGCTCAGGCATTCGACGACCTGAGCGTCCGCGAACTCCTGGCCGTCCTCGATGAGGAGGTTGCCCGGCTGCCGGCCGACACGCGATCGGCACTCCTCGTCTGCTACTGGCAAGGGGAGCCGCAGTCGGAAGCCGCCCGCCGGCTTGGCCGGTCGCCGGCTGCGGTGAAGGGCCTGCTCGAACGCGGCCGGGCGCGACTGCTCGCGCGCCTGGCCCGCCGCGGGCTGACGGCCGACGTCGCGCTGCGCGCCTTGCTCGTTGCCCCGGCCGGGTTGGTCGGGGTCTCCTCGGACCTGTTCGCAGAACTGAGTCAAGCTGCCAAGGTCCCCGTCCCATCCATCCCGAAGCTCGGTCCTGCTGTCGGAGGGGTTGCCATGACAAGCGCCATTGTCGGCGTCGGCCTCTGGCTGGCGACCGTTCCCGCTCAGTCCCCGCCGGCGCCGCCGCCGCCGAAGACCGCTGAAGCGCCCGCGCGGCCGCTGGGGCTCGATGCGCTCGGCGACCCGTTGCCCGAAGGCGCAATCCTCCGCCTCGGCACGCTCCGCTTTCGGCACCCGAATAGCGCGCACGAGCTGGCCTTGTCCCCGGATGGAAAAACGGTCGTCACCGTCGGCGAGTCGATCATCGCCTGGGAGGCCGCGACCGGCAAAGAGTTGTGGCGCGCCGGGCCGGACAAACGGGAGTTCGAAAACGCCGGTTCCGGTTACGGCTGCCGCGTCATCACCTTCGCCCCCGACGGCCGGCTGCTCACCCCGGGCCGGCCGGGCGAACTGCTGATCCGCGACGCGGCCACGGGCAAGGCCACCCAACTCAAGCTGAAGAAGGCCGGTCCGCCCGAGCAGGCGCGGGCCAAGTCCATTGACGTCGCCCCGGACGGCAAGCTGGTCGCCCTCAGCAGTTCGTCCGGCGTCACCGTCTGCGACTTCGAAGGTAACGTGAAGTTCGAGATCGCCAACAACCCGACTTCGTCACTGCCGAACTCGAACGACGACCGGCTCGCGTTCGGCGGCCATTTCTCCTACGCCCGGTTCGCTCCGAATGGGAAAGTGCTGGCCGTCGTGACCAGCGACGCGCCGCAGACAATCCGGCTTGTGAACCCCGGGACGGGCGAAGAGCTGCGCCGCTTCGCGCTCGGGGCGAACCTGGTCCGGCTCGCCTACTCACCGGACGGGGCGACCATCTTCGCGACCGAGCGCGACCAGTCCGTGCGTGCGTATGCGGTCGAGACGGGCAACCGCCTCTGGACGCACACCATCAAGGCGACAATCCCTACGAGAACTACACGTCCGCGGTCGCCATCGACCCAACAGGGAAGACGCTGGCCGTCGGCGCCACGGATAATGTCATCCACCTGCTCAACGCGAAGTCCGGCGAGGAGACCGGCAAGCTGGAAGGCCACGGCTGGTACCCGTGGGGACTCGCATTCACGTCCGACGGCACTCTCTTCTCGACCGGCTGGGACGGCCCAATCCGGCGCTGGGACGTGGCGGCCCGCAAGCAGTTGCCCCTTCCGAAAGGGATCCGCGGAAGCGGCGTCGTGACCGCGTCGCCCGATGGCAAGACGCTCGCCTACGAAGACGACGGCAGCACGATCCGCCTGGTGGACGCCGCCACCGGCGCCGAACGGCGCACGCTCGAAATCAAGGACTGCTCGTACACCCAGCTCCTCTTCTCACCCGACGGCCGCCGGTTGGCGGGGGGCGGCACCAAGGGGGACAAAGTCCACGTCGCCGTCTGGGACTTGCGAAGCGGTGATGTCCTGTGCCGTTGGCAGTGGCCGAAAGGGCGCGACCCGCATTCGCACGTCGAGTGCCTGTCGTTCACGCCGGACGGCTCGCGGCTCGCCGCGGCCATGTTCCGTCAGTCGTCCGCTCGCGTCTGGGACATCGACAAGAACCGCGAAATCGCTCACCTTCCGCACGCCGAGATTTATGGTCTCTCCTTCAGCCCGGACGGCCGGACGCTGGCAACCGCAGGCTGGGATTGCCGATTGCGTTTCTGGGATCCGGACACCGCCAAAGCCCGCCGCGAGTTCGAAGTCACCGACATGAAGGACCAGAACGCCGACAACCGCATGTAGACCGTGTGCTACGCCCCGCACGGCGGGCTCATTGCGACCGCACACCTGGACGGGCGCGTCCGCATCTGGGACGTGGGCGATCTCAGCCTCAAGACCAGCTTCCACGAGGAGCGGCGGTTTGTCTACGGGTCGATCGCCTTCTCTCCCGACGGCCTCTGGTTGGCAGCCGGTACGATGACAGGTCAGGTGAATGTTTGGGACCCGCGATCCGGGCAGAAGGTGTGGGAACGCGGCCGGCATCAGGGGTACGTTTACACGGTCGGCTTCGGCCGCGACAGTCGCACCCTGCTGAGCGGATCGGACGACGGCGTTGGTTACTTGTGGGACGTGCGGCCGAAGGAGAATTCGACCAAGGAGCCCGCAGCGCTCTGGGACGACCTGAACGGTATGGACGGGAAGGCCACGTACTCGGCGATGTGGGCCCTCGCAGTTACGCCGGACAAGGCGATCGCACTCTTCCGCGACAAGCTGCGCCCCGAGCCGGCGGTCGATCCGGCGCGCGTCAGGAAGCTGATCACCGAACTGGACGACCCGAAGTTCGCCACCCGCTCCGCCGCCCAGGCCGAACTCTCCAAGCTCGGCGCCCGTGCTGCCGCTCCGCTCCGCGAGGCCCTCGCGAAAGCCGCTTCCACCGAGCAGCGGGACCGTCTGAACAAGCTGCTCGAGGACATCAAAGCCGCCGCGCGCCCGGCCGAGCTGCGAAATCGCCGGGCGATCACGGTGCTATCGTGGATCGGCACGGCAGATGCTCGCGCGCTGCTGGAGGAATGGTCCAAGGCTGACCCGGAGGGGAGTCTGGGCGGACCGGCCGGGGACTTGTTGAAGCGCTAGGGACTCAAGGCTTCGCGCCATCTCCACCCTTGTGCTTCCACAGCCTCTCCTTGAGTTGCGGGAAAAGCTTGAGAGCGTTCTCGCGCATGACCTGGGTGCCGATCCGCTTCGCGTGTTCCTCCGTCAGCTCGCCGCGGTCGATGCGCTCGGCCAGCACCTCGGCCAGGCAACGGCGGGTGAATTCGGTGGCGCCGTAGATCCCCTCCGCGTGGTTGCAATCGGCTCCCCACATGATTCTGTCGGACGGCATCACATCTAACCATTCGTGAAACGCCCGCTTGGCCATGTGGTAACTGATCGTCGGCAGCCAGCACGAGTCCACCCAGACGCGCGTTGGGTACTTCATCGCGATCGCCCCGGTCTCACCGACCCACGGATAGCCGCCGTGGAAGAGAATGAACTTCGTCTTCAGGTTGGCATCAATGAGATCGACCAGGTTCATCGGGTTCGATCCCTGAATGCGCGCATCCCCTGTGTGGATCTGGAACGGTAACTCGTGCTTCGCGCTCAGCTCGACCAGGCGCCACATGATGAAGTCTTCGAACTCTTTGACCTCCGTCGGGGTGAGTTGACCTCTCGGCTTGCCGAACACCTTGGCGGCTCGGTC
>Ga0066903_100005947_pt1 | contig 10705 bp, 9 predicted proteins | sample PanSoiMetaGPlot1_FD_67491 | JGI IMG/M metagenome (GOLD analysis project Ga0066903, IMG submission 67491) | Tropical forest soil microbial communities from Panama analyzed to predict greenhouse gas emissions - Panama Soil - Plot 1 (version 2) | ecosystem: Environmental > Terrestrial > Soil >...
GGACGGACGACGTCCGCATGGGGTGCATGTACAACGACCTCAAGAAGACCAACCCCGGCCTGAAGATGTACTACTACACGTCGGGCAACACGCAGATCCGGGTCGCCTTCACGGCCGCGATGATGAAGCTCCAGGGCGCGCGGATCCCGCCCACCATCGTGTTCCCGATCGCGTTGCAGGATCAGGACAAGCGCGATTCGTGCGTCAAGGGCTATCCGCAGGATGCCTCCGCGACGTCGCTCATCCCGCTGAGCCTGCTCCACCAGATGTACCCGTCCTAAAGGAGAGAAGGAACAGAACCTGAGCTAGATATGTCGATTCCCGGGCCCGCGAGCCCCTTCGTGCTGTCCGTCCGCGGCGTGTCGAAGGCGTACGGAGCAGTACAGGCGCTTCGCGACGTCAGCGTCGACTGCCACGCCGGGGAGATCCACGCCCTGGTCGGGGAGAACGGGTCCGGGAAATCGACATTGCTGGGGATTGCGAGCGGCTTCGTCCAACCGGACGAGGGGACCGTCGAGATCGGCGGCAACCTCCGCCGACGCGGATCTCCTGCCGAGGCCCGAAGGCTCGGTCTCGGAATGGCGTATCAGACCTACTCGCACGTCCTCGATCTCTCGGTGGCGCAGAACCTCTATCTCGCTGCGCCCAGGAACGAGCGGCCGACGTACGGATCCATGGAGGGCTGGGCATCGGCCAAGCTCGAGGAGTTCGAGCTCGACGTCCCGGTGACCGTCCCCGCCGGCTCGCTGTCGCTCGCGCAGCGGCAGCTGCTCGAGGTCGTCAAGGCGCTGCTCGCCCGGCCGAAGGTCCTGCTCCTCGACGAGCCGACGACGGCCCTCGGACCCGAGGAGGTCGAGCGTCTCCACGCGCTCGTGTTCGAACAGAGCCGAGCCGGAGTCGGTGTCGTCTACGTCAGCCATCGTCTGCCGGAGGTCCTCGGGATCGCCGACCGCATCACCGTCCTCCGCGACGGCGTCGGCCAGGGGACGTTCGCGGCGTCCGCCATGACCGAGGAGAGCATCGTCGCGCTGATGATCGGCCGGCCGCTCCAGCTCGCGTTCCCGGAGCGCCAGGGCGGCGCGGCCGACCGAGAGGTGCTGCTGGTCGCATCGGGCTTGCAGGGCGATCGATTCGGCCCGATCGACCTGGAGGTGGCGAAGGGCGAGATCGTCGGTGTCGCCGGTGCCGAAGGCAATGGGCAGGTGCAGTTCCTGCGCGGACTGGCCGGAGTCGAGCGCACCAGCGGAAGCACCGTCTGCGACGGTCAGAGTCTCGACTCGCGGTCGCCGCTCGGGTCGCTTCGGGCCGGCGTGGTGCTGCTCAGCGGCGATCGGACCGGAGAGTCGCTCTTCCCAGTTCTGAGCGTCCGAGCAAACACGACGATCCAGGTGCTCGGGAAGCTCGGTCCGTTCGGTTTCATCGACCGCCGGCGTGAGCGTCGAACGATCACCGATCTTGCGCGCCGGCTCAGCATCCGGATGGCGTCGATCGAGCAGCCGGTGCTGTCCCTGTCCGGCGGCAACCAGCAAAAGGTCGCGCTGACGCGCCCGTTCCTGCGCGGGGACGTGAAGGTCATCCTGGCCGAGGAACCGACGCAGGGCGTCGACGTGGCGGCGCGGTTCGACATCTACGAGGCGCTCCGCGCGAAGGCGGCGGAGGGTGTCGCCGTCATCGTCAAGTCGAGCGATCCGCTCGAGCTCGCCGGTCTGTGCGACCGCGTCATCGTGATGTCGCGCGGGAAGATCGTCGACGAGATCCCCCGCGAGGAGCTCGGTGAGCGTCGGATCGTCGAGGCGATCGTCGGCTCCGGTGCCCGAGCCGCGGCCACGGCCGACGGCGAGGGAGAGGCGGTCGAGCAATGAGGATGCGCGGGTGGATGCCGTTCGTGTTGCTGGGGACGCTGATCGTCGCGCTGGGGGCCTACACGGCCCTGCGCGAGGATGCCTTCCTCACCAGCTACAACCTGCGGAACCTCCTCCTGCTGACGATGCCGCTCGCCCTCGTCTCGCTGGGGCAGACGAGCGCACTGCTCGTCGGCGGTTTCGACGTGTCCGTCGGCGCGCTGATGACGTTGTGTGTCGTCGTCGCCTCGTACACGATGACGCCGACAACGTCGACCCTGGGTCTGATCCCGGGCGCCTTCCTGCTGGTCGGCATCGGGCTCGTGGTCGGGATCGGCAACGCGATCCTCATCAGGGTCTTCCGTCTCCCGTCGATCATCGCCACACTCGCGACGTTCAGCATCCTCGAGGGTGCGGCGCTGCTGCTTCGCGACCACCCCGAGGGAAGCATCAACACCGATGTCACCGACCGCCTGACGTCGAGTGTCAGCTTCGTACCGCTCGCCTTCATCGGAGTGGTCGTTCTCGCCGTGCTCGCCGACATCTGGCTTTACCGCACGCGAACGGGCCTGGCGTTCCGGGCCGTCGGGCTCGACGAAACAGCGTCGCGCCGGATCGGAATGGGAACCGGCCGCACGGTGATCCTCGCCTTCGTCGTCTGCTCGGTGATGGCCTCGATCGCCGGCTTCTATCTTGCGGCCGAGGTGCAAATCGGCTCGCCGATCATCGGCAACCAGGCTCTGGAGAGCATCGCCGCGGCCGTTCTCGGCGGCGCCAGTCTCGCGGGCGGAAGGGGATCCTTCGTCGGCGCTTTGCTGGCAGCCCTCTTCCTCAGCCTGATCGACAACGTTTTGCCGTTGTTCCAGGCGCCGACCGAGTACGCCGAGATGACGATCGGCATCCTGATCCTCGTCGCGCTGGTGCTCTACGAGGCCCCGGCGCTGCTGGCCCGGCTGCGCACCAGCATGGGAGGAGTCGGTCGACTGCGCCGCGGAAGCGCGCAGGGCTAGAGCTACTAGGCGTTAGCGCAGCCGCCCGGAGATCTCACCGACGATCCGCTCGGGCCCCGGCAGGAACGCATCCTCGAGCGGTGGGCTGTACGGAATCGGCGAGTTCGGCGTGGTGATCCGCCACGCATCGTCCAGGTCGCCGAGCCCTTCCTCGGTGACGAGAGCGAGCACCTCGCCCGACCATCCGCCGGTCAGCGGCCCCTCCTCGACGACGGCGATGCGGTTCGTCTTCTGAACCGAGCGCATGATCGTCTCGAGGTCGATCGGCCGCAGCGTCCGCAGGTCGATGACCTCCGCCGAAAGACCCTGCTGGGCGAGCGTGTCGGCGGCGTCCAGACAGTCGTGGACGCCTTTCATCGCGCTCACCAGCGTGACGTCGTCGCCTTCACGGACGACGGTCGCACGGCCGAGCGGCAGGGGCTCGGAGCCTCCGGCAGGCCCCTTCATCGAGTAGAGCCGCTTGTGCTCGAAGAACATCACCGGGTTGTCGTCCCGGATCGCCGCCTTCAGCAGGCCCTTCGCATCGGCCGGCGTCGAAGGGGCGGCGATCTTCAGGCCGGGAATTCCGGTCAGCCACGAGGCCGGCATCTGCGAGTGGATTGCGCCGAATCGCCCGCCGCCTCCCACGACCGAACGGATCACCAGCGGGCAGCTCTGCCGCTCGCCCGTCAGGAACCAGTACTTGGTCGACTGGTTGATCAGGCTGTCCATCGAGAGCGCGAGGAAGTCGCCGAACATGATTTCGAGCACCGGGCGCTTTCCTGTGACGGCGGCACCGAAGGCCGCGCCGGTCATCGCCAGCTCCGAGATCGGCGTGTCGAAGACCCGCTCGGGGCCGTATTTCTCGTAGAGACCCGGCGTGGCCGCGAACACACCGCCGGCGACGGCTACGTCCTCGCCGAAGAAGATGACGCTCTCGTCACGGGCGAGCTCCTCGTCGAGCGCATCCCGGATCGCGTTCCTGAACTCGATCTCCACGGCTTCCTCGCTCATAGGACCACCAGCGCCACCGGGCGCTCGAGCAGGGACTTGAGGGTCTGCAGGAAACGGGCCGCCTCGGCTCCGTAGACCACGCGGTGGTCGCACGAGAGCGCCACGTCCATCTGGTGCCTGGCGACGATCGACCCGTCCTCGGCAACGACGGGCCGCCGGGCGACCTCACCCACCGCGAGGATCCCCGCCTGCGGCGGGTTGATCACCGCGTTGAACCGCCGCACGCCGAACATCCCGAGGTTGGAGACGGTGAACGTCCCGCCGCCGAGCTCCTCCGGTGAGAGCGTGCCGGCCATGACCTTCTCGATCTGCTCTCGTGCCCGGCTCGCGATCTCGAACACCGAGAGCCCGTCGGCATCGAACAGCGTCGGCACGTAGAGCGCGTCTTCTGTCGCGACGGCGATCCCCACATTCACGTGCTCGTTGCGCCTGATCCGGCCGTTCGCCCAGGAGGCGTTCACCGCGAGGTGCTTGCGCAGCGAGACCGCGACCGCCTTGACCACCAGGTCGTTGAAGGAGGGAAGCGGCTCTCGCCCGAGGTCGCGCAGCTCCTCGCGCAGCTCGGCGATCGCCTCCATCTCGATCTCTGCCTCGAGCGTGAACTCGGGAATCTGCGAGCGCGACTCGGTCATCCGCTGCGCGATCGTCCGCTGTGTCGCGGTGAGCTCGACGTCGTTTCCGCCGGCCGACGCGGCGTCCCGGACGTCGGCACGCACGATCCGCCCGCCTGGGCCGGTGCCCTCGACTCCGGCGAGCTCGACGCCCAGGTCCGACGCGAGACGTCGCGCAACGGGTGTGGCCCGGCTGCGTCCGGTTCCGCCGCCGTTCTTCGCCGCCGCCGGGGCGGGAGGAGGCGGAGGAGGAGCGGTCGCGGCTGCCACGGCGGCTGGCTGCTGGGGGCGGTCCGATCCGGTCCCTGTGACCCGTGCGATCGTCGCGCCGAGCGCAACGGTCCCGCCCTCGTCGACGACGATCTCCTCGAGCACGCCGTCGACCTCGGCCTCGTAGACGACCGTCGCCTTGTCGGTCTCGATCTCGACCAGCGCTTCGCCGCGCCTGATCGAGTCGCCGGGCGTCTTCAGCCACTTGATCACCGTCGCCTCCTCCATCTGATCGGAGAGGCGAGGCATCGCGATGTCGAGCAGCCCCGTCCCGGTCACCCGAGCTCCACGGTGCCTGTCAAGAGGGACGTGCCTGTCAAGAGGGACTGAACGAGGTTCACGGCGTGTCAGCGCTCCGGCACATGGTGGCGGCCCACAACGATCCAGATCGCGGTCACGGTCTCCGTGCCGTCGTTGTGCAACCTGTGCGGGACGCTCGAGTCGAAGGCGATCGAGTCGCCGGCGCCGAGGACGTAGTCCTCGAATCCGACCTTCACGCCCAGCTCTCCGTTCAGCACGATCCCGAACTCCCGTCCGCTGTGACGCATCAGGCTGCCGTCGGGACTGGAGGAGCCGCCCGCCTCGTAGATCGCGCAGAGGAACTCGACGTCCCGGTCGTTCCACGTCGTCAGCCGTTCCCAGTGGACTCCGGATCCCAGATCGATGATGTCTCGGTCGGCGGCGCGCTGCACGTGTCCGGACCCCTCGCGCGATCGTGCATTCCCGGCCGCCGGCTGGAGCGGGGGAGACGGGCGGTTGTCGTGGCCGTCTGCTGCGAACAGCTCGTCGAGCGAGACCCCCAGTTCGCTGACCATCGCGTACAGCGTGCGCACCGAGGGCTGCGTCTTCCCGGTCTCGATCTGGGAGACGAGGCTCGGCGAGACCTCCAGCCGCCGTGCGAGCTCGCGCAGGGTCAGGCCGCGCCGCTCCCGCTCCGCCCGGAGCCGGGTGCCGAGCGTGTCCTCGGCCGCGGGCGCCTGCTGCTCTGCCGTGCCCCGGCGGTTGCTCACTCCTTGAACTCCGTGTACACAGCCGGCTCCGGGAACGGTGCGGCGAGCGCTGCCGCCTCGACCTCCTGCAGCTCGCGCTCGACGTCCGCCGCGACCTCCTGCAGTTGCTCGGCCGTTGCGCCGTGTTCCGCCACCAGGCGCTGCTGGGCGACAATGAGAGGGTCGCGCTCCTGCCACTCCTCCAGTTCGCCCGGCGGCCGGTACTTGCCCGGGTCGCTGCGTGAGTGGCCGACAAAGCGGTACGTGCGCGCCTCGACGAACACCGGGCCCTCGCCGCTGCGGACGCGACCGGCCGCGTCCTCCGCCGCGGCCCGAACTGCCCAGACGTCCATCCCGTCGACGATCAGAGTCGGGATCTTCATCGCCTCCGGACGGGCGACGATCTTGCCGGCGGTGACCGCGTCCATCGCCGTGTACTCGCCGTAGCCGTTGTTCTCGCAGACGAACAGCGCGGGCAGACCGAGCACCTTGGCGAAGTTCATGCACTCGAAGAAGTAGGCCTGGTTCGTCGCTCCGTCGCCGAAGAACGCAGTCGCGAGCCGGCCCGTCCCCTTCAGCGCGAGTGCGGCGCCGGTCGCCGCGGCAATGCTCCCGCCGACGATCCCGAAGCAGCCGATCACCCCGTGGTCGAGGTCGATCATGTTCATCGAACCGGCACGTCCGCCGTTCACGCCGGTCGTTCGGCCGAGCAGCTCTGCGAGCAGGGACTCCGGCGCGAGCCCGCGCGCGAGCAGGTGGCCGTGACCGCGGTACGTGCATGCGACGCGATCGTCGTCGGCGAGAGCCGAGGCGACGCCGACCGAGACCGCCTCCTGGCCCGAACAGAGATGGGTGGTGCCGTACACCTCGCCGCGGAGGAACAGCGACTGGACGAGCTCTTCGAAGCGCCGGATCACGAGCATCCGGCGATAGAGCTCGAGGCCCGCTTGCAGGTCTTCCGCCGTGCCTTCGGCTGCGTGCTGGGCGGCCATCGTCAGTTGACGAAGGACGACTCGGGGATGTCCTCCTCGACGACCATGCCGTCGACGAGATCGATCCCGCGCACATAGGTCTTGCCGGTGACGAGCAGCTCCTGGGCGGGAAAACGGGTGAGGATCTCCGGCCCCGTGGGAGTGACGACGACCTCCTCCTCGATACGGGCGGCCGACCGTCCGTCACTGGCGGGGCAGTACGTCTCGAGCGCGAACACCATTCCGACCTCGAGCTCGACCGGGGCGTCGAACGAGTGCAGGCGCGAGATCATCGGGAACTCGTACAGTCCGACACCGAGCCCGTGGCCGAACTGGAGACCGAACGCGGCGTGCTCGTCGGCAAGGCCGATCTCCGACGCCTCGGGCCAGACCGACGCGATCTGATCGGTGGTCACACCGGGGCGCACGAGCTCGATCGCCGCATCGAGCCATTCGCGGCAGCGGCGATAGGCGTCCAGCTGCGAGGTCGTGGCGTAGCCGACGTTGAACGTGCGGTAGTAGCACGTGCGGTAGCCGTTGAACGCGTGGATGATGTCGAAGAAGGCCTGGTCGCCGGGCCTGAGCAGACGATCGGCGAACGTGTGGGGATGCGGGTTGCAGCGGTCGCCGGAGATCGCGTTGATCGCCTCGACGTGCTCGGAGCCGAGCTCGAAGAGCGTCTTCATCGCCTGGGCGACCACCTGGTTCTCGGTGATCCCCGGGCGAAGCGTCCGGTAGATCTCGTCGTAGACCGCATCGACGATCCCGGCAGCCTGGTCGAGTAGGGCCAGCTCGTCCTCCGACTTGAGCTTTCGCGCCTCGAGCATGACCGGCTGCGAGTCGACTGCATGGATCCCAGCGCGCTGCAGCGCGAGCAGGGTGGCCATGTCGGGGACATCGATGCCGAGCGGCTCCTCGAGCAGGCCGCGTTCCCGCAGCTCGCCGGCGATCAGCTCGGCCAGCCGGTCGGGGATCCCGGTCGCATCGGGCATCGCTCCGCGCATCGGCGGCACCCACGCGCGCCAGTTCTCCTCCGGCAGCCAGGGGCAGTACAGCTTGTGGTGGCGTGCCGCCGAGCCGAAATCCCAGAGGATCGGATCCTCCCCGCGAGGCAGCAGCGCGAAGCGGATGTTCTTGTCCCGTTCCCACGTGCCGATCGCCGTGCTCGTCACGTACCGGAGATTGTTGGGATCGAACAGGAGGAGGGCGCCCAGGTCCGACGCCTCGAGCGCAACCTTCGCCCGGCCGAGCCGGTAGCAGCGGAGCCGGTCGAAGTCGACCCGCTGCTCCCAATCGACCGCCATTCTCGCGCCGCGCGATGCAATGTTCATGGCATACCTCCGCCTGTCGTCCTGTTCAGCGATTCTGCACATCGCCCGGAGAGTCGTCAACCGCCGAAAAGTCGTAGGCTCCTACCCGTTCACCGCCGAGCGAACGACAGAGGAGACCTACATGCCGCCCAAGAGCGTCGTCGACACCATTCTCCCGACCACGATGGTGGGGTCGTATCCGCGCCCTCACTGGTTCACGCAACAGCTTCTCGGCCGCGACGTACGGGTCGCGTTCAAGGAGGTTCGCCACGAAGAGGCGTATCACGACGCCACGCAGGTGGTGATCCGCGACCAGGAGGACGCCGGGCTCGACGTCGTCACCGACGGCCAGATGTCGTACGACGACTACGTGGGCGTGATCGGCTCGTTCTGCTGGTACATGTACGAGCGCATCGGCGGCTTCGATCCCGCTCGCGAGGAGCACCCCTCGGTCACCGAGGAGAGCGAGCACAACAAGACCAACGCCCTGCTCACCGACTGGGGCGGCGTGATCAACAGCGGCCCGGTCACGCACGGCCCGATCCGCCTGGTCGACCTGTACAAGATCGCGAAGCAGTACACCGACAAGCCGGTCAAGGTCTCGGTGGGCGCCGGTCCGGTCAACCTCGCCTGGCACGTCTACTTCGAGCACTACAAGGACCCGCAGGAGCTCTGCTACGCGCTCGCCCCGATCTTCAACGCCGAGATGAAGGCGCTCGTCGAGGCCGGAGCGGAGTGGCTGCAGCTCGAGGACCTCGGCGCCTGGCTCCCGCTGTTCACCGGTGACGAGAAGGACTACGAGTGGATCCGCGACGTCATCGGCAAGTGCTGCGAAGGCGTGGACGCGTTCATCGGCTGGCACTTCTGCTTCGGCAACGCCTGGGGAAACGACATCCTCAGCGCCAACTTCCCCGAGGGCTACCAGACGGTGCTGCCCCACTTCTTCGACACTCCGGGGATCGATCAGTTCGTGCTCGACTACGCGAACCGGGACATGGCCGGTGTCGAGTTCCTGGCGAACCTCCCGAAGGACAAGGAAGTGCAGGTGGGCGTCCTCGACATCCGCTCGATGATGATCGAGTCTCCCGAGCAGGTCGCAGCCCGTGCGCGGAAGGTGCTCGAGCATGTTCCGGCCGATCGGGTCACGCTCGCGACCGACTGCGGGATGAAGCCGCTGCCACGGATGGTCGCGAAGATGAAGCTGAGGGCCCTCGCCGAGGGCGCGCAGATCGTCCGAGACGAGCTCTGATGCCGGGAAGCGTCGTCATCGTCGGGGGAACGTCCGGCATCGGCCTGGGGCTCGCGCAACGCTACGCCGGTGACGGCCGGAGCGTCGTGATCACGGGCCGCGACGCCGGGCGGACGAACGAGGTGGCGGCGACCATCTCGGGCGCGGGCAACGTCGAGGGCCGTGGCTTCGATCTCGCCGAGCCTGCCGCGATCGCAACCGCGCTCGCCGATGTCGGCGACGTCGATCGGCTGGTGCTCGCGGCGATCGAGCGTGACGACAACGCCGTACGTGAGTACGACGTCACGCGCGCGACCCGACTCGTCACCCTCAAGCTCGTCGGATACACGGAGGTGGTTCACGCCATGGCACCTCATCTCTCCGACGACGCCTCGATCCTCCTCTTCGGCGGCCTGGCGATGATGCGCCCCTACCCGGGCTCGACCACGATCACCACCGTGAACGGCGGCATCTCCGCCATGGTGAGGTCGCTGGCGATAGAGCTCGCGCCGGTACGTGTGAACGCAATCCATCCCGGAATCGTCGGAGATACGCCCAACTGGAGCGCCAAGCCGCCGGCGGTGCTCGAGGCGGTGCGCGTCCGGACGCCGCTCGGCCGTCTGGTCGACACCGACCAGATCGTCGACGCGGCGACCTTCCTCCTCGAGAACCGCGGCGTCAACGGTGTCAACCTCCCGGTCGACGGCGGCTGGCTGCTGACGTAGCACCGTGTACGCGCTCATCCGCCGGGAGCAGATCGAGCCCACACCCGCCTATCCGAACCAGAGCGTCGGTTTCCGCCGCGCCTCGCTGATCGGCGGACACAACGGGTCGGTGCACATGGGGCTCGCGCTCGAGGAGCTCACGGACGGCCACGTCGAGAGCCACGTGCACTCCTTCGAGGAGAGCTTCTACGTGCTCGACGGGGAACCGGTCCTGCACCTCGACGGACGCAGCATCCGGCTCGTCCCGGGCGCCTGCGGGATCGTCCCGGTCGGCGTCCCTCATGCCTGGTCCTCGGAAAGCGGCTCACGGTGGATCTCCATGGCCGCCCCGCGCCCGCGGGGCGTCGACGAGCCGCCGGACACGTTCTTCCTCGGCGGCGTTCCCGGCGAAGAGGTCGTTCCGCTCGACGTTCGGGACCCGCGCAACAGGAACCTCTTTCTCCTCACCGACGGCGAGATGGATCTCGACCGTCTCAAGGAGGGAGCAGCCGTCGGGGCTCCGACGGTGTCGGCGAGCATGACAACGGCTGCGCTCGCCTACAGCGGGATCACCGTCAAGATGCTCGTCGATCAGCGACTCGACGCGCAGCTTTCGACGATGTTCATGGTCGGCTACGCACCCGGCGGCGTCGCACATCCGCACGACCACCCCTTCGAAGAGTCCTACTACATGCTCGAGGGCGAGGTCGAAGCCGTCGCCGACGGGGAACGGCACACGTTGCGCCCAGGAGACGTGTTCTGGACGGGCGTCGGCACC
>Ga0066903_100005948_pt1 | contig 10704 bp, 8 predicted proteins | sample PanSoiMetaGPlot1_FD_67491 | JGI IMG/M metagenome (GOLD analysis project Ga0066903, IMG submission 67491) | Tropical forest soil microbial communities from Panama analyzed to predict greenhouse gas emissions - Panama Soil - Plot 1 (version 2) | ecosystem: Environmental > Terrestrial > Soil >...
GACAGGAGGAAACATGAACCGCCGATCCGCCATCGCTATGGGGCTGCTTCTCGCCGGCCCCGCCGTACTCTGGCTCTCGCACGACGCCTCCGGGCAGGCCGGGCAGGCGGGATGGACCACCCTGTTTGACGGCTCCAACCTGAACAATTGGGAGCCCATCGGCAACGCCAATTGGCGGCTCGTCGAAGGCGGCGTCGTGCAAGCCGACCTGGGGAGCGGCTTCCTGGTCTCGAAGCAGGAATACGGCGACTTTGAACTCAGGGCCGAGTTCTGGGTCGATGCCACCGCCAACAGCGGCATTTTCATCCGCGCCACCGATCCCAAGCGGGTCACGGGCCAGAATGCTTATGAGGTCAACATCTTTGATACGCGTCCTGACCCAAGCTACGGTACCGGCGCGATCGTCAATGTCGCCAAGGTGTCGCCCATGCCCAAGGCCGGCAACCAGTGGAACACCTACGAGATCACCGCCAAGGGCGACCAATTCACCGTGATCCTCAACGGCGTCAAAACCGTCGACGGCGCCAAGGATGCCAAGCTTCCCAAGGGACGGATCGCATTGCAATACGGTCAGGGCATCGTGAAATTCCGCAAAGTCGAGATCAGGCCGCTCTGATACGTCGGCTTCGCACCTCCAAACGCCTGGCCGGCGCCCTCGCCGTCGTTGGTGCCGGCTGAAAACCGAGACGCGATCTGCAACCGGACCACCTGAAATTCTGACCTCCCAGGATCGAGAAAACGAACGACCGTCGACATTGATGCAAGTGGCGACTTCCAAAAACCCGGAGCGCTGTCCACGCTATGAACCGAGTGCCGGTCATCATTGCTTTCTATCTTTTGCTGTGCTGCTGTGCGTTCCAGTGGGCGATGCAGCGATTGCGGATTGGAGGCTCGCACGCTCAGTCGTAATGCTCTTCGGCTCGCGGCACGTGCTCTGGCGTCATTCTGACGCAAGATCTCGTGCTCACCGCCGCACATTGCGCGGCAGCTTCCGGCGAGACCAAAATCGCCGAGCTCAATGCCGCCAAACTGTACGGATTGGCTGACGTAACCGAAGCGGCGGCCCAGCCGCAATACACCGGCAGGGAATGGCCCGCACCAGACCTCGCGCTGTCGAAGCTGTCCCAATCGCTCCCGCGTGCGCCTGTCTTTCTCACAATGCGGCCGGTCGTCGTTGGGGAGCGGCTGATTATCGTCGGCTATGGAATAGCCGAGAGAGACGACAGTAGGACAGTCGGGACGCCGCGAATGGCAATGCTCACCGTCTCTCAACAGTCCGCCGCTGTGCTTACGCTGGTCGATCGTCTATCCAATGGCAAGATCGGCGGCTGCCTGGGTGATGCCGGCGCTCCGGCATTTGCGATGCGCGGCGGTGTACCTGCCCTTGAGTCGCAGCAATCACTGTGGCGGCCTCACATACGTCATCCCCCTCGCGACATATGGTGATTGGATCAGAGAGGGCAGCGCGGAATCTGGGCTCGGCGCTCAATCTTTAGTGGCTCAAACTGAAAGCCCGCCAGCTATCAGTCGCAAAGCGGTCACCCCCCCTTGGCTCAACGCCTACGCGTGGCGGAGGCGCGCCGCCGAGCCTCTTGCGCTCCGCGCGCCCCGGACAGATAGCTCAGCGGCAACTGCGTCGTCTGCTTCACGCGATCAAGTACGACGTAGGAGTGCACATGCGCGACACTCCGGTGCGGCAGGAGCACGTCATTGAGAATGCGCGAGAGCGTCTTGAGGTCGGGTACCGCCATCTTGACCAGGTAGTCCGCGTCCCCGGTCAACGAAAATGCCTCCTGAACTTCCTCGATGCCGGCGATCAGCCTTACGAACGCTTGACCGCTGTCCGGGGACTGCGTCGCCAGTCCGACCTGGATGAACACGAGCACGTCGAGGCCTACGGCCTCAGCCGACAGAACCGCGTGGTAGCTCTCGATAACCCCGGATTCTTCCAGCGCCGCCCGGCGGCGCGAACATTGCGAAGCGGACAAGCCGATCCGCTCGGCCAACTCGTTGTTGGTGAGTCGGCCGTCCTCCTGGAGGGCCTTGAGCAGCTTGATGTCGAATTCGTCCATGCAATCTTATCGCATTAATGCGCGCATAATGCACATATCATGCGAGTATTAGCGGTACAACACGCATTTCGCACGGATTTTTCGTTAGCGATGCAGTAAAAGCGGCTTCGAAGTCCAAGGAGGATGAATGGGCCCGTTTCCGCACAATGCGCCGCCCGCCAGGATCAGCGCACAAAACCCGATCGGCACCGACGGATTCGAGTTTGTCGAGTTTGCTCATCCACAGCCGGATCAGCTCGCTAAGCTATTCGTGTGCATGGGCTATTCGCCCGTCGCAAGGCACAGGTTCAAGAACATCATCGTCTACCGCCAGGGCGACATCAATTTCATTCTGAATGCGGAACCGGGCTCGTTTGCGACCCGTTTCGTCTCCGCCCATGGCCCTTGCGCCTCATCGATGGCGTGGCGCGTCGTCGATGCAAAGCATGCCTTCGAGCACGCCGTAAAGCTTGGCGCCGAGCCCTACACAGGGTCGGACAAGACCTTGGACGTGCCCGTCATCAGAGGCGTCGGCGATTCGCTGTTGTACTTTATCGATCGCTACGGAGCCGGAAATTCGCCCTACGCGGCCGAATTCGAATGGACCGGCGAGCGCGACCCGCGGCCGATGGGTGCGGGCTTTTACTATCTCGACCACCTGACCCACAACGTGAACCGGGGCCACATGGACAGGTGGTTCGCGTTCTACACGAGGCTGTTCAACTTCCGGCAAATCCGCTTCTTCGACATCGAGGGTAAGCTCACCGGACTGTTCTCGCGGGCGCTGACAAGTCCATGCGGACGCATTCGCATTCCAATCAACGAATCTGCCGACGAAAAGTCCCAGATCGAAGAATATCTGCGGGAGTATAAGGGCGAAGGCATCCAGCATGTCGCGGTCGGCACCGAGGCGATCTATGACGGGACCGACCGGCTTGCGGCCAACGGCTTGCAGTTCATGCCCCGCCCGCCGGATGCCTATTACGAGAAAAGCTTTGAGCGCGTGCGCGGCCACACCGAGCCGATCGAGCGCATGAGGAAACATGGAATCCTTGTTGACGGCGAGGGCCTAGTCGACGGCGGAGCGACCAAGATCTTGCTGCAGGTCTTCTCCGAGACCGTGATCGGCCCGATCTTCTTCGAGTTCATCCAGCGGAAGGGCGACGACGGCTTCGGCGAAGGAAATTTCAAGGCCCTGTTCGAGTCGATCGAGGAAGACCAGATTCGGCGCGGCGTCCTTACGGCGTAGAGCGGAGTTCGACGGCGTTGAATAACATGCCGGCGTCGTCGCCGGGCTTGTCCCGGCGACCCCGAACGTGAGCGCACGGAGCAAAAATAGTCGCGGTGGCCGGGACAGGCGGCCACGACTCGCAAACGGGTCGGGGCTTTGCGGGAAACCAGCTCCGGCTCTTCGATTTCGTCTCACGTGACGAAGGGACAAGACTCGAAAATCGTTTCACTCGTAACTAGAGTTACTCAAGCAGAGCTTTCGTTGCCGCAATCTCCCCGAGGGAGACGATCTGGAGCAATTCCATGGCGTACAACACGCAACTGTCACGCAAGAACGTCGCGGCGCCGCTCGCCGAAGTTCCCTACCAGTCCGGGTTCGGCAATCAGTTTCAGTCGGAAGCTGTGCCGGGTGCGCTGCCGATCGGCCGCAACAGCCCGCAGCGGGCGCCGCTCGGGCTCTATGCAGAGCAGATTTCCGGCACCGCTTTCACTGCGGGCCGCCACGAGAACCGGCGCACCTGGACCTATCGCATCTGGCCGTCGGTGGTCCACAGGCCCTACCGGCGCATCGACAATGGCAAGCTGCGCACCGGCCCGTTCAACGAGACCGAGGCGACGCCCTCGCAATTGCGGTGGAGCCCGTTCCCGATCCCGCAGGATGCGATCGATTTTATTGATGGCATCATCACTATCGGCGGCAGTGGCAGCGCCGCCGACCAGTCCGGGATGGCGGTTCATGTCTATACCGCCAATGCCTCAATGGCGGAGCGTTATTTCTACAATGCGGACGGCGAGATGCTCATCGTCCCGCAGCAGGGCCGCGTGCGCTTCGTGACCGAGCTCGGCATCCTGGACGCGGATAACGGCGAGATCGCCATCATTCCGCGCGGCCTGCGATTTCGCGTCGAGCTGCCGGATGGCCCGTCGCGCGGCTACATCTGCGAGAATTACGGCCTGGCGTTTCGGCTGCCGGAGCTCGGGCCCCTGGGCGCCAACGGTCTCGCCAATCCGCGCGATTTCCATGCGCCAGTGGCGGCCTATGAAGACAGGCTAGCGCCCTGCATCATCGTCGCTAAATTCCAGGGCAATCTGTGGGCCGCCGAGAGCCCGCATTCGCCGCTCAGCGTAGTTGCTTGGCACGGCAATTTCGTTCCCTATAAGTACGACCTGTCGCGATTCATGGTGATCGGCACGATCAGCTTCGACCATCCTGATCCTTCGATCTTCAGCGTGCTGACTGCGCCGTCGGATATTCCGGGCACGGCGAACATCGATTTCGTCATATTCCCGCCGCGCTGGCTGGTCGGCGAAGATACGTTCCGGCCCCCGTGGTTCCATCGCAACGTGATGTGCGAGTTCATGGGCTTGCTCAAAGGCGCCTATGACGCCAAGGCGGAAGGCTTCCTGCCGGGCGGCGCCAGTCTGCACAATTGCATGAGCGCCCACGGCCCCGATGCCGAGACCTTCGCGCGCGCCAGCACCGCCGAGCTCAAGCCGCAAAAGCTCGACAACACCTTGGCATTCATGTTCGAAAGCCGCTTCGCCATGCGGCTTACCCGTTACGCGATGGAATCGTCGGAATTGCAGCACGACTATTTCGAAGGCTGGCAGGGGCTGAAACGCCATTTTCCAGCGTAGGATGGATTAAGCCCTTGCGAAATCCATCGCAGCCGCGCCACGCAGGTCCGCCGCTGATGGACTTCGCTGGCGCTCAACCCGTCCTACGGCCGGCGTGGCCTCGCAATCCGGGCTACGACGCTGAGCCGCAGAAAGGATTTTCCTAATGGATGCCGTTGCCGCCGTTGCCCCCGCCGTGACCGGCACGCCGCGCCTGCTGCTGCGCATCGAAGGCGCCTGCATATTCGCGATCGCAATCATTTTGTATTGGCGACTGAGCGAGAGCTGGTGGCTGTTCGCGATCCTGTTCCTGGTCCCCGACCTGTCTTTTCTCGGCTATCTGGCCGGAGCGGGCGTGGGTGCCATTGCCTACAATCTGGCGCACACGGTCGTCGGCCCGATCCTTCTGGCGGTGGCCGGGCTTTTCGTGCCATACGAGCCGGCCATGGCGATCGCCCTCATCTGGCTTGCCCATTGCGGTTTTGATCGGGCGCTCAGCTACGGCCTGAAGTACGAGGCCGGATTTGGCTTTACCCACCTCGGCCGCATTGGACGCGCAGCTTGATGACTAGCATCGATCAGACCCATGACCCCGCGCTGAAGAGTTTCATTGCAAGCGCCAATGTCTTGGGATGCGATTTTCCGATTCAGAATCTGCCCTACGGGGCGTTCCGTCGCCACAGCGCGACCGGGGGGCCGCGGATCGGCGTTGCCATCGGGGATGAGATCCTCGACATCGCCGCGGTTACGGATCTCCTCGACGGCGCCGCAGGACACGCTGCCGCAGCCTGCGCGGTTCCCCACCTCAATGATCTCATGAGGCTTGGGCCGACATACTGGGCAGCGCTGAGGTCCGGATTGTCGCAGCTGTTGAGCACTGCCGATGCGGAGCAGCGCTTCCGTGTTGAGACCAACCTCACCCCGATCGCAGCCGCGGAATTTTTCGTGCCGGTGCAAATCGGCAACTTCACGGATTTCTTCGCCTCGATCTTCCATGCCACCAATACGGGCCGGCTGTTCCGTCCCGACAATCCGTTGATGCCGAACTACAAATACGTCCCGGTCGCCTATCACGGCCGCGCCTCCTCGGTGCAGGTGAGCGGCGTGCCGGTGCGGCGGCCGTCGGGCCAAACCAAGCGCCGCGAGAACACCACGCCGGTCTACCGGCCCGCGCGCAGCCTGGACTATGAGCTGGAGCTTGGCTTCTACGTCGGCCAACCTTCTACGCTCGGGATAGCGGTGCCGGTTACCGAGGCGGGCGCGCATGTGTTCGGCTATTGCCTGCTCAACGACTGGTCGGCGCGCGACATCCAGGCGTGGGAAGCCCAGCCCCTCGGCCCGTTCCTTGCCAAGAACTTTGCGACATCGGTATCGCCTTTCGTCGTCAGTGCCGCAGCACTGGCGCCGTTCCGGACAGCGGCCTTCACGCGGCCGGCGGGCGATCCCGCGCCGCTCCCCCACCTTGCAGACGCGCAGGATCAGGCAGCCGGCGGCCTCGATATCATCCTGGAGGCCTATATTCTCACGACGAAAATGCGCGAGGAGGGCGCGCTGCCGTTTCGCCTGAGCCGCGGTTCTTTTGCGCGAATCTACTGGACGGTCGCCCAGATGGTCGCCCACCACACCAGCAGCGGCTGCAATCTCCAAGTCGGCGACCTGATGGGCTCCGGCACGGTTTCAGGTCCGGAGCCGGAAAGCTGGGCGAGCCTCCTGGAGCTCAGCCAAGGTGGCCGTGAGTCGATCGCATTGCCGACGGGGGAGGAGCGCTGCTTTCTCGAGGACGGCGACGAGGTCATCTTCCGCGGCCATTGTGAGCGCGCGGGCTTCGCCCGCGTCGGATTCGGCGAATGCCGCGCCGCCATCAAGCCGGCATAGGGCGCTCGCCAGGCCGACACTTGTCGGGGGCATCGCGGCAAGCGAGGTGATTTCGGCAGCTAACCTGCACGGGCGCCATTAGGAACCAATTTTTCAGGCAACGCGAGTACGGGCACGATCTTATCCGCGTATCCGATATCAAAAAGCATTCCCTCTGAAATCTCGCCGGCCATTTTTTGTGGCTCAAGATTGACGACGAATAGAGCCTGCTTGCCCTCAATTTCGGCTTGGGGATTTTGTCTTTCTTTCTTCATCCCCACAAGAATTGAGCGTGTATGATCGCCGAAATCAACTTTTAGCCGGACAAGCTTATCCGATTTCGCCACGTCCTCTACAGTCAGAATGGTTCCCGCCCGAATATCGATCTTGTTCAAGTCATCAAACGAAATGAGCGGTTTGATTGGCGCGGGAGTCATTTTGGCCGCCTGTGGTGTTGCGGCGCGCGAGCGCCGAATGCCGCCCGTCAATGCGCCTCCTCCCAATTGTCGGCGGCGTGGGCGTCGACGTGGAGAGGCACCGCGAGCGCGACGGCGGGCAACGGCGCCTCTTCCATCACACGCTTGATCACCGGAATGGTCCGACCGATCTCGCCTTCCGGCACCTGAAAAACGAGCTCGTCGTGGACCTGGAGCAGCATTTGCGCCGCGAGGCGCTCGCGCGCCAGCGCCTCGTCCATACGAACCATGGCGCGGCGGATAATGTCGGCGGCGGTTCCTTGCAGCCGCGCATTGACCGCGGCGCGCTCGTTGAAGGAGCGGATCGACGGGTTCGATGCGGTGATGTCCGGGTAATGGCATTTGCGACCGAACAGCGTGGTCACATAGCCGTCCCTTCGACACGCTTCCTTGGTTGCGTCCATGTAGGCGCGAATGCCGGGGAAGCGCTCGAGATATTTCTTGATGTAGGCGCCTGCCTCCTCGCGCGGGATGCCGAGCTGGTTGGCGAGGCCGAACGCCGAGATGCCGTAGATGATGCCGAAATTGATCGCCTTGGCGCGGCGGCGCACCTCGCCGGGCATGTCTTTCACCGGGACGCCGAACATCTCGCTCGCCGTCAGAGCGTGAATGTCGGTCCCCTCCCGGAACGCGCGCTTGAGCGCCGCAATATCGGCGATTTCGGCCAGCAGCCGCAGTTCGATCTGCGAGTAGTCGGCCGATATGAGCTTGGTGCCGGGCGTTGCGATGAAGGCGCGCCTGATCTTGCGGCCTTCTTCAGTCCGGATCGGGATGTTTTGCAGATTAGGGTCGAACGAGGAGAGCCGCCCGGTCGTGGTGGAGGCCAGCGCATAATTCGTATGTACGCGGCCCGTATCAGGGTTCACGAACGAGGGTAGAAGATCCGTGTAGGTTGAGCGCAGCTTGCTGATCTGACGCCATTCGAGGATCTTGGTCGGCAGCAGGTGGCCCTCCTCGGCAAGATCGTCAAGAACGGACGCAGAGGTGGACCAGGCCCCGGTCTTGGTCTTTCGCGCGCCCGGAAGCTTCATTTTGCCGAATAGAATATCGGCGATTTGCTTCGGACTGCCAGGATTGAGCGGCTCGCCGGCGATTTCCTGAATCTCGGCCTCAAGCGCGCCTGCCTTTTGCGCAAAATCGCCCGACAGCCGCGACAGCACGTCGGTGTCGATCGAGATGCCGCGCTGCTCCATGCGGGCGAGGACCGGCACCAGCGGACGCTCGAGGGTCTGGTAGACGGTCGTGACGTGCTCCGCCACGAGGCGCGCGCTCAGCAGACGCCAGATACGCAAGCTCACGTCAGGATTCTCGGCGCAATAGCCGCAGGCCCGCGTCACCTCGATGGTTTCGAACGGCGCCTGCGCCCGGCCTTTGCCGACGATATCGGCCATGTTGAGCATGGCGTGGCCGAGATGCCGCCGCGACAGCTCCTCGAGCCCGTGGCCGCTGCGGCCGGCGTCCAGCACGTAAGACATCAGCATCACGTCATCGATCGATCTCAGCGAAATGCCGTGCCGATCGAGGACCAGGGCGTCGTGCTTCAAATCGTGACCGACCTTGAGGACGCCCGCGTCTTCGAACATCGGCTTGAGCAGCGTGAGGGCCTCCTGCTCGGACACTTGCCCGGTGGCGCGACCGCCGCGGGCCAGCAGGTCATTGGCGGCGCGGTGACCGAACGGCACATATGCCGCCTGGTTGGGGGCGAGCGCGACCGACACGCCGATCAATACGGCGATCATCGGGTCAGGAGAGGTCGTGACCAGGTCGACCGCAACCACCCCTCGATCCGTGGCATTCGCAATCCACTGTCCGAGCATGTCGGCATCGCCGATTGTTTGATAGACGGAGCGATCGATCTTGCGATCGGAAACTTCGGCAAGACGCTGGCGCACGAGCCCGAGCGGCGTGGTCGGCTCCGATCGCACACCCGCTGCGCGCATGCGATCGGAGGCGACGGGCGGCAGTGCGAGCGATAGCTGACGGGCTGAAGTCATAGCAGTGGCGGCTGGGGCCGCTTCGCTGACCGGAGGGGCGGGCGCCAGTTCGGCCGCGATCGTTTCGGCACGATCCGCCCGCAAGGTGGGGTCCGGGTCAATCGCATTCGGATCGACCCCGGTCGCCTCGCCGACTCGCTTGGTTAGATTTGTGAACTCCATGGCTTTGAGGAACGCGATCAGGGTTTTCGCATCGCGCCCATCGAGCGGCAGATCTTCCAGCGGGCGTTTCAATTCCACATGGTCGTCGAGCAGCACGAGGCGCTTCGACATGCGCGCCTGCTCGGCAAATTCGATCAGGGATTGGCGGCGCTTCTCCTGCTTGATCTCGGAAGCTCGCGCGAGCAGGCTTTCTAGGTCGCCATATTCGCCGATCAGTTGGGCGGCCGTCTTGACGCCGATTCCGGGCACGCCGGGCACGTTGTCGGTCGCATCGCCGACCAGGGCCTGGACGTCGGAGACCTTTTCGGGTGGAACGCCAAACTTTTCAGCGACCTCCTGCGCGCCAATGCGTCGCTCATTGCCGGGCATCGGATCGAACATCATGACGCCGGGACGCACCAGTTGCATGAGGTCCTTGTCACCGGCGATGATCGAGACGTCGGCGCCCGCCTCCAAAGCGACGCGCGCATAAGTCGCAATCAGGTCGTCGGCCTCGAACCCTTCCTGCTCGATCGGGACCAGGCCGAAGGCGCGGACGGCGTCGCGCATCAGCGGGAACTGCGGCACCAGCTCGTCGGGCGGGTCGGGGCGGTGGCCCTTATAGTCTGAGTAGATTTCGTTGCGGAAGCTCGTCCCGGAATAGTCGAAGACAACCGCCATATGGGTCGGCATGACCCCGTGGAGACCTTCGCGCAACAGTTTCCACAGCATGTTGCAGAAAGTCAGCACCGCTCCTGTCGGCACGCCGTCGGACCGGGTAAAGCTGCGGCCCCGGCTCTGCGCAGCCTTGAACATGGCGAAATACGCGCGGAAAATGAACGACGACCCGTCGATCAGAAAGACATGGTCGCCCTTCTTCAGCTTGCGAGGCGGGACGGCTGTGGACATGGGCCCTGCATATGTATGGCGTCGCCCCCGGCCATACCACTCCGTCGCCGATGCGGAAAGCCTTGTGGGGTTCGCCGGTTGGGCATTGCGGCGGGTCACGTTGTCCGCGCCGACTTGACCGCAGGACTGACCGGGTAGACCGCTTTCCCGACGGGAGGGTTGCTGGCCGACAAAACCCAATCGCGTCTCCGCGTCGTGCCGGTGCTTGTGGCGGGCATCAACGCCTTACTTGCTGACGATGGCAAGAAAGACCCGGCATGCCTGGCATCGTTCATTCCAACTATGACTTCCCAACGTGGGAGCGGCCAACCCCGCCATGCTGGCCGCTTCATGATTTGGCCGCTAATTTGGCGTATGAGTTGGAACAGCAGGGTGGCGGTAATATTCGTTGGAACAGCAGGGCGGGGGTAAAGGGTTGGCAAGGGGGGCACT
>Ga0066903_100005949_pt1 | contig 10704 bp, 12 predicted proteins | sample PanSoiMetaGPlot1_FD_67491 | JGI IMG/M metagenome (GOLD analysis project Ga0066903, IMG submission 67491) | Tropical forest soil microbial communities from Panama analyzed to predict greenhouse gas emissions - Panama Soil - Plot 1 (version 2) | ecosystem: Environmental > Terrestrial > Soil >...
CAGGCATCGGGGCTTTAACCTGACGCTGGTGGTTGCCGGTGCTAGGAGGCTTCATGCGCGTGCAGGCTGCCGTGCTGACCGGGGTGGACGCGCCGTTTCAGATCACGGAGGTGGAGCTGGCGCCACCGCGAAGCCGCGAGTTGCTAGTCAAGATCGCCGCCAGCGGTCTGTGCGGCAGCGACCTCAACGTAATTTCAGGGAAGCGAACGCTCGTGCCCTTCCCGGCCGTCCTCGGGCATGAGGCATCGGGCGTCGTCGTGGAATGCGGACCTGACGTGGAGCGGTTTCGACCTGGGGACCCGGTCGTCCTGTCGATCGTCCCGTCATGCGGAACGTGCCGCCCGTGCGCGCTGGGTCTGCGGAACTACTGCGAGGTCGCGGGTGCGGCGATGGCCGCTGGAGCGCTGCTCGACGGCACCCGCAGGCTCAGCGCCGACGGCCGGGAACTGCACCACTTCCTGACGGTCTCGTCGTTCGCGGAATACTCGGTAGTGCCAGCGTCGGGCGCCGTGACGATTCCTGAGGGCATGCCGCTGGATCAGGCAGCCCTGCTGGGCTGCGGCGTTCTGACCGGCTTCGGCGCGGTGCACAATACCGCCGGGGTCAGCGCCGGCTCGCGAGTCGCCGTCTTCGGATGCGGTGGCGTGGGGCTGAACATCGTGCAAGGCGCCAGGCTGGCTGGCGCGGCGCGGATTATCGCGATCGACGTCATGACTGACAAGCTCTCGCTCGCGCGCAAGCTCGGCGCGACCGACACCCTCGACGCGTCTGCGACTGATCCGGTCGCGGCCGTACGCGATCTTGTCGGTGGCGCGGACTACGCCTTCGAGGCCCTTGGCCGTGACGAGACGATCCAGCAGGCCTGGGCCAGTCTCGACATCAGGGGTCAGCTGGTGCTGGTCGGGCTGCTGCCGGGCGGGGCGCGGCTTACTCTCGACACCGGGCCATTTCTTAATGAGCAGTCGGTGCGAGGCTGTTACTTCGGATCGGCGGATATTACCCGCGACGTTCCTGTCCTTATCGAGCACTATCTGCGCGGCGAGCTTGTGCTCGACGAGCTCATCTCGCGCCGGATCACACTTGGCCAACTCGATGACGCGGTCGCCGACTTGCGCGCGGGCCGGGGTGTTCGCAGCGTCCTGGTCTTCGACCAGTGAGCGGGCGCGCAGGACCGGGCCGCAGTGCGTTCGAGCCTGGATCGCTCGGCCAGATCCGGTCGCTGGAAACCTTCCATGATGAGCATGTCTGCTTCGTCCGGCTGACCACCACGACGGGCCAGATCGGCTGGGGCCAGACGTCGACCTACAACGCCGATATCACAGCCCAGATCTTCCACCGCCAGGTCGCGCCGTGGGCCGTCGGAGCCGACTCGGCAGACATCGGCGCGCTAATCACCAGGATCGAGGAGCAGGAGTACAAGTACCCGGGAAGCTATCGCTGCCGGGCGCTTGCTGGTCTCGACACTGCCTTGTGGGACCTGCATGGCAAGGCTGCCGGCCAGCCGGTGGCCGAGCTGCTCGGCAGGCGGCGCACTCGCCTGCGTGCCTACGCATCGTCCATGCGACGCGACATCAGCGCGCGCGATGAGGCCGACCGCCTCTGCCAGCTCCGCGATGATCTTGGATTCACCGCCTTCAAATGGCGGGTGGGTACCGAATGCGGGCACGACGGTGACCAGTGGCCTGGGAGGACGGAAGAAGTGGTGCCAGGCGTGGCCCGGCGTCTCGGTGACGGGACAGCCAAGCTGGTTGACGCGAACAGCGGTTTCTCAGCCGAACGGGCCATCGAAGTCGGCCGGCTCCTTGAAGGTGAGGGAATCACTCATTTCGAGGAACCCTGTCCGTACTGGCAGCTCGGGGAGACCAAACGCGTCACCGACGCACTCGCCATCGACGTCACTGGAGGCGAGCAGGACTGGGACATGGCCACGTGGCAGCGCATCATCGACGAGCGCGTTGTCGACATCGTTCAGCCGGACATCATGTACATGGGAGGGCTGTGGCGCACGCTGCAGGTAGTCGGTGCAGCCGCGCGTGCCGGGTTGCCGTGCACGCCGCACTGCGCCAACCTGTCCCTGGTCACGGTGGCGACCATGCACATGCTTGCCGCGATACCCAACGCGGGCAGGTATCTCGAATTCTCGATCGAGGGAGCGGACTATTACCCCTGGCAGGTCGGCCTGTTCCGCGGCGACCCTTTTGCCGTCAGCGACGGTCAGGTCCGGGTACCTGATCAGCCGGGCTGGGGAGTCGAGATTGAACCAGCATGGCTCAGCAAGTCGGCTTACCTGGCATCAGGTCTTGAATAGCGCCCAGACCATTTGAAGCATCCGATAGACAGCGGAGGTTGACATGGCCAAGCTGATCTACTCAGCGATCGCATCGCTCGACGAATACGTCGAGGATAAGGACGGCAGCTTCGAGTGGGCGGCACCTGATGACGAGTTGCTCGCATCTATCAATGACCTGGAGAGGCCGATCGGCACGTATCTGTACGGTCGCCGGATGTACGAGACAATGGTGTTCTGGGAGACCGCGCCCGTCGGCGATGATCAGTCGGCGGGCAGCCGCGATTTCACGGAGATCTGGCGAGCCGCCGAAAAGATCGTGTACTCGCGGACGCTGCAAGCGCCGTCCAGTGGTCGGACGCGAATCGAGCGCACATTTGAGCCTGCGGTGATCAAACGGCTCAAGGAATCATCGAACCGGGACATCTCGATCGGCGGTGCCGAGCTCGCTGGCGAGGCGATCGCGGCGGGCCTGGTCGATGAGTGCCACCTGTTCCTCTGCCCGATCATCGTCGGCGGCGGCAAGCGCGCACTCCCGGACAATGTACGCACCGAGCTCGAACTCATGGCGGAGCGCCGATTCCAAAACGGCGTCGTGCACCTCCGCTACCGGATACGCGTCTGAAGTTCCCCAGCGGCGAGCCAGATCACTGATTTGCGGGCCACTCACCGTCGGCAGCTAGGTCACGCTGGTACCAGGTGCCCGTCTTGCCACCCAGATCGGCCGGGCCAGCCGGCCCGACCGGGACGAATCCGGCTTTGCTCAAAACCTTCTGTGATGCGGCGTTCTGGTGGGAGGTGGCAGCCCTCAGCTGCCGCAGTCCGTGCCGCGACGCCGCCAGCCCGCACAACTCCCGCACGGTGGCGGTCGCCACGCCGCGACCCGCAGCGCGCTGGGCCACCCGGTAGCCAAGCTCCGCGGTTCCATGCTGGGTCCTGAACAAATTGAACCGGCCAAGGACGGACCCGTCCTCGTCAACGAGCACGTAGTAGGCGCCGATGCCAGCGTCCTGTTCGTCGAGCAACGCACTGTACCGCTCGGCGAACTGGTCAAAGAACTCGTCGCCGCGATCGGAGATGAACCTAGTGAAATACGCGCGATTGGCCAGCTCGAAGGCCAGCACCGCGTCGGCATGTCGTGGGTCCAACCGCTGCAGCTCGGGCATCATCGAACTCTACCCAGCTGCCGCGTTGGTGCCAGGTGCCGAAGCGCCTGATAACTCGATAGCCCGGAGTTAGCATCGAATCAGCGGTTGTCGAGCCAGCCGTCACTTCCGGTTGGCTCAGGGCACCTTCGCGTCGACCGGCCGGATCCCACCTACTAAGGCTCAAGGTGATGCAGGCCATGGCCGACGGTTATTCAGCACCTGCCGAACCAGGCATCGCGGCGCGGCGATCCGCGACTGAGTCCTGCTGGTTGTGCGGCGCCTGGTTGCACAAGCAGCAGCTGATGCCCGACGGCGGGCCCGCATGCGCCGACGTGAGGTGGTACTGCCTGGATCTGCGGACGTGCACTGAGCGGTGGATCTCCTCCCGACCTCACGCGGTACCAGCTGACGTAGCCGGAGCTAAGCAGGCCGCTGCGAGCATCTGAAGTTAGCTGTTTCCGCCTTCCCGCCGCGGGCAGCGTCAGGCCAGCGACGGCGGCACCATCGCCCGCCTATAGCGTGGAGTTGAACGTGGACCCAGCCGCTTAGTGAGGCAGCGATGACTGAACAGGAAAGCGGGACGCACGGGGCCCGTCAGGATGATGCACTCAAGCGAGAAGTGCACAGTGAGCTGCAGGCCAACCGCGCCACGCGGGCCGAGGAGTGGTTGGAACCAGAACCGCCCGATGAAGACGAGCCCGAGGCGACGTGGCCGCTGGCAGGCAGGCCGGGCGGGACCCCGCCGGGCGAAGACTGGGACACCATCGAGCTGCGCAGCGACCTGGCCGCTCACCTGGAGCGGGCCGCATTCCCTGCTACCAGGCAGAAGCTGCTCGATACGCTGGCGGCGCACCAAGCCGAGCAGCGGCTCGTTGATCTGGTGTCGCCGGTCCCGGACGATGTCACGTTTGCCAACTTTGGTGAACTAATGCGGGCCCTCGGGCTGCCCGTCGAGCACCGCCCCGGCTAACAGGCAGCCGCTGGGGCGGCGTCATATCCAGATTGTCAGTACCTCTGCCTAGCATCGTTATTCGTGCCGGACAGCAGCTTGTCTGTAAGTGACCGCGAATTCTTCCTCGCCGAGCCGCACGTGGCGGCATTGTCGGTGTCAGCCGGTCAGAACCGCGGGCCGCTCACCCTGCCGATCTGGTACCAGTACGCACCCGGCGGGGAGCCATGGGTGCTGACTGAGGCCAAGTCCCGGAAGGTCGCGCTCATCGAATCAGCCGGGCGCTTTACCCTCATGGTTGCCAGGGTGATGCCGACTAACCGGTACGTATCTGTGGAGGGACCGGTCAGCCGAATAGCTCCGGGGACCGACGAACAACTGCGGGAGATCGCTGCGCGATACCTGCCTCCAGATAAAGCACTGGAGTACGTCGAGTTTGCAGAGGCGGAGCTGGGCGAGCAGCTAGCGATCTACTTGCGGCCGGTGCGATGGCTGACGGCAGATCTCGGGCCGGGAGCCGAGCCACCGCCCATGTCGCCGCAGCGCTACGCCCCGGCACAGACCGAATCTCAGCGCGCCTGAACCCTGGGATGGTCGCGCCAGGCTGGCATGGTGGCCATGTAGTCGAGCACTTGCCGCTCGATGTCGTGCTTGGACGCTGCCGGATCACGGCGCGTCTGCCATGCGGCCATCCGCGCGAATCGCTGCTCGAAGGACTGGAGCGCGCCGCTTTCGTCGGTGCAGTACTCGCAGTACCGGCCGCTCTCGATCGGCATGCCGCAACTTTCACATCTCGAATTCGTGGTCATTGACTGTCCCCTCCATTAGTCCGTGCGGCATCTGACTCAGCACACTCGATCAAGTCGCACATTGCCGCGTTCAGCGCGTCGGCCTGACCGGGTGGCAGCCGGCTCATGGCAGCTGCGAGCAGGCCGATGTCGAACACCTGGCGATCCCGGCGCAATGCCTCGTGACCGCTCGGTGTCAGCCAGATCAACGTCCGCCTCCGGTCTGCCGGATCGTGCTCGCGTTCCAGGAGTCCGTCGCGCTCCAGATGCGTCACGATCTCGCTGATCACCGACTGCGCCCTGTGCATGTGCGCTGCGGCCTCACCGACTGTCAGCGGGCCGGCCAGTGCCAGGTGTTCCAGCACCGCCCTCGAGGCGCCAGGTAGCTCGCTCCGCGGCCGGTCACGGCGATGAAATGTCAGGTAGACGGCGTGGAAGAGCTCGGCGAACCGTTCCGTCCGGGCCTGTTCCGGGGTCACGGCAACAGCCTTCCCGGCAGCCAAACCATCGTCAATCCCGATGCATCGCGGCGGGCGAGGTGGCGCACATCACCTCCCGAATGCCGAACCGGCCACCACCCGGTTAAGGTGTACCGATGGGTGGATTTCTGGATGAACTGTCGTGGCGTCTGGTCGGTCCTCACCGTGGCGGACGGGTGGTCGCCGTTGCGGGTCATCCCCGCGACCGCAACACCTTCTACGTCGGCTCTTCGGGCGGTGGTGTCTGGCGCACGACCGATGCGGGCATCACCTGGCGCAACCTGTCCGATGGGTTCTTCCACCGGTCCGCGGTGGGCGCGATCGCCCTGGCTCCCTCCGAGCCGAGCGTCATCTACGTCGGCATGGGCGAAAGCACGATCCGCAATAACGCGTCCTCCGGCGACGGGGTCTACCGGTCGGTGAACGGAGGGCTGACCTGGAGTCATCTGGGCCTGGCAGCGACCCGCCACATCGCCAGCGTGCGCGTCGATCCGACCGACTCCGACATCGCCTACGTCGCCGCACTCGGCCACGCGCACGGCCCGAATCCGGAGCGTGGTGTCTACCGCACCCGTGACGGCGGCGCCAGCTGGGAGCTGGTCTTGCACCGCGGCGAGGACGCGGGCGCAGCCGACCTCTCCATCGACCCGCGTAACCCGCGGATCATCTATGCGACGTTGTGGCAGGGGCGCCGACTGCCCTGGCGACTGGATAGCGGCGGGCCGGGAAGCGGGTTGTGGCGCTCCGCCGACGGCGGCGACACCTGGGAAGACCTGAGCCGGCGGCCTGGCGTGCCCAAGGGGATCATCGGCCGCTCAGGGGTGACCGCTTCCGGGGCCCAGCCGGGGCGAGTCTGGTGCATCGTCGAGGCTGAGGACGGAGCCGTCTTCCGCTCCGATGACTACGGGGAGCACTGGGAGCGCCTGTCCGAGCAGGAGGATCTGCGCAACCGCGCCTGGTATTACAGCCGCGTCATCGCCGATCCCGTCGACGCGGAAACAGTATGGGCGCTCAACGTGCAGTGCTGGCGCTCACCAGACGGTGGCAAGGTGTTCTCCAGCTTCCCTGTCCCGCACGGCGACTGCCACGACCTGTGGATCGACCCCGCTGACACCAAGCGCATGATCCTCGGAGACGACGGCGGCGCGAGCGTGACCCTGGACGGCGGCGAGAGCTGGTCTTCGCTCTACAACCAGCCCACCGCCGAGCTCTACCATGTGACCACCGACACCCGCCAGCCATACCGCATCTACGCGGCGCAGCAGGACAACACCACCATCGCCCTGCCCAGCCAGTCCCGCTGGGGGGCGATCACCCAGCTGGATACCACCCATGTGGGCGGCGGCGAAAGCGGCTACATCGCGGTCCGGCCCGATAACCCTGACATCGTCTATGCCGGCAATTACAAAGGCGAGATCACGCGCCACGATCAGAGCACCGGCGAGAACCAGCCGATCATGGTTTGGCCGGAAGAAACGGCATCGGCGGGCGAGGGCCGTTATCGATTCAACTGGACTTCGCCGATCCTGCTCTCCCCACACGATCCCAACGTCCTTTACCAGGGCGGGAACCACGTCTTCCGGTCTGCGGACGAAGGCCAGACCTGGCAGCCCATCAGTCCTGACCTTAGCTACGCCGATGCGGAAAAACTTCGCTCCTCGGGCGGGCTGACTCCCGACAACAGTGGCGCCGAGTACTACTGCACAGTCTTCGCCCTGGCCGAATCACCGCTTGCGCCCGGCCAGCTCTGGGCCGGGACCGACGACGGCCGGATCCACCTCACCCGCGACGGCGGTCAATCCTGGACCGAGATCACCCCACCCGATCTGCCCCGCTGGGCCACGGTGAGCATCATCGACGCCTCGCCGCACGACGCCGGCACCGCCTACGTGGCCGCCGAGGCCCACAAGCTGGATGACTTCCACCCGTACTTGTGGCGGACGCGGGACTTCGGCGCCAGCTGGGAGCGGCTGGACGGAGGCCTTGACGAGGACGAGTACTGTCACGTGCTGCGCGAGGACCCTGACCGTCGCGGGCTGCTCCTGTGCGGCACCGAGCTGGGCTTGCTGGTCTCCTTTGACGACGGCGGAAGCTGGCAGCGCTGCCAAGGCGAACTGCCGCGAGTCCCGGTGCACGACTTCGTCTTCGCCGGCGATGACCTGGTGGTGGCCACCCATGGCCGCTCGATCTGGGTCCTCGAGGACTTGCCCGCGCTGCGCGAGCACCGGCCCGAGCTGGATGCCGCGCCGTTCCACGTGTACCAGCCGCGCCGGCAAGTCCGCTGGATCACCGATCACGGGTTCCCCGAGAAGAGCGAGGCGCGCCGGTCCTACTCACTGCTGGGGCCGGTCGTCGTTGCCTATGACAAGCGGCAGCTCCCGGGTCGGACCGAGACCATCGAGGTTCCGGTGGGCGCTGGCCGGAACCCCACCGAGGGCGTGGTGGTGCTGTACCGGCTCCAGGACCCCGGCGACGCCGAACTGAGGCTGACATTCCGGGACTCCGCAGGCCAGGAGGTCCGGACGCTGACGGCACGGCCGGGCGATGAAGACCGCAAGCCGGAGAAGGGTAAGCCCAAAGACCCGGTTCCGCCCCGGCGTGAAGGCCTGAACCGCTTCGTCTGGGACGGCCAGCACGGGCGGGGCACCCAGATCGAAGTCGATCCGCCGAAAGACGAAGAAGCCGCCGCCAACCTGGGTCCGGCAGTACCGCCAGGCCGCTACACGGTGCGTGTGGAGCTGGGCGACCAAGCGGCCGAGGTCGGGTTCGAGATCGCCGCCGACCCGCGCAGCTGGCATACGCCGGAGCAACTCGCCAGCCAGTATGAACTCGCCCGGCGGCTCTGGGGTCTGCTGTCTGACCTGTACGACGGCGTGAACCGGTCGCGGCGTGCACGCTCAGAGCTGAGCGATAGCGAGTCTGATAGCCAGCTGCGACAGGACCTGCAGGCACTCGAATCGGACCTGGTCGCGGATGGCGGCGGCAAGCGCTCTATCCACCTGCACCAGGCGGCCCTGGACACCCGGCTGGTGAGCTTGCGCTATCTGGTTGATGTGGCGCCGCCCAACGGACCGACGGTCGAGCTGGCGGACCAGATCCAGGCCCAGCTCAAGCAGGCTCTGGCTCGGCTGTCGGACCTGCTCGGGCCGGACCGGGCAAACGCGAGTGCGACAACTGACAATTAGAAAGAGGTGTCTGTGGTGCTAAGGGCGCGGATCGAAGTCGTTCTCGCTGCCGTTCTCGGTATCGCAACGATCCTGACGGCCGTCTGGCCGGACTGGATCGAGGGGATGTTCGGGTTCGACCCCGATGGCGGGAACGGCACGATCGAATGGTGGATCGTCGTCGCATTTGCCGTCGCCACCGTCGCCGTAGCCGCGCTGGCCCGGCGCGACCTACGCGCCGTCCGCCGCCCCACGTCCATCGGCACGCCTTAGCTCCTCCCCCTGGCTGTCAATTCGATTGCACCGGGCCTCGGGTCTGGCCGACGATGAGACCGGTGAACGCACTGTTGATCACCGGCTCCGCCGGCGCCGGTAAATCGGCGGTCGCCACCGCATTTATCGGCCGTGCCCTCGCATGCATTGATGACGACGAGGACCCGTTTCTTGCGCGGTTCGTTGACTGTGCCGGCAACGTGGTGGAAGAGCCGGCGGAGCTGGACTTTGCCTGGCTTTCCCTGCACAGCTGGGCCTGGGATCCTCGCCGCCTGGACGAACTGATCCGGGCCGCGGCACCGGCGGCGCTGTATCTCTGCGGCGGCGCGGACAAACAACTGGAGCTGGCCGATCGCTTCCGTCAGGTGTTCTTGCTGGAGATCGACGAGTCCACATCGACGCCAAACAGCCCCTCGACCAAGTAGTGGAAGCGATACTGGCACGCTCGTCATAGGACCGTTTAACTCGCCGAATGGAGTCGAAAGCAAGGTGGGCCAGACCGATCAGCTGGACGAACTCGGCAAGCTCGAACCTCATCGAGTGGCCGTGGTTCTGGTCGACTTCCAGAACGACTTCTGCCGCCCGGCACGAACCGAGGAAGGCCAGCTGCAAACGCAGGCCAACGCCGAGGCGGCCTGGCGGGCGAACGACTTCGCGGCCAAGGCGGCCCGCCTGGGGATGCGAGTCATTTATTCGCAGCAGGTCCTTGATCCTGCCCGCCTCACTCCGCGCCAGCGGCGCTGGGAAGAAGACTCGAAGCTCTGCCTGGCTGGATCGGCCGGAGCGGAACTGTTCGTCGAACCAGTTGCTGGGTCGCGAACCGTCCGCAAGTACCGCTTCGACGTCTGGCAGAGCCAGGAATTCAAGCAGGCCTTGTCCGACTGGGACATCGACGGCCTGATCATCGGCGGAGTTGAACTGATCTGCTGCGTGCTCCACGCAGTGCTGGGCGCCGAGGAAAATGGCTACGCCTACGTGGTCCCTCAGGACCTGGTTTCCGGGATGCGCAGCAGCGAGCAGGTTGCTAACCGCGCTGTCCGCGCATACCTGCAAGCCGTGCATCCCTCCGTGGAACGTGCGTCGGACCTGCTTAGTCTCTGGCCTGCCACGCACGCTTGATGACCCCAGGCATGGGTCGCACCACTCATCTGCCAGTTGCTCGGCTCAAATGTGGCGGGGCGGGGTACCACCGCAGACATGACCATTTCTTCCGACGACCTGGTCCGGCGCAACGCGGACTTCGCCGCGACCGGGGCGTTCGCCGGCCTCCCCTTCCCGACCAGCGACATCCTGCAGGTGCTCGGTTGCGTCGACTCCCGGGTCGACCCGAGTGATGTGCTCGGTCTCAAGCTCGGCGAAGGTGTCGTGATGCGCAACATCGGCGGCCGGATCACCCCGGCGACGCTGCGCTCATGGGCGCTGCTGGGCCGGCTAGGCCAGGGCGGGCCCCCGAGCGGGCACCTGGTGATCCTGCACCACACCGACTGCGGCATCCGCCGCCTCGCCGCTTTCCCTGAGCAACTCGCCGCGTTCTTCGAGATCCCGGCAGACGAGCTGGAGAGCAAGGCGGTCGATGACCCATACGCGGCTGTGCGGGTTGACGCCTCTATCGCGAG
>Ga0066903_100005950_pt1 | contig 10704 bp, 15 predicted proteins | sample PanSoiMetaGPlot1_FD_67491 | JGI IMG/M metagenome (GOLD analysis project Ga0066903, IMG submission 67491) | Tropical forest soil microbial communities from Panama analyzed to predict greenhouse gas emissions - Panama Soil - Plot 1 (version 2) | ecosystem: Environmental > Terrestrial > Soil >...
GCGCCGCCGAGGCCGGACGGCCGGCGGCCGCGGCGCTGGTCGAGGCCGCGGCCGAGCTGGCCGCGCCGCTGCTCGCGCTGGAGGACCCGACCCTCGCGCTGCGCGCGGACGACCTGCGCAGCGTGGGCCGGCGCGCCGCCCGCCAGGCGACCGGCCGGCCGGCGGCGGAGCGCGGCCGGGGCCGCGCGATCCTGGTCGCCGCCGACCTGGGCCCGGCGGACGTGGCCGAGCTGGACGCGTCGGTGGCCGGCGTCGCGCTGGGCGCCGGCGGCGTCACCGCCCACGCGGCCATCGTGGCGCGCTCGCTGGGCCTGCCACTCGTCGTCGGCGCGGGCGAGGAGCTGGCGGACATCCCCGACGGCGCGTCCGTGCTGGTCGACGGCGGCGACGGCCTGGTCGTGGTCGACCCATCGCCGGAACGGGTCGCGGCGGCGGCGCGCGTCCGCAGGGCACGCGCCGCCGCCGGCCGCCGCGCCCGTCACGACCGCGAGCTGCCCGCCGCGACCCGGGACGGCCGCCGCATCCGCGTGCTGGCCAACGTGGCCAGCCGGCCCGAGGTGGACGCCGCGCTGGCGGCCGGCGCCGAGGGGGTCGGGCTGCTGCGCACGGAGCTGGCGTTCCTGGACGCGCCGGGCTGGCCGGCGCAGGCCGAGCACGAGCGGGCGCTGCGGCCGGTCCTGGAGGCGCTGGCCGGCCGCGTCGCCACGGTGCGGCTGCTCGACTTCGGCGGCGACAAGACGCCGCCGTTCCTGCGCGGCACGGCCGGCCGCGGCGTCGAGCTGCTGCTGGCGGCGCCCGAGGCGCTGGCGGCGCAGGTGCGCGCGATCGCCGCGTCCGCCGCTGGCGTCGAGCTCCGCCTCCTGGTCCCGATGGTGACCGAGCCGGGCCAGGTGCGCGAGGTCCGGAGGCTGCTCGGCGCCGCTGGAGCGGTGGGCGCGATGGTCGAGGTGCCGGCCGCGGCCACGCTGGCGGACCTGCTGGCGGCCGACGCCGACCTGCTGAGCGTGGGCACCAACGACCTGGCCAGCCTGGAGCTGGGCCGCGGCCGCGACGCGCCCGGCGGGGTGCCCGCGCACCACCCCGCCGTGCTGCGCCGCGTCGCGCAGGTGGTGGCGGCCGCGCACGGCGCCGGCGTCCCCGTCGAGGTGTGCGGCGAGGCGGCCTCCGATCCCCTGGCGATGCCGCTGCTGGTCGGCCTCGGGGTGGACGAGCTGAGCGTCGGCGCCGCCCGGGTGGGCGAGGTGCGGGCGGCGGTCCGGGCGCTCAGCCACGCCGAGTGCGCCGAGCTGGCCGCGCGGGCGCTCCAGGCGGAGAGCGCGGCGGCGGTCGAGCGCCTACTCGGCGAACGCGCCGACGCAGGCCGTCAGGGCCGCGACCGCTAGGCCGGCGTCCTCGCCCTCGGCCGTCAGCACGAGCGTGGTGCCGCCCTCGGCGCCGAGCGCCAGCACGCCGAGGATGCTCTTGGCGTCCGACCGCTTCTCGCCGGCCGCGACCGTGATGCGACTCTTGAAGCCGGCGGCCGTGCGCACGAACAGGCCCGCCGGCCGCGCGTGGAGGGCCACGCCGTCCGGGAGCCGCACGGTGGCCTCAGCGCTTGCCGACGTCGTGGGCCTCCTCGGCGGCCGCCGCCACCGCGTCCAGGGGCTGTCCCGTCGCCGCGGTCACCGCCGCGGCGACCGCGCCCTCGACCAGCGGCGCGTCCGCCAGCCGGACGGCGTCGCCCGCCGACCGCCCGACCGCCTCCCGCGCGGCGTCGAGCGCGGCCTCGACGTCGGCCAGCACCACCACGCCGGCACCGGCGTCCGCCCGCGCGATCGCGGCCGCGACGCGTTCGCCGGCCGCGCCGACGGCCTCGATGCGGACGTCCGGCCCCGCCACCTGCCCCGCCAGGTCCGCGAGGCCGCGGGCCAGCCGGTCGCTCCGGGAGACGAGCACGATGCCGACCAGTCCCTGCACCTCCGCGCAGTGTAACGCCGGCTCGACAGAAGGCGGTGCGGCGCTGGGGCGCCGCACCGCCGGAAGGAGAGAGAAAGTTCTCGAACTTCGTGTCGCCCCTCCAGCATGCCAGCTCTGCCGCCCGATGAACTACGGCCGGTTCGCACGAACGAAACTGGTTCGGGCTGATGTGGTGCGCGCGGAGGGGCACGCCGGGCCGGCCGCCGGTCGATCGGCAGCAGCACACCAAGCGCGCCGGCCGGCGCTCAGCGGCGCGACACGATGCGCCCGGTCCCGGCGGCCGGTAGCGTGCTGGCGAGCGCGGAGCAACGAGCTCACACCCTTACCTGCGCGGGAGGTGGGCGACCCGGCGGCCGCCCGCCTCACGTGAACCGCCGAGATCCTGGACCCGTGGGGGAATGCGACTGAGTCTGTCCGTGCCCGACGCCCTCTGGCTCAGGGCCTGCGAGGCATGCCCGGCGACTCCGCCGTCGCGCCTCGTGCAGGCGGCCCTGGAGCACCTGCTGGTCGACGCCGACGCCGGCTACGTGGCCGGTCCGCCGGCCGGGGCGGGCGAGCGCCTGCGCCGGCTGGAGCGGCGGCTGCGCGGCGAGGCGCGCACCGCGTACGAGGAGGGCTACCAGACCGGGCTGGACCTGGCCGACGTCCTGGAGTGGTGGGCGCTGGAGCGGCTGGCCGCGTTCGAGTGGCGGGCCGAGAACCTGGCGCTCGTCGGCTGGTCGGACCCGGTGCTGGACGAGCTGCGCAGCCACCTGGGCGAGAGCGGCTGGCCCGAGGCCCGGCGGCTGGCCGAGGAGCTGGCGCAGGGCAGGACTGGCGATGTCCGCCGGGCGGCGACGTTCGTCACGGGCCTGCTGGCCGCGCTCCGCGACTGCGCGGCCGACGTGTCCCTGCCGGCCGGATGAAGCTCAGCGCCTACGTGTCCGACGGCCTGTGGGCGCGGGTCAGGGCGCGCTTCCCCGGGGCGCGCCCGTCGCCGACGGCGCAGCTGGCGCTGCTCCGGCTGGTCGAGCGGTCGGGGCCCGCGGCGCCTCGGGCGCGGGCGTCGCAGCCGCGGCAGCGGGCGTACGACGAGGGGTACGAGGCCGGGCTGGCGCGGTGCGACGCGCTGAGCTGGCCGGACATGGAGCGGCTGGCGGCCGCCGGCTGGCCGGTGGACGACCTGGTGCCGCAGGGCGAGGTCGCCCGTTCGCTGGCGTTCCGCAGCGGCGCCCGCGACGCCCTCCGCGACGTCTGGCTGGGCGTGGTGCAGTCGGTGGAGTGCTAGCAGGACGACCCCTCCCCCCTGGCGGGGGAGGAGGCCGAAGGCCGGAGGGGGGCTTCTCACGTCTCCCCCGCCCTCCACGCCGCGATCGCCGCATCCAGCCGCTCGGTGAGCGAGCGCTCCTCCGCGCGCAGGCGGACGGCGGTCTCCGCGTCCCCGCCGTCGATGGCGTTCTGGACGCGGGCGCTCACGTCGCGCAGCGACCGGGCCAGCGTTCGGAGCGGTCGGTCCGGGTCCATCGCCATGCGCACGTGGTCGGCGGTGACGGCGGCCGCGCCCTCGTGCGCCGCGAGGTCCCTCGCGTCGTCGAGCAGCGCGGGATCGACCACGGGCCGGCTCGGCGGCCGGGTCGCGGGCGCGTCGCCGGCCTCGGCGAGCTGGCGCCGCACCCGGTCGCCCACCGTCGCGTCGCCGGCGCCGAGCGCGCGCAGCACGTGGACGGCGACGCTGTCGCCCTCCGCGTAGAGCGCGAGCAGGAGGTGCCCGCTGCCCACGGCCATGTGCCCGAGCTCCCGGGCGGTCGCGGAGCCCAGCTCGAACACGTGCTGCACCCGCTTGGTCGACTCGATGCCGGCCATCCCCGCCAGCGGCGACGGGCGCTCGACGCCGGCCAGCTCGGCGCGGACGGCCGCCTCGGTCACGCCCAGGGCGGCCAGCGTTCGCGAGGCCAGGCAGGGCGCGCGCAGCAGCCCGAGCAGCAGGTGCTCGGTCCCGAAGTAACCGCCGCCGTCGCGCTCGGCCGCCTCCTTGGCCAGGCGCAGGACCTGCGCGGCGTGCTCGGTCAGCCGGTCGATCCGATCCATGTCATCACCTCCATCGACCGCCGGCGGAGGTGATGGCGCGCGCCCGCGCAGGCGTCCACGGGCCGTCACGTAGGACTCGCCCGTCTTGCGCATGCGAGAACGAATGAGGCGCTTGAAGTCCCGTTCCCGGGTCACATCGTCCTCCTCGGCGAACCGCGCGCACGCCCCCCAGCGACGGTCGCACGGCCGAAGAGACGATGACAGCGGCTCGAGAGTGTGCCTCCCTTTGCCTCGCGAAGGACCCGGCTGGGGCAGGGTCGCCGAGGTGGGGCGCGAGCCCGCGCCTGGGAGGAAATTCTACCGCTGCCGCTCCAGGCGCAGGGCGAGGACCGGGCACGCGTTCGCGGCGCGCTCGGCCAGGGGGAGCAGGTCGGGGCCGATCGGGGTCGGGTCGAGGATCGGGTAGCCCCAGTCGTCCGCGCGCACCCGCTCCGGGAACAGCTCCGCGCACAGGCCGTGGCCGTCGCAGCGGATGGGGTCCACCCGCAGCCGGTGACTCATCGCCACCCCCTCGCCAGGGCCGGCGCGGGGACCGGCAGCGCCGCCTCGCGGTGCGAGCGCCGGCACGGCCTCAGCCGCAGGTGGTTCTCGAAGTCCTCCACGAACACGTCCATCGCGCTCCGCAGGAACCCCACCGCGCCGTCCGGGTGCTTGCACGCCCCCCTGCCGCCCGCCAGCTGCGCCGTCCAGCGCCGCAGCCGGTCGCCGTGCTCCGGCGTCGCCCGCCCGGCGGCCACGTCCGCCAGCACCTCCGCCAGGGCCGTCAGCCCGACCCGGCACGGCCCGCACTGGCGCGCGCTCTCGCGGGCCAGGTACCCGAACACACGGCTGGTCTCGGCCACGCCGCACGCCGTCTCGGGCAGCACGGCCACCACGCCGCAGCCGAGCGAGGCGCGGGCCCCGGCCAGCACCCGGTCGTCCAGCGGCATCGACGCCGCCCAGCGGCCGGGCAGCCACGTCCCGAAGTAGCCGCCGACGAGGACGCCAACCGCCTCGTCGGCCCGGCCGCCGGCCCGGTCCACCGCGTCGGCCAGCGACACCCCGTGGGGAACCTCCAGGACGCCGGGATTGGTGACGGCGCCGCGCAGCGTCAGCAGCGTCGTGCCGGGCGACTCGGCGGTCCCGGCGCTCCGGAACCAGGCGGCCCCGAAGCGCGCGATCAGCGCCGCGGCCGCGAGCGTCTCCACGTTCTGGACCAGCGTCGGGCGGCCGGCCACGCCCCGTTCGAACGGCCGCGGCGGCACCACCCGGGGCTTCGCCTCGCCGCCGTTCAGGAACGACACCGCGGCGCTCTCCTCGCCGGCCACGTAGCGCGCCGGCGCCTCGACCAGCCGCACCCGCGGACCGCGCAGGCCGCCGCGCTCCCGCAGCGCCTCCTCCACCGCCGCCCTGGCGTGCGGGAAGCCCTCGCCCACGTAGACGATCACGTCGCGCGCGCCCACCGACCGCGCCGCCACCGCCGCGCCGTCCAGCACCAGGTGCGGGCGCAGGCCGAGCAGGAGCTGGTCCTTCCAGCTCGCCGGCTCGCCCTCCGCGCCGTTGACCACGACGACCGCCCGGCCGCGTTCCGCGACCGCGTCCCACTTGACCGAGGTCGGGAACCGCGCCCCGCCCCGGCCGCGCAGGCCGCTCTCGGCCAGCGCCGCGCGCAGGCCGTCGCCACCGTCGGGACACGGGCCCAGCCGGCGGACGTGGTCCTCCAGCGACTCGGGGCCCGACGCGGGTCCGGCCATCAGCCATGGCTGGTGCTCGACCGCGATCACGGCCCGCCGCTCAGGAGGTCGCGCGGCGTGCCGGCGGCGGCCGCCCACCCGGGCTGCAGCGGGCCCACCATCGTCCACACGATCACGCCCAGCATGGCGGCCGTGACCAGCAGCCCGGCGGCCACGCGTCCGGCCGACGGGTCCGGCTCGTGCAGCGCCAGCCGCATCAGCACGGCGAGCAGCACCGCCCCGCCGCAGCCGATGTACAGCACCAGCGCCCAGCCCGACGCGGTGTCGCTGCCGGTGCCCAGCCCGTGCAGCACGGCCAGCGGCCACACCGCGTAGGCCGCCCAGTGGACCAGCCGCCAGGCGCCGTAGCCGAGCACTCGTCGGACCAGGCTGGTCGCCACGACGGCGATCAGCAGCTCGCCGGCGAGCACGCCCAGGCCCATCCACAGCGTCCGGTACGGCGACGCGAACGGGACCAGGATGTCCGTCAGACCGAGGCGGGCGTACGAGTCGAGGACGACCGTCAGCCCGTGCAGCGGCAGCAGGGTCAGGGCGATCAGCGACAGGTTGCGGTGCAGGTCGGCGGTCAGGAACCGCGGCCAGCCGTCGGCCTTCCACCGGCCGCTGGTCACCGTCCCCAGCACGACGGTCGCGGTCAGCGCCAGCAGCATCGTCAGGCCGATGCCGCGGCTCGCGTACCACAGCGGGCTGGGGCCGGTCACGCCGCCGCCTCGGCCGGCCAGCCGGCCACCGCCGTCACCGCGCCGCCGGGGGCGACCAGCCGGGCCGGGAGCCGGTGCCGGACCAGCCAGTCCACGGCCCGCTCGCCCCAGACGATCGCCGCCGTCGCCGCCACGTTGGCGTCCACGCAGGTCGCGGCGCCCACGCTGGCCGTCCGCCACGCGGACCGGACCGGCAGGCCGGTCGCCGGGTCCACGATGTGGTGCAGCTCGGCGCCGCCGCGCCGCCACCGGCGGACGGTCGTGCTCGATGTGGCCAGCGCGCCGCCGGTCAGGAACACCGTCTGGCCGGGCGCGTTCTCCGGACCGGCGTGGTCGTCGGTGACCAGCACCCGCCAGCCGCCCTCCGGCGGCTCGCCGGCGATCGCGAGGTCACCGCCCAGGCTGACCAGCACGCCGCAGCCGGCGGCCGCCGCGGCGTCGCGCGCGGCGCGGTCGGCGGCGAACGCCTTGGCCGTCGCGCCCAGGTCCAGCTCCACGCCGGCGGGCACCCGCAGCCGCCGCCTCGCGACGTCCAGCTCGACCCGGCGCCAGCCGGGCGCCGGCGAGGGCGCCAGATGGAGCGGCCCGTCGCCGGCGACCACCACCGCGAAGTCGGCGTCGTAGCCGATCCGGCGCATGGCGCCGCCGACGGTGGGGTCCACCGCACCGTCCGTCATCCGGGCCCCGCGCAGGCCGGCCGCGACCAGCTCGACCAGCAGCGGGCTGACCCGGCCCGAGCCGCCGGCCCGCGCCAGCAGGCTCAGCTCGGAGTCGTCGCGGAAGCGGCTGCACGCAGCGTCGACGGCGGCGACCACCCGCTCCGCCGCCGCCCGCGCGGATGGCAGCCCGGCCGGGTCGGTGGTCAGCACCCGGGCGCCGGTGCCCAGCGCCCGGAAGTCGGCGGCCGCGATCACGCCGTCAGGACCCTCCGGACCGGGCGTGGAAGCCGCCGGAGCCGCGGGAGCCCCCGCTGCCGAAGGAGCCGCCGGAGGGCGCCTGGGGCTGGGGCGGCGCCGCGCCCTGGTCCCCGGTCGCCGGCCGCGTCTCCGACGGCTGGATGGTCGCGCCCGAGGAGGGGTCGCTCCCCGCCGCCGACGTGTCGCGGCCGGGGAACGTCCCCGCCGCCAGCAGGGCGAGGACGAACGCGAGCGCGGCGGCGAGCAGGGCGCTGCCGGTCGTCCACGCGCGCAGGCGGCTCATGCCGCGCTCACGGGCCTCGACCGGTGAGTCGCTCTCGTACCGCATGACGGACACGCTACCTCGGCAGCCTTGGAGGCGGCTGTGAGCCGGCCGCGAGGCGGCTCAGGGACCGCCGGTGCGCCAGAAGAAGTGGCCGAGCATCGCGCCCAGCAGGAGGGCGAACGCCGATGCCAGCAGCGGGTACCTCGCCGACCACGCGCGCAGCCTGTCGCCGATCGTGCGCCACCGCCGGTACTCGAAGAACACGTCGAAGGCGACGACGCCGAGCAGCATCGCGACGACGAAGACGCCGGCCACGGTGATGCCCCACCCGACGACCACGTCAGCGCCTCCCGGGCGGCGCCAGCCAGCGTCCGAGCAGGAAGCTGACCGAGACCGCCGCGATGAACGTGGCGAGCGGGGCGTCCTGGTTGGCGCAGCGGACGTACGACGTGATGGGCTGGAGGTCCGGCCGGGCCAGGGCGACCGTCTCGTAGACGAGCAGGACCGTCCCGACGGCGAAGAAGATCGTCACCGCCAGGTGCACGATCGGCCCGGTGTCGACGCGGCGGCGGCGCAGGCGGTCAAGCATCGGGCCCGCTCCTCGACGCGTACGGCCGCCGCCGCCACAGGTAGCCGAGGCCGAACGCCACGATTGACCCGAGCACGGTCACGGGTGGCAGCGACAGGGGCGCGTGCGTCACGATCGCGACGCACGCCTGCGGCGTCGTGCTGCCCAGCGCCCCGTTCCGGAGCAGGATCGCGAGGCCCGCCGCGACCAGCGCGAGGCCGGCCACGACCAGCGTCGCGATGCGGCCCCAGTCGGGTCCGAACCGGCGCCCCTCGATCACTGCCACACCAGGTGGCCGAGCGTCAGCCCGATCGCGAACGCGGCCGGCACCAGCCACGGCTGGAAGCGCCTGACGGCGCGGTTGATCCCGCGCGGCCAGCCCGCGGTGAGCCTGGGCCAGCGCCAGCGCTCCGCGGCCAGGTTGTACACCGAGATGCCGGTGAGCGCGGCCGCGAGGCCGAGCGCCGCGGCCGAGAAGGCCACCGGGTAGGCGAGGCCGCCGAACGCGGACAGCAGCACCAGCTCGCCGAGCAGCAGGACCAGGAAGCCGCACGTGATCAGCCCGATCGGGATGGCCCGGGGCCGCCGGCTCGCGAGGAGGGGAACGGACTGATCGGCCATGATGCCCAGCGTCATCGATCGTGCGCCGGCCTCGACGTCCGGTCAACGTGACATTGCTCCCAGATCCGTCGGGACACCGATCATTCATCTGCCTTCACCGTCCCCCCACCTGCGCTTAACGCGCCCGTGCCTACGATCCCGCCGAGACCCGGGTTGGACCCTGGCCAAGGGAGGAGATCGATGAGACCCACCAGACGCGCGACGCTGGGCCTGGCCATCGCCAGCCTGGCGTGCATCGTCGTCGCGGCGGACGCCGCGGCGTCACCGATTCCCGTCGCGTCCCGGCTGACCGCGGTCGCGACGGCCAACCCGAAGGCGCCCGGCATCAGCTCGCCGAACGTCCTCTCGCCCCAGCTGCGCGAGGTGAGCGTGGCGCAGGGCTCGACGCGGCTGGAGAACGGGACCGCGGCGGTGCCGTTCTACGGCTACCTCGGCAACGGGCCGATGCTCCCGCTGCCCGCGGCGCCGACGACCGAGGCCACCAAGACCGAGCCCGACAAGAACACGTACCTGGTGTTCCCGCACGGGCTGAAGGGCGCCGACCCCGCCTACGGCTACGGCACGCACTTCGTGTTCCAGGGCCACGAGGCCGGCAGCCCCGGCTCGCTGACCCGCGTCAATCTCGACGCGGACGGCGCCCACCGCGTGACGCTGCTGGCCAACACGGACACGTCGGGCGCGAACCTGCCCCCGATCGACGGCTCCACCTGGGACCCGTTCTCGAAGCGGCTGCTGCTGTCCTTCGAGGGCGGCGGCGGAGGCGGCATCTGGGACGCGACGCCCGAGCCCCCGGCCACCGTGCGCAACCTCCAGCCGTTCATCGGCCGGGGCGGGTTCGAGGGCATGCAGATCGACTCCGACGGCACCCTTTGGTTCGTCGAGGACGTCGGCGGCGCCAGCGGCACGGGCGCCAACTCGGCCGCGCGCCGGCCCAACAGCTTCATCTACCGGTTCGTCCCCGCCGACCGGACGGACTTCGCGAAGGGCGGCCGCATCCAGGCGCTCCAGGTGCTCGACCAGGCCGGCGCCCCGATCACGTTCAACGCCGGCCTGACGCCCGACCAGGCCGCCTTCACCGACCAGGTCAGGCAGCTCCACACCTGCGGCGCCGACCTCCGCACGAACTGGGTCACGCTGGCCACGACGACCGCCGCCTCCGCCCTGCCCGGGCCGGACGACAACGCGCTGGCCAAGGCGATGGGCGCGACGCCGTTCAAGCGGCCCGAGAACGGCCAGTTCCGGCCGGGCACCGGCTTCCGCCAGTTCTTCTTCGACGAGACCGGCGACACCAGCGCCACCAGCACGGCGAACGCCGGGTTCGGCGGCTGGGGCGGCGTCCAGCAGCTCGTCCAGGACCGCCCGTCCTCGAACAGCGGCCGCCTGCACGTCTTCTTCAGCGGCGACATCGACCACACCGCCTTCGACAACGTCGCGTTCTTCGACCGCGACCACATCTCGTTCGTCGAGGACCGCGGCGACGGGCTGCACACGCAGCACAGCGCGCTGGACTCGGCGTTCCTGTTCGACGTGAACCGGAGCTACTGCGCCGGCCGCCAGCCCGTCCGCTGGCTGGCCCTGGGCCGCGACCCGTCGTCCACCATGGACTCGGGCCTCCTGGGCAGCGCCGGCTTCCAGAACGAGGGCGACAACGAGATCACCGGCCTGCACGTGTCGGACGGCGACACCGGCCCCGGCGGCCTGCTCGGGGCGAAGGACCCGCACGTGTTCGACGACGGCTGGCGCGTCTTCTTCTCGCAGCAGCACGGCGACAACCACCTCTGGGAGGTCATCCCCGCCGCCTCGCAGCGGCACGAAGACTGATCCCACGCGCAGCACGAGGTGCCGGCCCCGCGGGCCGGCACCGGCGCGCTGCTAT
>Ga0066903_100005951_pt1 | contig 10703 bp, 7 predicted proteins | sample PanSoiMetaGPlot1_FD_67491 | JGI IMG/M metagenome (GOLD analysis project Ga0066903, IMG submission 67491) | Tropical forest soil microbial communities from Panama analyzed to predict greenhouse gas emissions - Panama Soil - Plot 1 (version 2) | ecosystem: Environmental > Terrestrial > Soil >...
ACGGGTAAACCCACTTCCTTGCTCTGGGGCTATGACCCCAAAAGGGGGCGTGCGTCCGAGTCGTACGCCTCCTCTTTATTTTCTTGTAGATCAGGCGTTTACGGACCTTGCAGCAGCCGGCAACCCGTTAGCGGTCTCACTGGGGCCGGGCAGAAAGCGCCTCAAGCAGGAGAGCATCGGACCAGCCTTTTGAGGCTCACTCGGCACCGGATGACCACCCCAGGCGCGGCGCCCCGTTACATTCTATCGTCTTGCTATGGTCTTGGCAGAATCAGCCGGCGTTAACTACCTGAGAGGCGGCGGCCCCGATGTACACGAGCTTGTGATTTGAAAAACCAACCTCGGTAGCCTCGTAGAGCTCGTTGATGAGTCTCGGGCCGTAGCGCGATAGAAAGTAGAAAATATTAAGCTCTCGCTCCTGAAGGTTTTTTTCCGGAAACAGAGTTGTGCAAGCGCGTTCGACCTGGCGATAGGCGGCCTCGTCTCGCCTGGCGCTGGAATGAACGAAGCGCGTCCTCAGGTGTTCAATCTGGTGGAGGATTTTTTCGCGGGCAAGCTTAACCGATGCCACCAGTGTGCCATCAGTACGGCGCATTGCCTTTTCCAGGCGGTCGAGTTGACTGATTAGAGAGGCCTCGGTTTCAGCGAAGATCGAGGCGGTCTCGCGATCGAGACTCTTCTCGACGACTTTGGAAACGGCCGGGTGCAAGCCGTCGAAGAAGTCGGCCAGGCTCAATGAATACTTCTTCATCGTTTTCTGGTGACGGCCTTCAACGATAGTCATACTAGCCCGGGGCAAGACGCAGGGCAGCGGGCGGCCGAGCACTTCGTAAACGGCCCTGATCTGTGCGAAGTAGGCGATTTCGGCCGGGCCGCCGATATAGGCGGCGGTCGGCAACAAGAAGTCCTGAACGACCGGTCGAAGGGTGACGTTGGGGCTGAAACAGGTACTGCAACTGCGAGCCAGTTCGATCAGTTCTTGTTTGGTGAAAGAACGGTCTGATCCTTTGACACGGAAGTCATCGTCGTGGCGGGTGAGGGCAACGCGGCGGCGATCGTCCATGATGAACAAGGGCACCATGTCTTCTGAAACATGGACCTGGGCGTGATAGCCGGCAGCGACCAGTTCATCGCTCCGACGCGTCAGGGCCCGGGCTATTTCGGCAGACTTTTCGATGGCGGCTACATAGATCGGTGCCGCGATCTGTTTCAACCCTTCTTCCAGCGGGTCGAGGAGGACGACGCCGTAGTCCTTAAAGATCCGAGCCAACAGGGAAGAAAAGGCCTCAGCGAACCCCACTCCAGCGCGGTAACTCTCGCGCAAATCGGTCCTTACTTCATCCAGAAACTCCGAATGGGGCAGAGAGGCGAGCAATTCGGTTATCTTTTGGTCGATGCCCTCACACAGTTCAATGTGGCCAACGGGCAGATCCTGGCTATGACCGCACCCCTCGTAACGGATTTCATTGAGCCGGCCATCGGTATCAATTATCTTGCAGTGATTCACCTCATCAAAGTCATGGTCTTCACTTGCGACCCAAAAGACCGGGACGGCCTGGATGCCCTGATCGTTCAGGCAACGGGCGAGCTTGATGGTAGTGAGTGCCTTGAAAATCGTATATAAGGGCCCGGTAAACAGGCCGGCTTGCTGTCCGGTCACGATGGCGACAGACCCGGGACGCCGAAGGACATTTATGTTTTCAAAAGTAAGATCAGGCGAGCCGGCACGCCGGGCAGTGCGCTCGAGCGCGTCAGCAAGGGCCTGGCGGTCGTAGCTGCCGGCGGCGATTTCTCTTGCCCGCGCTGCAAGCGGCATTGCCGTCCTGCCGTAGTCCGGGTAGAAGCGTGCAACTTTGTCGTAGTTATAGAGGAAGTCGGTGAATAACCGCGTGGTATGCGGGATCTGGTCAAAACGAACCGCATCCTGGAGCCTGGCCGCTGCCGCCTCGAGGTCCTGACAATCAAATTCAGTCATGAGCGCCCACCGTCGCGGAGTAGAGAGATGGGAACAAGCCAGATTCAAGCATGACCTGGCGGATCTTGAGGGTTTCGGCTTCGCCGACCGGCAGCAATGGGCGCCGAGGGTATCCTCCTCGATATCCGGCGAGGGTGAGCGCCGCCTTGAGGCCGGCAACACCAAGACCAGCGGTAATGATCTGTGACACTGGAGCAATTCTGCGCTGGAGCTCGCGGGCTCGGGCGTGGTTGCCGGCAGCAGCAGCATCGAATAACTCAACGCAGGCGGCCGGCGCAACGCAGGCCATGGCGAGAACCCCTCCGGAAGCCCCCATAACCAGGGCCGGATAGAATATGCCTGCATTGCCGCACAACACAGCGAAACCATCGGTGCTGGCGGCGACGGTGGCTGATATGGCGGCCATGTTCCCTGCGCTGTCTTTGACTCCAATTATGTTCTCATGGCTCGAAAGGGCCGCTATGGTGTCGGAATCTATAACAACCCCTGTATTGGCCGGCACATTGTATATGAGGACAGGTACAGGAGAAGCGTCAGCGACGGCGAGGAAATGGCCTGACAGCGCAGGCTGGCTCATCGCGTTCTTGTAGAAGTAAGGGGTCACTACCAGGGCAGCGTCGGCGCCTTGAGCTGCTGCCTGTTTTGTGGCCTCAATGGCAGCCCATGTCGACAACTCGTTGACGCCGGCTATCACAATTCGCGCCGGTCCCTGGTCGGCGGCTCGCCTGACAGTTTGTATAACGCCTGCACGTTCGTGTGGGGAGAGGTGAACCGCTTCGCCGTTAGAACCCATTACGACATATCCGGCGAGTCCAGTGTCGTTCAGCTTTAGGATATTCTGGGCGAGCCCGTCGAGATCCGCATTTCCCTGATTGTCAAACGGAGTGGGAACCGGAGGCAAAAGCCCCCTTAACCGAAGTCGATCCATCATTCGCTCCTGTGTCTAGCATAGCCGCTGATTCTAATAAGCCCAATCACCTGGCTAATAGCTGATCATCTATTCCGGCCGACTGCTACGCGCTCGCCTCATTCCCTGAGTCAAGCGGAAATTATAGTGTGGCCCGCCGAGCTTGTGCAATCCCAGGGACCGACACCGCATCCGAAGGGCAGAGTCGATGTAGTTTACGTTCCAGGGCCAGGGTTAATGATTATTGGGGAATTTTGGTTCACAGGCCCAGTTTGGAACACCAATTCGGGGCAGTCAAATTGGGCGAGTTTAACACGTCATTATGACTCCAAAGAAGAATTTCGAAATCGGGCTGACGGAAAGCCAAAGGCGCCAAGCCAATATTTCGTGAGCGGTTAAAGAACTGGTTGGCTGCGAGAGAGCCGCTGGCACCAGTGTTGCGTTACCAAGAAACTTTGGAGAGTGTGGTAAACTAAACGCAGCGACAGGCGTGGTCCCCAACCCGCGCAGAATGACAACGTCGCTCTAATCGAGTTCGGCCCCGGCGCACGGAGCGCTTTCCCTCGGCGCAAGCTCCAGCTTTGGACACGAAACACTGGCAGGAATATTTCCGCGCCAAGCCCCAACCCCCAGGATAGATTATTGAACCTGGCAGAGGTCGAGGGTGAATTCTCGTGGATGATTCAAAACCAAGTCAATCAAAGCCGGAGACTGACCTGGAAACCGAGCTGACTCCGGACGAGATTAATCGGTTCTACCTGGACTTTGAGCGGCTCTTCTATAAAGTCGAGCGCTCTAACAGCCACTACCAGGTTCTGGGCATCGATCGCAACTCGAGCATCGATGAGATAAGGGCAGCATACCAGAAAGCCGTAAGGTTGCTGCAGCCATTTCTCGCCGGAGCGTTCCGTTCAAGCTCACTGGATACACGAACGAGAGCCAGGTACCTGTTGCGGAAGGTGTCCGAGGCATTCTCGGTAGTTTCGAACATAGGCAAGCGAATCGAATATGACAACTCCCTGTTTCGCAAGGCTCCAGGACTGATTCCAGTAGAGGTGCCTGAATCATTCGATCGAGGGGCTGCCTTTGATCGGAACGCCCCAGGCGCTGGAAAGCGGCCGGGATTGAATCTTGCGGGTCAGACCGGGCAGCGAAGGGCCGATTCAAATGCCGGATTCGAACGTATCAGGATCGACGACATGACAGGGCCCGGGGAGGGACTGGACCCATCGGGGGCATTTGGCGTCATCACCGGGATCGACGGCGGGCTGACCGAGGTGCAGCCGGTGACGGGTTCGGGAAATGAAAACCGGCGTCGATTTGAGCGAATAAGGCTCACCATAATGGCTCGTGTTACGGGGCACGATCGGATCAGGGGGAAGTGGGAGGAGATCGCCGAGACGATGGACGTAAGCCGAAAGGGCGCCGCCCTGCGGCTGAGTACAAAGCTAAGGCACGGCTCGATTTTGCGGATTGAAATGGCTTTACCGCCAGCGATGCGAAGCCATGGATTCGGGGAGCCAACATACCGTGTATACGCGGGGGTAAGGCGAATCGGGCCTCTGGAAGAGGGTTACAGGATCATCGGAGTCGAGTTCATGGGAGAGGAGGCTCCTCCCGGTTATTTTGAGCGGCCCTGGGCGACTTTCAAAATAGATTCCTGGCAAGGGCCCGAAAGGCGGCGGGAACCGAGAGTCGACCGATCGGAAGTAGTCAGCGTCAGATACCTCAACGAGTCCATGGAAGTGATTCGTCAAGAGGTAGCGGTCACTGAGAATATTAGTCCGGGTGGAGCGCGAGTGTTTGTGAAGGGTGCTCCCTCAGAAGTCGAACTGATAAGAATAATGAACCTCAATCACAGCTTCGAATCGCTAGCGATTGTTTGCAACCGGTACATCGGCAGCGATGGCTTCGAGCGCATCTGTCTGAAATTCCTGGACAGCAAGTGGATCATATGAGGGACTCTTTCCGTGATTCACGTTGATGAGGGGGCGAAAGCGCAACCCCAGGTCCGGATACACCGAACGTCCGTATAGCCGCTCACCTACAGCCAGACCCTCGCTCAGGGCACAAACGAAAGCAACCCAACGACAGCATAGCGAAGCTGGACAACGGCTCTCGGTACCGCTGCAGCTCACTTTTCAGTCTTGATTGTTGACTTCTTGACTCTCGGTCTGTGGTTTCCTGGCTCTTGGCGGTCTGCTCCTGACTTTGGGTTCGTCCTGTTTATTGCTCTTGCCAATCAAGTTCGAATAGATGATCCACTTACCGTCGACGAAACCGCCCACCAGAGCATAGGTGCTGATTACGTCGCCCGACTTTATCTTCCAGTTTCTGAAAATGGTATCGGGAGGTTTGCGGTCAACTTCGACTTGATGATCGGGCAGGCTGTACACCATGCTGGCCAAAGTTGAAGCTTCGCGGCTTCCCGGCGCGAGGGCAGCGGGAAGGGCTTTGTCGAGCCTGGTACGTGCGTCGGACCGCGTGCGGTCGAAAATAGCCTGCTTCTGTTGGAGATCGGTGAGTTCCTGATTGCACTGAGCAGTCTGGGCTTTGAGGGCCGAGTTCTCGCCTCCCAGTTCCTGCTTTTGAGCCTGGCTCCTGCTGTAGAGACCATAACTGGTGGACAAGAGAACGATGGCGCCTACGAGCGCCGCGGTGATGACGAGCAACGCCAGCACCAGGAGCCTGCGTCTGGCAGATTGCTCTTGCTCGATTTGTTCGCGAATGGTTTCGACGTCTCGCTGAGTATAAGACACAGACCATTCCTTACGTGAGGAGACGGCTGGGTGAGAAGTCCTGTTTGTTGTCATAATCCCTCCCTGGCTGGCCGGCGCCGGCCTGGAGAGTCATTTTTGATGTTATGGATCGCCCACTCTTAGTATTAGACCACCCGCGTGCGTTCAGCACAAGTGCGACGAGTTTAAAACGGACTGGGTTGACTGGCGCTCGCCAGGAGGGAAGGGGTCGTACGCCTGGGTGGCTCGCTCGCATCGGAAACTTGTGCGACGCCTTGTTCTGGGTCCGCGAACTGAGAAGGTAGGGACAATCTGTCAGGTCGCAAGCCTGCGGTTGATGGAGGGAAGATCAGTCGAGTTGCCCGAACTGCTTGAGCAGTTTGTAGATGTCGAGCGCCGTGCCAAGCAAACCTCCCAGGAGTAAGACGATGAACCAGAGTGGCCAGGTCCCGTAGTGTTTGTCCAGAAGCCATCCGATGTAGGCGGGAATTCCGATCAACCAGGGAATGGCCAGGGCCAAACCGGCGGCAGCCAATCCGGCCCGCCATGCGGCATCATCATTGTTTTTCTTGGGGCTCATCTTTCAGTTTCAAGTTTGAATCATGCCGGAGAGGAAACGCAACCCGGACTGATAAGTTTGATAGGGGCCCCGGTGACAACAGAATCGGGCAGACATTGAGCAGTAGAGAGAGCAGGGACCGACCTTGACTTCCTCTCTAGGCGCAACGATGTTGGACCTTCGTTGAAACCGTATGACTCTTCTAGGGGTTGATCACGAACTCGTTTGGGTAGCTAAAGAAGGACGGTTATCACCATCGCACATGTAAGGACAAGAGAAATGAAGTCGTTGTACCACCCGGGGCCTCCTAGACGGAATCTCTGAAGTACTCAAAGAAGAGGACAGGGCAGCGGAGCTATTTGATAGAGCCACGAGCCCGATCGTTGAAACGGTCCAGCCAGACTTTCGCTGCCGATGATATACCGTGGTATTGATCCTTCGTATGAAGAAGAGGTAAAAGGAGCACATCTGAGATCGCTGTGAAAGTAGAAGACATCGGAGGGCTATACCCAATTCTCCCGAACACGCGTTGGAACCGTGCCCGAACAGAAGAGCCCCGTGGAGCCCATAGATCGCAGCACTTCGAAGAAGCATCTATCAAAAGAAACGAAGGGGTAGGACTGTATTCTGCGATGGGTGACCCCAAGAATGAATCCTAGATTATCGTTGAACGCCAGACGGAGGGGGCCGGTTCGGCGTCACGGGTGGCAACGCAGGTTCGGCTGGCGTGCCATCGGGATTGTATTTAAAGGTCCTCAGGCTGGGTGATGAGGCTGCCGCCTGGGTCAGGCTAATGAAGTGTTTCGGATATATGCCAATAAACATCACGAGCAGCACGGCAACCGCCAGCGCCGCTTGAAGGGATAGCGGAAGTGCAATGGGCTGAGGGTCAGTTTCAGCCTCGATATACATGGCCCGGATGAACCGAATGTAGTAGTAAAGAGAGACGACAGTCATCAGGACCGCCAGTATTGCCAGTCTCACCATCCAGGGATTGCCGGTTTCGATCAACCCGCCGAATAGATAGAACTTACCGATGAAGCCGGCAGTGGGTGGAATCCCGCCAAGCGACAACAAGAATATCGTCATCATCACGGTAAGGGCGGGAGCCTTGCGGATCAGGCCGTTGAGATCCGAGAGACGATCACCTATGATCCCTCGCCGCCTGAGGGCTATTATGCAGCCGAATACACCGAGGTTCATCAGAGTGTAAATGAACAGGTACAGAATAAGGCCGGTATAACCAGTCTGGTTGCCGGCGATGATACCCAGCAGGGTATACCCGGCATGTGAGATGGAGGAATAAGCCAGCAGCCGCTTGGTATTGTTCTGGAGCAGAGCGCCGAGGTTACCCCAAACGATCGTGATGGCAGCAATGATACCCAGCAAGACCGCCCAGCCAGGCACTGCAGGAATGTTATTGGCGGGGTCACCAGCGATAGAATTGCGCAAGTCGGGGAGGCCGTAGAGGAATACGCGTCCGAACATGGCGAAACTGGCGGCCTTTACGCCGACCGACATGAAACCGGTAATCGACGTTGGCGCACCTTCATAGGCGTCGGGCGCCCACATATGGAATGGCACGGCGGCGACCTTGAAAAACATGCCGGCAGCCATCAGTGTCATCGACAGGAGCGCGAGATACCGCATGTCCTGGAACCTGAGGTCGGCGGCACCGCCCGCTATTGCCGAGTGTGGCGATGCGACCTGCGGAAGCGCGGCCGCGATGTTTGCCAGGTTGGTCGATCCGGTCAAGCCATAAACCAGCGAAATGCCATAGAGCAGGACTCCCGACGAGAAGGCTCCCAGAAGGAAGTACTTCATCGAAGCCTCGTTGGAGCGCTTGTCCCGCTTGAAGTAGCCTACCAGGATGTAGATTGGAATGGTCATCAGCTCGAGCGAAATGAACAGCGTAAGCAGATCGACGCCCGATGCCAGGAACATCATTCCGACGACCGAGAACAGGATCAGCGAATAGTATTCACCTCGCTGCTCACCTTCGATTTCCAGATACTTGACGGAAAGCAAAATCGACAGCGCGGCCCCGGTCAGGAATATTATTTTGAATGCCACCGCGTACGGGTCGAAGATCAGCATGCCAAAAAACCCGGTGCGGGGCGCCTGGCCCTTGACGACCTCGAAGTAGAGAATCGCCACCGACAGCATTGTCAGGAGGACTCCGCCGAAGCTAACCCAGGCCACGATCTTTTTGCGGTCAGCCGGCAGCATCACGTCGAGCACGAGCGCGGCGCATGCGAAGATCGTAAGAAGCACCTCGGGGGTAATGAACTGCACCGTCTGGCGCGCGATCACATCGAAGTCATTTGTCGCTTGTATTAGGGCCAGCATCTTTTACCTTAGTTGTCCGGCGGCCCGGCACGCTGCCGATCATCCGCGACCCCTCAGAGAGTCTTCTTCCGCCGACCTATCCTCATCTTCCGGGTTCTTAACCCGGTAATGTCATTCCACTCTGGGAGTGCGAGAACAGCGTGTTATTCCGGCAGCCCCGTTACTTCGCCCCCGTTGTAAGATTCTGTTCAGCCAATTTGGCCGCATCCACCTGGCCTTCTTTCTGATCGCCGGTCAGGGCCTGCTGGGTCGCGCCGGCCTTGAAGTAATTCGGGCTGACCTGAGCCACTACCGTTTCAGTCTGCGGATTGATGTAGGACAGGAGAGGGGCCGGATATACACCGATCCAGAAGATCAGAAAAACAAGCGGTGCGAATTGCCAGAATTCTCTTGCATCGAGGTCATGCAGCGATTCATTAGCCGGGTTGTTCACCTGGCCGAAGAATACTCGCTGGTACAACCAGAGCATGTAAGCGGCGCCCAGTATGATTCCCACGGTAGCCAGCGCGCCCCACAGCATCCGGGCCTCGAATGCGCCCCTCAAGGTTAGAAACTCGCCAATGAAGTTATTCATCAGCGGCAGGCCCAGCGATGATAGCGTGACGATCAGAAAAATCGTAGAAAACCGCGGCATCACGCTGGCGAGGCCCCCAAACTCAGCGATTTCATAAGTATGCCGCCGTTCATACAATATGCCGGCGAGCATGAAGAGCGCCCCTGTAGAGATGCCGTGGTTGATCATCTGCATCACGCCTCCGTTGATCCCGTTGGGATTCAGGGCGAACAGACCCAGCATCACGAATCCGAGGTGCGAGACCGATGAATATGCGACGAGTTTCTTGACATCCTTTTGAGCCATTGCCACCAGGGCGCCATATATGATCCCGATGATAGCCAATCCCACCATGACCTGGCGGACCTTTGGGTCATTGACTGCATCAGGGAACATCGGCAGCGAGAACCGCATAAACCCATAAGTTCCCATTTTCAGCAGGACGCCCGCCAGTATGACCGACCCGGCTGTCGGCGCGTCGTAATGCGCATCAGGCAGCCAGGTGTGGAATGGGAACATCGGCACCTTGATTGCGAACGAAAGGGCAAATCCGATGAAAAGGTATATGACCAGGCTAAGGCCGAAGACTTTCTGGATGTGTGGGCCCATGGCGGTCAGTGCGCCAATATTGAACGTGCTATGAACATGACCGGGCGGCAAGGGGCGGCCAGTGTCCGGATCAGTGCCGGCGCCCCTCATGATTGCATTATCGATCATGGCGAGCATGGGCTGGTTGATCTGTCCGACTCTCTGGGGATCGGACAAGCTACTCGATGCGAGCTGCCTGGCCGTGGCTTCGACCTCCGGGCGATGCTGCTTGACGACTTCCGGGAAGATGAAGAAAAGCTTAAGGACGGCCAGAAGCATCACGACGGATCCGACCAGTGTATAGAGGAAGAATTTGATCGCCGAGTAGAGCCTGTTCTTTCCGCCCCAGATTCCGATCAGGAAATACATGGGCACGAGCATTACTTCCCAGAATATGAAGAACAGGAAAAGGTCGGCGGCAACAAAGGCGCCGATCATGCCGCTCTGCAGGAGCAGCATCATTATGTAATATTCCTTTTCACGGCCCTTATCCCGAATGTAGGACCACGAACAGACTACCGAGACAACGCCGAGGAGAGTAGTGAGCAAGACAAGCACGAGTGACAGCCCATCCACGCCCAACTGATAGCGCGCACCAATGATCGGTATCCAATCGTGATCCTCGATGAACTGCAGGCCGCCCAGGCTGCGGTCATAGCCGTGGAGTGACCCGAGACCGGTCACCAGCGGGATGGACACGAGGAAGCACAAAGCAATCCAGGCATTGGCGAACCAGCGTATCGAATCCTTTTTCTCCCGGTTGAATAACAACAGGAGTATGGCCCCGAGGGTCGGAAGCCATAACACTAGAGAGAGAATGGGCATAAACAAACGTCTCCTATGCTTTTGCGATCAGAGCCCGTTAGCCACGAGCCATTGTGCCTACTTGCCGGCGAGACCTCTAAAGACGGCGGAAATCGCGCTGCGTTCGAAAAACAGAAGGATCAGGAACAACCCCACCGTGAACAGGAGCGCATAATTCTGCCAGAAGCCGGTCTGGAATGACCTCAAGATCACGCTGCCGGCTCGGGTAA
>Ga0066903_100005952_pt1 | contig 10703 bp, 11 predicted proteins | sample PanSoiMetaGPlot1_FD_67491 | JGI IMG/M metagenome (GOLD analysis project Ga0066903, IMG submission 67491) | Tropical forest soil microbial communities from Panama analyzed to predict greenhouse gas emissions - Panama Soil - Plot 1 (version 2) | ecosystem: Environmental > Terrestrial > Soil >...
AGCACGCGCTCGGCGACCATCTTCGTCTTGTTGTAGTCGGAGATAGGCATCAGCTCGAGATCTTCGGTGATGTCCGGCTCCGATCGGACGCCGTACACGGCGCCGGAAGAGGGGAAGACGAACTGGCGCACGCCGGCGCGAGCGGCCTTGTCGGCGAGCCTCATCGTCCCCAGCACGTTGACCTCCCACGAGGCGTAGGGATTCAGGTCGGCCGCGGGATCGTTGGCGATGCCGGCGAGGTGGAACACGGTGTCGATGCCCGTGAGGTCGATTGCGTCGGCGTTGCGCAGGTCGACCGTCTGCACCGTCAATCGCGGACTCGGCGTGAGGTAATTGCCGAACCATCCGGTGTCCACGACGACGATGTCGTGGTGGGTGCGGGCGAGCAGCGCTTCGGTCAGGCGCGTGCCGGTGTAGCCGCAGCCGCCGGTGACGAGACAGGCCATCAGATGACGATCTTTCCGATAGTCAGGAATTCCGATTCGGTGACGGGACTTTCGTTGCAGCGCCGCTGCGTCATCGCCGCCGCGCCGATGCTGCCGACGAGCGCCACCTGGCTTGCCGGCAGCGCGAGCCGCACGCCGACGCTGCTCAGTGCGAGGTACGCGTCGCCGCAGCCAATCGTATCGACCACGCTCGCGCTCAGCGAGGGCAGCGCGTACTGCTCGTCGCGGTGTACGACCATGACGCCGTTGTCGCCGTCGGTCACCGAAACCCACGGCGAATTCAGCAGCCGTTCGGACCTGGTGGCGAGCTCACCGAGGCCAAGGTGCCGTTCGTGCAGGCACAGCTCTGCCTCGGTGCGATTGAGGCTGTAATAGTCCGCGCCGCGGTACTTGATCGGGAGGTTGTAACCGTAGTTGCTCGAGTTGACCTGCGCCATCGTGGCGACGGTCGCCGATCTTCGCTCCGCGATGCGGCGGTTGATCGTGTCCGCGTCCAGGAGGCCGTGGCCGAAGTCGGCGATGACGACCAGATCGTAGTCGTCGAACCGCGGGATGCCGTCGAAGTTGATGCCCGACAACCCCACGCTCTTCGTCTTGAACACCGGCCGTCCCGGTCCCGCCTCGACGAAGCGCGTCTCGACGAGCGCGCCGGCCGCGAGCGCGGTGTGATGCACGTTTGACGGCGGGTTTTCCGCCGAACCGTTCGTGAAGCAGTGCACTTCGCTGACGAAGTTCGCGAGGTGCCTCGCGATGATGCCGACGCCGCCGATCTGCCGCACGCGCGCGCATTCGATGCCCGCCACGCAGCGAGACTGCGTCGAGAGGTTCGTCAGCTCGACGTCGACCCATTCGTCGGTGATCGTTTCCCCGACGACGCAGACGCGCAACGGGGCGGCGCCGGCGACGAACTGCTTGAGCTGATCGAGCGCGAAACCGAAGCTCGAGATGTCCTTGAAGCGGATCCGATCGTTACGGAGCAGCGGATCGCGCTGCGCCGCATCGGGCGCGGCAAGCAGGAAATGCGACAGCTTGGTCGACGAAAACGTCTCGCCGGATGTGAAATGCATCCGGCCGCCGTAGCTTTCGAGCACGCGCATCTCGTGATAGATGCTGCGGCTCTTGTCGAGCGTCAGATCCGCGTACTCGGGCCCCTTCACGTAGAAGTCGGGGCGGAGCGCTTCGATGGCCGACAACGCCGTCGGTTCCTGGATGATCGCGGCGTAGTCGACGATCTCGAGCGCCGCCACCTGACGCGCGCGCTGCTCCTCGGAAAAGGTCACCGATCGTTTCTTCGTGATGTGCGCGTCGCCCGTCAGCGTCACGACGAGCACGTCGCCCAGCGCGCGGGCCTCCTCGAAGTGCGTCAGGTGGCCAAGGTGGATGAGGTCGAACGCGCCATGGCAGTGGACGATGCGCTTGTCGCGTAAGCGTTCGCGGATCCTCGGAAGCTCATCGATCGTGACGATCTTGTCGCGCTGTCGCGCCGGAGCGCCGATCATGCGGGTTGTCCGTCTCCTGACAGTTCGTATCCCGCTTTGATGGCGTCGCTGCGGAACATCCGCACGGTGTCGAGCGAAAACTCGTCCAGATCCTTGCCGCCGAGCGCGAGCTTGTCGAGAATGCCGCTCGTCGCGGTAATGATGTGGCAGCCGATCTCGTCCGCCTGGTACACGTTCAGCGGTTCGCGCGGGCTCGCCCAGATGATCTGGATAGACGGAATCGATGCGACGATCGCGAGCGCCTCGCGCATCAGCGGGACCGGATCCCGCCCGGTATCGGCAATGCGTCCCGCGAATACGGAAATGTTCGACGGCGCGCCGCCGCTCAGGGCGTCGGCAGCTTCCTGCACCTGGCGTAGCGACAGCACGGCCGTGACGTTCACTTTGATGCCCGCGTGCGACAGACGGTAGATGAGCGGCTTTGCCGGCCGGCCCTGGGTGTCGGTGATCGGGATCTTCACGTAGACGTTGCCGCCCCACGCGGCGATCCGGCGGGCCTGGCGCTCCATCTCGTCGAAGTCGTCGGAAAAGACCTCGAACGAGATCGGCCTGTCCGGAATCGCCCGGAGCACGTCGCGCGCGAACGTCTCGTAGTCGCGCACGCCCGCCTGCCGCATCAGCGTCGGGTTTGTCGTGAAGCCGCGAATCTCGGGGCGCCGCGCCCACGCGGTCATCTCGGACAGATTCGCGCCGTCCGCGAAGATCTTCACACGAAGCCGGGACACGCTCGTCAAAGCACCCCGATCCTGCGGCGGAGAATCCAGTCGGCCGCTTCTCCCAGCGTTCGCACGCGTACGTCAGGTTCGACGGTCATCGTCTCACGGTAGGTGCGATCGATCAGCACGCACGCGCCGACGCCCGCCCGCGCGGCCGCCTCCACGTCGCGCCACCGATCGCCGACCATCACGCTGCGCGGCAGATCGTGCGCGGGCGGCTGCAACAACAGCCCCGGCGCCGGCTTCCGGCAGGCGCACGCCGCGCGGTCATCATGATAGCAAACGCGCACTTCATCGAGCGGGAGCGCGGCGACCAGCGCCGCATTGATCGCCTCGACGACGTCCCGCCGCTGCGCGCCGGTCGCGACGTCCGGCTGATTGGTGACGACGACGAGCCGGTAGTGCGCCGCCCTCAGCCGTTCGAGCGCGTCGCGCGCATCGCCGGCGATGACGAGCTCGTCGAGCGACGCAGGCGGGTACGGCTTTCCGTCGCGAACGATCGGTTCGTTGAGCACGCCGTCGCGATCCAGAAACACCGCCGCGGGCGTCACCGCGTGGACTCCCACTTCGCCCGAGTCAGCTGTAGCGACGGATGCGACACGAACAGGTGCCACACGACCGCCTGGAAGGCCTCGGTGTGCGGGGTCACGGCCTCGGGATTCACGGTCGGCACGATCACGCACGCGTCGGCGACGCTAGCCGTGTAGCCGCCGTCGCGTCCAACGACGCCGACCACCGCGGCGCCGATCGAGCGCGCGTATTCGAGCGCTTTGACGAGGTTCGCACTCACGTTCTTCTCGACGTTCCCGCCGCCGACCGAAAACACGAGGATGCCATCTTCCGCCTTCAGGCGGCTGCCGCGCAGCCAGGCCAGAAACGTCGTGTCCCAGCCTTCGTCGTTGGTCCGCGCCGTGAGCTCCGAGACGTTGTCGGTGGGGGCGTACGCCTCGAACCCGGCGAGCTTGCGGAAGTCGCTCGCTGCGTGCGACGCATGCCCCGCGCCGCCGCCGACGCCGAGAATGAACAGGCGGCCGCCGCGCTCGCGCACGCGTCGCAGCGTGGACGCCGCGCGCTCGATCGCGTCGGCGTCGAGCAGCGTGGCGATGCGTGCGGTCTCGTCGAGGTGCGCGCGGGCGAAGCCGCCGGCCATGTCAGCGGGGCTCCGGCGCCCCCGCGCCGAAGCCTTCGTGAAGGCGGGTGATCGCGCGCAGGCGCCGCAGCGTGTGGTACACGTCGACGGCGTTCTTCCACCGGAACGCCTTGCTGTCGCCGTGTTCGCGCTCCATCAGGTCCATCGGCACTTCGATCAGCGTCTTCGTCTGCCCGAGCGCTTTCACGAGCACTTCAGGCTGAAAGCCGAATCCGGAGGACTGAATCGTCATCGCCTTGAGCACGTCGGCGCGGTGGATCTGCAGGCCGTTGTAGTACTGCAGCCCGCGGCCCGTGATCGCGTTGACGAGCATGGTGAACGTCTTCGAGACGACCGTCCGTGTGAACGTCCGCGATCGCCACATGTTCCGCGTGTAGCCGACGACGATGTCTGCCTGGCCGACACGCGAGAACAGATCGCGAAGCGTGGCCGCGCCCCACGCGTTGTCGCCATGCACCATCACGATGGAGGCGCCTGTGGCCGAGTCGACGCCGCGCCGGTATGTCGCGCCGAAGCCTCTGTTGCGCTCATTGATCAGCAGCCGCACGCCGGGGAACCGCGGTGCGTTCGCCATGACGAGCGCCGCCGTCTGATCGGTGCTTCCATCGTCGATGACGATGATTTCGGCGTCCAGCCCGAGACTCGACAGCGCGCCGGTCACGTTGTCCAGCGTGCCAAGAATGTTGGTAGCCTCGTTGTACGCCGGAACGACGATCGACAGCGTCGGACGACCGGTCAGCGCCATATCCTCCAGTAAATACGCCAAACTTCGTTATTGAACGGCCAATGATAGCCCGGGATTTGCAGCGGCACGCCCATATTTTCTAAGAAAAATCGTGTAAAATACGCACTCCCGATGAGTGAACGCACCGAGTCCGCGGGGCGCCCGCGCGGACGGCCGTCGAAGTTCGGCAGGCCGAGCCGTGTCGTCGCCGTCACGCTGCCGCACGACGCCGTCGAGCGCCTGCGCCGCATCAACCGCGATCTCGGGTGGGCGATCATGACGCTGCTCGACAAGGAGGCGCCTGTGCCCGCGCGTCGGCCCGGCCGCGACGGCGATCCCGACGTCGAATTGGTAGCCGTGGCCGACCGCCGCTCGCTGATCGTCATCAACCGCGAATTGATCCGGCACCTGCCTGGCGTCACCATCATTCCATTGCGTGGCAACCGCGCGTTCGTCGCGCTCGATGTCGATCGGGGCATGAGCGACCTCGAGCTGGCGGTGACCGACCGCCTCGATGAGCCCACGCTCGACCGGGACGAGGCGCGGGCGCTCGAGGAACTGCGGACGCAGCTGACTTCGTGGCGGCGCGATCATGATCTGAAATTCCACCGCCGCGCAATCATTGTCGTCGAGCGGCGGACGAAGGCGAACGGGAATGGCCGGCGTCCGCCGGCCCGTGATTTAATACGAAACAAATCGACGAGCGAGAATAGTTCGAAGTAAATTCGCGCTCAATCAGCACCGACCGACGTGAACATTTCTTGCAGGAAAGGCTTGACGATCCGTCGAGCATCGCGTACTCTATCGCCGCTCGTTGCGGGAAGGTCCCAGCCCTGTCTCGGCAGCGGAATCCGAGGAAATCGATGAAGAGAGTGACCATCCGCGCGACTAGTGTGTGTACCCTGATCCTCGCTGTCGGCGGCTGCTCCGGTAGCGCCACGAAGACCAGCACCCCGACAGGCCCCTCGAATCCGACGAATACGATCGTGATCAACGCGCCGGTGCCGGTGTCTCCGGCGGATGGTGCCGCGGCGACCGGGTGGCCGACGCTCACGGTCAACAACGCGACCCATTCCGGGCCGGCAGGCGCGCTGACCTACCGGTTCGACATTTCGACAGCCTCCGACTTCACCGGGATCATCGACACCGGTGCAGTAGGGGAAGGCAGCGGTCAGACCACCTACACGTCGACGAAGACGCCACTCCCAGCGGATCAGAGCACGCTGTACTGGCGCGTCGTCGCGATGGATCTGGTGAACGCCGTACAGAGTCCCGCGAGCACGACGCAGTCGTTCAAGGAGGCGAACCCGCCGACCAAGGCCGCGCAGATCGCTTCCCAGCAGGGCGTGATCCTGTGGCCAGGCCAGGCGCCGCCGGGCGATCCCGGCCACGCGAGGATGGGCAACGGCTGGAACATCGGGCAGCTCACGTCATGGGACGGTGTCACGTTCATGAGTCCCATGCTCGATGAGCTCCAGGTCTTCGATTGCATGGATCGCGGTATGACGCCGCAACAGGCGATCGACTGGTTGCACAGCCACGGGTACTCAACCCAGGCTGCGTCTTACACTGTCGGCGGCGGCATCCCCGTGATAGGCTTCCCGCATCAGTACATCGCGTTCACCAACGGGGTTTGGGACATGACGCTCAGGGCGGGTGCCTGAGATCTCAAGGAGCAAATCTTGATGAACCGTTTCGCAACGGCCGCATTCGCGGCGGCCGTGTTGCTCGTGTCGCACTCTGTCTCTGCTCAAACCTCTCAGACTTCTCAGACCTCCGCACAGGGCGCATCGTGGACCGACAAGTGGCTCAAAGGGCCCACCGTCATCGGCGCCGGCGGCGTAACGGTGACGAAAAGAACTGGTGGTCTGGTGAGCGGGGAAGTCGGTAAAGAGATCTGGCCGAAGACCATGATCACGCTCGAAGGCGGCTGGATGTCGAGCGTCGTCAACAGCCATCGTATCGATGCCGCCGGGGCGATCGCGGATTATCTTGCACAGACCCAGGGCCAGCCGGCGTCGGCGACCGTCAAGGTGCCGGCGGGCTACGGGGCGGTGAACCTGCGCCGGATCGTCTACTCGAAGCCGCGCTACAACGTCTATGCGCTCGGTGGTCTGGGACTGGGCGTCACGAGTCCGAAGACGAAGTTCATCCTGGGCGGTACGGACGTCAGCGGATCGATCGGGCAGTACGGCGTGACGCTCGGCAAGGATTTGAGCGGCAGCTCGGCCGGCGCGCTCCTGAATCTGGGTGTCGGCGCGATGCTTCCGCACGGCAAGTGGGTCGGCGACGTCAGCTACCGCCTGACGCCGATGTTCACGGCGGGAGGGGCCACCCTCGTCAACCGGTTCAACTTCGGGATCGGCCGAAAGTTCTAGCGCGCCTCGGTGCCGGGTCTAAAGACCCGGCCTACACCGCGATAATTTTAGGCTGCGATAGTCGTAAGCCGGATCTTCAGACCCGGCGCGTTGTTGCTCGTATGCCGGGTCTTCAGACTCGACGGGTTGTTGCTTCGTAGGCCGGGTCTTTAGACCCGGCGCGTTGCCACGACGTAGAAGTTCGTCCTGAACTTCAGCGGCCACCGATCGGGATTGACGATCTTCAACACAGCCGGTCCCGCTGGTCCAACATAGCGGCGTAATTTTTCGCGGAAGAAATCATTCACCACCGGCACGTCTGCGAATGACGGCTCGAAGCCGTGTCTGCGCAGTCGGGTGCGGAGCTCTTCCAGGCTGTGCAGCGCGCAGTGGTCTCTTCGCCATGCGGTGAAGCTGCGCCAGCGAATCGTCTCGAACACCGAGTTGGTCCACTTGTTCGGAGTCTGCAGCGCGTAGGCGCCGCCCGGCCGCAGTACGCGATGCACCTCGGCGAGGTGCGCGTCGGAGTCGGCGATGTGCTCGAAGACGTCGAAGCTGAGTACGACGTCGAACGTCGCGTCGGAGAAGCCGAGCCGGTCACCCGACATCCGCGCGACGGGCAGCCGTGGCGCGCGCGCGACCGCGTCGGCGGCCAACGCCGCGTTTGGCTCGATGCCGACCACACGCACGCCGCGCGCGCGCAAATCCGCCAGGAGCGCGCCGCGGCCGCTGCCGATCTCGAGCACGCGCGCCTGCTCGCGCAGCAGTCCAGCGGCCTCGATGAAGCGAAGGTTTGCCTCGAGGTTGCCAAATTGATCGGTGTCGCAGGGATCGAACACGGTCTTGGGCATTCGGGTCAGGCGGACGCGTGACGCAATGCCCAGCCGAGGCCCCTCAGCAGAAGCAGGACGTTGACGGCTTCACCGATGACGGTGGCCAGCGCGGCGCCGTCACGTCCGGCGGCTGGAATCAGCACGAAATTCGCACAGACGTTGACGATGACTCCGATGGCTGTGGTTCTCAGGAGGACGCCCTCGGTCGCCGTCGCGATCGCGATTGCCTGCAGAATCCAGATCGGAAACACGACGACGAGCCCTACGACCAGAATGCGAAGCGTCACTGCGGCCTTTTCGAAATCCCCCTGGAACAGGATGCGAAGGGCCCACGGCGCGATGGCGGCCGTGACAATGCCCAATGCGGCGGCCAGACCAATGCTCGCCCAGAATCCCTGCCGTGCGAGCGACGAAAACCGCTCGCGATCGCGCACGAATTCGGCCGACAGTCGCGGCGTGAGCACGGCCGAGAGCACGGCGGCGCCGTAGGTGACGCCTTCGTAGATCCGGTACGCCGCGCTGTAAAGTCCCGTCTCGACGTCCGTCTTCATCACGCTCAGCATGACGGTGTCGACGTAGGAATAGAGGTTCAGCAGAATGAGGAACGCGCCCAGCGGCAGCGCGCGCTGACTGAGGTCGCGCCACAGTTCGGGGTCGTATGTCGGCGCGAGCGATCCGAGGTGCCCGCGCGCGATGAGGAATGCGGCCGATAGCGAAACGGTGCGCGCGGCGACGAACGCCCAGCTCAAGGCGACGAGGCGTCCCCCCAAGAGGAGCACCGCCGCACTGAACGCGAGCAGGAGCACGCGATCGAGGAGCACGACGGCCGTGTCCCACGAAAACCGTTCCAGCCCCTGGAGCACGCCGCGAATCGTCAGCAGATAGCTGCGCATCACCGCCGAGACGGCAAGCAGCGTGCACGCGGTGCGGACGTCCGGCTCCGAGTGCGCCCAGCGGCCGATGAGTGTGAGCGCGATTACCATCACTGCCGACGGCGCGAACTTCAGCGCGATTGAACTGCGGAAGACGGCGCCTGCCGCGCCTCGCTCGCGCGCGACCGATCTGATCGCGGCCTGATGCAGGCCCCAGTCCATCAGCGACTCGCCAATCGTCGCCAGCGCGACGGCGAAAGAGAACTGGCCGAAGGCCTCGGTACCCAGCCGGCGCCCTGCGAGGACGAGTACCCAAAGCAGGAGCACGGCGCTGCCGGACGAGGCCGTGGCGTAGATGAAGTTGCGGCTGAGACCGGACGTCGGACGAGGGAGGTCAGGGGTCGAACGGTTCACGACGCTGTCTCCGCCAGGTGGTCGAGGAGCGCGCCGAAGCGATCGAGTACGACACGTTCGTCGAACTTCGCCGACGTCTCGCGGGCGGCGGAGGCCAGTCGCGCCCGAAGCGCGGCGTCGCCGGCGACACGGTCGATGGCTCGAGCGAGGGCGGCCGGATCCTGTGCGGGTACCAGGAGGCCGTTCGCGCCATCCACGATGTAGTCCTTCAGGCCGCCGACAGCGGACGCGACGACAGCGAGTCCGCTCGCCATCGCCTCCGCCGCGGACAGGCCGAACGACTCCCAGTGCGACGGGACGATGGCGAAATCGGCGGCACGATAGAGCGGAGCCGGATCGCTCGTCGCTCCGGCGAAGATCACGCGACCCGTGAGCGCCGGCGACCCGGCGATCTCACGGGCCCGGACGCTCTCGTCCCAAGGATGCCCTGGCATGTCCGGCCCGACGACGGCGAGCGTTGCCGGTGAATGAACGTCCTGCCACGCGCGCAACAGATCGACGATCCCTTTCTCGCGGCTCAACCGGCCGACGAAGATGCCGAGTGGCCGATCGACGGGCCAGCCGAGTTCGGCGCGCCGTCGATCGCGCTCGCCGGGTTCAGCCGGATGAAACCGATCGGTATCGACGGTGTTCGGGAGATCGTAGACCCGATCGGGCGGTACGCCCGAAGCGATCGCCTCGGCGCGGATGCCGTTGGATATGCAGGCGACAGCGTCGGCGAGCGTGTACGCGCGGCGCACCGGCCAGGAAATCGCACGGCCAAGCGTGCCGAGATGATTGCCCGACAGCACATGCTCGGTCTGGGCCTGGATGGCGACCCGCCGGCCAGCCATGCGGCCCACCACGATCGCCGGCAGCCCCACACCGCGGTAATCGATCACGCAGATGACGTCGTACTCGCTGCGACGACGCCACAATTCGGTGGCGACGTTCGGAATGACGACCCATTTCCGCGCGGACGCGCGGGGACGCGCGGCGCCAATGCGGTGAATGCGGGCGCCGTCGATCGTCTCTTCGCGAGCGAGCGCCGGGTCGGTCAACGTCGTGATGACGTCGACGTCGTGCCCGCGGCGGACCAGGAACCCGGCGAGCCGTCGCGCCGCCGCCTCGGCGCCGCCCAGTACGGGATGGTAATAAGTCGTGACGAGCGCGACTCGCGCACGGCCGCTCATGTGGCCGAGAGGAAGACGTACCGGCGTCCACGTCCCGGCAGCGCGAAGATGTAGCGGTTCGACAGACGCTTGAGGGCGAACGGATCGTCGCCGGCGGCGACGGCAAAGCGTCCGCGGAAACGGTTAGCGAACGCCGATCGGTAGCCGCAGCGCTCGAGCGCCGCGCGCGTCGCGCGTCCGGCGACCCCCCACGGCAGACAGATGTGATCGACGCGGTGCCCGGGGAGTCGGGCCTCCAGATCCTCCCGGGCTCCGCGCAGCTCCTGTTCGATGCTCGTGTCGCGGGCGCGGGCGTCCTCGGTGATGCCGCGCGGTTCCCCCGCCACCTGCCGCAGCTCGGTGATCCAGTCGGGGCGATCGAAGAATCGCTCGCCGCCGCTTGCGGCCACGTGCGCGACCGTGCGGGCGGCGATCTCCTCGTCGGGATAGAAACGCAGCGCGTCCGACATTGAGGAGCGCCGGACGTGGAGCGGCGATCCGAGCGCCGACGGTTCGAGGAAGCGCGGCTTCCCGTTGCGAT
>Ga0066903_100005953_pt1 | contig 10703 bp, 11 predicted proteins | sample PanSoiMetaGPlot1_FD_67491 | JGI IMG/M metagenome (GOLD analysis project Ga0066903, IMG submission 67491) | Tropical forest soil microbial communities from Panama analyzed to predict greenhouse gas emissions - Panama Soil - Plot 1 (version 2) | ecosystem: Environmental > Terrestrial > Soil >...
CGCGCGATCGCGGGCACGATCCACCTGAGCGAGCGTGCGGTCGAACGCAACGTCACCGCGATCTTCGAGAAACTCGGCCTGCCGCCGAGCGAGGATGACCACCGGCGGGTGCTGGCGGTGCTGACGTACCTGCGGTCGTAGCGCGCGGCGGGTCTGGAACTGCAGTTCTGAACCGCCACGAGCGCGGCGGAAAACCGCCACCACGTCGGCGGGACACTCCATTTTCGCGGCGCCCCCCGGACGCGATTCTGGCGCAATGAACACAAAGCGCCGTTTCCGCCGCATCACCATCACTCTCCTCGCGCTTGCCGGCGGCTGCCTGACGGCCGCCCCTGCGCTTGCCGCGCCCCCCGCCAACGACGACTTCGCCAACGCCGCCTCGCTCGGCTCCGCGATGTCGATCGGCACCACGTTCACGCTCGACGACGCAACGAGCGAGATCTTCGAGTACGAGCCGCCGGGCGCCCTCAATCACACCGTGTGGTTCAGCTGGACCGCTCCGATCGATGGCTGGGTCCAGGTCTTCGCCTGCAAGCCCGATGGCACGGTCTACGACTCCGTCGACATGTACACCGGCAACTCGATCCCGACACTGATCGAGCAGCCCAGCAGCGGACCGAAGCTGTGCGGCGCCGGCCACGCGAACTATGTCTACGGCGGAACGACCTACCGCATCCAGGTCTCCGAGACGGCTGGCTTCCCCCACGTCGGCGCGGCGCCGCTGATGGTCGACGAGCGCGTCGCCCCGAAGACCACGATCACGCTCCCGCCGGTCATCAACGCCGACGACACCGGCGCGGGCTACGTCAAGTCGGGCCTCACGTTCGACGGCTTCGACTGGGACGTCGCCAACGCCCCGGGCGAGTGCGCCATCGACGGGACCAACATTCACATCAAGTACTGCTCCGCGGGCTCGATGGCGTTCACCGGCCTCGCTCCGGGCTCGCACACGCTGACCTGGCGCGGCAAGGACCCGTGGGGCTTCTGGTCCGTGCCGGGGACGTCGACGATCGTCGTGCCGGCCCCCAAGCCGCAGTCGCCGGGGGCACCGCCGATGGTCCCGGCCCCGCACGGCCCGCCGACCACGACGCCAACGACCCCGACGACGCCCACCACTCCGACGGTCCCCGTCACCCCGGCCGGCCCGTCGTGCTCGGGCAAGCCGGTCATCACCTCGAAGTCGAAGGTCAGCCTGCGCACGCTGCGCACACGCGGTGAGCGCGTGGGCTTCACCACCAGCAGCTCGTGCCCGCTGACGCTGAAGCTGAGCGTCGTCGGCCGCAAGGGCACGCTGGCGACCAAGGCTGCGATCAAGAGCGGCTCGTCGCTCACGTTCAAGCCGTCGAAGTCGGCGCTGAAGCGCCTCCACGTCCGCCGTGGCGCCCGCCTGAAGGTCACGGCGACCAACGCCGCCTCGGTCCACACCTCGATCACGGTCCGCGTGACGGCGTAAGTCGCCGCGCGGATCGCCGTTGGTCCACCTGACTACACCGGATTGGAGATCAAGAAATGAAGGCCCTTACCACGATGCTCGTCGAGCGCGCAATGGAGAAGCAGGAGCAGCCAGCCGATGGCCTGAAGGTCTACCGCGACGCGGCGCAGGAGCAGCTCCCCGAGACCGTCGTCGACGCGTGTCTGTTCTCGCGCCCGTCGAGCTACGGCGCCAGCAAGGCGGCGAGCCAGCTTGGCTTCATCGCCTACAAGCTGCTCAAGAAGACCCAGGAGATCCAGGCCGGCGGCCTGCCCGAGCACTTCATGCTCGCGGTGACCGAGAATGAGGTCGTCGCGCTACGCCGCACGATGAAGGCCCGCGGGCCGCAGACCGGCGTCCCAGGCGAGGAGGTCGCGCGCTGGAAGCGCTCGAACCTCGAGGTCTCGTGGCGCGTCGCCGGCTACCTCTACAACGTCACGATCGAGTCGCCGAGCGAGGGCGAGAAGGTGCAGTGCTGCCTCGTCAAGAGCCCGCTCACCGAATCGTTCCTACAGCTACTCGCCGACCCGACCTCGATGGAGCCTGCGCGCGCATGAGCATCCACGTCCGCCGTACCGGATCGCGCGCGTCCTGGCTCCCGCTGATCCTCGCCATCGCGTTTGTCGTCGCCGTGCTCGCGACCGGTTACTTCGGCCTGCGGCCCTAGGCGCGAACGACGACGAACCACGTCCCGTCGAACAGGACCTCGCCGCCGAGCTCGGCGGCGAGGCCGTCGGCGGTGAAGTAGCGCTTGTAGACGCGGTGCTCGGAGCCGTCGTTGAGCACACGTGTCTGCCACTGCTCGTTGGGGAGATCCTGGTCGTAGAGCCCGGTGTCGACCACGATCAGCTCGGGTGCGACGCGACGCGCCTCGGCGAGGAACGTCGCCCGCTCGTCCTTGAGCAGGTGGCCGTAGAAGTGCCCCGTGATCACGCGATCAAACGCGCCGTCGGCAAACGGCAGCGGTACCGCCTCGCCGGCGACGACGCGCGCCTGAGGCATCCGCGCCGCCGCGATCGCGCACATCCGCGGACTCTGGTCGAGCGCCGTGACCTCGCCGCGCAAATGGCGGGTCAGGAACGCCGTACCACAGGCGACGTCGAGGACCCGCACGGGCGGCAGCGCGGCGACGAACGCGATGAGCTGATCAACCTCGTCGTCCCAGCCCGGGCGCGGGCGCACCATCCACTTCCCGGCGTCCCGCCACCACTCGTCGTACTCCTCGGCGCGCGCGTCGTAGTAGGCGCGCATCTCCTCGTCGACGATCGACGAGGCCGCCATCTACGCCATCGGCAGCGCGATGCCGGTCGGCTTGGGCGCCTCGGTCGCGTTGCCGCCTGCCGACTGGAAGACCGGCAGCTCCACCGGGAACAGCGCCAGCAGCCCGCGTGCGGCGTGGCGCACGGCCTGGGCGGCCGGGTCGTCGGGGTCGGTGATGACGAGCGGCAGCCCGGCGTCGGCCTGCTCGCGCAGCGGCATCGTCAGCGGCACCTGTCCCACGAGCGGGACGTCGAGCTCGTCGGCGAGCTCCTGGCCGCCGCCGCTGCCGAAGATCGCGAAGCGCTCACCGCTCGGCGTCGTGAAGCCGGACATGTTCTCGAGCACGCCGCAGATGTCGAGCGACACCTTGTGCGCCATCTCGGCGCTACGGCGCGCGACCTTCTGCGCCGTCGGCTGCGGCGTTGTGACGATCAGGAACTTCGCCTGCGGCAGCAGCTGGGCGAGCGTCATCGAGACGTCGCCGGTGCCGGGCGGCAGGTCGAGCAGCAGGAAGTCGAGTTCGCCCCATTCGACGTCCTCGAGGAACTGGGTCAGGGCCTTGTGGAGCATCGGCCCGCGCCACACGACGGCCGAGTCCTCCTGGACGAAGAAGCCGATCGACATCACCTTGACGCCGCCAGCGCCGTCGAGCGGGACGATCTTGCGGTTGGCGTTGACCTGCGGCTTCTGTGCGCCGAGGCCGAACATGCGCGGGATCGAGTAGCCCCACACGTCGGCGTCGAGAACGCCAACCTTCTTGCCCTCCGCGGCGAGCGCTGCGGCGAGGTTGGCGGTGATCGTCGACTTGCCGACGCCGCCCTTGCCGGAACCGATGCAGACGACGTTCGAGACCTGGGCCAGGGCGCCCTCGGGCAGCGAGCCGCGGCCGAGTTTGCGCTGGAGGTCGCCCTTCTCGGAGTCGGACAGCACGTCGAAGTCGACGACGACCGCCTTGACCCCGTCGAGCCCGGAGACGGCCTGGACGACCGCTGTCTCGAAGTGGCTGCGGATCGGGCAACCGGGCGTGGTCAGCGACACGGTCACGGCGACCGTGCCGTCGTCGAGCGGCTCGGCGCGGCGCACCATGCCCAGGGTGACGATGTCCTGGCGCAGCTCGGGGTCGATCACCGACTCGAGCGCCTTGAGGATCTGCTCGGTGGATGGCATGTCCGTCAATTCTGGCAAAAGGGGTCGAGCGGCACCGCTAGATTCAATCGCAGTCATGGTCTGCAAGATCGTCATCCGCGCGACGGCCGGCGGCGAGCCGATCGTGACCGAGCGGGCGATCGCAGACGCCGGACGGGGCCTACGCGGTGATCGCTACTGGAGCGCCACCGGCACGTGGTCGGACGGCAGCCCCGAGGGGCGCGCGCTGACGCTGATCGACGCCGACGTGTTGGAGGCGGTCGACCTGTCAGCCGAGGACTCCTACCGCAACGTCGTCACGCGCGGCGTCGACCTCGATGCGCTGATCGGCCGCCGCTTTCGCATCGGCGCCGTCGAGTGCTACGGCGCGCGCGACTGCCCACCGTGTACGACGCTCCAGCGTCGCACGCGGCCCGACATCCTGCGGGCGCTCGCCCGCTGCGGCGGCCTGCGCGTCGACGTGCTGACCGACGGCGAGATCGCAGTCGGCGACGCGATCGTCGTGGTGGGATGATCGCGACATGATCGAGCTGATCGAAGGCCTGCCCGACGACACCGTCGGCATCCGCCTCGTGGGGAAGATCGAGGCCGGCGATTACCAGAACACCCTCATCCCGGCGCTCGACGAGGCGCGCGGCGCGCACGACAAGGTCAACGTCCTGTGCGTCATCGGCCCCGACTTCGAGGGCTACAGCGGTAGCGCGGTCTGGGACGACGCCAAGTACGGGATTGGCAACCTGACCGGCTGGGGACGCGTGGCACTCGTGTCGGACCGCGACTGGGTCCACCACTGGTCGGGCGTCGGGAAGATCTTCTTCGGCAGCCGGCTGCGGACGTTCCCGGACGGGGAGTTCGACCACGCGAAGGCCTGGATCTCCGGCACTCCGGACAACGGGAACTGACCCCGAAATGCACGACGGGCCGCCCTGGCAGGCGGCCCGTCGCTGGTCGCATGGACGCAGCGGGAGGAGAGTTGCTGGCTACGCCCGGCTGGGGATCTTGGGCGCGCGCTCGGCGACCTTGCTGGTCACCGTGCGGCCGGTCTCGACGATCTGGTCGACGACCGCGCGCGGAGTCTGGGCGCGCGCCTCGAACTCGGAGCGCAGCGACTTGATGTCGTGCTCGACGCGCTTGCGGTTGGCCTTCGCCTGACGGGTCAGGCGGGCGCGACGCGAGCGCAGCTGGCTCTCGACGCGCTTGCGGGCGGTCGCGCCACGGCGCTCGGCCGACTTGACGTCGGTCTTCGCGATGTTGCTGACGGCGTCGACGAACTGGTCGCGGGCGATAAGAACGGCACCGACCTGGACGAGGACGGCCTTCTCGGCGGCATCCTGGGCGCGCTGGACGGGGGTGCGCGGAGGGGTCTTCTTCGGCGTCGCGGTCGCCTTCGTCGCCGTGGTCGACTTGGCGGCGGTCGTCTTCTTGCGCGTCGAAGTGGTCTTCGCCTTGGCCTTTGGCTTGGCAGTGGTGGCAGTGGTGGTGGTCTCAGCCATTGATGACGGTCTCCCGGGTATCTGGGGGTTCAGAAGCTTGTTCGGGTCGTGTTCGATTGTCGCACATCTACGAACACATGTTTGTAACCCGCTCGAGAACCACGGTTACACCGCGAACCTGTGTTCTGCTACAGGGACGCTAGCGGGACACGCGGAACGAGAACCGCGCGACGACGCGCGTCCCGTACGAAACCGTCCCCGCGTAATGACCAGGGCACCAGCCCTCGGGGCCGCCGTCGCCGCGGGCCGGATCGAGGTCGGCGTGGACGCGGTGCCCCACCGGCGCGGCCGGGAACACGCGGTCGCGGTTCTCGACACAGCCAGTGGCGCCGGTCACAAGCCGTGCGGAGGCGATGTAGTTGTGGCCCGCCCCGCTGGCCTGGCGCGCGGTGATGGTCACGCGGAACCGGTGGTGGCGCCCGCCGACACGGGGCGCGACGGTCGCGTGCACGGGTTGGGCCGTCGTCGACGACGCCGTGGGAACCGGCACGAGCGCCGCGGTGACGAGCGCGATCAGAACCATCCCGCAGACTATTATGCCGCGGCGCGACCGGTGCGCATGAGCCACGCACCGGGGTCGCGGAGCTCGGGCCCGGTCGGGGTGAGCTCGGGGGACGACCAGGCGTCGTTGAGGCGCTCAATGCCCTCGCGTTGGACGACCTCGTCGCAGAAGCGCTTGCCGACCTCGTACTGGGCCATCTTGAGGTCGAGGCCGAGCACCTTCTCGAGCAGCTTGAGCAGCGGGGGGCGGTCGCGGCGGCGGCGCTGCAACGCGTCGCGCAGCGACGGCAGGTCGGGCAGGACCTGCTCGCCGACCGCATCCATCACGTGCTCGGCGTGGCCCTCGATCAGCGCCATCGTCGCCTGGATCGTGTCGAGCAGTGCCTTGCGCTCCGGCCCGGCCACGACCGACAGCGCGCCGCCCTCGCGCAGCGCGTCGCGGACCGCGCGCAGGTCCTCGCGGCGCGGGATCCGCAGCAGCGCGCGCCAGTCGACGTCGACCTCGAGCGACGCGATCAGCTCGCGCAGCAAACCCGCCATCCGCTCGCGCAGCCACGGCACCGCGGTGAACTGGACGACGTGGGTCACCTCGTGGAACGCGACCCAGTCGAGCAGCGCACTGGGCTCGGCGCGGAGGTTGCTCGCCGCTTCGTCGAGGTTCGGCGCCACGAACAACAGGCGCGCCTGTGAGTCGGGATCCAGCAGCGCCAGCTCGTACTGGCCGAGCACGCGGCGCGCGAGATAGCCCGTGATCGCGCCGACCTCGGCCGAGATCAGCGCCGTGCCGGCGATCGCCAGCGGCGACGTCGTCGACCCGAGCCGCGCGCCGGCGCGCTCGACGACCGGATCGAGCGTCGCCTTGAACGACTTCAGGTTGGCGTCGATCCAGCCCGGACGGTCGACCGCCTCGGGATGCGGCGGCGCACTGACCGGCTGCAGTTGGGTGTAGGCGACGACGAGCTCCTGCGCGCGCTCGCACCGCGCGCCGAGGTCGTCGGGCAGCGGGCGCCGCGGCGGCGAGCCGGCGACGCGCGTGGCGAGCGTCGAGGCGAGCTTCCAGTCGACGCCGTGGCTCATAGCGCCGGCACCCGTACCAGCCGTGCGAGTGACTCGGCGCTGCGCGCGGCCGCGACCGGCGCGAACGGTTCGAGGCTCAGCGGCGCGGCGAGCGGATCATCGACTTGGCCGAACGCCACGACGCCGTCGGCCTCACGCACGATCAGCTGTGCGGCGGCCGCGTCGACGCCACGGCAGCGGCGCAGCGACACCATCCCGTCGACCCGCGTCGCCGCTACGGCGCACAACGAGATCGCGATCGAACCGATCGCCCGTAGCCGGTGCGCTACCACCTGCAGTTCGTCGGACGACGCGGCGACCCAGCGCGGGTCTGCCGACTCGATCGCGACGAGCTCCAACCGCCCGGCGCGATCGTGGCGCTCCGGCGGTGCGACGATCGGCGCGTCGTTGAGGAACGCGCCCTCGCCGCGCGCCGCGCGCCACTCCTCGGACGGCCCCATGTCGTAGACGTAGGCGAACGCGACGTCGGCCATCGTCGGGCCGTCCGCGACCGCGATCGACAGCGCGTGGGATGGAAGCCCGCGCTTGGCGTTCATCGAGCCGTCGATCGGGTCGACGATCACGACCACGCCGGGATCGCCGAAGCCGACCACGCCGCGCTCCTCGCTGACCGCGGTGAAGCGCGCGCCCTCCTCGTCGTAGAGCCGCTGCAACTCGACGAACACGGCATCCTCGGCCTGGGAGTCGATGACCAGGGTGCGATCACCACCGCCGCCCCGCTCGCCGGTCTCGACGACCCGCTCGGGGCTCGTCGGACGCTCGCGCAGAACCTCGGCGAGACCCGCGGCCGCCCGCCGACAGGCGCCGAGCCAGTCGATCTCAAGCAGCGTGGTCGAGGCTGACATCAGACCCATATCCTAGGTAGGTGGCCGATCGGGACTTGTTCGATACCGCCGTCGGGCACCGCGGAGGACCACTGCTCGTGCTCGGCGGTGCGGGCACCGGCAAGACGACGCTGCTCGTCGAGCGCTTCGCATCACTGGTCTCAGGCGGCACCGCTGCCGAGTCGATTCTGCTGCTGACGCTGTCCCCCGGGGCCGCCGACGACCTGCGCGTGCGGATCGAGGAGCGCCTTGGCGACCGCGCGTTCGAGGAGCTCCACGTCACGACCGTTCCCGGGTTCTGCGCGCGCCTGCTGCGCGACGAGGCGCTCGAGGCGGGGCTCGACCCGTTCGTCGCCCCGGCGACCACCGCCGACCGCCTGGCGATGCTGCTCGCCAACGTCGACGACCTCGTGATCCGCAGCCACGACTTCAGTGGCGATCCGGCGGCGATGCTGGCCGGCGTCGCGTCGCGGATCGACCGGCTCAAGGAGGAGCTCGTGACCGCCGAGCGGTTCGGAGCATGGGCCGCGTCACTGCCGCCCGACGACGTGCACGCCCAGCGCGAGCGCGAGTTCGCGGCGCTCTACCACGCCCACGACCGGCTGCTCGCCGACCAGGGACTGCTCGACACCGGCGACCTCGTGCTGCGCACCCAGGCGCTGCTGGACGAGCGCGCCGACGTCCTGCAGCGCACGCGCGCGCGCCATCCCCACCTGCTCGTCGATGAGCTCCAGGATCTGAGCCTCGCCCAGGTCGCCCTCGCCCGGACGCTGGCCGGCGACCCCCCGTTCGGGGGGCAGGGCGGGTCGATCACCGCGGCGGCCGACGATGACCAGTCGCTGCACCGCGCGCGCGGCGCCTCGACCCGCAACGTTCGCGACTTCCAGGCCGCCTACCCGACGGCGACGACAATCGTGCTCGAGCGCTCGCGGCGCTGCCGCGAGCGGATCGTCGTCGCCGCGCGCGCCGTGGTCGCCCCCAACCCGGACCGGGTCGACAAGCCGCTCGAGGGCGAGCCGGGTGGCCGCGTTGTGTTCTGGAGCGCGGCGAGCGAGCGCGCCCAGGCCCAGGCCGTCGCGGCCGAGATCGGGCGGCTGATTCGCGACGGCGCACGCCCTGGCCAGATCGCGGTGCTCGTGCGCTCCGTGCGCAGCGAGGGGCAGGCGATCGGTCTCGCGCTCAGCGAGCGCGCGGTGCCGCACCGCCTCGGCGGCGCGGCGGCGTTCTTCCAGCGCGCCGAGGTCCGCGACGTGCTCGCGTGGCTGCGGCTGCTGGTCGACCCGGGCGACGCCGGCGCCGTCGTCCGCGCGCTCGCGCGCGCGCCGATCGACCTGCGCTCGATCGACCTTGCACGCTGCATCCAGATCGCGCGCCGGCGACGACTCGACATGGTCGGCGCGCTCGTCGCGGCCACCGAGTCGCCGCAGATCCCGCCCGAGGCGCGCGAGCGGATCCTCCAGTTCCTCAAGATCCACCGTGGCGCCGAGGCCGCGATCGACTCCTCGCGGCCCGACCTCTACGTCCACCGTCTGATCGAACGCCTCGGCCTGCGCCGCCAGCAGCTGTTCGCCGCCCAGGCGGACGTCGTCGAGCGGCTGCGCAGCCTGTCGCGGCTGACCGAGCTCGCGGCCGCCTACGCGCGCCGCGCTCCGCACGCGACGGCGCGCGATTTCGCCCAGTACATCGGCGCGGTCGCCGAGGCCGGGCTGCGCGAAGAGGAGCCCGACCGCGAGGCCCACCCCGACGCGGTCGCCGTGCTGGCGATGCACGCCGCCAAGGGCCTCGACTTCGACCACGTGTTCGTCTGCGGTCTGCACTCGTCGCGGATGCCCGGCGCGCGGCGCGTGATCGCCGACCCGATCCCCGACGCGCTGCTCGCCGAGGAGCTGCCGCCCGACACGCGCGAGGCCCACCTGGCGGAGATGCGCCGGCTGCTGCACGTCGCGATGACGCGCGCGCGGCGCACGCTCGTGCTCGCGTACAGCGCGCGCGCCGAGCGTGGCGCGCCGCAGCAGCCGTCGCCGTTCGCCGAGGAGGCGCGCGCGGCGCTGGGCGCCGAGTGGGTCCACCACGACGAGGCGCTGTTCGGCCCCGACGAGACGCTGCACGCGACGTTCACCGCGCTGCGCGACGAGCTGATCGCGGGCATCCCGCGGGTCGGCGCGCGGCTGGGCGAGCTGCGGCTCGACACCGACGTCGACGTCGCCCACGGCACGGCGCGCTACCTCGAGCTCGTCAAGCTCGCGGCGCTGATCGCGCTGCCCGAGGGTCAGACGGTCGACGACGCGCTACCCCAGATCAACGCCGCGATCCTCCAGGCCGCGACCTCGCAGCAGCGAGAGATCCTCGAGACGAGCCCGCTCGACGAGATGCTGCTCGGCGCGGACGCGGACGCGCGCGCCCGCAGCGCCGCCGTCGCGGCGCGCGACGAGCCGTCGCTCGAGGCCTTCCTGCCGCGCCGGGGCGAGGGGCTGGCACTGAGCGCGTCGGACATCGACACCTACCGGACCTGCCCGCTGAAGTACAAGTTCGCGCGCGTCTTTCGGATCCCGAGCGAGCCGACCGTCTACCAGCGTTTCGGGATCGTCATCCACCAGGTCCTCGAGCGCTACCACGCCGACGGCGCCGGACCGGGCGACCACGGGCGGGCGCGGTCGCTCGAGGACCTGATGGGGCTGCTCGATACGAGCTGGCGCCGCAGCGGGCTGGGCTACACCGAGGAGGAGCGCCAGCTGCGCGCCAAGGCCGACAGCGCGCTGCGCCGCTACCACGAGCGCTTCGTGGAACAGGAGGCCGAGCCGATCTGGCTCGAGCGCGCGTTCCAGTTCCGCCTCGGCCGCCATACGCTGCGCGGCCGCGTCGACCGCGTCGACCGGCTGCCCGACGGCGGCTACGAGCTGATCGACTACAAGACCGGCCGCCCGAAGACGG
>Ga0066903_100005954_pt1 | contig 10702 bp, 9 predicted proteins | sample PanSoiMetaGPlot1_FD_67491 | JGI IMG/M metagenome (GOLD analysis project Ga0066903, IMG submission 67491) | Tropical forest soil microbial communities from Panama analyzed to predict greenhouse gas emissions - Panama Soil - Plot 1 (version 2) | ecosystem: Environmental > Terrestrial > Soil >...
CTGAGACGCGGCGGCATGACCGTTGTACCGGCAGCAGCGAACGAGCGCAGCGAGTGAGCCACGCGAACGGAGCGCGCCGGCGAAGCGGCGCGCGAGAGAGCGTGTAGGGAAGTCCGAGGGGCGAAGCCCCTCGGATAATCAACGTTCCGCGGCGGTGGCTCCGGGACGCTTCACGAAGAACTTCGGCACGAGATAGGTCATCACGGCGTTGCTGCCGACTCCGTAGACCTCGCCGTTCTTCGGATTGATGGCGACGCCGCCGAAACCGCCGGCGCGCGTGGCCGGGCCGCGGATCATCATGCGCGGCGGGACGTCGCCATCGTCGGTGACGGACCACGCGCCGATGAAGCCGGCGGTATCGCCGCCGCCCTCCGAATCGACGTCGTCGTCGTCCTTGGCTTCCCGCTTGGCCTGCTCGCGGAGCGCGGCCAGCGCCTTTTCATTCGTATAGAGGTCCGCTTCCTTCTGCGGCGTGGCCTGCTGACGGCGGAACGCCTGGACGGCGACGTAGATCATGCCGCGCTCGGGATCGACCTTGAGCTGACGGAAGCGGCCGAGGACGCCGGTATTGATGCCGCCGATGTGGCGGATCGGCGCGACGTCGCCGTCGGCGAGGCGGTCGAACATGTAGAGGCCGTTCGGTCCGCCGGCGGAGCGGTTCGCCGCAATGATGACGTTGGCCACCGGATCCACCGCCACGCCGACGATGTCGCGGAAGTCGGTCTTCAGGCCGCCGATCTTGCGCTTGGGCGCGACGTCGCCGTTGGCGAGACGATCGAAGACGAGGATCGCGCGCGAGCTCGAGTCGGCGGCGACGATCTCGCCGTTCACCGGATCGACCTCGACGGTCTGCGGACGGATCAGTCCGGTGTGCGACCCCTGAATGATCCGGACGGGCATCTGGTTGCCGCGGGCATCGCCCTTGAACACGAGCACCGCGCCCGACAGCGCGACGGGGACGATGATCTCGTCGTGCACCGGATCGAACGCGAGGCCGTGCATCGTGCGGCTCAGGTGCGTCTGCTGCCCTTCGATCGTGCGATCCGGGGCGACGTTGCCGCTGGCGTAGCGGGCGAAGGTCGAGATGCGCGGCACGCTGACGCAGTTGGGGACGAGGACCTCTTCGCGCTTCGGATCGTAGGCGGCCGACGCCGCGTTCGTGAAGCCCGTGGTCGGCGTCCCCTCCGGCGCGTTGCGGATGATGCGCTTCGGCTTGGCGTCGCCGGACGCCATGCGGTCGAAGACCACCGCGGTGTGATCGCCGTAGTTCGCGACCCAGATCTCGTTGTTCTTCGTGTCGACGCCGACGCCGACGGGTCCGACGATGCCGGTGTGCGGACCGCCGATGTAGCGCGTGGGCGCGACGTCGCCGCTCGCGGTCACCGGGAAGAACAGGATCGAGTTGCTGGCGTAGTTGGCGACCAGCAGCTCGCTGCGCGGCTTGTCGACCGTGATGCCCATCGGCCACGCGAGCTGCGTCTTGTTGCCCTGCAGCGTCCGGATCGGCGGCACGTCGCCGGTGGCCGACGCCTTGTAGACGCGAATCGAGGACGGCTGGAAGCGGCCCGGGATGTACTTGCCGGGGAACGCCGGCTCGTCGCCGGCGTAGGACTTCATCTCGGTCCAGTTGCCGTGATTCGCCGCGAACACCTCGTCGCGCCCGCTGTGCAGGAACACGCCGTGCGGATCCTCGAGCAGCGTCGCCATCCCGCGGATCGTCCGCTTCGGACGCGTGACGCCGGAGTCGTCCGCCGAGTAGATCGAGATGCCCTGGTACTGCTGGCTGGTGACCGCCAGCTCGTTGCTGTCGGTGTCGAGCGACAGGCCCCACGACTGGTGCGGCACCGTCAGCGAGCGGATCGGCCTCGTGTCGCCGTTGGCGTCGTACGAGAAGACCTCCACGCCGCCGCCGTCGTTGTTGGTGACGATGACCTCGCGCTTCTTCGGATTCACGGCGACGCCGGCGACGAAGCCCAGCTTCACGCTGGGGCCGAGGACCCATCCGCGCGGCGAGGTGACCTTCGACGAGGCTCCCCCCATCGACGCGTCGTAGATGAGGAGGCCGTGACGGTTCTCGTCGCTCACGGCGACGATGCCGTTCTCACCGTCCACGGCGATGCCGTCGAACGTGGGCCACGGATCCATGACGGCCGCGGTCGGGGGGATGTTGCCGCCGATCGTGTTCTTGCCCGGCCATCCGGGGGGCGCCCCCTGCGATTCTCCCTTCGCCGCGGCGGCCGCGCCCTGCCGGGACTGATACGCGGCAATCTGCTTCTGGTATTCCGCCCGCTGCTCGAGCGTCGGCGGCATCAGGCAGAAATCGTCGGTCTCCATCGACTCGATGAGCGGCCTGGCGATGTCCGCCGACACCGAGGACTTGCCCGCAGGGGTCCACATCAGGGTGAGGACCGCGAATGGTACGGCCATTACTCGTTTGAACATGCCGCGACTCCGTTCGGGACGAGTGGTACGTCGGCGCAGTGTAACCCGAAACGCGGCGGGGAGCACGCGCAAATGGTCCTACCATACCGCGGTCGGCGCGTCAGGCGCCGGCCGGGCCGAGCTTCACCCTGTAGTGATCCCAGGCCTTCTGGTAGAGCGACGGCGTACCGAGCCGGGCGCGGCAGGCTTCCTGTTCGGCGTCGCTGAGGACGTACGGCGTGCCGATCTGCATCGCCATGTACTGGCGGGAGGCGTTCTCCTCCAGGTAGATCGCCAGCGCGAAGCACTCGACGACGGTCGAGCCCACGATGGCGGCGCCGTGGGACTTGAGCAGCAGTGCGCGCCCGGCGCCGAGCGCTCGGGCGGCGCGTTCGCCCATGTCGCGGGTGTTCACCGACAGCGGCGAGTCCAGCACCGGCACGTCGCCGAGCAGCGCGCCCTGGGGAAAGACCGGCCGGAACGGCGCGCCGACCATCGTCAGCAGGGTGGACCACTTCGGGTGGGTGTGCATCACGACGCGGACGTCGGGGCGCGCACGGTAGATCTCGGCGTGGAGCGGGAATTCGAGCGGCGGAGGAGCGGCGCCCTCCTGCAGCCGTCCGTCGAAATCGACGGCGACGATGTCGTCGGCCGTCAGCGTCGAGCGGATCGACGCGCCGGAGTTGATGTAGAACGACCCGGCGTCGCGCCGCACGCTGCCGTGGCCGCTGTAGTCGATGAGCTCCGCGTGCGTCAGCATGCGGATCGCCTCCACCAGCGGCGAGACGAGGGCGTCGCGTCCGGCGGACCCGGTGCGGCGCGCGTCGATCAGCGGGTGGTCAGCTCCCACGGCATCACCGACACGTGGATCGCGCCGGGCGCGCCCTGGCCGCCGACCGACTTGATCGCGTAGTCGACTTCGCTCAGCCCGAAGCGGTGCGTCGTGATCATGTCCAGCGGGAAGCGCTTCGCGCCGAGCAGCTGCAGCGCCATCTCGACCGAGCGGTACGAGTGGCCGCGCGCGCTCTTGAGCGTCATGCCCTTGCGCGTGAGACGCCCGATCGGGAAGTCCGGGAACTTCTGGTTGCCCTCGCCCTGCACGACCATGGTGCCGCCGCGCCGCTTCGTGGCCTCGATGCCGAGGAGCACCGGCTCGACACTGGCGCCGACGGTGCAGTCGACCACGACGTCGACGCCGCGCCCGCCGGTCGCCTCCTGCACGCGCGCGAGCGGATCCTCGGCGCTGATGTCGATCGTGACGTCGGCGCCGAGCGCCCTGGCCACCTCGAGACGGCGTGCGTCGCGCGCCGTGCCGGTGACGATGATCTTGTCGGCGCCCGCGTACTTCGACGCCATCACGCAGCAGAGCCCCTGCTGCCCCGGTCCCTGGATCAGCACCGAGCTGCCGAGGCCGACGCCGCCGTCGATGAGCGCCCACTGGATGCCGTTCGACATCGGCGTCGCAAGGCCCGCTTCCTCCGGCGTGAGCCCCGCCGGCACCTTGTGCAGGACCGCGTTGAGCGGCAGGTACAGGTAGTGGCTGAAGCCGCCCCACAGCGATGGCGGGATGTCGGTGGAGGTGTACCCGTAGCGGATCGCCGTCGGGTCGTAGAACCACTCGGTGGCGGCGCAGTGCCGGTACTCCCCCAGGTGATCCCACTCGCAGTGGCCGCACGGCAGGTAGTGTTCCAGGAACATCAGGTCCCCTTCTTTCACAGCCTGCCGCTTGGCGAACTCGCGGCCGACGCGCGCGAGGTAGCCGACGTTCTCGTGCCCCATGATGAGCGGGCCGGCGCGCAGCGGGAGCTTGTACTGGCTCACGTCGGTCCCGCAGACGCCCGCGATCTCCACCTTCATCAGCGCCGCGTCGGCGGGCATCTCGGGCAGATCCATCTCCCGCAACTCTGTGGTCGACGCCGCCGTCTTGAGCGCGGCCAGGGATTTTTCGGACACTCGCAGTTCCTCCGGGCCTTTAGGAAGCAGGGACTCTATCCAGTCCCCGCGAACAGTGTCAACGTGCAGGCGCCGCCACGGCGCGCCGCTCGAGCGCGGCGTCGAGCCTGGGGTACGCCTTCCGGACGTTGCCCTCGAAGATCTTCCGGCGATCGTCCTCGGTCAGCCAGTCGAGCGCGTCGAGGCACGGCTTGTTGTCGTCGAACATCCGCCCGGTGAGCGGATCCATCGTCGTCACGCCGCCCAGCATCTCCGACGCGAACATCACGTTGTCGACGCCGGCGACCTTGACGAGCAGCTGCATCGCGTCCTGGTTGTAGACCGTCGTGTCGAAATACAGGCGCGTGATGAACTCCTCGAACCTCTCCCACTTGTTCATCAGGCACAGCGCGCGGTAGCGCGCCGCCTGGTACGGCACGTTGCCCCCGCCGTGCGAGATCACGATCCTGAGCGTCGGAAAATCCTTGAAGACGCGCGACTCGAGCAGCTGCATGAACGCCGTTGCGTCGACGTTCAGGTAGTGCGATCCGGTGGTGTGGAATGCCGGGTTGCAGGTCGCGGACGCGTGCACCATCGCGGTGGCGTCGAGCTCGACGAGCTTCTCGTACAGCGGATACCACCACTCGTCCCCGAGCGGCGGATCCGTCCAGTAGCCGCCGGAGGGATCGGGATTGAGGTTGCACCCGATGAAGCCGAGATCCTTCACGCACCGCTCGAGCTCCTCGCCGCATGCCTTCGGCGCGACGCCGGGCGACTGCGGCAGCGCGCAGACGCCGACGAAGCGATCGGGAAAGAGCGTGCAGGCGCGGTGGATCAGGTCGTTGCTGACCTCGGTCCAGTACCGGCTGATCTTCTCGCTGCCGAAATGGTGGCCCATGGCCGAGGCCATCGGCGAGAACAGCATCACGTCGATGCCGCGCTCGTCGAGCAGCCGGATCTGCCCTTTCTCGAGCGAGCTGCGGATCTCGTCGTCGCTGACGTTGACCGTGCCCTTCGTCGGCCGGCCCATGTTCGAGATCTGCAGCGCACGGAAGACGCGCATGCCGGGGGGCACCGTCGTGTAGTGGCCGTGCGAATCGATGATCATGTGTGTAGAGTACCCCCGTGTCGAACCTCGCGCTGACGCTCGCCTGCTGGAGCTACGATCGAACCCGGGCGCTCTTCGACGGCCGCGTGCGGCCGGACGGCATCGATCTCACGTGCCTCGATCTGCCGGTGGAGGAAACCTTCTTCCGCATGCTCCGGCACCACGAGTTCGACGTCGCCGAGATGTCGCTGTCCTCCTATGTCGTCTCGCTCTTCGCCGACGACCCGCCGTTTGTCGCGCTCCCGATCTTTCCGTCGCGCGTCTTCCGGCATTCGTGCATCTACGTCAACGCGGCCGCGGGCATCGAGCGCCCGGAGGACCTCAGGGGCCGCCGCGTCGGCACGCCGGAGTACCAGATGACGGCGCCGGTCTGGATCCGCGGCATCCTCGCCGACGACTACGGCGTGCCCGTCGACAGCGTCGCCTACCTGACGGGCGGACTGGAAGAACCCGGCCGCCCCGAGAAACTGACGCTCGATCTGCCGCCGGGGATCCGGGTCACCCGCATTGGTCCGACCGATACGCTGTCGGCGATGCTGGCCGCGGGCGATATCGACGCGCTCCACACCGCGAGGACCCCTTCGTCGTTCCTCGCCGGCGACGGCCGCGTGCGCCGTCTCTTCGAGGACCACCCGGCCGTCGAGCGCGAGTACTATCGACGGACCCGCGTCTTCCCCATCATGCACACGGTCGTCATCCGGCGCCAGATCTATCGACGCCATCGCTGGGTCGCGCAGTCGCTCGCCAAGGCCTTCGCCGCCGCGCAGCGCCTGGCCTACGACGACCTGGCGCACACCGCCGCCCTCAAGGTGATGCTGCCGTGGCTGCCGGCGCACCTGGAGGAGGCGCGCCGGGAAATGGGCGCCGACTTCTGGCCCTACGGACTCGCACCGAACGCCGGGACGCTGTCGACCTTTCTGCGTTATTCGCACGAGCAGGGCCTGTCTCGGCGCCGGCTGTCGCCGGATGAGCTCTTCGCCCCCGAGACGCTCGAGTCCTTCAAGATTTGACCGGCTCGTCGGCGGCCGCGTCGTGGTCGATGTAGACCGCCCCGTCCTCGACCGTCACCGGATAGGTCTTCACCGGCTCGATGCACGGCGGCTGGACGACGGCCCCGGTGCGGATGTTGAAGACGCCCTGGTGGAAGTTGCACTCGACGCAGTCGCCGTCGACGAAGCCCTCCGACAGCGAGCCGGGTCCGTGCGTGCAGTGGTCGTCGGTCACGCAGAAGGTGCCGTCGAGGTTGAAGACCGCGAGCGTCAGCCCGTGGGTCTCGACCTTGATCGCCTCGCCGACTGCCACGTCGCCGACCGCGCACAACCGTATCCTCAACGCCGCTCCCTGCATGCCGCTCCGCTCCTCGTTGACGCCTGATTTTCCGGATGGTAGCGTCTGGGCAAAACGAACCGACTCTCAGTATACTGAATCCGGCCTGGATAGGTCAGACCATTGAAGGCGGGCGGGCCATGCTGAAGAAAGAACAGAACGACCTCCTCACCCAGACCGGACCGGGCACGGCCGCCGGCCGTCTGTTCCGCAGCTACTGGATGCCGGCGCTCCTCGCCGAGGAGCTCCCCGGGAACGACTGTCCGCCGGTGCGCGTGAAGCTGCTCTCCGAGCGGCTGATCGCCTTCCGCGACACGACCGGCCGCTACGGCCTCATGGACGAGTTCTGCGCGCATCGCGGCGTGTCGCTCTGGTTCGCGCGCAACGAGGAGTGCGGGCTGCGCTGTCCGTACCACGGCTGGAAGTACGACGTCACCGGGCAGTGCCTCGAGGTGCCGTCCGAGCCGGAGGCGTCGGGGTTCGCGAAGAAGATCACGCTGAAGTCCTACCCGCTCGTCGAGCGCGGCGGCGTGCTGTGGACCTACATGGGCGATCCCGCAACCGCGCCGCCGCTCCCCGAGTGGGAGTTCATCACCGTGCCGCCCGCGCAGACCTATACGTCCAAGCGCTTCCAGGAATCGAACTGGCTGCAGGCGATGGAAGGGGGCATCGATTCGAGCCACGTCTCGTTCCTCCATCGCGGCGACCTGAACTCGGATCCGCTCTTCAAGGGCGCCAAGGGCAACCAGTACAACCTGAACGACGCGCGTCCGGTCTTCGAGGTGGTCGAGAGTCCCGGCGGCCTCTACATCGGCGCCCGGCGCAACGCCGAAGACGGCAAGTACTACTGGCGGATCACGCAGTGGGTCATGCCGTCGTTCACGATGATCGCGCCGCGCGGCAATCACTCGGTGCACGGCCACTTCTGGATCCCGATCGACGACGAGACCTGCTGGGCGTGGAGCTTCGACTACCATCCGGTCCGCGAGTTGACCGCGGCGGAGCGCTCGGCGATGCGCGACGGCAAGGGGATCCACGTCCGCGTCGACACCGCCTATCGTCCGCTCGCCAACAAGGACAACGACTACCTCATGGACCGCGCGGCGCAGAAGGCCGGGCGTTCGTTCAGCGGCATCGAAGGCATCGGCATGCAGGACGCGTCGCTCCAGGAGAGCATGGGACCGATCGTCGATCGCACGAAGGAGAACCTCGTGTCGACCGACAACGGGATCATCATGGCGCGGCATCGCCTCCTGAAGGCCGTGAAGGCGCTCGTCGACAAGGGCGTCACGCCGCCCGGCGTCGACGTCGAGCACCAGAAGGTGCGGTCGGCGGCGATCGTGCTCCCGCCCGATCAGCCCTTCAAGGAGGGGGCCCGCGAGGCGATGATCGCGCGGCCCTCGGTCGCGCCGGCTTCGGTCTGACGGACACCGCCGTGTTCAGCGAATCCGCGCGCATGTCGTCGGCGGCCGAGCTGCGGTACCGCGTCCAGGCCCCGAACTCGAAGACACGCGCCACCGCGATCATCGCACTCGACGCGCCCAGCGAATCCTTCGTCCGGCGTCTCTCCCGGGACCACTGGAACGACGCGACCTTCCTGACGACAGACGCGAGCGACACTCCGATCGATCTGCAGGCCGACGACGGCTGGCTGACGACCATCGCTGATCGGCGCACGCGGGTCCGCGACGTCGTCGACGCCGCCGATCAGGTGATCATGGTGGCGGCCGCCGGCGGGCGCGCGGGCGCCGCAGAGATCATCGGCCGCGCATGCAGCCGCAAGCGCGTCACCACGACCGCGCTCATCGTGGGCGCGGCGGACGCATCCGACGCCGACGTCTCGAGAACGCTCGCGCAACTGCGCCCGTGGTCCCTCATGGTCGTCATCGCGAACAGCGACGACTACGTCACCGACATGATGACCGCGCTCCGCGTCTGAGGCCGGCGGTTTGCCGTTTGCCGTCGGCGGCATTTCCCCTTTGACATTCCGCGTTTGGCATTCGGCATTCAACATTTGTCATTGACACGCATCATCATCATCGGCGGCGGCCCGGCCGGCACCTTTGCCGCGCTCGCGGCAAAGAAGCAGAATCCCGACGCCGGCGTCGTACTCCTGACCGAAGAGCCCTGCGAGCCCTACGAGAAGCCACCGCTTTCGAAGGGCGTGCTCGTCGGAAAGGTGCGCGCCGCCGATGCGCCGATTGCCGGACCCGGCGGCCTCGCCGCGCACGGCGTCGCCCTCGAGTGCGGCGCGCGCTGCCGCACGATCGATCGCACGTCGCATACGCTGACGCTGGAGGACGGCCGGCGCATGACCTACGGCGCGCTGGTGATGGCGACCGGTGCCGTCGTTCGCGAGCTCCCGCATCTTCCGGCCGGCATGCCGCGCGTGCACTACCTCCGTACCGAAGCGGACGCGCAGTACCTGACGTCGACGCTCGCCGGGACGCGCCGCCTGCTCGTCGTCGGCGCCGGTCTGATCGGGCTCGAAGTGGCGGCCTCCGCCGCGGAGCTGGGCGTGCCGACGACCGTGCTGGAGCTGGCTCCGCGGATCCTCGCCCGCGTCTGCCACGAAGAGATCAGCAGCCTCGTCGAATCGGCGCACCGCAGCCGCGGCGTCGATCTTCGCCTGGGATGTGCGGTCGCCTCCGTGGCCGAGGGCGACAAGACGATCGAGGTCGTGACCACGAACGAGGACCGTCTTGCCGCCGACGCGATCGTCGTCGGGACCGGCGCGAAGCCGAACGATCGACTCGCGGCCGACATCGGGCTGGCGGTCGACGAGGGGATCGTCGTCGACGAATACTGCCGGACATCCGATCCGGCGATTTTCGCCGCGGGCGACGTCACGCGCTTTCCGGGTCCACACGGTCCCGTGCGCCTGGAGAACTGGCGTCACGCGCTCGACCAGGGAGCGGTCGCCGGGCGCAATGCCGCCGGCGGCCGCGACGCGTATCGGACGATTCCATCCTTCTGGTCCGAGCAGTACGACCTGTACATCCAGGGCGTCGGATGGCCGGCAGCGGAGGCGCAGCGCGTCAACCGTCCGTTGCCGGGCAACGCCGCGCTCACCTTCGATGTGCGCGACGGACGTCTCGTCGGCGCGATGGGGATCAACGTCCAGAAGGATCTGGCCGCCGCGCGGCGTCTGATCGAGCGCCAGGTGCCCGTCGATCCGGCCGCGCTCGCGGATCCGTCGCAGCCGCTGGCGGCCATGCTCAAACGGGCGACTGGCTGACGGTCGATCGACGCCGGGTCAGTGGCGATCGCGATCGTCGCGATCCCCGCGATCGTCCAGCCGCTCGTCGAGGCACGAGATCTTCCCGCGCGCGCCCACCGGTCCGCCGGAATTGATCTCGCCGGCGCTGTTCGGCGAGTTGTCGCGGCGATTCCCGTCAGACTGCGAGACGCACAGCCGGTCGCCGTTGATGAACGGGCTGGTCGGAAACTCGAGGATGTGGTCGTTGCCGACGGCAGGATCCGCGGAGTTCCTGAGTCCCGCGGCGTTCACCGGATTGCGGAAGACCTCGACGACGCGTCCCTTGCGCGTGACGACGACGATCGCGTTGCGCTCGTTGGCGGCGTTCCAGATGTTGCCGTCGCGGTCGATGAAGATGCCGTCGGTCCCTTCGAGCAGCGGATGCGCAACGAGGACGTTCTCGAGGCACAGCGTGTCGGCGGTGAAGGTGGCGTCGCACCCCATCCGGCTCGTCACGCGCCCTCTGGAATCGAACGCAACCTTCCAAAGCGCGCCGCGCGCGGTGTCGGCCACGATCAGATCGCCGTCGCGATCGAAGTCGACGCCGTTGGCGACCAGGTCCTGCCCGCCGAGCGTGTTGGCGGCCGTTCCGGGCGGAAAATCGCGCGCCTGCCGCCCGACGCCGTCGCCTGGAACGCTTCCTCCGAGCGCCGTGC
>Ga0066903_100005955_pt1 | contig 10702 bp, 11 predicted proteins | sample PanSoiMetaGPlot1_FD_67491 | JGI IMG/M metagenome (GOLD analysis project Ga0066903, IMG submission 67491) | Tropical forest soil microbial communities from Panama analyzed to predict greenhouse gas emissions - Panama Soil - Plot 1 (version 2) | ecosystem: Environmental > Terrestrial > Soil >...
CGATCGTTTCGGGGCTGCAGCCTCAAGGGCTTCCACTTTAAGCACGCCTCCGCGGATGTGGAGATCGCGCTGCGGGAACGGGAATTCAATCCCGGCTTCGCGAAGTTTCTTTTCGATAGCAAAATTAAGATCGCTTCGGTAGCGGCTCGGACGAGCGCTCATTTCGCTGCTCCACACGACCAGCTTAAAATCAATCGAGTTCTCCGCGAATTGTTCCAGGAAAACGCCCGGCGCCGGCTCCTTTAAGGTATGGGGATCCTCGTCCGCCACAGCCAGCAGTAAGTCCCGCACCCTGGCGACGTCACTGCCATAAGCTACGCCCACTGGAATGCGGAACCGCACGCGGCGGTCTCCGTACGTCCAGTTGGTTACCGGCGAATCGATGAATTTCGTGTTTGGAACGATCATCATGATGTTGTCGTTAGTGCGGATAACCGTGCTGCGCGCTCGGATATGCTCGACTTGACCAGCGATTCCGGCTACTTCAACGCGATCCCCGATGGTAATCGGCCTCTCCGCCAGGATCACCAGGCCGCTAATGAAATTACTGGCGATATTCTGCAAACCGAACCCCACGCCCACTCCGACCGCGCCGGCGAAAACTGTTAAGGCCGCGAGATGAATACCCGTGTTCTCCAAGACAATGAAAATTCCAACTACCAGCACGACGTTGCTGACGACTTGGGCAATCGCATACTGGAGCGAACGATCGAGGCCGCTTTGCGCAAGCAGCCGGTTAAAGAGAAAGCGTTTCGTTCTCGAAGAAATCCAAAAAACTGCGATCAAGAGCGCTACCAGCAGGAAAAGCTGAAGCAGGCTCAGCTTGATAGCCGGTAGAGCGGCGTTCCATCCCAGTGGAATTCCAGCTGCGTTAATCGCATTGACCGTAAAAAAGACGATCGACGCCAGACTCAGGATTGTCGTGACAATCGCGATAAAATTTGTATCGATCTTGAAGCGGCTAAAAAACCGGCGAACGACATCGCTTTGCAGAAATCGTGCAATAACAAGGCCTGCGACAAAAAAACCAGCGAACGCAGCCAAGCCCAGGAAAGTGACGTAATGGCCGCCCACGTAAAAAAGCGGCCGCTCGAGAAGCGTCAATTCCACGTTCTCTAGTGTGAACGCGTTGTGGGCCTTCGCAACCCTGGAGCCGCGCCGCTCCAATATACGCGTTGGCGCTTTACTGGCGTTCGCCGTGGCGAACGCCAGAGCAATACCGGAAATGATAAGCGGCGGTCGCGGCGGCGAGCGCCTCTACAACATCAGCAGCGTCCGCGGCTTACTGCTGCTTCGCGCGTTCTTCGATATACTTGATCACGTCGCCGACTGTCTGCAGTTTTTCGGCGTCTTCGTCCGGGACTTCGACCGAAAATTCTTCTTCAAATGCCATCACCAGTTCGACGATGTCCAACGAGTCCGCGCCCAAATCCTCAATGAACGAGGCCTGTGGCGTAACCTGCTCGGGGTTAACGCCCAGTTGCTCGACAATGATGTCTTTAACTTTCTCTTCGATCGATTTTTCCGCCATAAAATTTGTTCGGTTTGTGTTAGTCGCCCGTGGAAAAGCTTAGAGCAGTCCCGAGCACAGCATGGCAAGTAAATGAATTAAATAAGTTGTCAATCATTTTCAGGTCGACCCGGCGATAACCATGCGCTTCTTGTCATTGCGAGCCCTTCGACTCCGCTCGGGACAAACCGGGCAGGAATCTCTGGAATCTTCAAGCAGTAACACCTTCACGTTTGCTTCCGTTTGTCATTCGAGTAGATGAAGCCGATGACTTCTTCCTCTGTCGAGCCCGCCGACCTGCTCGATCTAAAGCTTCTGCCCGCCTGGGTGAAAGAACCCGTTGAAACCAAACGTTATGCCGATGTGGAAGGCGAGCACGATTACGAGCGTTTGGCACGACACCCTCGGGGTACGCCGACGCGCAGGGGAAGACGCTCACCGCTCACCTCCGATAAATCACGGGCAGCCGTCCAACGCTCAATAACGAAAACTGGCAGGCACGAGCCACGGCGCGATCGGCGGGCGCACCGACAACAGGATCGAAGGGAATCTCCGCGTCGAGAAGACCGTTCTGAAGTTTCCAGGCCAGTTCTACCCGAGTTCACCATCCGCTTTCTGCCATACTCTGCGCCATTCGAAAATGTTGTTGCTCAAATCAAGTCCGGCTCGGTCGCGTATTCGCTGTACGCTCTGGCGCGTTTGTTTCTTGAAAAGCCTGAACGCTACGAGGTCCGCTTCACGGGAAAAGCGGAATCGCCGTTTTATCAGCTTGGCGACAGTAGCGCCTTATCTCTAAATCGAGAATTCCTCGAGCGAAATGCGTTCCGCCTGGCTCAATCCGAGTTTTATAAGATCGACATTAGCGAGTCCGAGCCGATCAAGGGGAGTTTTTCAAATGTGGCGCGATGCCGGCTGAGCGGGACTCTTCTTGGGCCGACGAACCATCACAATTATCAATTGCAACTGCGTGGCCTTTACGAGCAACGCTTTAGCCGCCGGATGAGCTTCGCCGATTATCAACGACAAATCGAGATCGTGAACGATGCGGAGTTGATTGAGCGCTGGAAAGAAGAGGCTCGGAAGGTGATGACCTATACGACTTCCCGCGAGCAGGTTCCTTCGAGCTTCTCTTCCGCGGCGGATGCAGAGCGGCATTTTCGATCGCATTATCTGGAGAAGTCAATTAACACTCCGACGGACGCGATCATCGGCGGAGTCGCAAGCCGGCGTTTGTCGGACAGAATTCTCAATCGGGAGGTCGAGGATGCGTGGGTGCGGGAAACGCGCTCGCCTTCGGGGATGATGCAGGAGTTGGCTGGACGATTTCGACAGAGTGGGCTCCACGTTTTCCGGCATCGCCGCGGGATGTTGTTTGTCTCGCCAATCCGGACACAGGGATTTGTTCACGATCAATCGGGGGTGTCTCCATCAGTGAACGCGATTCTCGAAACACTGGCAGGGACAGCAGTGATCAACCGCAAACAGCTTTTTGAAAAGTTGATCGGTGATGTGACAACCGAAGGCGCCGAGCCACGCAAACTCGCGTTTGCGTCCGATCTGAGGTGGCTGATCAACGAAGGTTACGTGATCGAGTTCAACGATGGCTCGCTTGATCTTCCACGAGGAAAGACCAAGCCGCAGGTGCTCGTCGCACAAAAAGTTCCGGCCGCAGAACCAATAGAAGAGAGATCAACCGAACCGACGAAGCAAACGCTCGCGTTGGCGATTTGGCGTGGACCCTACTCGCCAATGATTCTTAGTGAGAGAGCTGGATCGCCTCCCTCGTAACGAAGGACTTCATTTTTTTCATTCAAGACCGAAACCCGCGGCGCATGCAAAGCCGCTTCTTCGGGTGTGTAGCGCGCAAAACTCATGATGGTGAGGCGGTCGCCAATTTTGCCGAGATGCGCCGTGGCACCGTTTAGCTCGATGACCCCCCGTTGCGCTCCGCCGAAAATTGCATAGGTCTCGAATCGCTGGCCATTGTTTAAATTGCTCACCAGGATTTTTTCATATGGAATCAAACCAACAAGCTCAGCCAGATCGGCGGAAACCGTTAGGCTGCCTTCATAATCTAGGCTTGCTCCGGTGACTGTGGCGCGGTGAATCTTTGATTTGAGCAGGGTAAGTTGCATTGACTCCATTTACAGAACGTCTGGATCTCACACGAAAGCGTTCGGGTCCGACGAGACGCCTGCCAATTTTAGATAGCGCCGGCTTTTCTCAGCGCTTTGTAAGCGCCACGCTTATTGATTGTTTTAAGACCACGCGCCGTAACGCGAACGCGCACAAACTTCTTTAGCTCTGGTACCCAAACGCGCTGGCGCTGGAGGTTCGGCGCGAAAATACGCGGCACATTTTTCGTGATGTGTCGGCCCACGCCGCCTTTCTTTTTGGCCAGGCCGCGCCGATGGATGACGCTGCCGCGCATGACTTTCGATCCCGTGATGCTGCAAACTCTGGACATGATATAACCTCAAAAACAGGCGCGTAAGCTGCCGCGCATCAGTTCACTGGTCAAGTGGATGTTAAGGCAATGACGAAATGACGAAGCCCGAATGACGGGGCTGGTTCGTTAGATCGCTACCCGTTTAACGGTTTAACGTGGCGAAGCCATTCGTGGTTTGAACGCGCAACTGACAGAGGCGGTCAAATTTAGCTCGCACAAGGACAGGTCGACTCGGCAAGATCAATATTTCGTGTAACCCGTGCACAAAAATAATCACAAACTGCGGATTGGGATTGTCGGAGCGGGCAATATCGTTCGTTCTCGCCATTTGCCGGCTTTGAAGAAACATCCGGAGGTCGAGATCGTTGCCGTCTCTAATTCGACTTACGAAAGTTCGGAAAAATTTTGCCAGGAGTACTGCCCGTCAGCCACTCCGATGCGAAATTGGCCTGAGCTACTCTCCCTGCCGGACATCGACATTATCTGGATCGGTACGCCGCCGGTAATGCATTCGGCCGTAACTGTTTCAGCGCTTGAAGCCGGCAAACACGTCTTTTGTCAGGCGCGCATGTCGATGGACTTGGTGGAGGCCGAGGAAATGCTCGCCGCATCAAAGCGTTACCCCGAACTGGTCACCATGCTTTGCCCGCCCCCGATGGGAATGCGGGCTGATTTGCTCGTGAAAAAACTACTGGCCGAGGATTATATTGGCCGTCCGCACCATGTGCGATTGCAGAGTTTTGCCAGCAACTATTTGGATCCGAGCGCTCCGCCGCATTGGCGCCAGCGGATTGAAATTAGTGGACTCCACGTTCTCACGCTTGGGATTTACGTTGAAGTGTTGCAGCGCTGGCTCGGAGACATCAATGGCGTGTTCGCGCGCGGCAATATTATCCAGCCAATTCGTCAGGGCTACGAAGTCATCATCCCCGATTTGCTCACCGTCCTTTGCGCTTTCGATAACGGGGCTGAAGGCGTGCTCGAGTTCAGCGGGATCGATGCGCTTGCGCCAAGCGACAAGGTGGAAATTTACGGCAGCGGCGGCACGCTCACTTACGATTTCAGTTCTGACGTCGTGCAAGCGGGCAAAGTTGGTGATCGTGGGCTGCACGTTGTCGAGCTTCCTGCAGAATTGGAAACTGAATGGCGCGTGGAGGAAGATTTTCTGGCCGCAGTTAAATCCAAGGGCCGCGTGCGTCCGCATCCCAATTTCGAAGATGGCCTGCGCTACATGCGTGTCGTGCAAGCCATCGCCGATTCCCGGGCCCGCAATGAATGGGTGGCGATTAAACACTAAAAACAGCACCCGTCGTCTTAGGGGGTCATTGCGTTGCCCACGAGGAGTCGTCTCACCACAAGTGCCCAGACCAGCAGCGTGATCAGCTGATACCACGCGAAAAAGCGGTCGTAGTTCCGCCGGTGGGCAATGAGTCCAGCCCCGGCCAGCACCGCGTATTGACCGATAAAGGGAAGGTACCAAATCGGATGAAAGATATCGCCGTGAATTGCGGTTTGCGTGATGTCGAGCAAACACATCGCAATGAACGTGGAATAATAGCCTGCCCGGTTCCGTTCGAAGCGACCCTTGTGTTCTTCTTCTTCCGATAAATCGGGAGGGTAAAGGAAAACGGTCAGCATGTACAGGGTAATGGTCCAAACGATTAGCACGAGGAACTTGTCAAAACTCCAGTTGACCTCGGTGTTCCACTTGAACGTGACCCACCACTGCAAAGCCAGCAGCAACAGCGTCGCTAGCGTTAGGACGATGTGGACCTCATCGAGTGGGGTCTCGTTGCGGCGATAAAACGCCCTCCCAGCGCCGGCAAGTAGGTTGGTGACGCCGAGACCGATGATGATCGACATCAGCGCGGCGATGAACTCGAAGCTGCTCATGAGATTCTGCGCATTCTGCATGACGGGTCGAGCTTATTCGGGATTCGCTTAGAAAATCGAGCGACAAATGGGAATTCCCGCCTGCGCGCGCCGGGGATAGCGCAGCTGCGCTTCCCAAAGTACGCAAGCTGCGCACGGCACTCCAGCCCGTCACTACCGCGCACTAAGTGGACTCGTCTTGGCTAACAACCAAGTCAGCGCCTCATTCAAATCGGCCAGGGCGATGCCTTCGATTGGATCATTGTGATGGGCACCGCGTAATGAGATCACGCGCTTCTCGCCGGCATACGCATCGACCACGAGGCGGTGATATCGAGCCGGCACGACTTCGTCTTTTTCCGCCAGCAGAAAAATTGCCGGTACATGGATCGCTTTCGCATTCTTAATGCTGTCGAGGTCTTTCGGAATCTGTAACGCAACAGGACCCGCCAGCAGCCACAGATTCCACCAGCCAAATCGACGCAGGATCATTTCGCGCAATGGCGGAGGATTCTGCAGAATCAATCCGGCAACGGGGCGATGCGCCGCGACATGCAGCGCCGCGGTTGCACCAATGCTGGTTCCGAAGGGCACGATTGGACGGCTCCCCGCGTGATGTCGCAATTCATCAAATGCTGCGAGCGCTGCGGGCCCGATCTTGGAAAGCCGCGCTGGCCTGGTGCTACCGCCGAATCCCGGATAATTTATTCCCCAGATCGCGACCGCACGGTCATTCCACATCTTGGCCTCTGCGGCGGGCCAACGCTCCGCGCGGTCCGCGTTGCCGTAAAAGCGCAAGATGTACACGTCTGCATTGCCTTTAGATCGTGCCGCCTGGGATTGCGCGATCCATAATTCCAATTGTCCATTTTCGAATGGAATAGTTTTCCTAACCGCACCGCCGGGATTGATCGGTGTTCTTGTTGGAAACAAAATCAGATGGTCCGTCAAATGACCGAAAAACATCACGACTAAATACACGACGCTGATTGCCAGGAAACGCCACGACCGTGGGAGTTCTCTTAGCCTCACATCTGTTTGGCCCACGAAGCAAGCGAATGACGCGAAAATAGCAGGACGCTGCGACATTCACGCGGGGAGGAACCAGGCCTCGTACCCGTGCCCATGCCCGAAAGTGGCATCAGGTTCATCGCGGCGAGGTCATCCAGCGATGGGTCACCACATTCCAAGGCGGCCTTGCTGTGACGAAATTCGGGCCGGTTCGTGTTTCAATTCGTAGTTACTAAGGATGTTTAGCTTTTCTTTAAATCTGCCAGATCCTTGAGCACTTGCTCGCTGTGGTCGGCGGGCTTTACACCAGTGTACACCTTGGCGATTTCGCCTTTGGGATTAACGATGAAGGTGTTGCGTGCGGCGAGTTTGCTCCCTTTGTAGTCCATTATCGAACCGTACTCTGTCGAGACCTTGCCATCAGGATCAGCGAGCAATTTGAAATTAAGTCCTTCCTTCGTGCAAAAATCCTTGTGTGATTGAGCAGTATCCACGCTGACGCCGAGAATGACCGCTCCAGACTCTTCGTACTTTGCAAGATCGCGCTGAAAATTGCGCGCCTCCAGTGTGCAGCCGCTGGTAAAATCTTTCGGATAAAAATAGAGCACGACCCATTTGCCGCGATAATCCTTCAGGCTCAGCTGCGAACCGTCTCCGGTCGTGAGGCTGAAATCAGGCGCGGATTGTCCAACCGCAGGTTGGCTAGAAGTCCCTTCTGCTGCCATTGAAGTCAACGTGCCAAGACCCATTACTGCTGACAAGATCATGTTTCTAATATTCATGCCCCAGTTTTCGAGCGCACAGGCACCAAGTCAAGGAGCGACAGGTTGGGCTGGGGAGCCGTCGTTCTTCGAATTGGAAACTTGCGTTCCGTGGCGGATTTGAGTCTATAAAGACTTGCTCATGCCGAGACCGATGGTTGCCGAAAGTCTTCCGATTAAGCCTGTGCGGCTGATTCTTGGTTTGATTGCCTGCCTGGGCCTGGTCTTCACGTTCTTTACTCTCTTATTCGGTTTCACCTCGATCCCGGCAAACTCCGTTGGAGTGAAGACACGCTTTGGCGCTTATCACGACCTGGTCAATCCCGGACTTGCGTATGCGATCCCCTATATCGATGAGATTCACGTCGTGCCGACGCAGCGTTTGTTGAAACTGGAGTTCGGTTTCACCACATCCAATGCGACGAATGTTTACCAGGGCGACACGGAACCGGAGGAAACCGAGACCATGATTACAGGCGATCTAAATACCGCCCTTGTGCCGTGGGTTGTACAGTATCGAATTACCGATCCGAAAACGTACCTGTTTGGAGCACGCGAACCGGAGAAAACATTGCGCGATCTTTCCGAGAGCGTGATGCGCGAAGTGATAGGCGATCGCACCGTAGACGAAGTGCTGACGGTTGGGCGACACGACATTGAATCATCGACCTTGAAACGTCTGGCCGACCTTTGCTCGCAGTACGGTTTAGGAATTCAGATTCAACAGGTGCAACTGGCGACCGTGCGTCCGCCGCCCGCCGTTCAGGCTGCCTTTAACGAGGTCAATCAGGCGCAACAGGAAAAGCAAACCGCAATCAATCAGGCATGGGCCGTGTATAACGATGCAGTGCCAAACGCGCGCGGTCAGGCGAAGGAGCGTGAGAAACAGGCGGAAGCGTACGCTTTCCGCCGGGTCAATGAAGCAAAGGGCGAAGCGCAAAAATTTTCATTGTTGCTGGCCGAGTACCGGAAAGCGCCGGAGGTGACGCGGCGGCGCCTTTATCTCGAAGCGATGCAAGCGATTCTGCCGAATTTGCAAAAGAAAATCATCGTGGATGACAGTTTGAAAAACATTCTCCAGACGTTGCCACTGCTGCCGGCCGATCAAACCAAGGCGTCCCCATGAACCCGATCGATGTCACTCCTCGGCCCGCAGCTGTCTCGGGCATCGTGCGCTTTTTGCAGAGCCGATTGATGTCGATCCTGGGAATTCTTTTCATTTTGACGGCGCTCAAGTGGGGGGCCCTGCTCTTCGTTGTGCATCAGTATGAAACTGTGATCATCACGCGTTTCGGCAAAATCGTTCGCACGGTCACGAACCCCGGATTGAAAATCAAACTGCCGGTGATCGATACCGTGCACCGATTCGATAAGCGCATTCTCGCCTGGGATGGCCCACCGACCGAATGCCCTACCAAGGATAAGCTCTACATCATTGTCGATTGTTTCGCTCGGTGGCGGATCAGCGATCCGTTCCTCTACTACAACCGGCTTAATGACGAGCGCAGCGCACTCTCGCGCCTGGATGATATTCTGGGCAGCGAGACGCGAACCGCTGTCGCTGCCCACGATCTGGTAGAGATTATACGGGTAACCAAAGGCCGAAAACCGTTGCGCGATGAGGAGCTGGAAAAAAGCGGTACCGTACTGCCCAGCACAATTCCGGAAATCGAACTCGGTCGCGGTGAGATCGAAAAACAAATCACGGAGCGCACTCGCCAGAAGATTTCCGACTTCGGTATTGAGCTATTGGACGAACGGTTCAAGCGCAGCAAATACAATCCGGCGGTAGCTGAGAAAATTATTGAACGCATGTCGAGTGAACGGCACCAAATCGCGGCCCGTTTTCGCTCCGAAGGACGCGGCGAGGCGGCGAATATCAGCGGCCAAAAGGAAAGCGACGTCGCCTCAATCAGTTCCACCGCAACGAAGAATGCCCTTGAAACTGAAGGGAAGGCTGACGCCGAGGCGGCTTCCATCTATGCCGCAGCATTCAGTTCTCCTGACGCCCAGGAACTTTATACGTTTCTTCGGAGCCTCGACGTGATGCGCGCCGCGTTTGAAAAAGACACCACCGCAGTCATCTCCACGAACAGCGATTTGGGTCGGATGCTCAAGTCGATGGCCGAGGCGGTGGCTTCACCAAAAGCGGCACATTAATCCAGACGGTGCTCGCACCTCCGGTGAGAATCTGGACGATTGGTCATTCGACGCGAACGATTGGTGAATTCATTTCGTTGCTTCAGGCGAATCAAATCAGATTGCTTGTCGATGTTCGAAGCTTGCCGGGATCGAAGCGTTACCCACAATTCAACAAGGAGGCACTGGCGGACTCGTTAGGCGAAGCGGGAATTTGTTACGAACATTTTCCCCAGCTTGGCGGGCGACGAAGGGCAAGGCCAGGATCGACAAACACCGCCTGGCGAAATGCCTCATTTCGCGGTTATGCGGATTACATGGAGACAGAAGAGTTCCAGAAAGGTGTTCAGCGGCTTCTCGATCTTGCTGCCAAGGCCGGACCCACTGCGATCATGTGCGCAGAGGCCGTGTGGTGGCGTTGTCATCGGTCGCTGATTTCTGATTACCTTAAGACCCGCCGCATAGAGGTGATGCACATCCTCGACGCAAACAAAGCTCGGCTGCATCCATACACTGCGGCGGCGCGAGTTGTGAACGGGAAACTAAGTTACGCAGAAAACACACTGCTGTAGCAGCGGTCAATGACCGCCGGCGTGATTTTGGGCGGCGCCTTTGGTTTTTTACGCTCACCGTCTTCAGACAGCTCGGACGAGGGAACAGCGTGCTGCTATTTCTTGTTCCATTCCCGATGCGCGATGTGCGCCGGAACCGGCGGCGTCTGCTTCTCCTCTTCCACCATTCGTTCCCCCAGCCATTGGACCCATTCGAAATAGGTGTCTCGGTGGGCATCGCTGCGCAGTTCCGCGATGTAGCAGGATAGCTTTCGCCACGAGGCAATAATTGGACCACTAAAAAAATCACCCACCAGATCAAGCGTAACCTCGCGACGGAATACCAGCAGGCCAAGGCTTTCCCAGGTTAACGAGACCATATATATGGCATCTTCGCCGTCGGAACCAA
>Ga0066903_100005957_pt1 | contig 10701 bp, 8 predicted proteins | sample PanSoiMetaGPlot1_FD_67491 | JGI IMG/M metagenome (GOLD analysis project Ga0066903, IMG submission 67491) | Tropical forest soil microbial communities from Panama analyzed to predict greenhouse gas emissions - Panama Soil - Plot 1 (version 2) | ecosystem: Environmental > Terrestrial > Soil >...
AGTCGCCCCAGCGATTGCGCGGCGGGGTGTTCGTGTCGGGCTGGTTGTAGGTGCCGCCGCCGGAGGCCACCGTGATCTCAGGACCGTCGAGGCAGTTGGTGCACTTGCTGCTGGCCGGGATGCCGATGGCGGCCACGCCGATGAACGTCGAGGGGCCCGAGATGCTGTAGACCATCGTCTTGGCGCCCGCCGCGTTGACGTCCACCGCCGGGTAGTAGCGATCCTGATTGTCCGATGCCTGCTGCGCGATGAAGTCGCTGACCACGGACATGCTGCCCAGCCCGCCGGAGACGTCGATCTCGCTGTAGACGACGCAGTCGCCGCCGTTGGGACAGGCGATCGTCTGCCCCGTCGAGAGGTGACCGCCCTTCCAGAACGCGAACAGCGTCCTGATGTCCCCGGTGTCGATGTTGTTGGGGCCGCTGGGCTGGCGCGCCAGCGGTGGGCTCGGCATCGCGCCCACGTCAATGCCTTCGCCGTCCACCGTCAGGTTGTTGCCGCCGTTGCAGCAGTCCTGGACGTTGGTGATGTGCCAGACCTCGTACTCGGCGGGCGGGCACGCGACGCAGGTGTGGTGGGCGTCGATCATCCACTCGCCGTCTGCGTTGCTGGACCCGTACATCCGGGCGGGCTGGACGCTGGACGAGTGCGCGGTGTTCGCGAAGCCCTCCCTCAGGTCGATGACGTCCGAGAACGTGCAGCAGACGTTGTTGACGAACTGCGACTTGGTGACGATCCGCACCTTCGCGTACTGGAAGTCGGGGTTGTTGGGGCCGTTGGCGGGGAAGGTGAACATGTTGCAGTTCAGGAAGACGGCCTGGGTGTCCACGCCGAGCATGGGGTAGTCGCACCAGTTGGTCGTGGGCTTGTTGCCATCGACGGTGGCGTCGAGGCCGAACCGCTGCCAGCCCGCGGTGGTGTCACTGCTGTTCGAGAGGGCCACCAGCAGCGTCGAGCGGTTGGTGTCACCGGGCCCGGCGCTGTCGTTCTCGGACGTGGCGAAGACCCAGAAGCGGTTGAGGCCGGGGTCGAAGAACGCCCGCGGATCGAAGATCTGGTCGCCGGACCCGGCGGCCGGGCTGAAGAACTTGTTCAGGCCCGTCGCCAGGATCTGGGTGCCGCCCTTGGTGAAGACCTTGAGGGCCGAGTTCACGACCACCACGACCTGGAACGGCCCCGCCGCGATGGCCGAGTCGGGCGGCGGGTTGGAGCCGGCCTCCGCCTCGTCGAACGACGTGAACGAGCCGCCGGAGATCGGCGCGAGCGGGGCCGTCGGGGCAGCGGTCCGGGCGGCGCCGGGCGCCGGGTTCACCACCGGCCTGGAGTGGGCGGCCGTCCCCGGCGTGGACGAGGTCGGGGCCGGGAGGGCGATGTTGAAATGCTTCGGGAGCTTCGCCGGCTTCTCCAGGCCCTGGCCGTTCATGGCCATGAGCGAGGGGAGCTTCGAAGCGTGGACCGTCGCGTGCCCCCGAACGATCGTGACCTTGCCGGTGCTCGGGGGCGCCGCCGAGACCGGAGCGGCGGAGGCGTACGACGTGACCATCAGCGTCGGAGCCACCAGGAACGTGCAGATCGCGGACGTGAGCCGTCGTTGGCGCATGCCTCGCCTCTCTCCTTCTGTCACTTGACGGGGTTGACGCTCACGAGCGGGATGACAACGTGCTCGCGAGGTGGATGCCCAGCAGTCCCCGGACGACGAACCGATGGCACACCGGCTGCTGCCGCTGGGATGGCATGGGCGGAGGCTAGGAACGGCCTGGGTGAGCGGTCATCACCCAACTCCCGATTTCACCCAGGGTGAGGGCGACGTCTGGACCTGCCCCGGCGCGCTGTTGGTGGGATGAGTTCGGACGAGTCGTTCAATTGGCAGGTGCCGGTGTCAACATTGCTGTCGCCGGCACCCAGGTCTTGGTCGAGCGCGACCGACTCCAAGACACGTTCGCCGTGGACGGCCGCTGTCGCAGGTGGCGCTGCGCGCCGTTCGTCGAGCACCACGCCCCACGTCCATAGGCCGCCTCGCCGGGGCCATCATCGTGTCGAAGACGGACCGCCAATCCTCGTAGTCGGGAACTCGCCGACTGACGAACATCGTCGGCACGAGCTCGATGCTACGGTGACACCGCCTGACCAAGACTGCGGTGGAGCTCGATGAGCCCGGGAATCGTGTCCGGCTCACGACGACCCCATCCGCACTCAGTCGCCACGCCGAAGCGAGGCAGCACCAGCCGGGCAGACTGGATCCTGCGATGCGCCCCGGCGAGCCCGTCGCTGACGTGTATCAAGCCGAGGTAGATCTCCAGGCCCGCGGGAGGTCGATAGCCGGCCAGTGGGGCGAAGTAGGCGTCGTCCGCGGAGCGCGGGACTGGGAAGTGAATGAAGTCGATTCGCCGGGAGGCGGACCGGACCAGGGCGTCGGCGAGCTCCGTGACGCTTCGCATGTCCCTAAGCGGTCCGGCGACGCGCACGCTCACCTTGCGTAGCAGGCGTGACACTGCGCGCCTGGCCAACCGGCCGCCACGTCGGTGACGCAGGCCGAGGATGAGTCTGCCGACGTGCTCATAGTCGCCGTGGCAAAGGTGATAGCCGAGCTCGGCGCCGGCCGGGACCCTGGAACCCAGGCGGGTCAGCCGCTCGAGGATGCCGCCGCGCACGTCGGGGAACCACGGCTCCGGAAGCAGGCGTGGCATGCTGCGGTCCCAGGCTCGCACCTCCCAGGGGACGTCCCACTGGATGCAGAGGTCCTCGGCCGGAATGGCGGTGGCGATCTCATCGATCTCGGAGAGGAGTGCGCGCTCGTACGCCGGCTCGATGGCTGGCAGGTCCTCCTTCGCCAGAATCATCGCGAGGCAGTTGACCGCCGTGGGCAAGCTGACCTGGAACTTGACGCCTGCCTGGATCGTCCCCTCCTGACGCAGCCGGCTGAACACCCGGTACGAGTCCCGCGCGGCGGAGGCGAAGCCGAGCTCCGAGAAGCTGATGCGGTCTCGATCCACGCCAGACCGAACCCGATGGGGCCGGACTCCCGGGATGGTTCCGAGCCGCCTCGCCGGTTCGAAGTCGGGGTGGCGCCGGAACGTCGCCACCTGCCAACCCGCGAAGAGGGCGCGGGCCCCGGTCTCTCCGTCAGGGAGTCGGCGCAGCTGATCACCGAGCCCCGAAGACAGCGTCCGCAGGACCTCCTCCGTGTCGTGGAGTGGAACACTGCCGATCAGGTGGACTCCGCCCCGCATCGCCGTGCACAAGTCTATTCGCGCCGGCCGAGCCCTGGCGACATGCCGAGCATCCGCCAGCTGGACACCCGGGCTTCGTCAGCGCCCGCGAGAAGCGTGATCTTCCTCGGCCTACCGAGACCGCTAGAGAGCGATTCCGCCGCCTCCAGACGCGGCCGACGACGATCGAGCCACGCGGCCGTCCGGCATCCGGACCAAGCCGCCGCCCAGGTACTCCCCCGCCAGGGTTCTCGGCCAGCGCCCGCGGCCGGCTGCGCCGGCGTCAGTGGTGGATGTCACGATGCCAGGTCAGCAGGAGCGAGGCTGCCAGGAAGGCCGCCAGATAGGCGGCGACCACGAGGACGGCGTGCTGGCCATCGACCTGTGGCTCCGGTGACACGAGGAAGGCGACGGCCCGCCGTCCTGGCTCGAGTGCCTGGACCATGGTATTCAGGTTGCCGCCGAGCAGGTATGGCGCCACACCGTCCCACAGCGGCATGCGAGTGAACACACTCAGCGCAGGCAGCACCAGGAGAGCGATGTTGTCTACGGGGAACCAGACGAGCGCCAGGCCCAGCCCGAAGGCGATCGATCGGCCGAGAGTCGCAACGCACACACCCAGGAGGGCGCAGGCCGTCAGGCTGAGCCCGACCGCCAGCAGGTTCAACCCCGCGTCTCGCGAGATCGCCGAAGCGGCCGCCGCCGGCGCCTGGAACGCGTCAGGCTCGACCAGCCAGAGGGCGCAGAACGTCATCGCCCCTGTCACCAGGGCGGTCGCGGCGGCGGCGATACAGAGCGCCGCCAGCTTGGCCAGCAGCAGCCGCACCCGGCCCGTCCCGCGCGCCACGAGAACGCGCACCGTGCCCAGCTGGTACTCCTGACCGATGACCCGGACCGAGAGGACCAGCAGCGGGATGCCGACGCCGACCTGGAGCGTCACGGTCAGTGGATCGAGTACCGCCCTCGCGAACCCGTCCGGGTCGCCGGCCTGGCGTCCACCACCCGACGAGAGCAATGCCACCAGCATCACGGCGGCCAGGACGATCAGCGAAAGGGACCAGTTGACGGGCTGGCGGCGGATCTTGAGCAGTTCGCCCCCGACCAGGCTTGGGAATCCCCTCACGGTGCGTCCTCGGCGACGTGCGTCACGCGCAGGAAGACGTCTTCGAGATCGTGGCGGAACCGGTCGAGCGCATCCGGCGGATGCCCGGCGGCCGCGAGGAAGGCGCAGAGGTCGCGCCCCTCGCCGGTCGGCGACGGGGTGACGAGCCGGCCCTCGTGGAGGCGAGCCGTGCGGCCCCACTCCTCCGCCCGAAGCAATGCGAGCACCTGCTCCGGCTCGCGGACCCGCAGCCAGAACTCACCGGTGCCGGCGAGCACCTCGTCGACGCTGCCCGCGTGCACCAGCCGGCCCCGGTCCACGATGGCCACATGGGTGCAGATCGCCTCGACCTCCCGGAGCACGTGGCTGCAGAGGAACACCGCACGTCCCTCGGCGGCCAGGTGGGCCATCAGGTCGCGCATCTCCGCGATGCCCAACGGGTCGAGGCCGTTGGCGGGCTCGTCCAGCAACAGCAGATCGGGGTCGTTGAGCAGCGCGATCGCAACACCCAGCCGCTGCTTCATGCCCAGCGAGTAGGTCCGGACGCGGTCGTCCTGGCGGTCGGTGAGGCTGACGACTTCCAGGAGCTGTGGGATCGTCGGCGTCCGCGCTCCCCCCACCGCCATGGCGAATGCGCGCAGGTTGTCTCGCCCGGAGAGGTTCGGGTAGAGCGCCGGCGCCTCCACCAGCGCACCGACCCGCGGAAGGACGCGGCGCGGCTCCCTCCACACGTCGTGGCCGAGAATCCTGACCGTGCCCGCGCTCGGGCGCACCAGGTTCAGCGCCATCCTGATGGTGGTCGTCTTGCCGGCTCCGTTGGGACCCAGGAAGCCGAGGATCTCTCCGCGGCGCAGCACCAGATCGACGTGATCGACCACCATCCGACCGCCGTAGGAGCGGCAGAGGCCGTCGAGCTCCAGAATGGGCGAATCGCCGTGGTCCGGCACCTGCGGCATAGTACCGTCAGAGCGCCGCGTCCCCCTCCCCCGCCATTACGCGGGCTTCGTGCCGGCGACCACGAAGGCGGTGATGGCCGAGAGGAACCTGCCGGATCGCTCGGCCTCCCGCAGGTCCGACCACCAGCGCTCCGCTTCCTCCTCATCGACGTCGCCGGACGCGCACAGGTGAGCGACGACGAACTGGAAGGCGAGCTGGAACATGGCGAAGTCGGCGACGAACGCGTGTGGAGAGCAGGTGACGTCGCCGAGGCCGGCATCCTTGTAGCGTCGGGCCAACTGCCGGCCGGCCCAGCCGTTTGCGATGGAGTCTGCGGCCGTGGTGACGATCTTGCGCGTCAAGCCACGATTGGGGTTGTCCACCACCTGCGTCTCCAGGTCCAGTTCGAACCCGGCCACGCGCCCGCCCGGCCTGACTGCCCGCGCCATCTCGGCCAGCGTGCGCCCTGGATCGGACACGTGCTGGAGCACCGTGTCGGCCCGGCACGCGTCGAGGACGCCGTCTGGAAACGGCAGCGCCTGGACGTCGCCGACCTGGAACGAGAGCCCCGGATGGGCGTGCCGTTCACGGGCGGCTTGGATCATGGCCTCGCTGCCGTCGATACCGTGGACCGTCCCGCCCGGCGCGACGAGGACAGCCATCTCGGCCGCGTCGGTGCCGAAGCCGCAACCGACGTCCGCCGCAACCGACCCCGCCGTCAACCGCAGCGCTCGCAGGACCTCGGCCTTGCAGGCGCGGAAACCGGGCTGGGCCCTGGCGGTCTCCATGAAACGGATGGCAAACGTCGGATCGGGCGCCCTGTCCACGGCGCTGAACTCGCTGACCCGGCCAGACTCGGACATTTCTGGTCCCCCCTTCGAGGATCTCGCTAGCGCAACCGGCGTCGGCGAAGACCGTCCCGTGTCCCTACCCGGGACAGCCTCCCGGCTCTCCCATTCTGGGTCGGCGTGCCATTCCCGCTCGGCGTCGACAGCTTTCCGGCCGTCGCTAGGTGATGATGATGACGCCGCCGATCTTCTGTCCAGTGTCGACGTAGCGGTAGGCGTCCACGATCTGGTCGAGCGGATACCGCCGGTCCACGACAGCTTTGAACGCGCGCGACTCGATCAGCTCCTTGATGTGCGCCATCGTCGCCTGGGAGCGCGTCGGGAAGGGGAAGATGACCCGCTTGCCGCCGAGGAGGGGTGTGACCAGCATCCAGAACACATACGGGGCGAATGGCCGCGGATCCGTCGAGAGATAGCGTCCGCGCGGCTTCAGCAGGCGCCTGCATCGACCGAACGAGCTCTTGCCGACCGCGTCGAGGACGGCATCGTACCGCTTGTCGTCCTGCGTGAAGTCGCCCGCCGTGTAGTCGACGACTCTGTCGGCGCCCAGCCCTCTGACCAGGTCCAGGTGCGGGGTGGCGCACACCGCCGTCACGCGGGCGCCGAGGTGCTTGGCCAGTTGGACGGCGGCCGAGCCGATGGCGCCGGTCGCGCCGTAGACGAGGACGTCCTGTTCGCGCTGGATCCGCGCCTTCGTGACGAGCGCGAGCGCGTAATGCGCGCCCTCGGTGCTGGGAGCAGCGTCTTCATAGGCCAGCTCTGGCGGCATCGCGGCGATGGAGCTGTCGGCGGGCATGACCAGGTACTCGGCGTGCGCACCGAACTCGCCGTGGCGGCCCGTGAAGCCCGGGTTGAACCCGAAGACCCGGTCGCCGATCGCGAAGAGCGTGACGTCGCCGCCGATTGCCTCTGTCTCGCCTGCGAACTCGTTTCCGAGGATCGTCGCCCTCGGCCTGCGGAGTCCGTAGAAGAGCCGGATGAAGAACGGGCTGGCCCGGCGGACGCCGCAGTCCGTCCGGTTCACCGTCGTGGCGCGGACCCTGACCAGCACTTCGTTGGGCCGAGGGGCCGGCTTGGCCACCTCGGCGATCCGGACCACCTCGGGCGGGCCGTATCGCTCGCAGACGGCGGCCCTCATGCACATGCCTCAGCCAGGTCGGGCTCGATCCGCTCTGCTGAACGGAATCGTCGCGACCAGGAGCGCGACGAGCGTTGCGCCGAATGCCAGGATCCCGGTCCGCTCGATGCCGTTACGGGGCAGGTTGATCAGGTAGAAGCCCACGACGGCCAGGGCGCCGGCGATCCAGCCCGCCAGCAGGCCGACCGCGAGCTGGCGAGGCGTGGCCAGGACCGCCACCGCCGACACCAGGAATGCCAGCGCGATGATGGCGAGGCCGGGGGCGGCCGCGACCTGGATCTGGTCGCGGATCGCGAAGAACACGAGCGCGCCGGCCGCGCCGAGAAACGTAACGAGCCAGGGCAGTGCGGCGCGGGGCGCCGGGGGCGTGGGGCGCGTGCCGGCTCGCACCATCGCCACGGCCGCGATGCAGGCGGCAAGCGTCAGGACCAGGCCGGAGGCGAGGCTGAGCCACAGCCCGAGGCCCGGCTCGCCGTAGCGCGTCGTCACCGCGTTGGCGGCGTCTCCCAGCCATCCCCAGGTGACGGCCGCCGCCGTGCCCAGGAGGATCCCTCCGCTGACCGCCTGGCCGTCCTGGTCACGGTCGGCGTCACCGGTCTCCAGGCCCCGGACGAGCGCGCTGGTGAAGAGCGACGGCGTCTGGTCCGAGCTGTCGGCCAGTTCGGTTCCCTCGAAGGCGTACTCCATGGCGCTGGACGCGGTGATCACCGCCCGGCCGCGGCCGCCGAAGCGCTCCTCGATGCCCATGCCGCGGTCCGCCCTGGCCGCCATCCCGCGCTCGAAGGCTCCCGCATAGCAGCAGTCCAGCAGCAGCACGACCGCCGGGAGCGGCTCCGGTTCATGCACCGGTTCACGAACTCGGCCGCCACCGCCGTCGCCCCGAGCAGCCGCAGCTGCGTGTCGGCCATCGCGAAGTAGAGCTCGCCGCCCTCGTCCTTGACACCGTGGCACGAGAAGTGCAGGAGCAGGAGGTCGTCGGGCCGGCGGTCGGCGAAGAATTCCTCGACGTTCTGCCGGATGACGTGCTCGGGCTGGTCGAGCAGCGTGCGCACGTCGAAATCGCCGATCTGGGGATTCCCGAGCACCCTGGCCAGCGCTTCGGCATCGTGGGGCGGGGCGCGCAGCCGGCGAAGCCCCGGGCCCGGTACTCCTGACTGGCGACGATCAGGGCAGCACGCTTGGGCTCGCCTCCCATGGCCACGATACCGGGAGCATAGATCGCCTCGACGCCGATGGGGAAGCGGACGGTTCTGGCCTACGATGAGAAGCCAGCATCGGCGGCAGGCAATCGTCGTCGTCATGGGAGCGGGGAGGGGATATGGGCGAGCAGCATCCGGTCGTATCGGCCATCGGCGCCGCGTTCGATCCGGCGGCGCCGGGGTTCCAGGATGCCCACGCGCTCTACGCGCGAGCCCGCCGCGAGGAGCCGATCTTCTTCGCGCCGGCACTGGGGGCGTGGGTGGTGACGCGCCACGACGACGTCCGCGAGGTGCTGGGCCAGCCGGACGTGTTCTCGTCGGCGAACAGCCTGCGGACGATGGTCGACATCGCGCCGAGCGCGCTGGCCGAGATGCGGCGGGGCTTTCCGCCCGGCCAGGGCGTGCTGAACGCCGACGGCGACGCCCACCGGCGCTACCGGGCGCCGGTGGCGCGGCGGCTCAGTCCCGAGCGGGTCGACGCGTTCGAGCCGTTCATCCGGCAGCAGGCCGGCGCGCTGGTGGACGCGTTCGCGGCCGACGGGCGGGCCGATCTGGTCGCACAGTACGCGCTCCCGCTGCCGCCCCAGGTGATCGCGCGCGTGCTGGGCCTGGACGACGTCCACATCGAGTCCGCCGTCTGGTGGAGCCGCCAGACGAACTTCCTCCTGTTCACCAGCATGCCCGAGGAGGAGCAGGTCGCCGCCGCGCGCGACTACGTCGCCTTCCAGCGCCTCCTCGACGGCTACGTCGACCGTCGCCGCGCCCGGCCCCGCGACGACTTGATGAGCGACGTCGTGGCGGCACTCGCCCCTGGAGCCGGGCCGCTGACGTTCGAGCAGCGCGCCGAACTCATATGGAACCTGGTCGGGATCTTCGTCGCCGGCCACGTGACCACGACGGCCCTGCTCGGCAACGGCCTGCTCCACCTGCTGGCCGACCGTCCGCAGTGGGAGCTGCTGTGCCGGCGGCCGGAGCTGATCCGCGGTGCGGCCACCGAGATGGCGCGGTACGACTCGCCCGTGCACGGCTTCCTGCGCCTGACCACCCGGCAGGTGCGCCTGGCCGGCGTCGAGATGGAGCCGGGCACCGAGGTGCTGGCGCTGTTCGCATCGGCCAACCGTGACGAGTCGCACCTGGACGGGGCGGATCACTTCGACATCACGCGCGAGCCCCGGCGCCACCTCGCGTTCGGCTTCGGCGTCCACCTCTGTGCCGGCATCCACCTGGCGCAGCGCGAAGTGGAGGTCGCGCTGGAGACGCTGACGACCCGCCTCCCGAGCCTCCGCCTGGAGCCGGGTCCCACCCCCCCGGTGAATCCGGGCCTCACCCACCGCGGCGTCCGGTCGCTGCACGTCACCTGGTCGGCGTGACGGTGCCGGACCTGTGTCAGCCGCACGGAGACCGGAGACCACCCGCTCGGGTGCAGTCGCTCGTACCGGACGGCACGGAGCTGGACTTCCGAGGCGGGAGGCGGGACTGGCGGAGCGCTGACGTGCTCCTGGCCGCCCCTTTTGACGACCTCGCGGCGGGGCCGCATAATCGCGGCAAGAAGCCGGCAGTCGCGGCGGAGAGGAGGAGGGGAAGCCGATGGGTACCAAGCGGCGGCCTGACCCGGGGTTCGACACATTCGAACGGTTCCTCGACGAATGGTCACGGCGTGACTTTCTCAGATCGGTCAGCATCGGCGCGGCCTACGTCGCGTTCATGGGCGGCGGGGTGGCAGCACTGGAGGCCTGTGCCAACGCCGGGCAGGGAGGTCAGACGCAGAACCAGACGCCTCAGAAGGGAGGCAGCCTGATCGAGGGCTGGTCGACCGAGCCGCAGTACCTGCTGCCGGTGCGGTCGGCCGACGTCTACAGCAACGTCGCCAACCGCCTCCTGTTCGAGGGCCTGCTCTACCTCGACAACAAGGGCGTCCTCCAGCCGAACTTCGCCGAGAAGACGCCGGACATCAGTTCCGACGGCCTGACCTACACGTTCAAGCTCCGCAGCGACATCAAGTGGTCGGACGGCTCGCCGGTCACGCCCGACGACGTCGTCTTCACCTACCAGCTGTACTACGACAAGAAGTACGACGGCCTGCTCGGCAACACGCGGCCCAACGCCGTCCGCTACATCAAGAGCGTGACGGCCAGCGGGAACACCATCACGATCCAGGCGAACTCGCGGTTCGCCCCGTTCCTGCTCAACTACGGGACCGTCCCGATCGTGCCGCAGAAGGTCCTGGGCGCCAAGTCGGCCATCGAGCTGAACACCGACGCCTTCAACT
>Ga0066903_100005958_pt1 | contig 10700 bp, 7 predicted proteins | sample PanSoiMetaGPlot1_FD_67491 | JGI IMG/M metagenome (GOLD analysis project Ga0066903, IMG submission 67491) | Tropical forest soil microbial communities from Panama analyzed to predict greenhouse gas emissions - Panama Soil - Plot 1 (version 2) | ecosystem: Environmental > Terrestrial > Soil >...
AACCGGCCGGGAACCCTGCTGACGGTCATCTCGTCACCACAGAAGCGGTCGCAGATGACTGACGTGATTTTCCGCGAGACGACGACGATCGGCCTGCGTCATTTCGAGGTCGATCGCGAGTGCCTCGATCGGGAGATCGTGTCGGTCGAGACGCCGCTCGGCGCCGTGCGCTTCAAGATCGCGCGCCGCGACGGACGGATCGTGAACGCGACGCCGGAGTTCGAGGACTGCGCGACGCTGGCCGCGGCCCACAACCTGTCGGTGAAGGAAGTGCAGGCGATGGCCATTCAGGTGTACGGTGTGAACCGCTCGTGAAGACCTTTTATCTGACCACCGCCATCGACTACGTCAACAGCCGTCCGCACCTCGGGACGGCGTACGAGAAGGTGTGCGCCGACGTCATCGCGCGCTACAAGCGGCTCGCCGGCTTCGACACGCGGTTCCTGATGGGGAACGACGAGCACTCGCAGAACGTGTACAAGCAGGCGGTCGAACAGGGGCTCGACCCGCTCGCGTACTGCGACCGGATGGAGCAGGAGTTCCGCGCGGCCTGGAAGCGGCTCGACGTGTCGTTCGACGATTTCATCCGCACGACCGAGCACCGGCACAAGGTCGGGACCAGCTTCCTGGCGCAGCGCATCTACGACGCCGGCGACATCTACGAAGGGGTGTACGAGGGCTGGTACTGCGTCAGCTGCGAGGAGTTCAAGCAGGAAAAGGATCTCGTCAACGGGAACTGTCCGCTGCATCCGACGCTGAAGCCCGAGTGGATCCGCGAGAAGAACTACTTCTTCAGGCTGTCGAAATATCAGCAGCCGCTGCTCGAGCACTTCCGCGCGCACCCCGATTTCATGCAGCCGGACACGCGCCGCAACGAGATCCTGCGGCTCATCGAGGGCGGGCTCGTCGACATTTCGATGTCGCGCGCAGGGCAGTCGTGGGGCATTCCGCTGCCGTGGGACCCGACGAGCGTGGTCTACGTGTGGTTCGACGCTCTCATCAACTACGCCTCGGCGGTCGGTCTCGGCGCGCCCGAGAAAAGGGACATGTTCGAGCGCTGGTGGCCGGCCGATCTGCACATCGTCGGCAAGGACATCACGCGGTTCCACGCCGTGTTCTGGCCGGCGATGCTGATGAGCGCGAAAGTGCCGGTGCCGAAGCAGGTGTTCGGCCACGGCTTCATGACCCTCAACGGCCAGCGGATGAGCAAGACGCTCGGCACGATCATCGATCCGATCGCGGCCGCCGATCGACTCGGCCCGAACGGGCAGGATCCGCTGCGGCTGTACCTGGTCAAGGAAATCGCGTTCGGCGGCGACGGCGACTTTTCGTGGGAACGCTACGATGAGCGCTACAACGTCGACCTGGCGAACAACCTCGGCAATCTCGTCAGCCGCGTGTCGGCGATGGCCGGACGTTTCCGGAGCGGGGTCGTCCGTCCGGCCGGCGCCGCCAACGATCAACTCGTGCGCCTCGGCGAGCAGGTCGTGGCCGACTACCGCAAGGCGATGGACGGGTTCATGCTGCACGAGGGCGCGGCGGCAGCGTTCCGCCTGATCGACGGGACGAACGAGTTCATCGCCGCGACCGCGCCGTGGACGCTGGCTCGGGATCCGTCGCTCGGCGACAAGCTGTCGCAGGTGCTGTTCGATTCGGCCGAAGCCATTCGTCTGGCGGCGGTCCTGCTCGAGCCGATCATGCCGACCTCGTGCCGCGAGATTCTCCGGCGCGTCGGCGGGAGCGTCGAAGGCCTCACTCTCGATCGCGACGGCCGCTGGCGCGCCGACGGCGAGCGCGCGCTGCTGCAGGAAGGCCCGTTGTGGCCGCGACTCGAAGACAAGAAGGAGTTCACCGCTGTGAGTGAAGAACAGAGAACGTCACCCGTCGTGCCGCCCGCGGTCGGCGGCGCGCCGGCGCTCGTGCCGTCGGAGCCGGGTGCCGCACCCCAGCACCCGGCACCCGGCACAGCACCCAGCACCGCAGCACCCGGCACAGCACCCAGCACTGCAGCACCCGGCACCGCACCAAGCACCGCGGCACCCGGCACCTCGGCACCCGGAGATCGCATCACCATCGACGACTTCATGAAGGTGGAGTTGCGCGTCGCGAAGGTCCTGTCCGCCGAGCGGGTGCCGAAGTCGAACAAGCTGTTGAAGCTGCAGGTCGACGCGGGCATCGAGCACCGCACGCTCGTCGCCGGCATCGCCGACTCGTACGAACCCGAAGCGCTGGTGGGGAAGACGGTCGTCATCGTTTTCAACCTGAAACCGGCGAAGCTGATGGGGATTGAGTCCAACGGCATGGTGCTCGCCGCGAGCCCGGACGCCGGCGGTCCGCCCAAGGTCGTGACGTTCGAGGAGCCGCCGCCGCCAGGCTCGCGCGTGCGGTAGTTCTTGCGCCGCGCGATTCTCGCCGTCATCGCCGGTCTCATCGGCTTCGTCCCGCTCGCCGCGCAGGCGCCGCCTCGCGCGTCGAGCGCCGAAGCCGCCACCGTCCGGCGGTTCGAAGCGATCCGGAACGATCCGCTGGCGCTGCGCGCATTTCTCCGGGAGATGCCGAAAGGCGGCGATCTTCACAATCACCTGTCGGGCTCGATTTATGCCGAAAGCTTTCTTCGCTGGGCCGCGGAAGACAACCTCTGCCTGATCGCCGAGACGATGACCATCGCCGCCGGCCCGTGCGACGCGGCCGCCGGCCGGCCGCCGATGGCCACGCTCTTCCAGAACTCCGGTCTCTACAACCGCGCCATCGATGCGATGTCGATGCGCAACTGGGATCGGTCGCGCAACGGCCACGATCATTTCTTCGACGCGTTCGCGCGGTTCAACGCGGCGAGCAGCCGCAGGACCGGCGACATGGTCGCCGAAGTGACCTCGCGCGCCGCCGGCGAGCACGTCAGCTATCTCGAGCTGATGGTGTCGCTCAGCGCGGCCGCGGCGGCGCAGTTCTCCAGTCGTCTCGACCCGATTGCCGGGCCGTCGCCGGACTTCGCGCGGGTGCACGAGCGGCTGCTGAGCGCCGGTTTCGTCGACGCGGCGAAGAAGGAAGCGACCGCGCGGCTTGACGGCGTGGCGGCGCGGCAGCGCGAGCTGCTGAAGTGCGGCGCGGCGCAGGCCGATGCCGGCTGCGGCGTCACGGTTCGCTATATCGCGCCGGTCACGCGTGCCAGCGCGCCGGAAGTAGTCTTTGCGCAACTGGTCGCCGGGTTCGAGCTGGCGTCGGGCGCGGACCCCCGGGTCGTCGGTGTGAATCTGCTGCAGCCCGAAGACGATCCGGTGGCGCTCCGCGACTTCCGGCTGCACATGTCGATGATCGACTTCCTGCACGGCCGCTATCCGCGGGTTCCCATCACGCTGCACGCCGGCGAGCTGACCGAGGGATTGGTGCCGCCCGAGGCGCTTCGTTTCCACGTGCGCGAATCGCTGGATCGCGGCCACGCGAGCCGCATCGGTCACGCCACGGCGCTCTTCAGCGAGGCCGATCCGTACGCGCTCCTCCGGGAGATGGCCGCCCGGAACGTCCTCGTCGAAGTCGCGCTGAGCAGCGGCGAGAACATTCTCGGCGTAACAGGGAAGCGCCATCCGCTGCACGCCTTTCTGAAGCACGGCGTGCCCGTGGCGCTCGTGACCGACGACATGGGCGTTTCCCGCTCGACCCACACCGGCGAGTTCGTGAAGGCGGTGGAAGAGCACGGGCTCGACTACCTCACGCTCAAGCGCCTCGTCCGCAACTCGATCGAGCACGCGTTCGCCGATACGGCGACCAGGGCGCGCCTCGAGTCCGAGCTCGAAGCGGCGCAGGCCGCGTTCGAGCGGCGCCATGTCGCGGCCCGTTCGAAGTCTTAACCGGTAAGACTTAAAGAGACGGCGGGCGACACTGCAGCCTGCCGGGTGATCGACAAGTTGTCGATCCGTGCGCACTCTGCGTGGTGGCTGTTCGAATTCCGCCGGGCAGCCGTTCTGGTAAGTAAGACCAACGCCTACAAGCAGTTATAGCGATGGTTCCTCCTGTAATCCGTGCTGGCGGCAGCTTTGCCCACAGCTGGGGCAGGAAAGGCGGATCGTCACTGTGTCGCAGCGCAATATCGAACTGCTCATCGGCCGGCTCCTGACGGACGAGACCTTCAGGCTCGAGTTCATCAGGCATCTGACCAAGACGCTGGCCGCGTTCATCGACTCCGGCCACGAGCTCACGGCTCACGAGATTCAGGCGCTCATCGCCAGCAGCCCGACGTTCTGGAACGACATCGCCGGCGAGCTCGACCCGCGGCTCAAAAAGGCGGACGCATGAAGCCATCCTCCCGCTCGATCGCGACCGCGATGCTCGCCGCGGGTGTCGTCACGGCGCAGCTGGTCAGCGGGAAGGCGACGCGCGACGCGCTGTTCCTGGCGTCGCTCGACTTCACGGCGCTGCCGACCATGCTGGTGGCGGCATCGGTCGCGTCGATTCTTCTCGTCGGCCTCAACGCGCGCGCCAGCCGCTCGATTCGGCCCGCGGTGCTGGTGCCGGCCTCGTGCATCGTGAGCGGCCTTCTGTTTGTCGTCGAGTGGCTGCTGACCTGGCGCGCGTCCGCTGCGGCCGCGATCCTGGTCTACTTCCACGTGTCCGCGGCCGGACCGCTGCTCCTTTCGGGATTCTGGCTGATCGCGAGCGAGCGGTTCGATCCGCGCTCGGCCCGGAAGCGCTTCGGCCAGATCGCGGGCGCCGGCACGGTCGGCGGCCTCGTGAGCGCCCTGCTCGCCGAGCGCGTCGCGGCCACTCTCGGCGCCGAAGCGATGCTGCCGTTCCTCGCCGCCTTCAACTTCACGAGCGCGTGGCTCGTGCGGCGCCTGGCCGATGGCGCGGCGGGCACGCCGAGGTTGGTGTCGGCGCCACGCGAGGAAGCGTCGCCGGCGCGAAGCGGACTCAAGGTGCTCGCCGAGGCGCCATATCTGAGGAACCTCGCCGCGCTCGTGCTGCTCGGCACCACCAGCGCGGCGCTCGTCGACTATCTGTTCAAGGCACAGGCGGTCGCGACGTTCGGCCGAGGCGACAACCTGCTGCGCTTCTTCGCGCTCTACTACGCGGGAACTGCTCTCGTCGTCTTCGCGGTGCAGGCCTCGTCGAACCGGCTCGCGTTGAACCGACTGGGCCTGGCGCTGAGCACGAGCACGCCGTCGCTGGCACTGGTGGCCGGCAGCGTCGGGACGCTGTTCGCGCCCGGGCTGGCCAGCGTGATCGCGGCGCGCGGCGGCGAGTCGGTGTTCCGCAGCTCGCTGTTCCGCGCCGGCTACGAGATTCTCTACACGCCGATTCCGGCGGCGGAGAAGCGCGCCGCCAAGTCGATCATCGACGTCGCCTTCGACCGCCTGGGCGACGCGGTCGGTGGCGGGCTGGTCCACCTGATCGTGCTGGCCGCTCCGGCGGCGCAATCGCCGCTGATTCTCTCGTCCGGCATCGCCTGCTCGGCAATCGCGATGATCGTCGCGAGCCGGCTGAATCGCGGCTACATCGAGACACTCGGCAACAGCCTGCTGACCCAGGGCAGCGAGATCGATCTCACCGGCATCGAGGACGCCACCACGCGGACGGTGATGCTGGACGCGCTCAGGAGCCGCGCCATCGCCGGCGCCCGCACGCCACCGACACGATCGACGCCGGCGGCGGCTGCCGACCCCGACGTCGACGACATCCTCGCGCTGCGCTCCCGGGATCGGGACCGCATCACCGACGTGCTGTCGCGGGAAGAGGGACTGAGATCCGGCCTGGTGCCGCACGTGGTTCCGCTCCTGGCCTGGGACCCGGTCGCCGACCACGCGGTCTACGCGCTGCGAAAGGTCGCCGAGGAGCGCATCGGCCAGCTGGTGGACGCGCTGCTCGATCCCAACCAGGGCTTCGCGGTCCGGCGGCGCCTGGCGCGCGTGTTCTCGGTCTGCGTCTCGCAGCGCGCCGCGGACGGGCTGCTGTTCGGCCTCGAGGACGCTCGATTCGACGTGCGCCGGCAGTCGGCCCGGTCGCTGGCCGCCATCCTCGAGAAGAACCCGCGCATTCAGATCGACCGCGAGCGCATCTTCGCGGCCGTGCTGCGCGAGGTGGCGGTCGGGCGGCCGGTCTGGGAGAGCCGGCGGCTGCTCGACGGTTTCGACGTGCAGGACAACCAGTCGCCGCTCGACGAATTCGTTCGGGATCGCGCCGGCGAAAGTCTCGCGCACGTGTTCACATTGTTATCGCTCGTGCTCCAAAGGGAACCATTGCAGATCGCATTTCGTAGCCTACATACGGACGATGTTCAGCTCCAGGGGACAGCGCTCGAGTATCTGGAAGGCGTGCTGCCGGCGCCAATCCGCCAGCGATTGTGGCCTTTCCTCGAAGCGCATCCGGTCGCACGTCCGGCGCGCCCGCGCGACGAGGTAATCGCGGATCTGCTCCGGTCGCACGTGTCGATCATGATGAACCTCCAGGAACTCCAGGAACGATCCGCGCTCGTCTCAGCGGAATTGACCATCGCCTGAGGCTGTTGAAGGGAGCCATGTCCAACGCGCACAAAATGATCGCCCCGCGAACGCAGACGCCGGCGCCCGACGCGGCCGCCAAGACGGGCGCAGGCAGCCTTCCCGAGGAGCTGCTGTCCGAGCAGGTCCAGCGCCTGGCCGTGTTCGCGGCCGTCGGTGGTGGATTGTGGACCTATGGCTTGTTGATGGACACGATCGTGCACCCGCGCACGCTCGTCACCGTCGTGCCGATGTTCCAAATCATCGTCGAGATGCTCGCTATCGTGACTTCCGTTGCGATGTTTCTCTACGTCCCGTACGGCGGACATGCGCCGCAAACCAAGAGCGATGCCGGTCTCGTGTACTACGTGGTGAACGCGATGTTCGTTGCGGCGATCAACACCTGGACCGGGACGCCGGGGAACGACCCGATGCACCTGTCCTGGAATATCGTGACGATCCTCGTGTCCTCGATGATCTTGCCGGCGACGCCGAGAAAAATGCTCATCGCCTCGTTCCTCGCCGCGTCGATGGATCCGCTCGGCGTGTGGGTGGCGCACCTGCGCGGGCTGACGGTGCCGTCGTTGGTGACCACGGTCGTGTCGTTCATGCCCAACTATGCGTGCGCGGTGGTCGCGGTGCTGCCGTCGCACCTGCTGCACGCGCTCGGACGCCGCCTCCGCCACGCGCAGGAGATGGGCAGTTACCACCTGGTCGAACTGCTCGGCCGCGGCGGCATGGGCGAAGTCTGGCGCGGCGAGCACCGGCTGCTGAAGCGTCCCGCCGCCATCAAGCTGGTGCGGCCCGAGCTGCTGGGCGTCAGCAGCGACACCGATTCCCGCAACATGCTGCGCCGGTTCGAGCGCGAAGCGCAGGCGACCGCGGCGCTGAGCTCGCCGCACACCATCCGCCTGTTCGACTTCGGCGTAACCTCCGATCGCACGTTCTACTACGTGATGGAGCTGCTCGCCGGACGCGACCTCGAGTCTCTGGTGCGCGAGTTCGGGCCGGTGCCGGCGGAGCGCGCGATGTTCCTGCTGCGCCAGGCCTGCCACTCGCTCGCCGACGCTCACGCGCGCGGTCTGGTGCACCGCGACGTCACGCCGGCGAACATTTACGCCTGTCGTATGGGCCTCGAGTACGATTTCGTGAAAGTGCTCGACTTCGGACTGGTGAAGTTCAACCAGCAGAGCGTCATGGGGCAAACGCTGATGACCGGCCAGCACATGACCACCGGCACGCCGGCGTTCATGGCGCCCGAGATGATTCTCGGCGGCCAGGTCGATCAGCGGGCGGACGTCTACGCGCTCGGCTGCGTCGCCTATTTCCTGCTGACGGGTCAGCTGGTCTTCGAGGCGGACACCCCGATGAAGATGTTCCTCGAGCACCTGCAGACCACACCGCTGCCGCCGTCGCAGCGGACCGAAATGCCGATTCCGCGCGAGCTCGACCGGATCGTGATGTCCTGTCTCGCGAAGGATCCGAGCCTCCGGCCGCGCGACGCCGAGGAGCTGCTGTACCTGTTGCGGCGAATCCAAATCGGGGAAGAATGGGACAACGACATCGCTCGCGGCTGGTGGCAGACCCACCTGGTCGAATTCGCCGGCCCGCTCGACGCCGGCGACCCCAGCCAGCTGCCGCGTCATAGTAGAGTGGATCAGCACGCGCTGTCGGTGTAATGATGGACCGGCTGATGCCCGAGAAATCCTGGCTCGATCGCGCGCTGTCGCTCTTCACCGACGTCCGGCCCGGCGAGGGTGCGACCGCGGCGCTGATGACGGCCAACATCTTCCTGCTCCTGATCTGCTACTCGGTGATCAAGACGGTCCGCGAGCCGTTGATCCTGCTGGGCGGCGGGGCGGAGGTGCGCTCGTACGCGGCGGCCGGACAGGCGCTGCTGCTGATGGGATTCGTCCCGCTCTACAGCTGGTTCGCGTCGCGCGTGAACCGCGCCAGGCTGCTCGTCGGCGTCTCGCTCTTCTTCGTCGCGTGCATCGAGCTGTTCGCGCTGGCGGTGGCGGGGAGCGTGCCCTATGTCGGCGTCGCCTTCTTCATCTGGGTCGGCATCTTCAACATGTCGCTGGTGGCGCAGTTCTGGTCCTTCGCCAACGACATCTACACCAAGGAAGCAGGCGACCGTCTGTTCCCGATCATCGTGATCGGCATGACCGCGGGCGCGCCGATCGGCGCCTACACGGCGGGAGAGCTGTTCGGGGAAGGTGTGAGCCCGCAACTCATCCTGCAGATTTCAGCGGCGCTGCTGGCGGTCAGCATCCTCCTCTACGTGATCATCAACCGCCGGGAGACGACGCACGCCGTCGCGGCGGAGACGCCGATGTCGTCGGAAGGCGGGTTCCGCCTGGTCCTGACCAGTCACTACCTGCGCCTCATCGCGCTGCTGATGATTCTCCTCAACATCGTCAACACGACCGGCGAATACATCATCGCGCGCCTGGTGACGGCTCACGTCAACGACCTGGCCGCCGCCAACGCGGCGTTCGACAAGCAGGCGTTCATCGGCGCGTTTTTCGGCGATTATCAGTTCTGGGTCAACGTCACCGCGCTCGTCCTGCAGACGTTCGTGACCGCGCGCCTCGTCAAGCATGCCGGTCTCCGCGGCGCGCTGCTCGCGCTGCCGCTCATCGCGCTCGGCGGATATTCGATCGTCGCCGCCGGCGTCGGCTTCGCGGTCGTGCGCTGGGTCAAGACCGCCGAGAACGCGACCGACTACTCGATCATGAACACCGCGCGGCAGCTCCTCTGGCTCCCGACCACGCGCGAGGAGAAGTACAAGGCGAAGCAGGCGATCGACACGTTCTTCGTGCGCGGCGGCGATCTCCTCTCGGCCGGCGTGGTGTTCCTCGGGACCAGCATCCTCCATCTCACCGTGCCGCAGTTCGCCATGGGCAACGTCGCGCTGACGCTTTTGTGGATCGGCGTGGCGATCATGATTCTGCGGGCCTACCGCGCCCTCACGGCTGCAGCCCGCGAGCGGCCGCACGGCCCGGGAAGTTCCGAACCTGTCGCCGTGGCCAGCAGCCCGGCCTGAGGTACGAAACTCGCCACCACACAGGACACGGAGGAAAAGAAGCTCTGTGTCCGCTGCGTCCGCCGTGGTGGAGAGGGTGCGGATATCATGACTACGTGATCGATTCGCATTGCCATCTCGCGGACGAGACGTTCGCGAAGGACCTCGGAGAGGTCGTCGGGCGCGCGAAGGAGGCCCGCCTCGAGCGCGTGATGGTGATTCTCGAGGGCGGCAACGCGTCCGAGGCGGCCCAGGCGCAGAGCCTTGCCGCGCTCTGGCCCGAGACGCGGTTCGCGGTCGGCGTCCACCCGCACCAGGCGCATCAGTTTTCCGAACACCCGCGACAGGCCGTCGCCGTCGTCCGCAGGCAGCTCGGGGAGACCCCTCTGGCGCGCGCGGTCGGCGAGATTGGTCTCGACTACCACTACGACTTTTCACCGCGCGACGTGCAGCAGGAGGTCTTCCGCGGACAGGTCCGCCTGGCGCGGGAGCTGGACCGGCCGGTCGTGATCCACACGCGGGAGGCCGACGAGGACACGCTGGCGATCCTGCGGGAGGAAGGCGGCGGCGCGCTCCGCGGCGTCCTGCATTGTTTCACCGGCACCGATTCGCTGGCGGCGGCGGGGCTCGACCTCGGTTTCTACATCTCGCTCGCCGGCATCATCACCTTCCCGCGCGCCACGGATCTCCGTGAAACGGTGCGGCGCCTCCCGGTCGATCGGCTGCTGACGGAAACCGACAGTCCGTTTCTGGCGCCGGTGCCGCATCGCGGCAAGCGCAACGAGCCGGCGCATGTCGCGCGCGTCGTCGACGCCCTTGCCGACCTGCACGGGCTGACCCCGGCCGACATGGCCGCGCGCACGTCCGCCAACTTCCACACGCTCTTCCGGCCGTGATAAAGTCCTACCCGAACAACGCTGTGGAAAACACTTCGTCCGCGCTGTCGCAAATCTTCGAGCCGATTCGCGCCGATCTCGAGAAAGTGGACCGGGAATTCGGGCGCCACGTCGAGTCGCAGGTCCAGCTGATCCCGACCATCGGGAAGTACATCCAGACGAGCGGCGGCAAGCGCGTCCGGCCCGCGGTACTACTGATGGCGGCGCGGCTCTCGGGCTACCAGGGCGATCGCGCCATCCTTTACGCGGCGGTGGTCGAGTTCATTCACACCGCCACGCTGGTCCACGACGACATCATCGACGACT
>Ga0066903_100005960_pt1 | contig 10699 bp, 8 predicted proteins | sample PanSoiMetaGPlot1_FD_67491 | JGI IMG/M metagenome (GOLD analysis project Ga0066903, IMG submission 67491) | Tropical forest soil microbial communities from Panama analyzed to predict greenhouse gas emissions - Panama Soil - Plot 1 (version 2) | ecosystem: Environmental > Terrestrial > Soil >...
ACGCCGATGATCTCGCCGCGGCCGAGAAAGTTGCGCGTCTGGAAGGAGAACTGGCCGAAGAACCCGTCGTAGCCCGAGTACCCGGCGCCGAACTGGATCTCGTTGCGGCTGGTCTCCTGTCCCTTGAGGACGAGGTCGACCTTCTTCTCCTCGGGGCGGACCGAGAACTGCGGCTCCTCGCCGAGCTTGAAGTAGCCGAGCTGCGAGATCTTCTGGATGCTCTTCTTGACGGCCTCCATGTCCATCACGTCGCCTTCGTCGAGGCCGAACTCGCGGCGGATGACCTTGTCGCGCGTCTGGGTGTTGCCGGTGACCTCGAGGCGCCCGAGGTAGAACTTCTCCCCCTCGAACATCTTGATGTTGACGTCCACCTTGTCGGTGCCGACTTCGTTGTAGACCGGGTCGGCGAACCAATAGATGTAGCCGCGGGTCTTGTACATCGTCTCGATCGAGGCGAGGCCCTCGATGAGCTTCTCGCGGTTCAGGACGGAGCCGGGAGGCAGCTCGGCGAAGCTCTTGAGCAGGACCCGCGTCGGGAAGACGGTGACCTCCGGCGGATCCGCCGGCTGGCCGCTCTGGAGCACGCGCGTGATCGTGATCTCGTTCGTGAAGAACTTCTCGCCCTGCACGATCGGGATCGTGATCCGCACCCGTCGCTTGATTTTCTCGGGCTTGGCCTTGGGATTGACGACGTAGACGTCGAGGATCGGGTCCTTGACGACGATGTCCTTGTAGCCCTTGGACTGGTACAGCGCCTTGATGCTCTCGACGTCCGCCTCGTAGTTGGCCTGGCTGTAGACGGTGTCGTCCGAGAGGAAGCGCCACCACACCGCGACCTTGGTCTTCGTCATCGCGTTGCGCAGGGCCTGCGCGGAGACCGCCGAGTTGCCGGTGAACTGGATCGACTCGATCTTGACCTTGTCGCCCTCGTCGATCAGGAAGACGACCTTCTTCTCGGTCTTCGAGAGATCGTCGATCCGGTAGTCGATCGTGGCGCTCCGGAACCCCTGCTGCGTGTAGAAGTCCGAGATGACGGACCGCGCGTGCGCCACGTCGCGCAGCGACAGCGGCGCGCCGGCGTGGACCTCGACCTTGGCCTCCTTGAGCGCGTCCTTGATCTGGGAGGTCGAGATCTTCTTGTTGCCGTTGAAGTCGACGTCCTTGACGACCGGCCGCTCCTCGATCGTCACGACGAGCGTGACGCCCGCGGGCGAGCGTTCGGCCTCGATGCGCGCGTTCTCGAGCAGGCCCGCCTCCCAGAGCGCCGGGAAGTTCTGGCGGAGCTTCTCCGGGTCGTACGGGTCGCCGACCTTGATGCCGAGGTAGTGCGCGATCGTGTCCGGCGACACGGTCTGGTAGCCGACCACGCGGATGCCGAGGATGATGTCCGAACCGGAGGCCGGCGCCGCGGGAGCGGCGGGCGCCTCGGCCGGCGGCGCGACGGGCGCCGTTCCGGCGGGCGGCGTCGGGATGAGCGCCGACGGGGGCGGGTTCTGTCCCGAGGCGCCTCCGAAGACGTTGCCGAGGGTCGGGCCGGGCGTGGGAGAGGGGGTCGGGAGCTGCGCGCCGGCGTCGGCCGGCCAAACCAGGATCACCGCCGCGGCAAGAACCGCGGCCCCGAAGGACCCCTTCCGCAAGAAGCTATCCCTGAGGGATCGGCTCGCCTTCGCGCGCCGTGACTCGCAGCCCATCCGGTCCCACCCGGACCTCGATCGCCTCGAGCCGTTCTTCGCGGGCGGCGATCAGCAGCTCGGAGACCGGGTCCTCGACGTTCTTCTGGATGGCCCGGCGCAGCGGGCGGGCGCCCATGTTGGGATCGTCTCCGCTCTGCGCGAGGAGCCACTCGATGGCCGCGTCGTCGATGTCGATCCACGCGCCCTTCTGGGCCAGGGTCGCGCTGACGTCGTCGACGAGCAGCCGGCAGATCTTGGCGAGCTCGGTCCGGCCGAGCGGGTGGAACACGATGACGTCGTCGATGCGGTTGATGAACTCGGGCGAGAAGTCGCGCCGCAGCTCCTTCAGGACGAGATCCTCGATCTCGCGCGTCGTCTGGGCCTCGCGCGATCCGCCGAAGCCCACGCGGCTCCGGTTGACGAGGTGCTTGGTCCCGATGTTCGACGTCATGATGATGAGCGTGTTCTTGAAGTCGACGACGTTCCCGTACGCGTCGGTCAGGATGCCGTCCTCCAGGATCTGGAGGAGCAGGTTCGCGATGTCCGGGTGCGCCTTCTCGATCTCGTCGAAGAGGATCACGCTGTAGGGATTGCGGCGGATCCGCTCCGTGAGCTGGCCGCCCTCCTCGTGGCCGACGTAGCCCGGGGGCGAGCCGATCAGCTTCGAGACCGCGTGCTTCTCCATGTACTCCGACATATCGAAGCGAACGAGCGCCTTCTGGTTCTCGAAGAGGAACTCGGCCAGGCGCCGCGCGACCTCGGTCTTCCCGACGCCCGAGGGGCCGAGGAAGATGAACGAGCCCATCGGCCGGTTCGGGTTGTTGACGCCGAGGCGCGAACGCCGGATCGCCTTCGACACCCCGACGATGGCGGCCTCCTGGCCGACGATCCGGCGACGGAGGGCGTCCTCCATGTGGAGGAGCTTCTCGGCCTCCTCCATCTCGAGCGAGGCCACCGGGATCCCCGTCCAGGACGAGATGATCTCCTCGATGTCGCGGCGCGTGACCTCCTGGGTCGCCTCGCTGCGCTCGGCCGACTGCGCCTTCGCGCGCTCGATCTCCTCCTTGAGCTCGATCTCGCGCTCGCGGAGGAAGACGGCCTTCTCGAAGTCCTTGTCCGAGATCGCCTTCTTCATCTCCTTGACGATCTGGCGGATCTCGAGCTCGAGCTTGCGCAGGTTCTGCGTGTCGGCGACGCGCTTCAGCTTCACCTTGGCGCCGGCCTCGTCGAGGATGTCGATCGCCTTGTCCGGGAAGAATCGATCGGTGATGTAGCGGTTCGACTGGTAGACCGCGGTCTTGATGGCCTCGGTCGAGTAGCGCACCTTGTGGAACTGCTCGTACCGGTCCTTGACGCCTTCGAGGATCTCGAAGGTCTCGTTCTCCGACGGCGCCGTGACGTTGATGGCCTGAAACCGGCGCAGGAGGGACCGATCCTTCTCGATGTACTTGCGGTACTCCTTGAGCGTCGTCGCGCCGATGCAGGAGACCTCGCCGCGCGAGAGCGCGGGCTTGAGGATGTTCGCCGCATCGAGCGAGCCCTCGGCGGATCCGGCGCCGATCAGGGAGTGGATCTCGTCGATGAAGATGATGAGGTCGGGATTCTCCCGCAGCTCGCGGATGATCCCCTTCAGCCGCTCCTCGAACTGGCCGCGGTACTTCGTGCCGGCGACGATGAGCGACAGGTCGAGGGCCAGGATCTTCTTCGCCGAAAGGAAGATCGGGACCGCGCCCTCGACGATGCGGGTCGCGAGCCCCTCGACGATGGCGGTCTTGCCGACGCCGGGCTCACCGAGGAGGATCGGGTTGTTCTTCGTGCGACGCGAGAGGATCTGGATGATCCGCTCGACCTCCTTGTCGCGGCCGATGAGCGGATCGAACGTGCCCGTCCCGGCGAGCTGCGTGAGGTCGCGGCTGTACTCGGCGAGGAACGGGAGCTCCTTCTTCTGCTTCGAGACCTCGCGCTCCTTGATGAGCGAGATCGTCTCCTCGCGGACCCCGTAGAGGTTGAAGCCGCGCGCGGTCAGGAGGCGCCCCGCGACGCAGCCGTCGACCCGGAGCAGCCCGATGAGCAGGTGCTCCGTCCCGACGTACGGGTGCATCATGGACTCGGCCTCGTGCGAGGCGTACGCGAGGATCTTCTTCGACTCTTCGGAGAGCGGGAGCTCGGCCGTCGACGAGATCCTCTCGACGAAGATCCGGTCGCCCTCGATCTCGCGGCGCACGTCCTCGGGCTTGACGTTGAAGCGCGCGAAGATCTCCTTGATGATGTCCTCGCCCTCGCGGAGGATCCCGAGCAGCAGGTGCTCGGACTCGATCACTTTCGAGCCGAGCTTGGACGCCTCGTAGCGGGCGAAAAACAGGGCCCGCCGGGCCTTTTCGTTGTATTTCTCGAACATGGGCGTCGGGCTCAGCCGTTAGGAATGAGGGAGCGATGGATGGGGGCCATGGGATGGGTCCTTCCGATTCATCCTCGCTCAGGCAAACCCGAAGCGTGAGAAATTCCTTCCCGGGACATCACGAAAAGTCTATCACAGCGGGCGGCCAGATCCGGGTTGTGCGTGACGACGACGGTCGTCATCCCGCGCTCCCGGTGGAGCTCGCGGATCAGCTCGAACACCCCCTGCGCCGCGCTCGCATCCAGATTTCCGGTCGGCTCGTCGGCGAGGAGCAGCTTCGGGTTGCGCGCGATTGCGCGGGCGATCGCGACGCGCTGCTGCTCGCCCCCGGAGAGGGCGCGCGCGCCGTGGTCGCCGCGGCCGGCGAGGCCCATCCGCTCGAGCAGACCGGCGGCCCTCTGGCGCGCCTCGCGTTCCGGAACTCCCGCGATGCGATCCGGAAACGCGACGTTCTCCTCGGCGGTGAATTCGGGAAGCAGGTGATGGAATTGGAAGACGAACCCGATCTTCTGGTTCCGAAACCGCGCGCGCTCCCGCGCCGGCATGTCCTCGAGCGAGGACCCCAGGACCTCGACGCGGCCGAAGTCGGGACGATCGATCCCGCCGACGAGGTGCAGGAGCGTCGACTTGCCCACGCCCGAGGGCCCCATGACCGCGGCGAGCGTGCCCTCGGGCACCTCGAACGACAGGTTCGCGAAGACCGTCACCGGCGCGCCTTCGCCGGTGTAGGTCTTGGAGAGGTGTTCGGCGCGGATCGCGAGCATGCGCGCGTCAGCCGTCCGTCCTCATCGTGACAACCGGATCGCCTCTCCGGGCGCGAGGCGCGCCGCCGCGCGGGCCGGGAGCACCGCCGCCGCGAGCGCCGTCCCGAACGCGAAGACCGCGATGATCGCGACCTCCGCCGGATGGATCGCGAAGGGGACGTGCGACAGCATGTAGACGTCGCTCGGCAGCGGAACGAGGTGGAAGCGCTCGAGCCCGAGCGAGAGGCCGACGCCGAGGAGGAGTCCCGCCCCCGTGCCGAGGGCCCCGATCGCGGCGCCGAGCGTCAGGTAGACGCGCTCGAGCGACCGGGGCGCGGCCCCGAGGGACACGAAGACGCCGAGGTCGCGCTTCTTCTCGACGACGGTCAGCGCGATGTTCGAAACGATGTTCAGGGCGGCGACCAGGATGACGAGCGCCACGGTCAGGAAGATGACCGCCTTCTCGAGGCGCAGGGCGAAGGCGAGCGGTCCGTTGAGCTCGCGCCAGGTCTCCACCCGGTAGCCCGCGCCGAGTGCCCGGGCGACGGATCGCGCCGCGGCGTCGGCCTCGAGCGGAGTGACGAGGCGCGCCTCGTAGGCGCCGGCTCCGGACGGGGCGTCCGCGAGCAGCCGCGCCGTCGCCTCGGAGACCTCCAGCTCGCCGGGCCGGTCGAGCGCGCTCCCCCGCCGGATCTCGCCGACCGTCACGACCGCGCTGACCGGCAGGGGGCCGATGGGAGAGAGCCGCGTCCGCGAGGACGTCAGGCGGATCTCGTCGCCGGGCCCGGCGTGGAGCCGGACCGCGATCGCGCCCGTGATCGACGCCTCGCCCGCGGCCGGACCGGCCCCCGACGAGGATCGGTAGTGCACCGGGATCGGGCCGGCGGTCCCATCGCGATCGGACGCCCACGCGCGGCCCTCGATCGCGGGGGCAATGCTGCGGGCGCCCGGCACCGCCGCGAGCGCCGCCTTCACACGCTCGGGATCGGCGAGCCGCGCCCCGCGCTCGGGCGAGACGCGAAGGTGCGCGGTCCGATCGATCATCTGGCGGCGGATCCGGTCCTGGAATCCGGAGAGCAGAGCGAGCGAGACGACCAGCGCCGTGACGCCGACGGCCAGGCCCGCGACGGAGATGAAGGCGATCAGGGCCACGTGCGCGCGGCGGCGCGAGGCCGCGAGGTACCGGAGCGCGACCGCGGTCTCGAATCTCAGGAGCGCGGCCTCATCAGCGGAAACAGGATGACGTCGCGGATCGAGTGCGAGTCCGTCAGGAGCATCGTCAGCCGATCGATGCCGAGGCCCTCGCCTGCCGTCGGAGGCAGGCCGTACTCGAGGGCCTCGACGTAGTCCGCGTCGTAGGCGGTCGCCTCGAGGTCTCCGCCCTCCCGCTCCTCGACCTGCCGGCGGAAGCGCGACGCCTGCTCGGCGGGGTCGTTCAGCTCGGAGAATCCGTTGGCGATCTCCATGCCGCCGGCGTAGAGCTCGAAGCGGTCGACCCACTCGGAGTCGTCCGGGCGCTGCCGCGACAGCGGCGAGATCTCGGTCGGGAACTCCGTGATGAACGTCGGTTGAAGCAGGTGCGCCTCGGCGACCGCCTCGAAGAGCTCGGCGAGGAGCTTGCCCTTCTTGCCCCGGAAGCGCTCCGGCTTCTCGACGCCGTACCGCGTCGCCGCGGCGAGCAGGCCGTCGGCGGTCGCGAGCTCGTCGGGGCCGATCGGGCCTCGAGCGTCGCCGCGGGAGAACTCGACGACCGCCTCGCGCATCGTCAGGCGGCGGAAGGGCGGCGTCCAGTCGATCGTCTCGCCGCTCCACGGGGTCCGCGGTCCGCCGGCCACGTCGCGGGCGAGGCCCGAAAGCAGCTCCTCGGACAGGCGCATCAGGTCGGACCCCTCGGCGTACGCCTGGTAGAACTCGAGCATCGTGAATTCCGGGTTGTGGTGCGTCGAGATGCCCTCGTTGCGGAAGTTGCGGTTGATCTCGTAGACCCGGGGCATTCCGCCGACGACCAGGCGCTTCAGGTACAGCTCGGGCGCGATGCGGAGGTAGAGCTCGAGGTCGAGCGTGTTGTGGTGCGTCACGAACGGTCGCGCGATCGCGCCGCCGGCGATCGGCTGCATCATCGGAGTCTCGACCTCGAGGTAACCCCGGTCGTCGAGGAAGCGGCGGATGTGCCGCACGATCGCGGCGCGACGCTCGAAGACCTCGCGCGACTCCGGATTGACGGCGAGGTCCAGGTACCTCTGCCGGTACCGGCGCTCGACGTCGCGGAGGCCGTGCCACTTCTCGGGCAGCGGCCGCCAGCACTTCGCGAGGAAGGTCAGGCTCCGCGCCTTGACCGACAGCTCCCCCGTCCGGGTGCGGAAGACCTCGCCCTCGACGCCCAGCCAGTCGCCGAGGTCGAGCGCGCCGTAGAGGGCGAACGCCTTCTCGCCCACGGCGTCGCGCCGGACGTAGACCTGCACGCGCGAGCGGCCGTCCGAGAGATCGAGGAAGCCCGCCTTCCCAGCCGTCCGGAGCGCCAGCACCCGGCCCGCGGTCGCGACCGAGGGTTTATCGGCCTCGAGCGCCTCCCCCGCCGTCTCCCCGAACCGGGCGCGGATCTCGGAGACCGTGGCATCGATGCCGAACTTCAGCGGCGAGACCGAGACGCCGAGCTCCTCGACGCGCCTGAGGTTCTCCCGCCGGTTGCGGAGAAGATCGCTTTCGGAGGCCGCCGCGTCGGGCGTCTCCGGCGATCCGACCGGATCCTTCATCGCGCGGAGTATATGCAGGAGTTCAGACCGCAGATGGCAGTCGGCGGACGGCAGAAACCCCGAACCCGTTCTGCGGTCCGCGGATCCGCGGTCTGATTATCTCGAGTCGCGCCGGTCGGCCTTCGGCGAATCCTGCATCAGCCAGAGATCCGTCGTCGCGCGCAGGAGGCGGAACCGCGTGCGCGTCCAGGACCGGATCTCCTCGGAGGACGACACGGCCTCGGCCTCGTCGATCACCGACGAGAGGGCCGCATCGAGCATGGCGGCGCGCCCGAGCGTCGCCCGCGCGGCGCGCAGAGTCTCCGCCGCGGGAACCATGCCCGCCGAGGCCCTCAGAGCCTCGGTCTCCTCCTCGGCCTTCAACCGCAGCGCCACCGCCCGGAGCAGCGTCCGGTCGCGCTCGGAGGGAGGAATGCCTCCCGCGGCGACCGTCCGCCGCGCGGCCTTCAGCTCCCAGGACTCCAGGCGCAGGTTCTCGAGCCCCGCCCGGTCCGTGCGCAGCGCGCCGGTCCCGTCGTCGTAGATCTCGACCGCGCCGAGGATCCGGTCGAGGAACGGCATCCAGAACGCCTCCTCGCCCGCGTCAGACTCCACCTCCTCTACCATGCCGAGGGCCTCGTCGATGTCGTCGGCCGCGAGGTCCGCCAGGTCGAAGCGGCCGAGCACCTGACCGATCGCCTGCTTCAGCTCGATGACGTGCAGCGTCTTGACGTTGCCCTCGCGCGACTGGCGCTCGTAGCGTTCCCGCGACTCGCGGAAGCGGCGGAACTCGTCCGCGCTCGGCGCGTCGAGCCCGCCCCGGGCGAGCTCGCGCTCCAGCTCGCCGATGCGGTCCGTGGCCTCCTCGAGACGCTCCTCCTCGCGCTCGTAGAGCCGGTGGAAGACCGACCGCGTGCGGAGGTTGCACTGCGCGACGGCGGCGAGGACCTCGGCGTTGGCGAGCCCGCTCGCGACGCGGCGCTTGAGCGACCGGACGTTGTTCAGGAGCCGGGCCGTGACCAGGTCCTCGAACTCCTGCGCCCGCGCCATCTCGGCGGCGAGGTCCTCGAAGGCGCGCACGATCGAGGGCGCCGTCGTCGCGTCGAGGCGCGGCCACACCGACGTCGCCGTCGCCGACTCGAAGAACTTGCGCAGGTCCGGACGCGGGCGCGGCGAGTCCGCGTCGGCCGTCCGCTGGCCGGCCGCGACGACGGTCGCGAGGAAGTCGACCTTGTCGACGACGTCGTCGTCGGCGTCCGGCTGCGAGAAGTAGAAGCGGAGCAGGTGGAACGCGATCTTCTCGTCCTGCGGCTGGACCTTCTCGAAGAATCGCCGCACGTACGACGGCGAGATGAGGCGGTCGGCCTGCCGCAGCTTGCGCCCGAAGGCGTCCAGGCGGTCGGAGAGCTCGCGGATGCGCGGCGCGACCTTCTCGGGCGAGGTCGTGTCGATCGCGCTCGCCGCGGCGCGCACGTCGTCGTAGAGCTTGCCGAAGTCGAGCGAGTAGCCGGGCTCCGTCGCGAAGAAGGTCTTCTGGACGCCGCGGAGGAACTGGTGGAACGTCCACGACGCCTTGAACCTCTCGGTCAGACGAATGTAGTCCTCGTGGAGAATCTGAATTCGTTCGACGGACATCGTTTTGTTCCGCGGTTAGCGCGGTATTCTAGCCCGGAAGACGGAGGCCGCATGAAGAGCGTCGCGACCGAGGGAGCGCCCAAGGCCATCGGACCCTATTCGCAGGCGATTTCGCACGGCGGCTTCCTGTTCCTCTCCGGACAGATCCCTCTCGACCCCACCACCGGCGAGCTCGTCTCGGGCGGGCTCTCGGCCGGAGTCGAGCGCGTCTTCGACAACCTCGAGTCGGTCCTGGAGGCGGAGGGACTGTCGTTGGACGACGTCGTCAAGACGACCGTTTACCTGCTCCGCATGTCCGACTTCGCCGAGATGAACGCCGTCTACGGGAAGCGCTTCGGAAACCACCGTCCCGCCCGGTCGACGGTCGCGGTGGCGGAGCTGCCGAAGGGTGCGGGCGTCGAGATCGACGCCATCGCGATGCGGAAGGCCTGAGCCCCTTCTTCCCGGCTCAGGGCCAGAGCGCCAGGCCAACGGCCGCGGCGAGCCACCCGAGCGTCAGGACCCGCGTCGAGCGCCGGTGCAGCCGGTCGAACCGGGCCCGCCAGGGGTCGTCCGGCGGGGCGGCGTCGAAGGAGCCGACCTTCTCCCGGAAGTAACCCATCCGGGGCCGCAAAACCATCGCGAGATAGACGTTGGTGGCGATGGCCACGAAGATGCCGACGGCGGCCACGACGGCCGCGCCGCCCAGCGGTCCTCCCCGCTCGAGGGTGACGAAGACGCCGATGACGAGCGCGAGCGAGAGGACCTGCTTGACGATCTCGAACCGCCGCAGGATCTCGCCGAAGACGCCACCGGCGACGTCGCGCGACGCGATCCGCCCAAAGACGACGGGGGCGGCGACCACGACGAGGAGCGTTCCGCCGACCCAGAGGGCGAGCGAGAAGCGGATCGTCAGCGCGGCCGCGTCCAAAGCCCGGGCAGTGTAATCCGGACTTTCGGCTGCGGCGCTCGTTTCGCGGCCGGCAGCCGAGAGTTCTCAGCCGCTGCGGCGAAATGCTCGGTCCACCGAGGCGACCCTCAGTTCCGCAGCGAGGTCCTTTTTCGACGTCTCGAGAGCGCATGGAACTGGACTCCGTCGTTCTTCAGCTGCCTGCTAGGATCGGTGGATGGACCGCGACCTCGCGGAGGCGCTGGACGACCTGATCCTCGGCCGCGGGGTCGCCCGGGGGCGCCACGAGCTGGTCGTCCGCGGCCGCGCGGTCCGCGCCGAATTCGAGGAACGCCTGCGCGCCAACGGGTTCGCGCCGACGACCGTCGCCGCCGTGGAGATCCCGGCCGGCGAGAAAGTCCCGGCGTTCCACCTCGACGACGGCTTCGCCGACTTCGGCTGGGTGCGATGGGAGATCTTCACGCCCCGCAGCCGGCGAAAGCTCTTCGCCTCGGAGCGCCGGCGGACCGACAACCAGGAGTGGGCCGTGCAGCTGAACCTCTCGTCTCCCGAGACGATCTGGGCCTGCCCGGCGCGCCGCGAGCGGCACGACGTGGACACGGTCGTGGCGGTCCACCCGTGACGGCGGC
>Ga0066903_100005961_pt1 | contig 10699 bp, 8 predicted proteins | sample PanSoiMetaGPlot1_FD_67491 | JGI IMG/M metagenome (GOLD analysis project Ga0066903, IMG submission 67491) | Tropical forest soil microbial communities from Panama analyzed to predict greenhouse gas emissions - Panama Soil - Plot 1 (version 2) | ecosystem: Environmental > Terrestrial > Soil >...
GCCCTACCTGTACTCAACTTACGAAGAGGAAGCCGAGGCTCCGCCTACCCAGAAGAAGAAAATCATCATTCTGGGCAGCGGCCCCAATCGCATTGGCCAGGGGATTGAGTTCGACTACTGTTGCTGTCATGCCGCCTTTGCATTGCGCGATGACGGCTTTGAAACGATCATGGTCAACTGCAATCCGGAGACGGTTTCTACCGACTACGACACCAGCGACCGCCTCTATTTCGAGCCGTTAACCTTCGAAGATGTTCTGGCAGTTTACCAGCATGAGGCGCAGAACGGTGCGCCCATTGGAGTGATTGTTCAGTTCGGCGGGCAGACACCGCTGAATCTGGCTTTGCCGCTGAAGGCCGCAGGCGTCTCCATCATCGGCACGTCGCCGGAATCCATCGATCTGGCAGAAGATCGCAATCGCTTTGGCAAGCTGCTGGAAGAGCTGGACATTCCCCAGCCTCCTGGCGCCATCGCCACCAGCGTGGAGGAAGCGGTCGCCGGAGCGTGTCGTGTGCAGTATCCGGTGCTGGTGCGGCCGTCTTACGTGCTGGGTGGGCGGGCCATGGTGATCGCCTACGACGATGAAAGCGTAGTTCGCTACATGAAGGAAGCCGTGGAGTACTCCCAAGAGCGCCCGGTGCTGGTCGATCACTTCCTTGAAGCCGCAACCGAGGTCGACGTCGACGCGCTCTCCGACGGTGAAGATGTAGTGATCGGCGGCATCATGCAGCATATCGAGGAAGCGGGTATTCATTCCGGCGATTCCTCCTGCGTGCTTCCCGCTGTAAGCCTGCCGGAGGCTGTGCTACGAACCATTCGCGACTATACCTTCAAACTGGCGCGGGCTCTGAAAGTCATCGGGCTTATGAACATTCAATTCGCCATCCAGAACGAAAAAGTCTTCGTGATCGAGGTCAATCCCCGCGCTTCACGCACGGTGCCCTATGTTTCCAAGGCCACCGGGGTTCCCCTGGCTAAGATTGCCGCGCGCCTGATGACGGGACGCAAGCTGCGCGAGTTCCTGCCCGAGCCAATCGAGCAAGGCGTCGATCTGGTTACAGGCGCCGGCTATTTTGTTAAGTCTCCGGTCTTTCCCTGGTCGAAGTTCCCAGGCGTGGACATGGTGTTGGGGCCGGAGATGAAATCGACAGGCGAGGTGATGGGTTCGGCTGAGACTTTCGGCGAAGCCTTCGCCAAGGCCCAGCTCTCCGCCGGGCAGACTCTGCCGACCAGCGGCACCGTCTTTATCAGCGTGACCGATCGCGACAAGCAGGAATCGATCGATCTCGCCCGCCGCTTTATCGAGCTGGGCTTCAGCCTCGTGGCCACGCACGGCACCGCGGAGAGACTGGAGAAGTCCGGGCTCTCTGTGGAACGCGTGTTCAAAGTCAAAGAGGGTCGTCCCAACGTAGTTGACCTGATTAAAGGGGAGAGGGTGCATTTGGTGGTGAACACCCCTCACGGCCAGGATCCGTGGTTTGACGAGAAGGCCATCCGGCGCGCTGCTATCGCGCAACGCATACCGACTATCACCACGATTTCAGCCGCCCGCGCTGCGGCCGAAGGCATTGCCGCTCTGCAGCGTAATGAGATCAACGTGCGATCCTTGCAGCAGTGGCATGGAGCAAGAGCCGGCCATCCGACGGTGGTAGCACCCTAAGCACCTCCGGAAGCTCAGACTCTCTTGGAGCCACATCGTACCCGTCTGATCTGGTCTTATGAGATTAAGAACATTTGCACCTTAAAGCAAGCCGCTACTCTTCTGCCAGATAGTCCAGGGCCTCGTTGCGGCTAGAGAACGCGCGAAGGTTGCGCTTAGTGAAGATCTTGACCGCTTCAAAGATCAGCCGTTGCAGGCCGCTGATGCCGATCACCGCCGCCCGCTTCACGTAAGGAGCGTTGGCAGCCACCTTGGATTTGAGGATCTCTACAGACTCCGCATCGAAGCCGGAGCCGCTCACGTCATTCAAGGTAAGCACGGAGTTGGGAAGTTCGCGGGCGATCACGCGATGCCCTTCCTCAGCCACTGCTTTGAACGTGGCGATGTCACAATTTGCGTAATTAATGGAAAGTACCCGCTTGCCTTTATGGATGATGAACTGCACTCGTCCCGCGGCGCGGTTGATAGCAACCGGGGGATCAAAAGGCGCGGTTTGCAAGGGACCCATGCGGGGCTCATCTTATGTCGCCCCTGGTCGTCCGGAAAGATGACTGAAGTAAGCGGGTTTTGTACCCAGGAGGGGTGGTTTTTTAGGGTGGCATTTCAGAAAGCACTTGCGCCATTGGGTGTGAAGCGACAGAATCATTAGGTGTTTACCTATAAGGGCTTCGATCACATTGCCCTGGTGACCAAAAACCTGGCCGCCATGAAGACGTTTTACTGCGACGGTCTGGGTTTGACCGTGGAGCAAGAGGTCAAAGCCAAGGCGGGATACAACATCGTGACGCTTCGCCTCGGCGATGCGGTGCTCGACCTGTTTGAAGCCAGCCCGGTCAATCCTGCGCCTTCGGCTAACCTGAGCGAAGAGCACTTCTGCCTATGTGCCGCAGGATCAAGCATTTACGACGTCATCGCGACTTTGAAGCGCAAGGGTTTGGAGCCCAGCCAGGCGGAGGTCAACAACGGAGCGCGCGGCAAGGGACTTTCTACCTTCCTGCGCGATCCCGACGGCAACAAGGTTGAGATTAAGGTGGACTGACGAAATTTGTCCTTGTCGAGCCGTCCGTGTACATGTACTCTTCCGCGGTACATGTCCTACTTCGACCTTGCGCACGTACCATGAAGAGATTGTAATCACAGGGCCTAAGCAGATATATCGAGGATAGCGCTGGCGAGGCCGTACACTCCCCCCGAAGTCGCCTTTGCTCTCGTTCCAATTGGAGAACCTATGCAGATCGGGGTGTACGGTTGTGGGTATCTGGGCACAGTAGTTGCCGCGTGCCTGGCTGACTTTGGCGTTCCTGTCACAGCTTACGGCAGCGATTCCGTCAATACAACTCTGCTGGCCAGTGGCATCCTTCCTTTCCACGAAAAGAACCTGAGTGACATTGTCCGTCGCGGCGTTCGCGCCGGACGGCTCATGTATTCCACCCACCTGCAGTCCATGGTGCAGCGCGCCGAGGTTATCTACCTTGCCGAAGACTCCAATCGCGATATCGAATCGCTCTCCATGGAGATCGCCAACTATTGCGACCACGGCCAGATTCTGGTGCTGATCACTCCGGTGCCAGTGGGTACCGCAAAGCGCATCGAAGAGCGGCTGAAAGCCTCAGGCCGGCAGATTGTGGTGGTATCGCATCCGGTCTTCCTGTCGGAGGGCTGCGCGGTCGAAGATTTTAACTGGCCGGACCGAATCGTGCTGGGCACCAACTCCAATGCCGCAGTTACGGCGCTGAAGGCTTTGTATCGCCCCCTGGTGATGCGGGGCGTGCCGGTGATCGTCACCACGCACGAGACCGCCGAGCTGGTGCGCGAGGCCTCCACCGCGTTTCTCGCCACGAAAGTTTCCTTCATCAATGAACTTTCCAGCCTTTGCGAGCGTATCAGCGCTGACGCTGTCGATCTGGCACTGGCCCTGGGCCTGGATAAGCGGATCGCTCCGCGCTGCCTGCAGCCCGGTTCTTTGGGCGGCACATTTACTGAATCCGACATGGATTCCTTAGCCAACCTGGCCGCGGGATCCGGTGTCTCGCTCAAGATCTTGACTGCCGCCCGCGAAGTGAACCATCAGTTCTGCAACCGCATCATGCAAAAGATCAACAACGTGCTGGAGACGGTGCAGGGTAAGCAGGTGGGCGTGCTGGGACTAGCCTTCAAACCCAATACCAATTCGGTGGCCAGTTCCGGGGCCATCCGCCTGGTGCGGGCCCTGATGGAGAGCGGCGCGCTGGTGCGGGCTTACGATCCGATCGCCATGCCGGATGCGCAGCAGGAGCTCAACGGCAACGTTCGCTACTGCGACTCCGCGTACTCGGTTGCCGAAGGTGCGGATGCGCTGGTGCTGGGAACGGGCTGGCCTGAATTCCGTACTCTCGACTTCGATCGTATCAAGCGCATCATCCGGCGCCCCCTGCTCGTCGACACCAAGAACCTGCTCGACGGCGCCCGGATGAAGGCCATGGGCTTTGAGTATCTCGGCGTGGGCCGGGCATAACAGCTCTCCCACACTGATCGAACCGAAACAGCAGATGTTGATCGGGGCAGCGATGAATCCGATTACCGTCTTCAGTTGACCTCTGCGCACTTTGAGTTCGCCCGCCTTTCATTCTCATTTTGCAAAGATTTTATTAAGGAAAGAACTGCCTGTTCCAGAATCGGAAATACGAAAAAATAAAATCCAGAGTCTCTCACAATGCGGTAGCATTCCACACAGTCGAATCCAGGATTCGCGAAAGAATATGCGAGTCCGCAACCGACCACACTGCCTCAGGTAAGAAAGCCAATTAGTCAGGGCCACGCACGAAAAACGATCGGCGAAGCATCGTCTTTCGCCGGCGCAGTAGATCGACGCCTACATTCTCCAGGTTTCGGGCTCAGCTGTTTTTTATACCGCAGAACATTCATTTGAATACGTTAGGAGAAAAGCATGCCCCGACTGTTCCGCGCCTCAGCGTTGTTCGTATTCCTGATCTTGCTAGCCCTGCCGACATTGGCGCAGGTCTCTCCCTCAACCAACCCCGATAGCGGAAGCGCTACCCAACAGGCACAGTCAGCGACGGCGTCCGGTGATGCCGCTCAAGCCCACACGCTCCACGGCAGGCTGCATGGAGTTCCCTGGCGGGATGCCAACGCACCCGTTGGGCTCGCTGCGCCCACCGGCGCTCACCTTACCTACTTCGGCGGACCGGTGATTTCCAACGTTCACGTGGTGCAGGTACTGTATGGAAGCGGCTCTTACAACGCACAAGTTGCTGGAACCACCTCGCCCACGATGGGAAACTTCTATAGTGACATCACCAGCAGCGGATATATCACTCTTCTGAGCCAGTACAATACCCCGGCTTCGGGAGGCACGAACCAGACGATCGGGAACGGCACGTTCGACGGGTTATTTCAGATTGTGCCATCAGCGGCCAACAACGGTTCCACGATCGACGATACCCAGATCCAGGCGGAACTTCTGGCCCAGATCAATGCCGGACACTTGCCTGCGCCGGTGCTCGATGCAGCAGGCAACGTGAACACGCTGTACATGATCTTCTTTCCGCCGGGAAAGACCATCACCCAAGGCGGGTCATCAAGCTGCGTGGGCGGCGGTTTCTGTGCCTATCACGGCACCACATCCAATACTCTCAACTCGAACCATGTTCTTTACGGCGTAATGCCGGATATGCAGGCCGGCAGTGGTTGCTCTACCGGTTGCGGTTCATCGAGTGTATTCGGCAATTACACTTCGGTTACGAGCCACGAATTGGCCGAAGCGATTACGGATGCCGACGTCGGAATTGCCACCACCTTTGCAGCTCCCCTAGCCTGGTATGACATGACCAACGGCGAAATTGGCGACATCTGTAATGCCCAGCAAGGCTCATACACCGCCAACGGAACCACATACACGATCCAGTTGGAGTTCTCCAACGCGGCGAACAACTGCGTCCTGCCCCCGGCCACGCCAACGCCGAACTTCTCGCTCTCGGCGTCACCAGCGAGCCTGACCGTTACACAAGGCACCAGCGGCAGCAGCACTATCACTGTGACTCCCTCGGGTGGCTTCACGGGAAGCGTGACGCTCTCCACTTCAACCTTGCCCTCGGGTGTTACCGCCACTTTCGGGACGAACCCAACAACCTCAAGCAGCAGCGTGACCTTCACCGCCAGTTCGACTGCGACCACCGGTACTACTAGCGTGACCATTACCGGGACTTCCGGCTCGCTGACTCACACCACGACCATCTCGCTCACGGTAAATGCTGTGGCGACTCCGGACTTCTCGCTCTCGGCCTCGCCGGCAAGCCTGACGGTCAAGCAAGGTACTAGCGGGAGCAGCACTATCACGGTCACGCCTTCCGGCGGCTTCACGGGAGCGGTAACCTTATCGACCTCCGCTCTTCCCAGCGGGGTCACGGCTGCGTTCGGAACCAATCCCACCACATCCAGCAGCGTTCTGACCTTCACAGCCAGCAGCACGGCTGCCACGGGGACCAGTACCATCACCGTCACCGGAACATCGGGAACGCTGAGCCATACCACAACCATCTCGCTGACCATCAGCTCGGCTGCGGCGCAGCAACTCATCGGTGATCCGGGATTTGAGAACGGAACCAACACCGCTCCGTGGACGCTGACGGCCGGGGTGATCAACAACTCGGCATCCGAACCGCCGCATAGCGGGTCTTGGGACGCCTGGCTGGATGGCTACGGCACCACCCACACAGACAGTGCCACACAGACAGTGACCATTCCTTCGACGGCCACCACAGCGACACTGACTTTCTGGCTGCACATTGACACAGCGGAAACTACAACCACCACGGCGTTCGATACCCTTCAGGTGCAGGTGTTGAACACTGCGAACACGGTGCTGGCCACTCTGGGAACGTTCTCCAACCTGAACCACGCCGCAGGGTATCAGCAGCGTTCGTTCAGCATGATCAACTTCAAAGGGCAGACCGTGAAGATCCGCTTCCTGGGAAGGGAGGACTCCAGCCTGCAAACCTCGTTCGTGATTGACGACGTAAATTTGAACGTCCAGTAAGCGGTTGAGCGCTTCTGATCTTCCGGGGTCCTGCAACAGGACCCCGGATTTTTTGCGTGCGGTGAGAACGAACACAACATTTGGGGACGTTGAAAGGGAGCCGGGTTACTGGGCCAGTTCAAAGCCTTCGTGGCAAAGTTCCAGGCTCTCAATCGCGATATCGCTGCTCTTGCCGTTGAGATCCGGACCTTCGTACTTGCAGGGCCAAGCCTCATGGACGATCCACTTCAAAGCCGGCTGGTGCTTGTCGTCTAACAGCGTGATAGCCACAGTTGCGCGGTGTGCGTTTCCATCGATGACTGTCTTGATCCAATTCCAGAGTGTGCGGTCCTGAGTGTATCCGCGCTTGAAGGTGATGTTGCTGTACTTGGCCAACCCGGGAAGCTTGCGGACAGTCAGGAGCTTATCGGCTCCCTCGCGGTATTCAATCACATCGATCGTCACTTCCAGGCCCTTCACTTCCATAAAAGCCGCCTGGGTGTTTCCGTCAATCTCCACCAGGAAGTTGAAGGCGCTGAACGGATCATTACGATTGGTGGAAGCCATGTCTCACCTCACTCGATAAGCTAGGGAACGATAGATCTCCAGGTCGTGTTGGATCACATTCTCGAACTTGCCGCCCTTGTCATCGACACAGGTAATGCGGGCCGTAAAGCGCGTCGGCTCGCGGCGGGAGAAATAGACCGCGCTCGAATCGAGCAGGAATTTGATCTGCTTTCCCGGTGCAAAAAAGGGGATGTCGCGAAACAGCGGGAGTTCGGCAAGCGCCTGCCGGCCACCGAGCCCGCGAATCGGCGGTTCCAGCGTGGTCCGTACCTGGAGCGCAGGACGCCCCCCAATGTTGCGCAGCGAGATGAAAAACGCGCCGTCCTCAAATTCAACATCGAGGATCATGTCCGGCCGCGCAGTTGCTTCGCCTGGCGCAATCGAATCCGGGTGGTTGATGGGCATGGCAAATGACGGGACAGCATACCACGAAGCTCCTGCTGTGTCGTTCAACGCCAGGCTTCAAAACTAAAACGGCGTTAGCTTCGTCCACTTCGAGTTCGGATATTTTGTGTGCAAGCAGCCTCTGGGAAGTTTGATAGTAGCCCTAAATTCGAAATTGGCAGGGTGAAGACTCGCCAATAGGCACGAGCTTGAACACTGTGAGTGGGAGCAAAACCGGCGGCCACGGTGTCAAAGATGCTACGGGCCGAACCTATGCTGGACGGCCGAAGCAACGAGCGTCAGCAGAACCGTGAAGGTTCCGAGGAGGAAACCTCAACCATGCTTATCGCACATCTGGCCAATCTCATGACCCTCAAGACGCAAATGACGGCTGCCTGGCTGTTTCAGCATGCGCCGTCGCGGTTGAATCTCTTAGAAATGTGGAATCACATGCAATGGCCCGCCCGCGCAGTTGCTATTGCGCTCGGAGTCATGTCGGCGTGGTCGGTTGGGGTTATGATGGACCGCTGGTTTGCCTTTCGGGCTGCACGCAGGCAATCGCGTCAATTTGCTCCTCTCGCCGCCGGCGCCCTGCGCGAAGGCAAGCTGGAGGAGGCCATTCGCGTGGCCGAGCGCAACAAGAGGAGCCATCTGGCCAAAGTTGTGAATGCCGGGCTGATCGAATTTCGGATTCGCGAGCAATCGACGGACGTTCCGGTAGACAAGATTGAAGCCAGCAAACGCGCCCTCGAGCGCGCAGAAGCCATCGTACATGCCGAGCTGGAGCGCGGTCTCAGCGGCCTGGCCACGATTGGTTCAACCGCACCCTTCGTCGGTTTATTGGGAACGGTGATCGGCATCATCGATGCCTTCCGCGCAATTCAAGCCGAAGGAGGTGGCCACATTGGGGCCGTCTCCGGCGGCATTTCTGAGGCCCTTGTGACTACGGCGCTGGGTCTGTTCGTCGCCATTCCAGCGGTGATGATGTTCAACTACTTCACCACGAAAATCAAGGCATTCGACGTGGAGATGGATAACTCCTCCAGCGAGTTAATTGACTACCTGCTTAGGAGGAGCGCGGTGGTCCGGCGTTAGCCCTGTCTGCCTCCGCGAGTACCAGCGGCCTAGATGACACCATGTTCGCGCAGTTCCTGGAGTTGTTTTCTTACGCCGTCCAGACCCTTCTCGCTATAGAGGATCAGGAGCCGTTCTGCGGAAGAAAAGCTCAGGACCGGATTGCGGAATTTGTTGTTGTAGTTGGCAGCGTCGGCGGGATTAAAGCCGAAGCCTGCAGCCAGCTGTTGCAGCAAAACCTCAACCGTCCCGACAGCTGGTCCGGAGTAGGTAAAATCGGCGTCTGACAAGTTGTGCAGCGTGTACTCTGCCAGCAGGTTCGTTTGGGAAGGCGTGGCATTCAGTAGATTGATGCTTCCCAGTTGCCGAAGAGCAGGAAGCCGGAAGTTGCCGTGCCCGTCTATCGTCAGATAGCCCTTGGCCACGGGATCAATCTGGGCCATGATTGCGGCAGCGCGCAGCCAGTTCACTACCTTGAATTCATTGCCGCTGGTGGGCGCGGAGTGTGCGCACGCCTGGGTGATCACGAAGGCGGGACTCAAGCCACGTTTCATTGTTTCCGCCACAGACATGATGTGGTGGCCGCCGGTGCGTGAATCGCCGGCGGCGCCGTTGTTGTCATTCGTTCCCGAACCGCCGAAATTAAGTTCCTGGAACTCCGAGCCGTCACTGTTCCATTGAAAAACCATGGACTTTGCCCAATCATGCCAGATCGGCGCGCCGAGAATGATGTCCTGGCTGATGAAGATGGCCGACCTGCCATCTTCACGTTCGTCATCATCGGTGTTACCGAACGGGTCGCGGCCCACCGTAGGGAACTCACCGCTGGTATGGCCGTAAACCTTGCGATATTCGCGGGCGAGATTCACGTCCGCCGTATCGTTGTTGGCCTCGTGAATCGGCAGGCCGCCAGGATACGAATGATGTCCATGGAAGACGCTGCCCGGAGCGGAAAAGAATCTTTGGGGAAGATGCGGGCAAGCGCTTCCCTCGCCCAGCACCGGCGGAAATACACCCGCTTTCAATCCTCCGGGGAAGCTCGCTCCGTCGTTCACGTTGACCAGGCCTGCCGTAATCAGGTTCTGCAAAATCTTGTTCTTGTCGTTATCGGTGAGACCCGCGCGGTGCTGGATGCAGGTGTCAGGATTCGCGATTGCGTCCAGCGTCTCCTTGCGGAGGGTCGCGTCACCGATTTTCTCCGCCTGGCCGATCAGGAACCGAAAAGCTGACTGTACCAAGGGTGATTTGCTGCTGAGATTGACGGCATTCAGGTTTCCAACACCGGGCACTGTCTGATCCTGCGCCACCGCCGGCATGAAGCCCGCAAGAACAAAACACACACTGGTCACTACCCACCGGATCGCCACTTGCCTGACTTTCATTTTCCAACTCCTGGTAGATCGGTTTCACTGTCTTAGGGATTGAAAGCCTGAGGTGTTAAACCGGCATGAAGGGCTGATAAAAGTTCCGGCAAATTTCATTGCGGAAGGCTTGCGTTGCTGAAGATCTGCGCTCAAATATTTCCAAATTGGGACAGAAGCATGCTCTTGGCCAAAGACGGGTTTCTTAACCATCTTTTCATTTCACGTTCATCTAATCGACGCACGAATCTCTTATGCTGGCGAGTTTTGCTGCTGGAGGTTAGTCATGAACAAGAGATTCGCCGCCCTGTTTCTGGTTGTCTTGGCCGGCACTTGCGTGAATGCACAGTTTGATTCGGCCAATGTTCTTGGCACTGTGCGTGACGGCAGCGGGGCAGTGATCGTAGGGGCGAACATTACCATCACCAATCTCGAAACCGGCATCAGCGCCCAGACGGTAACGAATGAGACCGGCGACTATTGGTTTGCTTCCGTACGGGTTGGACGCTATAAGCTCACAGCGGAAAAGCAGGGCTTCGCCATCGCAGGGGCCAATGATGTGACGGTGGACGTGAGCACGCGGAGGCGCGTCGATTTCCAGCTTAAGCCAGCGCGGATGTCGGAGTCGGTGGAGGTGAC
>Ga0066903_100005962_pt1 | contig 10698 bp, 4 predicted proteins | sample PanSoiMetaGPlot1_FD_67491 | JGI IMG/M metagenome (GOLD analysis project Ga0066903, IMG submission 67491) | Tropical forest soil microbial communities from Panama analyzed to predict greenhouse gas emissions - Panama Soil - Plot 1 (version 2) | ecosystem: Environmental > Terrestrial > Soil >...
CAGGCGCCGGGCGTAGCGCACCGCGCGCCCCGTGAAGCGCCGCAGGACTTCCCCCGGAGGCAGGCTCAGCGCCTTCCTCATGTCCTTGCGGAAGCTCTCCAGCCGATACGACACGCGTCCCCCGTCAGAGAAAGCGGACCAGATCCAGAATGGCCCGGGCGTTCGCCTCCCAGGTGTGATGCGTCGCCGCCCGCTCCCGCGCGGCGGCCCCGAGCCGCGCGGCCAGCGACGGATCCCCGAGCAGCCGGTCGAGGGCCGCGGCCAGCGACGCGGCGTCGCCGGGTGGAACGAGCAGGCCCGTCTTCTCGTGCTCCAGAACCTCGGCGATCTGCTCGAGCCGGCTGGCGACGATGGCGCGCCCCATGGCCATGTACTCGAACAGCTTCGTGGGCGAGCCGAAGAAGCGGGTCCCGTCTCCATTGGGCACGTGCGGCGACGCGAAGAGATCGCAGGCGGCCAGGTAATCGGGCGCCATCTCCTGCGGGATCATGCCCGTGAAGCGGCAGCGCTGCGCGACTCCCTCCTCACGGAGGATGGCTTCCGTCCGTCCGCGCTCCGGTCCGTCGCCGACGAAGAGGAAGGCCGTGTCCGGGTTCTTCTTCAGGATCTCCGCCGCCGCCCGCGCCAGAACCGGCGCTCCGTGCCAGGGGCCGAAGGTGCCGATGAATCCCACCACGCGGCGGCCTTCCAAGCCGAGGCGCGCGCGCACCTCCGAGCCGTCGCGATCCGGGTGGTAGATGCCGGGATCCACGCCGTTGGGGCACACCAGGACGCGATGGTCCTCCACCCCCTGCTCCAGGACGTGATCGCGCAGCACGTCGGAGACGGTCACCAGGAGGTGCGCGTGACGGAGGTTCGCCTTCTCGATCGCGACGAAGGTTCCGCGATGCGGCAGCGGGCGGTCCCAGTTCTCGGCGATCCAGACTCCCGAGCCGTTGTACTCGAGGACCAGGGGCGTCGCGAGGCGGCGCGCGAGCAGGACGCCCGCCAGGCTTCCCTCGTCGAAGCGGTGATAGATGAAGCCGGGCGGATCCGCCTCGAACAGCCGCGCTCCCTCGCGGGCCAGGTGGAAGGAATGCTCGAAGCGCGCCGCCGCGCGGCTGACGCGCAGGAGCGCAGGGGGCGCCACCTGGTGCACCGGCATCGCCTCGCGGTCCACGCCCGCCGGCGGATCGGCCGCCAGAAAGCTCACGCGCTGCCCTTCGCGCCGGAACGCCTCGGCCATCCCCGCCACGTGGCCCACCGACCCCCCCGCCTTCAATCCGCGCCACAGATCGGAGCGGAGATAGAGGACCGAGGAGGGGCGTCGCGCCGGAAGCAGGCGTGGCGCTCGTCGCGCGGACGTCGCCAGGGATAAAGCCTTCGCCCGCATGCGCGCGACCGCCGCCGCGCCACGCAGCCTTCCGACTCCGTAGGCGGGAAGCTGGCGGGCGAGCAGGGGGCCGAGGCCCAGGCGCTCCTCTTTTCCCTTGCGATCCATCAGCCATTTGGAGCGGGCGGAGGCCGCCGCGCCGAGCAGATGGAGACGGATGATCTGCTCGTGCCAGGCCAGATCCTCGCTGAGAATCTCGAGCCTCTTGGCGCGCAGCGCGCGCGCCCGCTTCAGCAGGGCCCAGGGGCCCGCGGCGGACAGCTCGGCCCGCGTCGTGAGCAGCGGCTCCCAGGCGCGATTCGCCGCGATCATCCCGGCGCGCTCCTGCTCGGGGCGATCGGTGAGCAGGATGCGGTGCGGAGGATCGTCTGCGGCGCCTGCCCGCCGCGGGCGCACCGGCACCCACGACCACGACTCTCCCGAGGTGAGATTCGCGCGCCGGCAGAAGCGCGTCACGCGCTCATAGAAGAAGGAGGAGCAATAGAGATGATAGCCGCGCACGCGGAACCGCTCGTCGGCCAGCCGCGAGGCCATGGCTCGATCGGCGAGCTCGGGATGGGCCAGGATTTCCTCCACGCACCCCTCGAGGACGCGCTTCGCCATCGGATCGAAGGCCAGCCATCGGCCGCCCACGTACAGCTCCACCAGCTCGTGCGTGTCGCGCTTCTCCGGGCCCCTGCCGCGCGGATGATCGCGCGCCTCGAGGGTGACGTAGCGCGCGGCGATACCCTCCTTCTCGGCCAGATCCCCCAGGACGGCGCAATATCCCAGGCACCAGGCGAAGCCTTCCCGCAGGATCGTCTCGGCATCCAGGCTGCGCTGGCTCTTGGAAGGATCGAGTTTGCGATAGAGGAACTCCATCAGATCCTCGGCGCGCTGCCGATCGGTGTAGGCCTCTGGGCCGTTGTTCCAGGCCGTGACGTAGAGCATGGCGTTGTCGGAGGCGGGATAAGGAGGCATGGAGAATGCCTGGGTCGTGTCCACCTCCTCGATCCGGATGCGGGTGAACCCCGCCTCCCGCAGGCGCCTCTCGAGATCGTGGCGATCGGTCTTCCACAGGTGATCGGAGACCGGGTAGCGCCGGTTGCGCGCGTCGGGAGGCAAGGCCGCGGCCAGCATTCCCTTGCGCCCCAGCACGCGATGGATCTCACGCAGAACCCTGGCAGGATCGGCGGCATGCTCCAGCACGTTGTCGGCGTACACCGCGTCGAAGGCGGCCTCGCCGAACGGAAGGCGGGTGAAATCGCAGCGCGCCACGCGCGCGCCGTGCACCTCCCGCGCTTTCTCCAGGAACTCCCTGCCGCAGTCCACCCCCAGGCAGAAGCCGTGTCGCTTCTCGAGAAGAGTCGTCCAGTATCCCGCGCCGCATCCCAGATCCAGCACCCGGGTGCGATCCCAGGGCAGTTTCGCCTGGAGGTGCGCCGATTGCGCCTCGTTGCGCATCTCCCCCAGCACCGCCTCGCGCTCGCGCTCCACCTGTTGCTCCAGCATCTCGCGCCGCCCGACGACGCTCGCCTCCCGCAGCCGTTCCTGCACGGCCCGCGAAAAGGTGACGAAGCGGACATTGGGCTCCTGCGCGACCGCCGCCAGAAAGGCGTCGATCTCCTCCAGACGGAGGCGGCCCTTGGTGTGTCCGATCGCGACCAGCGTGTCGTCACCGGCATGGTTCCACTCCCCTTGCGGCTCCCGCTCCCAGCGCACCCAGTCGGCCGCCGCGGGGAGGCGCCGAAGCGTGCGCGCCGCCCGCTGCCACGCGCGCGGGTATCTCTCCTTGATCTTCGCGAGGAGATCCCGTCTTCCGCATGCGTCGAAGGAGCGCCGCAGCTCGCCGGCGTCGGCGCCGTCCAGCGAGAACTTGCGGCCACCGACGCACAGGATGGGGAACTCGAGGATCCCTTCTTCCGCCGGAGGCGCCGGCAGGTTGATGTCCGCGACGGCGGGATGATAGGGCACCATCGAAGAGCAGCCGTTGCGGAAATCGAAGCGGTGCTCGAAGGACCACCCGCCCTGCCACACGCTCGAATCGGCCGCGATGCCGACAGCCTGCAGAGCGCGGAAGACTTCCTCGTGCGGCTGAACGCGGTACTTCCCGGCGCGGAAGACGCTCACCGCGTACGACGGATCGACGGGCCGCACGATCCGCTCCAGCTCCAGCTTGAGCCGGCGCAACAGCGATTCAGGGCTCTCGGACAGGTGCTGGATGCGAGAGCGGCGCGCGTCCCACCGCCCGGTGCCCGCGACGGGATCGATGGATGGCCCATGCTCGGGCAGCCATTCGGGATGGAGATGGAGCTGGACGTCGTGCCCGCGCGCGCGCGCGTGACGAATCTGATCCTCCAGGCGCGCGGCCGTGCCGGGGTCCGTCGCGCGCAGGTAGAGGAGCTCGCCCATCTCGACGAAGAAGGTGAGCAAGGCTCCGCGCTTCTCCGCGGCGTCCATGAGCGCCTCCGCGGGTTGCAGGACGGTCTCGATCCAGTCGATGCGCTTGCCTTCCGGCACCGGCTGCCAGGTCTCGTAATCGATCGTCAGCACGATGTTGCGCATCCTGCGGCGACCCACGAAGGCCGCATGCCGGCTCGCCAGCGTCCGGGCGAAGCGCACGGCAAAGATCCGCGCGAAGAGGCGCTCGAGGGATTCGGGGGTGAAGTAGCGACCGCCGGGGGACCAGGCGGCCAGGAAGACGATCCCCTCCGGCGCCAGCAGCTTCTCCACCGCCTGGAGGAAGCGCTCGGCCTCCCGGGGTGTCAGGTACGCGATGACATCGCTGGCCACGATGAGATCGTAGGCGCGCGGACGCAAGTCGAGGCTCGGCAGACTCCGGATGTCGCCTTGCAGGAAGCGGATGCCGGGATGCGCCTGGCGGGCCTTCGAGACCGCGATCTCGGAAAGCTCCACGCCCGTCGTCTCGTGCGCCATTGAGGCGAGTCGGAAGGTGAACGCCCCCTTGCCGCAGCCGAGATCGAGAGCGCGGCGGAATCCTGCCAGCGGCGCGTGTCGGCGGATCCATTCCAGGTAGGCGTCGTAGCGGACCGACTCGGCGTTCCCAATCGACCAGGGATCCTCCTCGTTCCGGTAGAGCCTCTCGAAGTTGCGTCTCACGACCATGGCTGCAGCCCGGCGGAAGCTCTCATCTCCCTCAGATCGGATCGCCTCAGGATCAGCGCGTCGGCCCAGTGCCCCCGGATCCGCTGCTTCCACAGGACGAGATGGAGGATGAGGACCAGGACGTAGCTGACCGAGGAGGCCGCCGCCGCTCCTTCGATTCCCCAGCGCGGAATCCAGGCGAAATCGAGCGTCACATTGAGCGCCAGAGGCGGCACCCACACCAGGACGGCCGACAGCGGCATGCCCGACGAGGCCAGCTGCGTCGCGACCTGGTTGGACACACCGTACGCCCAGATGCCGGGCAGGAGCCACCAGAGCGCGCGCACGGCGGGCAGGAAGCTCTCCCCGTAGAGCAGGCGGATGACCGGATGCGCCAGCAGCGCGGCGCCGGCGCATAGCACGAGCATGAAGAAGGCGGTGTGCCTCGCCACCTTCAAGGCGAAGGCCGGATCCCCTTCGTGGTGCCGGGTGAGGCGCGGAAAGAGGACCAGGCCGATGCTCATCGGCAGCAGGTAAATCAAGTCGGTGATCTGAACCGCGATGGAATAGACGCCCGCATCCGAGGTCCCGCGCAGCATGTTCACAATCAGCATGTCGGAGCGCACGATCAGGTAGGCGAGAAGCGCCGCGACGTAGGCCTTCGCGCCATAGCCTAGACTGGCGCGGAAGAGCGAGAGGCTGGTCTTGGGCTCTCCACTTCCCGACTTCCGGATCATCCCTGCCAGGATGCGCGTCACCGCCACGGCTCCGCCGATGGCGATGACCAGGTTGAGAACGAGCACCCAGCGCACGTCGCCGCGCAGCACGACGAGGATCAGCAGGAGTCCTCCCACGCCGGCGCTCCTGAAGATCAGCTCCAGCGAGTTGAACAGCGGGACGCGACCCAGACCCACCAGCAGGTTCAGTCCGAACAGGACAAGGAGCTGGAAGGGAATGCCCAGGCTGGCGGGCAGGAGCAGGGGGAAGGGAATGTCACCCAGGACTTCCGGGAAGACGACCGCGGCGAGCAAGGTGAGAATGGCCAGCGACAATCCAAGATAAGAGGCGGTTCTCAGGCTGTTGGCCCACACCGGCGACAGGTATTCGGGGCGGCGCGAAACCTGATAGGTGTTCGATGCATGCAGCCCGAGGTTGCCCAGCTGGAGTCCGATGCCGGCCAACGCCGTCAGGGTCGCCAGCGAGCCCCTTCCGGACGGTCCCAGAAACCGCGCGGTGAGCACCGACGACACGACTCCCAGGCCCACCAGGATGATGCGGCTCGTGAACGTGGCCGCCACGTCGCGCGAGAATCTCACGCCCGACCCCGACCCGCGATCCAGTAGTCGTACCAGCGGCTCAGGTTGAACAGATTCCACAGGAGAAAGGCGCGGTCGCGCTTCCCGTCCCGGTGCTCCTTCCACATCGCGCCGACTACCGCATAATCGAGCAGGTCCAGCTCGCGAATGCGTGAGGTCAGGATGGCGTCCTCGGCATAGCGGGACAGCTCGCCGGCGAACCATTCGGAGACGGGCGCGCCGAAGCCCTTCTTGCGGCGATAGAGAATCTCACGGGGCAGCAGGCCCGTGAGCGCGCGCTTGAGCAGATACTTCGGCTCCCCGCCCTTGATCTTCAGAGGCGTGGGGATGCTCATGGTGTATTCCACCAGCCGGTAATCGAGAAAGGGCACGCGAGCCTCGATGCCGGCGGCCATCGTCATCTTGTCCACCCGCATCAGGAGCAGCTCCGCCAGCCTCTGCTTGAGCTCCAGGTAGATCATGCGCTCGCCGAAATCGGAGGTCGGCTTCATCCGGCTGATTCGCTCCCAGATGTCGGAGACCACTTGGTAGGAGTCGAAGCCGTTGCACCTCGCGCGCGCGGACAGAGAGAGGACGCGCCGCTTCTCCTCGCCCTTGAAGGCGATGGCCCCGCCCCAGAAGAAGACTTTCTCCTCGGCCGCGCAGCGCAGCATCTCGAGACGGTCCCCGCCGCGCGCCAGGACGCGCGCCATCGTGTCGCCGGCCTCGCTCAGCATGCGCAGCAGGGGTCTCGGGAGCCTGCGCAGCGGATGGCCCAGCGAGCTCTCGAGCCCGTAGACCGAGAGATAGCCGGGATAGCCGAAGAACTGCTCGTCGCTTCCCTCGCCGACCTGCACGACCACCGTGCCCGAAGCCCGCGTCTGCCGCGCGAGGTGATAGAGAGGCACGCACACCCAATCCGCCAGCGGCTCGTCCTGATGATGAATCAGCGCGGGCACGGTCTCCTGCAGGTCCTTCGCGTTGAGGACGACCTCGTGGTGATCGCAGCCGAACAGCGTCGCCACCCGGCGCGCCTCTTCCAGCTCGTTGTAGGAGGGCTGATCCTCGAAGCCCACCGAGAACGTGGTCACCGGACGATCCATGAGGCGGGACATCAGCGCCACGTTGGCCGATGAATCGATCCCTCCCGAGAGATAGACGCCGAACGGAACGTCCGACATCATCCGCTTGCGCACGGCGTCCTCGAGGAGATGGAGGATGCGCGCCTCGATCTCCTCTTCCGACTCCTGCGTGACCCTCGGGACGATGGCGTCCCACCAGGTCTCCTCCTTGACCGACCCGCTCCGGGAGACTCTCAGGAGCGTTCCGGGCCGCATCTTCCGAATCCCCGCGAAGAGCGTTCCCGGCGCGGGTGTGGAGATGAAGGTCAGATAGTGAAGAAAGCCTTCGAAATCGAGCGCCGCGGACACGGCAGGGTGCGCCAGGATGGCTTTGATCTCCGAGGCGAACAGAATGCCGCCGGGCAGCACGGCGTAATAGAGCGGCTTGACGCCGATTCGATCCCTGACCAGCAGGAGCTCCTCGCGGCGCGCGTCGTACAGGGCGAAGGCGAACATGCCGTCCAGCTCGACGGGAGCCTTGCTCCCGACCTCTTCGTAGAGATGCAGAATGGTCTCGGTGTCGGTGGCGGAACGGTAGCGATGCCCGCGCTTCTCGAGGCGGTCCCGCAGCAATCGGTGGTTGTAGATTTCTCCATTGAACGTGATCCAGAGGCGACCCTCTTCCTCGCACATCAGCTGTCGTCCGGCGGCGGAGAGATCCACGATGGCGAGCCGGCGGTGCCCGAGCCCCACCCTGCCGTCGGGCGCGCACCAGCTTCCTGCGTCGTCGGGTCCCCGGTGGCTCAGAGTCTCCCGCATTTTCCGGAGAACGCCTTCACCGCCTATTAAAGATGATGGGGAGTCATCGAAGAGAAAGTAACCGCAAATCCCGCACAATTTCATCTCTCCCGGGGGACGCGATCCTGCCGTGACACAAGCACTTGCAGCGGGGAATATATATCCCGGTCCTAACCTTGTCCAGAAATTGACGGAAGCAGCCTGTTCTCAGGGATGTACCTTCAGATCCTTCTCGAGCGCCTGGCGCAGGGGCGCCGGATCGCGCCCAATATCTGCCGCATAAGCGCTGTCAGGTCTGTAGCTTGCGAGTGTTTCACGAGTCTGCTCTGCGCGCTCCCAGCTGGCCCGGGCCTCCTCCATCCGAGCAGCCTGCAGGAGCAATCTCGTCTCGAGCAGGCGTGCCGTGAGGTAGTCCGGCTCTTCGACCAGGGCCTTCTGAATCTCCCTGAGGGCTTCGCTCTGTCGGCCAATCCCATGCAGGAAGCCCGCAAGCTCGACCCGGATGCGGGGATCGTGAGGAGCTAGGCGGATGGCGGACCGATAGGAGTCCACCGCCCGACGAACCGTCGAGGCATCGTGAAACAAGGACCCGAATCCGCGAGTCTCGAGCCGCGCTTCCGCCGTTTTCATGTCCGCCGACAGGGCGTCCTGCGCGCTTCCCTCGGCCAGGTCGAGCATGAAGCGAGCGTAGAGGTCAGGCGAAAGGGGGACTTCGGGCCGCGTGGCCAGGAAGGCCCGCACTGGGAATGCGTAGGTCGAGGCCTGATAGGGATTGAGCCGGATCGCCGCGCGGAAGTTTTGCTCCATCTCCGGATACGTCTTCGATCGCCGCATCGCCTCATCCTTCAGAAAAGCCCGATAAGGATTGAGCAGGCCGATCCAGCCGAAAACGCAGGCCGTGACGACCGCGGCCGCCCTGCGGCGCACGGCTCGGGCGACCGGATGCTCTGGCTCGATCGCCTCGGTCGGAGCGGAAAAACACACGCCCAGCAGAACCGCCATCGAGATCATCAGAGCCGGCCGCAGGGTCAGATCCTCCACCAGGCCCTGTGCGAGCCAGGCGGCGCAGGCGGCCCTCAGGCCTTCCGCCAGCCGGTCTCCCCGCTTTTGCCGCCGCGCGAGCAGTGCGAAGAGAAGGAATGCTGCGAGCAATCCGGCTCCCGCGCCCAGAAGCCCCAGCTCGGCGAGCGTCGCCAGCAGATCGCTGTGCGGTGTGGAGAATGTCCTTCCGTAACGCACCGGACCGCTCAGGGGAAAATTCAGGGCGGCGGCTACGTGACGGAAGAGGCCGGGTCCCACGCCCAGCAACGGATGGGCGGCGAAGCAGCGAAGATCGGCTTTCCAGATTCCGACCCGCTCATAGCGATAGGGATCCTCCGCAATTCCGAAGCGGTAGAAGAGACCTCCCGCCGCCATCAGGACCGCCAGCGCCGCTCCCGAGACGGCGAGGATTCGCGCGCGCTCCGGAAGGCTGCGCCACCGACCCAGCACAAAGGTGGCGGCGCCAGCCAGCATTCCCAGAAGCGCGCCGCGTGATCCAAGCATCGCAAAGGCGGCCACGCACAGGACAACTCCGAGAGCTCTGGCCGCTCCCGCCGGTGAAGCCAGGGAGGACGAGCCGCGCATCCGCGAAGAGGCCGCGCACAGCGCCAGGAGCAGGTAGGCCGCCTCATGATTGGAATTCAGGAGTCCGAAGCGCGCGAGCCATGTGACGATCGAGCCGCGCAGCGTGCCGAGCACCACCAGCATGGCCTGCAGCGAGGCGGCGGCCAGCAGGCAATCCACCAGAAGTCCCCGACGATCTTCGCTCCAGGGTCGAAGCAGCAGCGCTCCAAAAAGCGCGACATAGAGAACAAGATCCAGAATGCGCAGGTAGGACGCATAGGGATAGGCCGTGCCGAGCGCCGAGACACAAGCCAGCCCCAGGCAGCCAACCGCGGCGAGGAGCAGCTTTCCACCGGGCTCGGACCAGGAGGTCTTTCGAGACGGGAGCAGGAGCGCGGACACCCCCACGACGAGTATGGCGCTCTGCGCCATGAACAGGGCTCCCGGGGCGGCGCTGCCTTCTCCCAGCGGGACGCCGAGCAGAAGGCAGCATACCGCCGCGAGCAGGACGGCATCCGCTTTACCCGCCATGCGCCGCCTCGCCGCGCGCGGCGGAGGAAGAAATCATCTCCCGTAATCGAACCTCCTGCAGCCGGTAGATTTCCTTGCGCGGGTACAGTCGGCGCGCGCAGGAGAGCTCGACGAACGACTCGCCCAGGTCCCCTCGGGAGAGACGGTAGAGGGAGAGCACGTAGTGGCCATAGGCCCGCTGCGGCCGCAGGGCCACCGACTGGCGCGCCCAGCGCTCCCCTTCCTCCGCGCTCCCGGCGCGATCGTCGAGCTCCGCGAGCCCTATCTCCGCCAGGACGGCCGGGGGATCGGGATGTTCCGGGTTGAGCTGCGCGGCTGCTCGCGCTGCCTGGGCTGCGGCGCCCCGGTTTCCTTCCTGGAGATCCCAATGGGCGGCCTGCAGCAAGGATGCGGTCCGTGCCTCTCTCAATCCCCAGAAAAGAAGGGCGACGACGAGCGCCGCGAGGGCCGCTGCACCGATCGGAATTCTCCTTCCTGCGAGACCCGCGCGCGCCGGCCGTGGGGCGGGACGCCGGATGGCAAAGGCGCTCAAGGTCGCGAAAGGAAGCAGCAGAGATGGAAGATAGGCCGAGAAGTCGAAGACGTTGTGCATCAGGAAGGCCGCCACTGGAAGACACTCGAGCAGGCGACCCCTCGGATCAGGACCCTGCTTCAGCCCGACGACCAGTTTCTTCAGGAGAATGCCCAGCACCGCTGCCAGCAAGCAAGCCGCGGTCAGACCTCCCTCCGCCGCGATCTGCAGATAGCTGTTGTGCGCATATACCGTCTCGTTCACTTCCGGCCTCTGAAAGAGGGTCACGGCATCGCCCAGATTTCCCGGACCTGTCCCGAAGATGGGATGACTCGTGAAGACTTTCCAGGCCAGCCGCCAGTTCTCCAGGCGCAGGCCCACAGGCGTCAGACCTTCGCTCCCGCGGACCAGGAACACTCCCGTCATCGCCAGCCCACCCGT
>Ga0066903_100005963_pt1 | contig 10698 bp, 13 predicted proteins | sample PanSoiMetaGPlot1_FD_67491 | JGI IMG/M metagenome (GOLD analysis project Ga0066903, IMG submission 67491) | Tropical forest soil microbial communities from Panama analyzed to predict greenhouse gas emissions - Panama Soil - Plot 1 (version 2) | ecosystem: Environmental > Terrestrial > Soil >...
GCAAGCGCAAGCCCGACGAGGTCGAGCTGCGGCCGCGGCCCAAAGCTCTCGTTCAGGCGCCCCAGAGCGAGCGGGATCAGAACCAGACCGATCGGGACGTTGAGCCAGAAGATCCAGTGCCAGTTGATCCCGTCGACGACGGCACCGCCGACGACAGGTCCCGCCGCGACCGCCAACCCGGCGATTCCGCCCCAGAGGCCGATCGCAGCGCCGCGCTTCTCGGCCGGGAACGCAGCGCTGATCAGCGTCAGCGTCAGCGGCATCACGAGCGCGGCGCCGGCGCCCTGGAAGGCGCGAGCAGCGATGAGGGCGCCGACAGACGGTGAGAGCGCAGCCGCCGCCGAGGCGGCGGTGAAGACCGAGAGACCGATCGCGAACATCCGCCTGCGGCCGAAGCGGTCGCCTAGCGCTGCGCCGGTGAGCAGCAGGCAAGCGAAGGCGAGGTTGTAGATGTTCACCGTCCATTCGAGATCGGGAAGGCTCGCGCCGAGATCGACGCGCATGACGGGCAGCGCCGTCGTGACGACAAGCGTGTCGAGCGCGACCATGAAAAGCCCGAGGGACGCGAGCGCCAGCGTCCAACCTTTGCGCGGGCCGTCTGTCTGAAGTTGGTCGGTGGATGCGGTCAGCTGCATTTGTGCGTCCTCTCGTCGGGTGCTCTCCACCAACGACGAACGGCGTGGGCGCGAGGGGACAGCGACCGGTTGCTGGCTGTCTTGCCCGACTTTGCGGTTGTGCGGCGCCTAGCGGCGGCTCGGACCGGCGCCGCTAACCTCCGCGATCCGCCGTTGCAGGAAGCGGCGCTCGGGCTCTGCGCCGGCGAGCTCCAGGGCTCGTTCGAAGGCTGCGCGGGCTTCGTCGGCGCGACCGAGCCGCCGCAGCAGGTCGGCGCGGGTGGAGTGGAAGTACTGGTAGCCGTCCAGTTCGAGGCGGTCGACGAGCGTGAGCCCCTCCTCCGGCCCTTCGGCCTCGGCGACGGCGATCGCTCTATTCAGTTCGACCACAGGCGATTTGGTCGTTCGAGCGAGTTCTGCGTACAACGCTGCAATCTGTGACCAGTTCTGCGGCTCCTCCATGTGCAATGACGCGATCGCGGCCTGAATGATGTATGAGCCGCGCCCGCCGAGCGCGATCGCCCGGTCAAGCTGGGCGCGCCCTCGCTCGATCTGAGCACGATTCCAGCGTGAGCGGTCCTGATCGGCAAGCAGAACGAGCTCGCCGTCTTGGAAGCGGGCCTCGCCGCGGGCATCGGTCAGCAGCATCAGCGCGAGAAGACCATGCACCTCGGGCTCGTCGGGCATCAGTGCGGCGAGGATGCCTCCGAGCCGGATTGCCTCCGCCGCTAGGTCGACCCGGCCCCCGTAGCCTTCGTTGAAGATCAGGTAGACGACGGCGAGCACCGCGGCCAGCCGGTCCGGCAACACGTGGTCAGCCGGAACGCTGAACGGGATCGAGGCCTCCCTGATCTTGCGCTTCGCGCGGGTCAGCCGCCGCTTCATGGTCTCTGGCGAAACGATGAACGCGCGGGCGATCTCCTCGGTGGTCAAGCCACCAAGCGCCCGCAGCGTCAACGCCACCTGCGCCTCGAGTGCGAGCGCAGGATGGCAGCAGGTGAAGATCAGCTCGAGCCGCTCATCGGGGAAACTCGTCTCCTCCACCTCATGCTCCTTCGCCTCATCAGGCAGCTCGAGCAACCTCGTCTTCTCGGCGCGCGAACGGTCGCGACGCACTCGATCGATCGCCCGGTTGCGGGCGGTGATCGTCAGCCAGGCGCCGGGATTGGGCGGCGTTCCCTCCCGCGGCCAGCGCTCCGCCGCGAGAGCGAACGCCTCCTGGGTCGCGTCCTCGGCCAGGTCGAAGTCGCCGGTGTAGCCGACCAGGGCGGCGAGAACGCGGCCCCATTCGTCGCGGAAGACCTCGTCGAGTCGCGAGCTAGCGCTCCATGATCGGGCGCACCTCGATCGCGCCGCCAAGGCGCGCGGCCGGGATGCGCGCGGCCATCTCCGTCGCGGCGTCGAGGTTGTCGGCCTCGAACAGGTAGAAGCCGCCCAGGTACTCCTTTGCGGCGACAAACGGGCCGTCGGTCAGGAGCGCCTGCCCGTTCTCGACCCGCACTGTCGTCGCCGACTCGACCGGCTGTAGCTGCTGGCCATCGAGGATCCCCCGAGCGGCGGCGATCTCCTCGTACTCCGCCAGTACCGACGGCCCTTGCTGCTGATGGCGGTCATTTACCTCCGGCGAGCTGTAGATCAAGAGTGCGTACTCCATCGCTTCCTCCTCTTTAGAGTTTGACGGTTCGCCTCCACGACGAACGGGAAACTCCGGAGGGGACAGCGCCGGGACTCGCTCGTGACCGCTGTCACCCGTTTGAGACCGTATGTTCCCAGTCTCCCCGGTCCAACCCCGGTCTAAGGACGACCCTGTCTTCAACCGTCGACGCGATGCGCGCTCACGCGCGCATCAAGCGCGGCAAACTTGCTTTGGATGGCCGCCTGTCGTTCCGAGTACTCTTGGTGGAGCTGTGCGATCATCTCGTGAGTCGGCTTCTGTCCTTGGAAGTCCGGATGGTGGCGGTAGCAAAGATGGAACTGGCCACCGGCGGCAGGGTGCGTGCCGACGCGCCAACAGCCGGGTTCGTGGCAGTTGTACCTCTTGACCAACTGATAGGTCCCGGTGGCGATCGCGCCGATGACGCCGAATTCGGCTAGGTCAGAACCAAACCCGGACCAGAATCCGTAGTACGGCCCGGTCTCGTTGATTGTTCCGGTGTGCACCGCCAGCCAGTGGTCGACCGGCCCGGCGTTGAGAACCCAAAAAACGACTCCTACCGCAGCTGCAAATAGCAAGGCAGCCAACATCGTCAGACGCCCTGTCCATGTCATTTGGCGCTCCCTCCCAGCGTCTCGCGGCACGTATGCATGCCTGGTGATCTCGATTGGACCACGCTCTAATGACGATACGCGGATGCGTTGCCTGGGGGTGCCATGACTGGGCGATGCGACTCCAGCGAATCTACGCGCTTCGAGCACGATTGTCACGAAGGGCTCATTGGGATGTTGCTTATGATTTGCAACTTGGGAATAACCAGAGGGGAGCCGAGCAGCCGCCGGCTTGGGGGTCGACTGGGCACTCCCCACGGGTTGCTCGGCTCTTAGCCGAGGGGCCGGAGCAATGGGCCAAGCGGACCCGTACGCTCGTCAGCGTCGGCTGTTCGGGCTCGTTGGCGAGCCGGCAGGAGAGGGAGGGAGGCGTTCTCAACTGGGCGCTCCTGCCGGCTCGCCGTAGGGGACTTACCCGAGGCTGACCGCCTCGGCGTTAGCTAGTCCGCCGTCAGACGCTTCGAAGTCGAAGTCGGCCTCGGTGACGAACGCGTCAGCCGCGAGGCCAAGCGTGTCTTCGCCGACACGCCGTAGTGCATCCTCTGCTTCGCCTTGCGTCTGGAAAAGCCTGATCGGCTCGTCATCCCAACGGCTCGAAAGCACATAGAGCCTCACACTTACAGGATGGCGGAATGGGACACACTTTTGGGCGTCTGTAAGCAAACGCCCACGGAATGCACACGTTGAGAAGACGTATCCGTGTCCTCACTGAGCGTCACTCCCGAGGCTCGGAGCCGCCGCCGCGCCGAGGCGACCTTTTGGGAGAGGGGCAACGACGGCGGCGTGAGCCTTCCCACTATCGGTGGCCGCAAGGCTCTCACTCGCGCAGATTTCCGCATCCGTAGGAACTACCGACGCGATCAACTCACGCCCGAAATCCGCTCGGTCGAGCGGAAGCGGTGCCCGTGATCCCTAGTAGACGTTCGTGCGGTCGACCTCGAGGACTGCCGCCTCGATGCAGCTAGCCGCGTCTTCGGCCGCGCAGCGCTTGTAGGCCGGCGTCTGGGCCCAGACGCGCACCTCCTTGTTCCCGCTCTTCACGACGCTTCGTCGTTCGAACTCGGCGACGTACTTATCCCGAGCGCGGTCGTACATGGCGGTGATGCGAATCTCGCGTCCGTCCTTCGTCTCGAGCACGACGGCGTGTTCGCCGATCGTGTAGGCGGCTTCGATTCGGTCGAGCCCCGCGAGCTCGACCCAATCGAGCGCAACCGTGCCGCTGGGCGAATCGGCACCGGATGTCGTCATCGGTACTCCCTTCCGAGCAGGGGGGAACGCTCGAAAAAATGATACACCCGTCACAAGACGGCTAGCAGCGGCGCGATAGGCTCTGCGAGACGTGCCGCTCGCAATCCGTCTCGCGATCGCGCTGGCGATCAACGCCGCGGCCCTCTGGGTCGCGAACGCGCTCTTCTCCGGCGTCCGGATCCACGGCTGGTGGGCGTACATCATCGGCGCCGCGGTGCTCGGGATTGCAAACTCCGTGATCAAGCCGGTGCTGACATTGATCACCCTGCCGCTGATCATCCTCACGCTCGGCCTCTTCCTGCTGGTGATCAACATCGCGATGCTCGCGCTGGCCGAGTGGGTCGCGCCGAACTTCTCGATCCACGGCTTCTGGACGTACGTGGGGACGGTCGTGATCGTCTGGCTCGTCAACTGGATCGGGTACTCGATCGTCGGCGAGCTCGAAGGCGCCCGTCGGCGGCCATCGTTCGTCTAGGTGCGTACGTGGACCGCCGAGCTCGTCGTCGACGAGCCCATCGTTCGGCGGCTGCTCACGCAGTTTCAGCGCCTTGACGCCGAGTCGCTGCGGCCGCTCGCGGAGGGCTGGGACTACTCGATCTGGGTGGTCGACGAGCGCTGGGCGTTCCGCTTCCCGCGCCGCGAGGTGGCCGTGCCGGGTGTATGGCGAGAGATCGCAGTGCTGCCTGAGCTGGCGCCTCTGCTCCCGATCCCAGTGCCCGCGCCGGTCTTCGTCGGCGAGCCGGCAGACGGCTTCCCGTGGCCGTTCTTCGGCAGCCCTCTGCTGCCGGGGCAGGAGCTCGGAGATGCCGAGCTCGACAACGACGCCCGAGTGAGATTCGGGCTTGCCCTTGCGCGGTTCCTGCGCGCGCTCCACGAGGCCGACGTCGCCTACGAGCTGTCCCCTGACGCGAACCGCCGGGCCGACATGACCGAGCGCGTCCCGAAGACGCGGGAACAACTCGCCGCCCTCGAGGCGGAGGGCATCTGGCAGCGGCCTCCGTCAGTCGACCGGCTGCTCGACGAAGCGGAGCGCCTGCCGGAATCCCGAGTCTCGGCAGTCGTCCACGGCGACTTGCACTTCCGCCAGGTGCTCGTCGACGCGAGCGCGGGCCCGACAGGCGTAATCGACTGGGTCGACGTCTGCCGCAGCGACCCGGCGATCGACCTCTCGATGGTGTGGAGCTACCTCCCGCCCGAGGGGCGCGAGGCGTTTCTCGGCGCGTACGGGCCGGTCTCCGAGGATCAGCTTCTCAGGGCCCGCGTCGTCTCGCTCTCGCTCTCGGGGGCGCTCGCTCACTACGGTCACAGCGAGGGTTTCGCGACGATCGAGCGCGAAGCCCTTGCCGGTCTCGAACGGTCGGCCGCCGAGTGACGCCTTATTCTTCGCCCGTGCGGCTGGCCCTGATCTCGGACCTGCATGGCAACCTGCTGGCGTTCGAGGCGGTCCTCGGCGAGCTGGAGGAGGCCGGCGTCGAGCGGTTCGTCTGCCTCGGCGACGTCGCGGCCGGGCCCCAGCCTCGGGAGACGGTCGCTCGGCTGCGCTGCCTCGACTGTCCGGTCGTGCTCGGCAACTGGGATACGTGGATGCTCGACGGGATGCCGCACCTGCCCGGCTATGCCGGCCCCAGGCTGCGCGATCAGGGCGAGTGGTGCGCGGCACAGCTCGACGAGGCCGACAAGACTTTCCTGGCCACGCTTCCCGAGCAGGTCGAGCTGCGGCTCGACGGTGCTTCGATCCTCTGCGTCCACGGCTCGCCTCGTTCGTTCATGGAGGACATCCACCCCGAGACGCCCGATCACGAGCTTGCGGAGATGCTCGGAGAAGCCGACCCCTCGGCTCTGACGGCCGGGCACACGCACGTTCAACTCGTGCGATCGCACAACTCGACCCTGGTCGTGAATCCGGGCAGCGTCGGGCTGCCGTTTCACAAGTGGCCGCCGAACGGCTCGATTCGCATGTCGCCGTGGGCCGAGTACGCGATCCTGACGGCCGATAACGGCCGGATCTCGGCCGAGCTGCGGCGCGCACCATACGATGTCGAGGCCCTCCACGACGTCGCCCACGAGAGCGGCATGCCCCATCCGGAGTGGTGGGCGGGCCAGTGGCTCGGCGGCGCCGACGCGTAACAAAACGGCCTGTTGGCACACTATTCAGTGATGCCGAAAATTCAGAAAACAGAGCAAGAGTGGCGTGCCGAGCTGACGCCGGAGCAGTACCGGATCCTGCGCGAAAAGGGCACTGAGGCCCCGTTCTCGGGCGAGTACGACTACACGTTCGAGCCGGGGACGTACCGGTGCGCAGGCTGTGGGGCCGAGCTGTTCGGCTCCGAGACGAAGTACGACTCCGGCTGCGGCTGGCCCGCGTTTTACGCGCCTGCCGGCGAGGAGGCGATCGACGAGGAGACCGACTACAGCCACGGGATGATCCGCACGGAGGTCCTGTGCGCGAGTTGCGGCGGTCACCTCGGTCACGTCTTCCCGGACGGGCCGGCCCCGACGGGCCAGCGTTACTGCATCAACTCTGCCGTACTGAGACTCGAGGAGGAGTGAACTTGAAGAAGGCAACATTCGGCGCCGGCTGTTTCTGGGGCGTCGAGGCAGCGTTTCGCCAGTTGGACGGCGTCACCAAGACCGAGGTCGGCTACGAGGGCGGAACGCTCGATAACCCGACGTACGAGGACGTCTGTTCGCACACGACCGGCCACGCAGAGGTGGTCGAGGTCACCTACGACCCGGAGCAGGTGTCGTACGAGCAGCTCCTGGACGTCTTCTGGCACAAGCACGACCCGACCCAGCTGAACCGACAGGGCTGGGACATCGGCGACCAGTACCGCTCGGTGATCTTCATCCACGATCCCGAGCAGCAGGAGATCGCGTCGCGCTCCAAGGCGGAGGAGCAGGCTCGGCACCGCCGGCCGGTGGTGACACAGGTCGAGCCTGCGCAGACGTTCTACCCCGCCGAGGACTACCACCAGCAGTACCTGGAGAAGCGCGGCAGGTCTAGCTGCACACCGGCGCTTCAGCGCGAGGTGGCTTAGCGCTTCGTCAGCAGGTCGTGGATCTGCTTCGTCAGATCCGCGACCTCCTCAGTCAGCTGCTTGTCCTCACGGGTCAGGTCGGTGTTCGACTGGAGCAGGCTCGTCAGTTTGTCCGTTTCCGCTTTGATCGCGGCGACGCGTTCCTCGTCCAACCGCTCCGTTCGTTGGTGCGCACGTTCCGCCCTCATCTCCTGGTCCTTGTCGCGGTCGGCCTGCCGCGTCTGCGCTAACAGGATCAGCGGCGCAGCGTAGGCGGCCTGTGTCGAGAAGGCGAGGTTGAGCAGGATGAACGGGTACGGGTCCCACTGAAGGCTCACCGCGACCGCGTTGATCGCGATCCACACGACGACGACGATCGTCTGGCCCAGGATGTACTGGGGGGTTCCGAAGAAGCGAGCAATCTTCTCCGCACGGCGGCCGAACGCGTCCTCGCCGAACGCGCCGTGGTGCTCGCCGGGCATGGGTCCAGGCTAGGGTCCGGGGCGGACGTGCTCGTGCTCGTTGACGCCCCCAACGTGCGGCGCTCGCTATGGCCGAACCTGTCGCCGGAGCGGCTGGTCGAGTTGCTGGCGGAGTGGGCCGAACGCGAGGGCGTCGACGCCGTCGCGGTGTTCGACGGGCCGGCGCCTGCCCCGATGGCGGGCGTCGAGGTCGTCGGCACGGGACGCGAGTCTGCGGACGACTGGATCACGCGGCGCGCAGCGGAGCTCGACGAGCCGTTCATGCTCGTCACCTCCGACCGCGAGCTTCGCGAGCGGGCCGGCGGCCGTGCCGAGCGCATCGTCGGCGGAGGCAGCTTCGCCGAGACGCTGATCGGCACCTACCGGGACCGCTCAAACGACGTGGATTAGACGGCCGCGGCGGCAGAGCCGCCACGGCCTTTCACCGGTATCGCAAGCGATGCCTCCGGCCCGCGAGTTAACGGGTTCCGATCCGCAAACCAGCGACCCGCGGTAGCGCCGCAATCGCCCGCAGTGGTAACGCCGCTGGGCGGCCAGCCTCTTCGGCCTCTTCGACTCGCAAGGCCGCGCCCCGGACGAGCGCGCCGCCCCAGGCCTTCACCGGCTCAGGCGGCAGCGGGCGGACGCGGCGGCTGACAAGCGGGAGCGCGGTCAGCTCGTCCTCGATCCCGAGCGAGAGCCGCGCCAGGATCTTGCCGCCGAGCCAGCTCGGGCCGACCCCATTCCCGGAGTAGCCGGCGCCATAGTGGACCCGGCTCCCCGGCACGGTGCCGAAGAAGGGGAAGTGGTCGGCCGAGACGTCGATCGGCCCTCCCCACGCCCGCTCGATCCGCGCCTCCCCGAGGCCCGGCAGCAGAGCCCGCAGCCCCGCCTCCGCCCGCGTGGCCGAGGGCTCGTCGGAGGTGAATCGCCCGTCGATCCGGCCGCCGAAGCCGATCGGCCCGGAGCCGCTGCCCATCAGCACGCGACCGTCATTCGTGGTACGGAAATAATGCAGGAACATGCGGCCGTCGATGATCGACTCGCCGCCGGTCCAGTTGATCCGCTCGAGCAGCTCCGGCACGGGCTCGGTGAGGACGACGTAGGAGCCGAAGGCGGTCAACCGCCGCGCGAGCGGGCGCCAACCCGCGGCGGCGGCGTTGATCGCAATCACGACTTCCTTGGCGCGGACGCGCCCGCGAGGCGTCTCGATGACGTTGGGCGCGCCGCGGCGCAGGCGCAGCATCGGCGTCCGTTCGTAGATCGAGACGCCCCCGTCGAGGGCTGCGGCGCGAGCCGCCCGTGCGAGGCGCGCGGGCTGGACGGTCGCGCCTTCCCGGTAGAGCACGGCCCGTCGGAAGCGAGGCGAGGCGCATCGTTCCGCGACCTCCTCGCGCCCCAGGGGCACAGCTTCCTCCTCGACGCCGAGCTCGCGTGCCGCCGCAACCGCGGCGTCGACCGAGGCGTCCTGCGACGGAGCCGCGGAGACCTCCAGCATCGGCGCCTCGCGGAACCAGACATCCACCTCACGTTGTTCGGCGAACTCGCGGACGCCGGGCACGATCGCCGACGCCGCACTGGCCAACGCAAGCGCGCCGTCGTCCCCGAAGGCCCGCCGCGCCCGCAGGAGCGACGGCCAGTAGCCGTGGAGGAAGCCGCCGTTCCGCCCGCTCGGCCCCTCACCGCACAGCGCCGCCTCGAGCACGACGACGCGCGCGGAAGGATCCAGCTCTCGCACCGAAAGCGCCGTCCAGAGCCCGGTGTAGCCGCCGCCGACGATCGCGACGTCAGCCTCGACGTCACCCTCGAGCGCCGCCTCGGGCTCGACCGGCGGCGCCTCGTCGAGCCACCACGGCCTTCCCAGGTGAATCAAGGAGCGCGGCGGGGCGTCCCGCGCCGAGCAGCGGCACCCGGCCGTTCGAGCTTCTGCCATGCCTCGTCGAGAACCTCGCCGAGGATGCGGACGATCTCATCGAACTCGGCCTGGCCGGCAACGAGCGGCGGCGAGATCTGGATGACCGGATCTCCGCGGTCGTCGGCGCGGCAGATCAGCCCGCGTTCGAACAGCTCCGGCGAGAGGAAGTCTCGCAGGAGCCACTCCGACTCTTCGTCGGTGAAGGTCTCCCGCGTCTCCTTGTCCTTGACGAGCTCGAGCGCGTAGAAGCAGCCCGCGCCGCGGAGATCGCCGGCGATCGGCAGCTCGAGGAGCTGCTCCAGCGTCGAGCGGTACATCGCCTCCTTCTCGCGCACGCCCTCGACGATCGCCTCCCGCTTCATGATCTCGATGTTCTTGAGCGCAATCGCGCACATGACCGGGTGCCCGCCGAAGGTGATTCCGTGCATGAACATCGACTCGGCGGCCTGGAACGGCTCCATGACGCGGTCGGTCGTGAGAACGGCCCCGATCGATGCGTACGCCGAAGACAGGCCCTTCGCGCACGTCAGGAGGTCGGGCCGAATGGCGTAAAGCTCCGACGCGAACCAATGCCCGATCCGCCCGAAGCCGGTGATCACCTCGTCTGCGCAGAGCAGGATCCCGTGCCGGTCGCAGATCTCGCGGACGCCCGCGAAGTAGCCCGCGGGCGGCGTGAAGCAGCCGCCGGCGTTCTGCACCGGCTCCATGACGACCATCGCGACCGTGTCCGGCCCGGCCGCGTCCAAAGCGGCCTCGAGGTCGTCCAACAGGAAGGCGGTGAGCTCCTCCTCGCTCTCGTCGGCAGGCCGGTGGTAGCGGTTCGTGTTCCGCACGTGCACCACCTCGGGCACGAGCGGTTCGAACGGCGTTCGGAGCGCCGGGATCCCGTTGATCGAGAGCGCCCCCATCGTCGTGCCGTGGTAGGCCACGTTGCGCGACACCGCTTTCCAGCGCCGCTCGCCGCGCGCGGCGTGGTACTGGCGGGCGAGCTTCCACGCAGACTCGATCGCCTCCGAGCCGCCGGAGACGAAGAAGACGCGGCTCAGGTCGCCTGGCGCCAGCGACGCGACCTCCGCTGCGAGCTCGATCGCGCGCGGGTGCGCGTAGGACCAGTTCGTGTAGAAGGGCAGCTCGCGCATCTGCTCGTGCGCGGCCTGGCCGATCTCGTCGCCGTGCGA